>Ga0070707_100003854_pt1 | contig 14130 bp, 14 predicted proteins | sample KBSK5502metaG_FD_65468 | JGI IMG/M metagenome (GOLD analysis project Ga0070707, IMG submission 65468) | Corn, switchgrass and miscanthus rhizosphere microbial communities from Kellogg Biological Station, Michigan, USA - KBS K5-50-2 metaG | ecosystem: Host-associated > Plants > Roots >... | reverse complement strand
TTCGAACTCGCGTCTCGGCAGCTTGCGCGTGGAAGAAAATGGTGTCATGCCGTGCGCGTTCACGCAGACCCAGCCCTAGGTTCTTAGCCACAATGTCCCGGTGCATGTTCAGGTACATCTTGCGTAATTCGCTGGTCATTCCAAGCAAGATGGGCTAGCGTGCAGGTATGGCTGCAAGACTCAGCTACGATTTCTTCATCCCTTCAGCGCTCAATGGTGGCGATTTTTCCGCCGCCCTAATAAAACTCTTTGACACGCCAATGGACAAGCGCCGCGTTGATTACGGCGCGTTCTATTTCGACGTGTCAGATGCAGAAGCTCGAAACGGCCAGACGGTTGGCCTAGTTTCGAAGCACCGGATGCGAAATCTGCCCCCTACGGGTGATTCGCGGACAGGCTCGCTTGATCACCTAACCCTTTCGGATCACCAGAGCGTCGCAGAGCCCTGCGCCTTTCTTTATGACTCGGAATTGAACATTGTGGTGTTCCAACGATCGCCTCATGTGAGCCACGCTGCGTTCGCGCGGCTCATCAACTGGGCTGCGGACACTGCTTTCTTCTTCCTGCCAGTTCTGAACGAAGATGCGATGACCCGTCTGGAGAAACTGCAGAAGCCGCGGCGGTTCGTCTTGACAGTCGCATCCCCGCAAGCTGCTGAATACTTTGACGATCTTGAGTCGAGTCTCAAGGGACTGGCTCCTTTCGTCCGAGAGCTGGCCGGAGGGCGCGTCAGAATTGATGTCGGAGTCCTTCAGAAATCTCAGTACTTGTCCAAGGACGCCATCCTGTACACAGTCGGAGCTCTCCTCGACCGACTGGACGATGAGCGTCTTGAGAAACTCGAAGTGGACGGCGAAGACGAGGAAGGAAACAACTGTATCGTAGATTTCATTGACGGCCAGTTCAGAGGACATGAGGCGCTGGCCGCGACCGCGCCCCGCCACACGGACATCGGCCTGTTGAAGGACTCAATCAGAAAAGCGTTCGACACCAGCCACATCTATCTCTCCACGCACCTCCGATCGCGTGCCGCTCAGGCCCAGCAAGTGGCCGTCGCTGGGTAAGCCGTGGCAGAGCCGGTCTGTGGTTTCTGGGCTGAGATCCTAGGTCTCAAGCCTCGGCGTGTATATGCCTTGATTTCAGGCCGCCTGCTGCAGAAAAGTTCGAAAATCGTCCTCTAGGGCCGACCAATTACTTTAATCCCGTCATTCAATTAGCGAACTTCCCAATTTTCGGTCTTCTTCAACTTGAGTCAATTTGCATCGGTTAAGCAATTCCTCGACTTTTTCGACGGCTGCCCGAGCATCCGCCGGGATCGAATGCAAGTAAACTTCGCGGGGGATCTCAGAAGAAGAATGCCCGAGAAGAGCTTGCACCGTGCCCAGAGGCGTGCCGACAGCGTCGAGTAGTGTCGCGTTCGCGTGGCGCAGCCAATGCCAGCTCACACCCACTAAACTTAGCTTCTTACATGTTGGCTTGAGCTGTTTGTTGGTCAAGTTATGGCGGCCAAACGGGGTGCCGGTCCTAGTCGCGAAGACCAGAGCTTCTGGATTCATGACAGCAGGCTTGCGCGCCGCCAGAATCTGAATGGCCTTCGCTGCGAGGGGCACCGTCCGCTGGCTGCGTTGAGTCTTAGGCACATCGAAGTGACCAGCGTAGACCGACTCAGTCACTCGTAATGTGCCATGCTCCAGATCGACATTTCGCCAGCGTACTGCCAGCAACTCGCCAATCCGCAACCCTGTCAGTACCAGCAACCACGCTACCGAACGAGAAGGTTCTGGTAGGGCATCCAGAAAATCCCGAACCTTCTCAGGAGCTATTACAGCTCTCTGCTTCGCTGGGCCCCGTCGCGGAAACCGAGTTTTTCGAACCGGATTGTTCGGAATCAGGTCCGCTATTTCGGCTGCGGCCATCACCGTCCCGAAGGTGGTTCTCAGACTCTTGACTGTTCTCCAAGACAATCCGCTCCGCAGCTTCGCAGAAAGGAAAAGCTGCACCGCATCGCGAGTGATGAGGCGCAATTGCATCTCCCCAAACAGAAGCGCACAATCACGTTAGGTGAAATGTCTGGCAGTCCGCTCTACGATGTCACCGACGAGGTAGAGATTTCCAAGAGAGATGGAAGTGCAACGTACGACAGCATCAACACTGCTGCGAAGGGACTGGCAGAGGGACTCAGGGAAGGAGTTTACGGCGATGCGAGGCGATCATGAGCAAAATTAATGTACTACCTGTGATCGCCCGACACCTTGAGACTCTATCGGACTATGGAGAGGATAAACGTAGCTGGTCCGATTACCTACTTTTCCTCGTTCTGCCCGCAATCGGAGGAGTGGTCCTTGCTTGGCTAGGTTTCGGCTTCCGGACGGATGCGGTCAATGGTTTTCTGAATGCATTTTCAATCTTCACCGGGCTCTTGCTAAATGTGCTTGTCCTCGTGTTCACCTTGACGAGCGCTACCTCTCCACTGAATGTGGATGTTCGGCTTCGGAGAGAACTTCTGCGTCAGGTCTTCGTAAACATTTGTTTCGCGATCCTCGTAGCTATCGGGGTTGTTTGCGCCTCAATCGTCGCTTTGTCATACATGCGATCGGAGCCAGGGCGCGAACCGGCCCAATAGTCACCGTACTACTTACTGCTTGTACGATGAACTTTGTACTGACTCTGCTTATGATCATTAAGCGTATGTACTACCTACTGGACAAGGAACTCGAAAGAAACAACCCACTTCGAAAAAGTGCGTGAAACGATTTTCTACCTGAAGCCGGGCGAGAAGAAGCGCGTGAAACAAGCTTTGGCGCGAAAGCGTGCTCGAAAAAAGATTCGCAGAGATTCGGATTAGGTTTTGCCCGTCGAAAAAACGAGCTACAACGTGTACTGCTACCGACCGACAATCCGCTCGCCGGCAGAGTGGAATGAAGCTGGCTTTTTCTTGAACATGATTTTCTTCACATCCGGCCAGAACTCTGCAAAGGCATTGCCCCCCATCCGGCCCGTGATTCCCCAGACGCAACGCAGCCCCGCGTTTCCGGGATCGTTTTCACTGTCCACGCGCCATAGATTGGACAGAAAGTTGTTTCCTACGTTCCCGGCATACCGCGCATAGGCCAGCCCCCAGCGACCGTCACGCCTTGGAGCTAGGAATGTGGTCTTGATGATGTATTTCACACGCGCGCCGAAGGCATGGTTCGGTGACGGGAAGTAGCGGGGATCTTCGCCCCACGCGGTGCCTAGTGTCGCCTCAATCGCATTCTCCGTGGAGACGCCCATCAAGCGCATGCCGTAACGCTTCCCGAAGCCCTCCCAATGGGGGCCGTATTCCTCAGGATTGTTGAAAGCCGTGCTCAACCCGGCGCTTAGGGGACCGGCACCGAAAAGGCTACTCGGACCAGTGGTTGAAACCAAAAACCACTCCAGCCGCTCCCTTTCCGTGATCGGCTTATAGTTGCGGACCACGCTGGAGGGAGCCTCCGGCTGCGCAAAGGCGGGGGACAGCATCACTGAAATGGTAAGCATGAGTTCTAGGAGACCCACTCGCATGGATGGCGTCACATGCCTCGCCTTCAGGCGCACAGGCTGGCCCACTCCCATTTCGATGACGGGTCCGACCATGGCGATAAACTTTTGGGGTTGACTACTAAGTTTCTCTCGCCTCTGAGGCAGTCGTGATCGCGCTGCTGATTGCGGCCCACCCCAAAGCCGGTTTACCATTACCGCAGTAACTTTTAATCCCCGCTATTTACTGCTCAACTGTTCGCAACCAGGTGCTTGTTTTGGCCTGTACGCCAGATGCAGATTCCTCGATGCGGAAGGGCCTGTGTGCGGAGACTCTCTCAGTGAGCCATCATGACCGGGATTGGCTCGACGTTTATAGGGCCGCGGTGATGGAATTCGACCGGGACAAGTTGCCAGCAAGCATTGACGTAGCTGAGAGGGCTATCCACCAACGCTTACGGGGATTGCCGATTGCAAACTCTAAGGAGCATCGCGAATTGAGAGATGCACTCAACAGCCTCACGATTCTCAAGAGAATGCTCTAGCACATGGCAGGGTTGAAACATTTTCTGTCTGGCCTGAAATCTAACTACTGCAGGCCTCGATCCTGCATATCGGGAAAGGCTTCCTACGCCGCACTTTCGTGATAGGAGCATTTCTATAACAGAGCTACGCCTTCACAATCCGTTCTTCAGCCTCAAGCGCCGAACGATAAAGCGTGAGGGCTGACTCGACAGCCCGAAGTTCCGACTCAAGCTGGTTGCGCTTAGCTCTATCGTTCTCATCCATAATTCCTGCGTTGAGTACATTGAGCTTTTGTTCGAGGGCCTGCATGTGTTGTCCAACGGTCTTATCCATCAGGCTACCTGCCTTTACCTGAACGCATTCGTTACCTAAACGCATTCCAGTGCTCCGGCACAAATTCACTGCAAGTTCATCACCGAAATGAGGGGAGTTTCCCACTGAGCAACCCATACAAGATTTAGGCATTTGGGAGCCGACTCTAGATCGTTGGGCAAGACCCTGTAGGCATAATCTACGTGCCACGCCAGATTGACCCAAAAAAACTTGAGTCAGATTTGAGTCAATTAAGCGCCGAAAACCGTGTAAAACGGGGGTCTGTGACGCAGCGCCAAGCTAAGCGAATCAATGAGATAGCATTTCGTGGTTGTTTTCGGGTCCAGGGGGTCGGAGGTTCAAATCCTCTCTCCCCCGACCAATACTGCGAATTCGGCCCTGATCGCCGAGCTGTCCCGCGAATTGAGGATCCGGAAGCGTCCCGCATCTAACACGCGATGAAACAATCTTCAGTATCGATTCTTATACTCCTTTCGGTGTCAACGCTTATTTTCGCCGCAGAAGACAACAGAATGGCGAAGATAGTTAGCGTCAAAGAATATGATCAAGGGCGCATCGCTTATTGGGAGGGAAGAGTTCCCATCTACGACCACCGTCCTTTTTACGACATTACGCTTTCGTTGGGACCGGGGAAGTACGTGGTCCGGTATGAGAGCCCGACAGGTCACTACCCCTCGACTTGGAAAGTCGGAAGCGAAATCAAGGTTCGGCTGCAGGGCAAGGGGAAGATCTACTTGCTCGATGGCGCGAAAGAAGTGCGGGCTGAGGTTGTCAATGCACGCGCACAGGAGTGCGTCTCATCATCTGGCCCGCCGGTGGGAGCAGGTCCGCAGGTGCCTTGCGAATGATCCAACAGCGCGAGGGGCCGAAAGCGTTTCAATATTAGAGGTCGAAGATCGTCTGTCAGGGTTCAACGGGATCCGAAGCAATAGGAAAGTAATCGCTCGAGGAGCCATGATCGTCGCGTGACTTGCCTTGGAAGCGAGTGTTAGAATCTGGGCCGTGGAACTCGCGCTCAATCTCCTATGGGGTCTGATCTTCGCGCTGGCCCTGTGCCAGTGGGTGCGACATGCGAGGGCGCAACGCCATGAGCGTTGTGTAACCATACGCAGCGCTGGCTTGCTCGTGTGCGTGGCGTTCCTTCTTTTTCCCGTCATTTCCACCTCGGACGACCTGCACTCAACCGAATTCATCGAGGACGCAACTTTCGGTTCCCGTAAAGTTCGCGCCGGGTTAGCGAGCCACTTCTTACACTCAGGCGGGGCAACGATATTCATCGCCCCTGTCTTGCCGTCGGTTGCCCCTCCTGCGATCACTAGCGAGGCAGTGCTCCACTTCAGTTCCGTTCTAACTCTCGCAGGCGCGGTCCTGCCTCGCGCCGGGCGCTCTCCTCCTTTCCTTTTCAGCCGGTAGCCTTCTTCTCGCGGGATTCTTTCGCGGGGAACACTTGAATACCATTCTTCCGCCTCTTTGGGCGGGGCTACTTTCTTTCACCATGAAGCTCAAAGAATTTGGGTTGCGTCTTGAAGGCGCAGTTCTAACTTTATTGGTCGCTGTTCTGTCGCTGATGGGATGCGGCCGCTCTGAGAAGGCCTCCGCCCCGCCTGAACTGCAGTCTGCGCAGTTCAGTTCCGCACCTACGGTCCGACACGTAGCGGTGGAACGCAGGCTTGTGCACGACGTGCTGGACCTTGCCGCAAAAGTGCAGCCTGACCCGACGAAGCTGGTGCGGATATATCCACCCACGAGCGGACGCGTGGTCAGCGTTTCCGTGAAGCCAGGGGACCGCGTGCGCCGCGGAGAAACCCTCGCCGTGTTGCAGAGCGGAGACGTAGGCACCGCACGCGCTGATTTCACCAAAGCTCAGATCGAGGCAAACCGTGCCACGCGAGCCATGCAGCGCATAAAGTCGCTGTACGAGCACGGCGCAGCGGCTGAGAAGGATTACATTGAAGCCCAAGCCATGGCGGATTCTGCCCACGCCGAATTGGAGCGTGCAAGCCAGCGGCTGTCGTTGCTCAACCTCTCTGCCCGGGCGAACTCGGATCGTGTTGGCCTTGCTGCTCCAACCGATGGCGTCGTGCTAGAGATCAGCGCCGCGCCCGGCGAGTTCTCCAAGTCTCTCGAATCGTCTAATCCGATTCTCACCATTGCCGATCTGACGACGGTTTGGGTCGTGGCCGACCTTTACGAGAAGGACGTTGCGAAGGTCCTACCGGGGAGCCCGGTGATCGTAACCCTGCAAGCGTATCCCGGCAGGTCGTGGAAAGGCCGCATCGCTTCGATCTCGGATGCACTCGATCCGGTCACGCGAACGCTCAAGATACGTGTCGTGCTACCGAATACCGGTCGCGAGCTAAAGCCTGAGATGTTCGGTACCGTCCGACTAGAGACTGGTGCACACTCGGCGCTCGTTGTGCCGGCAACAGCTGTCATTCGTGAAGGCGGCAAGACCTCTGTATTTGTCGAAAAAGACGGCACGTCAGAGCCGCGTAGGGTGACGGTAGGCACCACGGTTGGCTCCGAAGTGGAGGTGTTGGGCGGGCTCCAAGCTGGAGAACAGGTTGCGAGCGAGGGGGCCGAACTCCTGAAGGGAGGGCCCCAGTAATGGGCAACATGATCCAAATACTGTTGCGTTATCGGGTGATGGCCCTCATCGGAGCCGGGGCTTGGCTCGCGATGGGCATCTGGGCGTTTCTGCAACTCGATATCGAAGCATATCCCGACCCGTCACCGCCACTGGTCGAAGTCATTACCCAGAACCCGGCGTGGTCCGCGGAAGAGATGGAGCAGCAGGTAACGGTGCCGATCGAAACGGCGCTAAACGGGATCCCACGGATTCAGTACGTACGCTCCATCAGCATTTTCGGTCTGAGCGACGTGAAACTGTACTTCGACTTTGACTCTGAGTATTTCCGCGACCGTCAAGAAGTCCTGAACCGTCTGCAAACGCTCAGCCTGCCGCAAAACTTGCAACCGCAACTTTCTCCCTGGTCGGCGGTCGGAGAGATTTACCGATACCAACTCAGCGATCCCAGTCGCAGCCTCAACGAAATCAAGGCGACGCAAGATTGGTTCGTACGGCGCGAACTGAAGCAGGTTCCCGGCATCATTGATGTCACCACTTTCGGCGGCACCACCAAGCAGTATCAGGCCGAGGTCGATCCTCGCAAGCTGCTCCAATACAACGTCACTCTTCCTCAGGTGATGGCAGCCATCGCCGCCAACAACCGGAACGCGGGCGGCAACTACCTGACCGTCGGCAGCCAAAGCGTGAATGTGCGTGGCCTCGGTTTGCTACGGGACATTCACGAGATGGGATCGGTTTTGATCGCCGAGCATAGTGGTGCGCCCGTCTACCTGCGCGATGTGGCTGATATCCATGAAGGATACCAGCCTCCGTTGGGACGGGTCGGGCGCGGCAGCGAGGGAAACGTTGTCAAGGGAACGGTACTGTTGCAGCGTGGCGAGCAATCGCTGCCTGCCCTAAAAGGGCTGAACCAGAGGATTGCGGAGTTGAATGATGGCCTGCTTCCGCGCGGGATGCGTTTGGAAACGATCTACGACCGCACAGCCCTGATTGATATCACTACCCGGACCGTACGGCACGTTGTTATCACGGGCCTCATATTGGTCACAGTAATCTTGTTTGTCTTCCTCGGTGACGTTCGACTGTCCCTGCTGACGGCTCTCACCATTCCATTTGCCGTGTTGTTTGCCTTTGGCCTGCTGGTAATCACAGGTCGTTCTGCAAATCTCATCTCTATCGGGGCCATTGATTTCGGAATTCTCGTTGAAGCAGCCGTCGTCGTCCTCGAAAACATTTATCGCCGCGTTCACGAAGCCACTGACGAAAAGTCCAAACTGGAGCTCATTGCCCAAGCTACGGCCGAATCAGCCAAGCCGGTGCTGTTTTCGACGCTGGTCATTCTGGTGGCTTTCATCCCGTTGTTCACCATGCAGGGTGTGCCAGGCCGGATCTTCGCCCCCATGTCGGAGACATACGGATTCGCCCTGACCGGCGCACTTTTGTTCGCGCTCCTGTTTGCGCCCGCGTTGGCCTCCTATCGAAAAGCCTTCGCTCACACCCATGCCGCTGAGACGCGACTGGTGCACTGGCTGAAGCACCACTACGAGCGGCTGCTCATCCGTTGCATGTCGCGCCGCAAACGAGTTTTGCGGTTGGCGGCCCTGTTTTTAGCGCTGGCGCTTTTTAGTTTTGTTTTCCTGGGCGGGGAATTCATGCCCAAGCTGGAAGAAGGTAACCTCTGGATTCGGGCCACACTGCCGCAGGATATTTCGTTTGAATACGCCACTCAGCTTGCCGACGAAATGCGAGGGATTCTGCTTGGCTTCCGAGAGGTAAGCCAGACGGTCTCCCAGGTTGGACGCCCGGACGACGGTACGGATCCGAATACCTTCAACAATCTCGAATTCCAGGTTGACCTGAAGCCTGAGAGCGAGTGGACGGAAGGGCATACCAAGGAAGAACTCATCGAGCAGATGAATCAAAAGCTCGCACGTTATCCCGGCGTGGCCTTCAATTTCTCACAGAACATCCAGGACAACGTCGAAGAGGCAATGTCGGGCGTCAAAGGAGAAAACTCTCTCAAACTCTTTGGGGACGACATCGGCATCCTGGCCCAGACCGCCGCCCGCATTCAGGAGGTCATGGGGAAAGTTCACGGCATTACTGACCTCGCAGTCTTCAAGGAGACGGGCCAACCCAATCTCGTGATTTCAATTGACCGGGCAGCAGCAAGCCGTTACGGCCTCATGGCGGCGGACGTGGATTCGGCAGTGGAAGCTGCCATCGGCGGCGTAGCCGTCACCCAGATATTGGAAGGCGACCGGCGTTTCGACTTCGTTGTGCGCTACAAGCGCGAGTTTCGCCAGGATCCGGAGGCGATGAGAAACATCCTGCTGCCGACAGCCGACGGAGGCCGCATTCCGCTTGCCCAGGTGGCAGATGTTGGCTTCCGGGAGGGCGCCTTCATGGTCTACCGAGAAAACGGAAGGCGTTATATCCCCATTAAGTTTAGCGTGCGCGGACGTGACCTTGCCGGGACGATCAAGGACGCTCGGGAACAGCTTCGCTACGAAGTGCGGCTTCCTGAGGGATATGACTACGAATGGGCCGGTGAGTACGACAGCCTGCGGAAAGAACAGCAGCGCCTCGCAATCATCATTCCGATTACGCTCGCGATCATCCTGGCGCTCCTCTACCTCTCGTTCAACTCGTTCAAGGACGCGCTGGCGGTCGTCTCCGTATTGCCCTTTGGAATCGCAGGAGGGGTGCTTGCCTTGGTGATCACCCACACTCCATTCAGCATTTCGGCTGCGGTCGGGTTCGCATCGGTGCTCGGCGTCGCCACGCTGGGCGGCTTAGTGTTCGTCGCCGGTATACGCCGAGCCGAAGCGCACGAGCACGGGGTCAAGCATTCGGTCATTCGCGCCGCGGTCGGGGAAATGCGCCCCGTCCTAATGGCATGTCTCGCGGCCGGCCTTGGGCTCTTGCCCGCCGCAATGTCGCATGGCATTGGCGCCCAAGCCCAGCAGCCGCTGGCGCGTGTCGTGGTCGGAGGAATGATTACCACTTCGCTGGCAATTCTAATCGTCATTCCTGTGATCGCCAGCCTGGGCCTGGTAACCAGCGAAGGTCTGAATAGCTGAAATAGGAGGGCACTCTCATTAGGAATGAGTGGCTGAAGGGAACGATATGGGCAGTCGACTTGTAATGCCAGCGGTGCTTTGCATACTGCTCCACGCGAGCGCGGCATTCGCACAGACGCGGACCGTCACTATGGAGGAGGCCATTGACCTGGCGCTTCAAAGTAGCCCCGCGATACAGGCTGCCCGCACCCAGGTGGATCTAAGCCGCGCCCAGGAAATCACTGCCAGGCTACGGCCGAATCCGGTGTTGCAATGGGACGCGCAGTTCCTGCCCATCTTCACTCCAAGTGCCTTCTCCGTGGAAAACCTTGACCAGACTCAGCAGTATGACCTTGGTATCGGGTATCTGTTCGAACGCGGCCAGAAACGACAACGGCGCAAACAGGCGGCACAGGACGCTACAGAGGTCACAGGGGCGCAAGTGACCGACGCAGAGCGCACATTGGCATTCAACGTAGCTCAACAGTTCATTGCAGCACTCTTGGCCAGGTCGAACCTGGAGTTCGCCACCGAAAATCTTGCCAGCTTTCGCAAGACCCTGGAGATCGCAGAAACCCGGTTCAAGGCAGGCGACATCAGTCAGGGGGACTTCCTCAAGGTCCGCCTGCAGGCGTTGCAGTTCGAAACCGACTTGAACGCTGCACGCATTGCAGGCGTCCAGGCTCTTGCCAATCTGCGGCAACTTGTTGGCTTCGAGGCGCTGCCCGCCGACTTCGATGTCGTGGGCGACCTCGCCTATGAGCCCATCACGACTCGTCTAGAGGACGCGCAAGCCGAAGCTTTGCGGCAACGCCCGGATTTAGTCGCGGCCAGGCTGAGCGTAATCGCCGCCCGAAGCCAGATAGCGCTGGCGCAGGCAAACGGAAAACATGACCTCAACTCCACCTTCAGCTACTCCCACACCTCCGGAGTGCACTCCTCTTCGTTCAGCTTCAACATTCCGCTGCCCATCTTCAATCGCAATCAAGGCGAAATCGCGAGAACGCGCTTCGCCGAAACGCAGGCCGGATTCATCGAGAAGAGCACACAGGATTCCGTGTTGCGGGACGTTCAGATCGCCCACGAACAGGCCAAGACGAATGAAGAAATTGTGAGGCTTTACACGTCGGGCTATTTGGATTCCGCCAAACAGTCCCGCGACATTAGCGAATTCGCATACCGCCAGGGCGCTGCGTCGTTACTGGACTTGCTGGAAGCGGAGCGTAGCTATCGCAGCAGCCAGTTGGGATACCGCCAAGCTTTGGCGAACTACATGGTGGCAGCGAGGCAATTGCTCCAGGCCAAAGGATTGTTGAAATGAGGCGCCAGATTTGGAAGGAAAGCGTACGCTTTCTATGTATCCTTCTCGGCATTCTTTCTTCTAGCGCCCTGCTCCACGCGAAGGCGTGGCAAAGTGGCTTCATTGCGGAGTTACGCCCGGATGGATTTGTGTTGCAGACCCGTTTCTACCCTCACATCGTCGTCCACACGACGGGCACTACACTGGTTCACTGCAAGAAGCACTCTCTCCCGCTTAGCGATCTGCAGCTTCATGATCTGGTCACGGTTGAGGGTGCTTACAAACGCGATGGCAGTACTGACGCGACCAAGATCACTATCCACCGCAAGTGGTGGGATTGTAAGAGTACCAAGACCCAAAAACCGGCTCATTGTGAGTGCTGATAATGATTTTGTTGCACTGGTTACTGGCGACAATAGCGGCATTGGCCTGCGGTTCCAGTTTTGTGTCTCGGCAATTCTGAATGTGCCAACCGGGGGAAGGAAGTAATGGGTCGCAGTGCTCGCCTTCCTAGGTCGGGAGCGAATATTTTCCGGAAGACCGCAAACGGATTTGTGGCAACCTCGACTTCGCCCAATAATCCCATTCGCAAGCTTTGGGTCCCGCGCTGGAGAAACTTCGCACCGCGCGTGGGCTTCGCCTGGGATCTGTTTGGCGACGGACGCACTGCTTTGCGGGGCGGATACGGGATCGGGTACGAGCGCAATTTCGGCAACGTGACGTTCAACGTGATCCAGAATCCTCCGGCCTATGCGGTAGTTTCGCTGATCTCTCCCACCGACACCGGTGGCGCTCCGCTTCCAATCACAAACAGCAACTTCGGCCCACTCTCGGGGGCGGCAGGCACCGCGCCGATTCTGCGCACCAGCTTGCGCGGGGTCGATCCCAATATAAGCACAGCGAACGCGCACTTCTGGGGTTTGTCGCTGGAACGCGAACTCGTACCCAGCACGGTGTTGGGTCTTGAATACAGTGCGTCCCGCGGAATTCACCAGTACTCAATTTCTAACCTGAATCCGCTGGCCAGCGGCGTTGCTTTCCTCGGGCAAGATCCGACGGTGGTGGATCCGTTAACGCGGATGAACCAACAGTACTCGAATATCAACTTTCGTGGCAGCAACGGGGACTCCTACTACCACGGTCTTAACGTGAGACTACAGAGCAATAACTTCCGGAAGTATGGCGTGGCCCTGACCGCGAACTACACCTGGTCGCATACGATAACCTGAGCTTGACTTTCAGCGAAGCGTCAAACAACTTCAACCTCGGATTTACCGACCCCTTCTTTCCGGGGCTCGACCGGGGAAACGCAGATTTCGACATCCGCCATCACTTTGTGATGAGCGCTGTGTGGGAAGTTCCGATGTTCAAGAACACTCGCGGTGCCCTTGGGCAAGTCTTGGGCGGATGGAGCTTCGCGCCAATTCTCGAAGCACGCACGGGAACTCCTTTCACCGTGTTTGATTGTTTCGAGGCGGTCAACACTTGTCCACGATACGCTCCCATAGCCGGGGGATCTCTGCCTCAGTCAGGCAATAGTGATCCTCCTTCGGTAGCTCCGAATACTCTAATTATCTTGTGCTGCCGCCACGCTTGGATTACGGCAGCCCCCTGTTTGCGTCAACCGCTGGCTTCCCGCTTTCGGATTACGGAAACTGCATAACTCCGGGCCAGGCTGCAGCCCATGACTGTCCCTTCCCCGCTGATATGACCACCCGCAACTCCTTCCGGGGACCCAATCACTGGAACTGGGACATGGGAATTTACAAGACCTTTAAACTCACCGAAAAAGTAGGCCTTCAGATCCGGGGCGAACTGTTTAACGCAGTGAATCATCCCAATCTGTTCGTGATAGGCAGCTCTGCCGATCCGTCCACCAACTCGATTGATGTCGGCCAGGCAGGGGTGTCCCGCAACGTCGGGCGCGGGCCCCCGGGGTAAATCTATGTCCGGCGGTCCAGGCGAAAAAAGGTGGACTGCCAGGCATTTTGCTGCCTTCTATCAACACTCGCGAGCACCGCAACGTGCAATTGGGATTGAAGCTGCTTTTCTGAATTGATTGGAAAGGAAAAAGCCTAGGGAAGCGGAAGTTCCGCTTCCCTTTTTTTTGTGGCTTGAATGGCGGAAGCACTACACCTTAGTTTCGACTGTCCGGTGTCCAGCTTCCCGAAACCGGGAACCGGAAACCAGAAACTGATTTGTTCGACGCGGGTCTGTCACTTGAGTCCCCCCTCGTGTTTCGCACATTATTTCTTCCGAGAATGCACCGTTCCAAACATGATGGTCATCATGTATACGGGAAGCGCAAGGAAAGATCTCCATGAACAAGCTGGAAGGAAAAATTGCACTCATCACCGGCGGCAATAGTGGCATTGGCCTTGCGACCGCCAAGCAGTTTGTGAACCAAGGCGCGTACGTCTTCATAACGGGTCGACGTGATCCTGAATTAGCTGCGGCGGTAAACGAGATTGGAAAAAATGTGACCGGCGTGCAGGGAGACGTATCGAACCTTGGCGATCTCGATCGACTCTTCGCACAGATCAAGCGAGAGAAGGGCAGGCTCGATATCGTGTTCGCGAATGCAGGCGTTGCGAAATTTGCCCCCGTCGGCAAGATAACGGAGGAGCTTTATGATTCCATCTTCAACATAAATGTGAAAGGCCTGCTTTTCACGGTACAGAAGGCGCTTCCGCTGTTGCCGGATGGCGCCTCGATCATCTTGAATGCGTCCATCGTTGGCAGTAAGGGGTTCTCCGCGAATAGTGTTTACAGCGCCACCAAGGCTGCCGTACGTTCGTTCGCGCGGACATGGACAACGGACC
>Ga0070707_100003851_pt1 | contig 14133 bp, 12 predicted proteins | sample KBSK5502metaG_FD_65468 | JGI IMG/M metagenome (GOLD analysis project Ga0070707, IMG submission 65468) | Corn, switchgrass and miscanthus rhizosphere microbial communities from Kellogg Biological Station, Michigan, USA - KBS K5-50-2 metaG | ecosystem: Host-associated > Plants > Roots >... | reverse complement strand
CTGCTCGATATCCTTCAGTTTCACCTCGGTGCGGAAGAAGCGCTCAGCGGCCTGGGCGTACGGACCGAGCGTGACCTGCATGAATTCGGTCGTCGGCAGGTGGACATGAAAGTCGATAGCACGTGGCATGTCGTGATCCTCCAAAAAGAGCTATTTGCACCCCTGGTGCCCTATATTATTATAGTCTCGTTTGCACCTGTGGTGTCCAAGCTCCAACCCAAACGTGGTTACATAGACTACATCCAGCACCGTCTCCCTTGCCACACAGGCATGCCAATCAAGCGATGTTAGCCAATGGAATGCTGTCGAGAAGCACTCGATCCTCGCACAAGCAACTGCCCTTTCAGAATCACCTGGCGCGTGGGGCGACTGGGATCGGCAATGCGTTGCAGAAGGAGTTCCGCCGCTGTTTTGCCGATCTCATAGGTTGGTTGGGCGATCAGGGTGATTGCGGGTTGGACCAGCGACGCCCAGGTAGTTTCGTCAAAGGTGACCAGGGCTATATCATCGGGAATGCTGAGATTGCGTTCTCGAATGGCCTGCAAGGCCCCCACTGCAAGAAGACTGTTCACGGTAAAGATCGCATCGGGTGGCTCGGCTAAATCGATCATTTTCAACGTCGCTGCGTATCCTACCTCAACCTTTGGAGGAACATACTTCATGTATTCCGTTTTTGGCGCGAGACCATGCGCACGCAGCGCCTTTTCATACCCTACCTGCCGTTCTAACCCGGTACTCATCTCGCTACAGAGAGCAGCGATTCGTCGATAGCCCTGCTCGACGAGATGCGTGGTGAGACGATACGCTGCATCGACATTATCAAGCAGCACGGCATCGACATCACCATGCGCAATGGAGCGATCAACGACTACTATGGGAAAAGTGGGCAGGTTTGCATCAGCGAAGTTGGCGATTGTTTGTCGCGTCGGCGACATAATTGCTCCCGCGACAGCGGTATCCCGCATCAGATTGAGGTAGATCGCTTCTTTCTCAGGATTCTCATCCGTGTTGCACAGCAGAACGCTAAATCCCTGTTCATACGCAGAATCTTCGACGGCGCGGCTGATCGCCGTAAAGAACGGGTTGCTAATGTCAGAGACAATCAGACCGATTGTGCTGGACTGCTGGGAGCGCAAGCTGCGCGCCACCAGATTCGGCCGGTACCCTAATCGTTCGACCGCTGCCATCACATGCTCGCGCACTTCAGGCCGGACATGCAGGCCATTAGAGAGGACACGCGATACTGTGGCAGTTGACACCCCGGCGGCTTCTGCGACATCTTTGATGCTGACCATATGAGCGCTCACCTCCTGTAAGAGCAAAAATCCCTTTGCGGGAAAGGCGAAAGGCAATACAACCCGCTCCTTCGTTCTCAAGCAATGACGAGTTTGTTCAGCACATCATGGCATTGAGCAAATTGTTGTAAACGATTTAGTAGGATTATAGCATATTCACGACAAAAATGCTAGATCCTTTGCAAACGATTTTAATCTAGATAGGCCACGATCGCTCTTAAATCGATGGAGTTTAAGCTTGTTTCATGCCAATTTTGAAAACGGGAACATTTTGAACAAAAATCTCTTGACAATTTGCTTGTAATCGTTTACAATAATAACATCAAAGGCGTCCCTTTCATCGCAGTAGTTGAAACGTTTGGGCGAACGGTTGACGAAGAGGCAACACAATCACCCGGAATTGGTGAGGTAACAGCGTGAAACACATCATTACCCTCGGTGAAGTGCTCATCGATATTATCCCGCGCACACAGATACGTCTGGAAGAGCTCTGCTACTCCCCTCACCCGGGTGGAGCAGTAGCGAATGTTGCAGTAGCTATTGCTCGACTTGGAGGGTCCTCACGATTTATTGGCGGGGTAGCAGAAGACGAGTTTGGGCAGCTTCTCGTACAGGTACTCGCCGAGAATCACGTTGACACCCGGTACGTTCGTGTGTTCAAGGAGGCCCCTACCGCGGTAGCGCTGGTAACGTTACAAGCTGACGGGCAACGGCGTTTTACCTTCTTTCGCCAGGGCACCGCTGATAGCCAGCTTCAGGTCGAGGACTTGGACTGGAGCGCCTGGCACGATGCTGCTATCTGTCATGTGGGGGGCGTCTTACTTTCCACCGAGCCAGCACGATCAGCAACACTCGCAGCGATGGACCATACACGGCGGGCCGGGTCCATTGTGTCATTCGACGTGAATGTCCGCCCGTCGTTATGGGCATCCCATGCCGCTATCCGAGACACGATAGCAAAAGGTGTGGAACGTGCCGACATTCTCAAGCTCAGCGTCGATGAGGCTGAGTTCGTAGGCAGTCCACCAACCGACCCTCCCGAGAAGGACTGGCTGAACACGCTGGGAGAATCTCTCCTGGAGAGGGGGCCTCGTCTCGTGATTATTACAACAGGTGCCAACGGAGCACTGCTGCTGACGGCCAGGCAACGAGTAGAGGTCCGTCAGTTGCCGGTTCGTCCTGTTGACACGACGGGCGCGGGCGATGCATTTATTGGAGCCGTCTTATACAGGCTAGTGCAACTAGGATGCTCTACACCCCTGGATCTTCAAACGCTCTCAGAACGTGATCTAAGTGAGATGGGCAGCTTTGCGAATCAGGTGGCAGGTCTGAGCGTTACTCGTTACGGGGGTATTTCATCCTTCCCTTTCATGCATGAAGTCAGCGGTTCTTCGGCCACGTGAGAGGCATGTCCTTGTAGGCCCACAACTTCTGTATTTTGTTCCCGTAAAGCCCTCCCTTTCATCACGAGCCTCCCGATGAAGACTCGTGTGTAGCCTCGATCTTTTGCATGCGAGTTGGCTGGATAAAGACAGCCTGCAAAAAAAGGAGTAAGGTATGTCCAGATTCTTCAAAACACCCTTTACACTCTCTACCGTCGCGGCGATTGCCCTGGTCGCTCTCATCCTCGGCGTCCTGGCCGGTCGCCTGTTCGCCACGACCTCGACTCGTGCGAGTGCGAACGCTCCCGCTTCTGGTAAGCGGATAGATGTCATCGTCAAAGCGACCGATTCTCAGTTCTGGCAGGCTATGCTGGCGGGCGCCCAGGCCGCTGGAAAGGACTGGGGAGTCCAGGTTGGCCTCTTTGGCGCCACCTCAGAGGCCGATGTCTCCGACCAGGTGAGCCTCGTCGAGAACTCGATCTCTCGTAACGTCAACGCCATCGTGCTTGCCGCCTCCTCCTCGCAGGCGCTCGATGGAGCGATCGATCGGGCTCGCAGTCAGGGCATCAAAGTGATCACCGTCGATACAAAGGTCACCACCTCGAGCGACGGATTTATCGGAACCGACAACACCAAAGCAGGCGCGCAGGCCGCCGACCGGCTCGGAGAAACCCTGCAGAAGAAGGGCGTCACGTCCGGGCAGATACTCATTGAATCTTCCGTCGCCGGTGTTCAGACGATTGTCGACCGGGACACAGGGTTCATCAATGAGCTGAAAACGCGCTTTCCGAACCTGCAGATTGTCGCCCACCGCTACAACAACAATGATACGCCGACCGCGCTCTCACAAGCGAATGATGCAATCTCCGCCAATTCCGGCCTCGTTGGAATCTATGCCGATAATAACGTGTCGGCTGACGGTGTGGCCCAGTCCATTCAGGAGAACAAGGCTCAGAATCGCATTGTCGCGGTAGGGTTCGATTCTGATCCCCAGGAGATCAACGGATTGAAGAATAGCACGTTGCAAGCCATTGTGGTTCAGAATCCCTACTTCTTTGGCTACCAGGGTGTGGTTGCAGCCGCTATGAGCGCCGAGGGGCGATTTGCTCCACCAAGCCTGGATCCGGGAGCGGTTCTGGTAGATCTCAGCAATATGAACACCCCTGCTGTCCAGAAGCTGTTGAATCCTCCAACGACGAAGGGAGGAGCATAACATGGTCTCTCCAACGTCTGCAACACCGCTCGTCCAATTGAGTCATGTGTCGAAATCATTCGGCCCGGTTCAGGTACTCAAAGACGTTTCACTAGACATGTATCGAGGTGAGGTCCTCTGCCTGGCGGGGGAAAACGGTGCGGGTAAGTCTACTCTGATCAAAATTCTGACGGGAGCCATCCCCCGCGATACTGGCGAGTACCACATTGACGGACAGGATGTAGGCTCTCCAAGCCCTGCCCAGGCGCGGGCGCTAGGCGTTGGTGTCGTCTACCAGGAGTTGAGCTTATTGCCCGAGGTCTCCGTCGAGGAAAACCTGCTCATGGGGCGCCTGCCAACCACCAGGGGGATTGTCAACAAACGGGAGCTGCGCGCGAGAGCGACTAAGATGCTTGAGCGTGTTGGCTTGAACAATGTCGACCCCGGCGCGCTTATCTCAGACCTGCCCGTCGCCACCCGTCAGATGGTGGAGATTGCCAAGGTGCTGGGAGCCGACGCCCGTATCGTGATTTTTGATGAGCCGACAACGGCCCTCTCTGAAAAGGATGCTCATCACCTCCTACAACTTATAGATCGACTCAAGAGGGAGGAGGGAGTTGCTATCCTGTATGTGACGCATCGCCTGGAAGAGATCTTCGAAATAGGTGATCGCATCACGGTGCTGCGCGATGGTCAATTCATCACGACCGCTCCTACCGATCAATTCACGCACGATAGCCTGATTCGCTCGATGGTGGGGCGGCAGATCGAGGCACTCTACCCGCAAAGAGAACACAAGCAGTTCGGGAAAACCTTGCTATCGGTTCAGGGGCTTAGACTGCAGGGAAGTCCTTTTAGCATCAACCTGGAGGTCCATGCGGGAGAGATTGTAGGACTAGGGGGACTGGTGGGAGCAGGTCGTACGGAAACGGTGCGTGCCATTTTCGGCGCCGATCCAATTGGTGCAGGAACCGTACTTGTCGATGGCAAGCTTCTGCAACCGGGGTCTCCAGAGCGAGCCGTGAGAGCAGGACTGGGGCTACTCACAGAAGATCGCAAAGAGTTAGGGCTGCTAGCAGCCCTCTCGATAAGGGAGAATGTAACCATTGCAGATTTGTCTGCCATCACTCGCCTGGGCGTAATCTCTAGAAAACAAGAGGCCTCCCTGGTCAATAATCTAGTGCCTCGCCTACGCTTAAAGTACCAATCAATTGAGCAACCCATCTCATCGCTCTCCGGCGGCAACCAGCAGAAAGTGCTCTTGAGCCGCTGGCTGGCCACCAGGGCAAAGGTCTTGCTGCTGGACGAGCCGACCAAGGGTGTCGATGTCGGAGCCAAGGCAGACATCTATACGATCATTGGCGATCTGGCAGCCCAGGGATTGGGCATAGTCGTTGTATCATCGTACCTACCGGAGTTACTCGGCATTTGCGACCGTGTTATCGTCCTACACGACTTCGGGGTCACCGGTGAACTTCCGATTGAAAAAGCGACCGAAGAAGAGGTGCTGCGCCTGGCAAGCAGTGCCCCCGTTTCTATGAACGCATAGCAGAGAGGAGATTTCTCATGGCAACCACTTCCAGTACTCCACAGCCCTCCCAACAACCATTGGCAACGGCTCAGGCGGCAGTAGAGGAACAACGGAGACCGATCAGCCTGGGGCGTGAAAGCGGCAGCGTGCTGGTACTGCTGATTTTTGTCGCGGTACTCATCCTGACGACCAACGACTTTCTAACTCTTACGAATCTAGACAACCTTGTCAGGCAGGTGGCCGTGTTCGCGATCCTCTCGGTCGGAGAGTTATTCGTGATCCTGACCGGCGGGATCGACCTGTCCGTTGGCTCCGTGCTTGGCTTGAGCGGTGGGGTGACAGCGTTGATTTTAGCGAGCGGCGCTTCAGTTCCCCTGGCCATCCTGGCGGGACTGGGCCTCGGGCTGGCCGTTGGCCTGATCAATGGTGTGCTCGTGACACGTCTCAAGCTACCCCCATTTATCGCTACATTAGGTATGCTTGGAGTCGCACGCGGGCTCGTCCTCCTGCTCACAGGGGCCAAAACTATCGCACCGCTGCCTGATGCCTTCAATATCATCGCGAATGGGTTTATCCTTGGCCTGCCGAGCCTGTTCTGGATCCTGATCCTGGTGGCGGTTGTGGCGGCCTTTGTACTCGGGCGGACGGTCTTCGGTCGCTATATCTACGCCGTCGGCTCCAACGCCGAATCGTCGCGTCTCTCGGGCGTCCCGGTCAACGGTGTACTGCTCGCGGTGTATGCCATCAGCGGCCTGCTCGCGGGTTTCGCCGGCATCTTAACCACTTCGCGCCTGGGCGCGGGTATTCCTACAGCAGGAACCGGGTACGAGTTGCAAGCCATCGCTGGTGCAGTCATCGGCGGTGCGAGTCTGTCTGGAGCAAAGGGTCGCGCTATTGGGGCCGTTCTGGGAGCAGTCATCATGGGTCTGCTTGCCAACGGAGGCAACTTGCTTGGCATCGATCCGTTCTACCTGCAGATCGCTATCGGCTTACTGATCATCCTGGCGGTGTACTTCGATCACTTACAAGGGCGCAGTATCAATTTCTTGCGGCGGGCAGTCTAGAGTATAATGAACCGTACCCCGGTCAATGGGCTGAGGGTACGGTTCCCATATAGAAAGGATGCGTTGAGCTATGAGCAAAGTGCTGGCCATCATTCTGGCCGGGGGCCAGGGCGAGCGGTTGAGTCTCCTTTCGCAAAAGCGTGCCAAGCCCGCGGTCCCGTTCGCGGGCAAGTACCGCATCATTGATTTTGCCCTGAGCAACTGCGTCAACTCCGGCATCTCCGATGTCGCCGTACTGACGCAGTATCGCCCCCACTCGCTGCACGATCATATTGGCATTGGCAAACCGTGGGACCTGGACCGGCAGAAGGGGGGTATCCGCCTGCTCCAGCCATATGTCGGGCGGCAGGAGCTGGATTGGTACCAGGGCACCGCCGATGCGGTGTACCAGAACCTGGGCTTCATTCTCGAATCGCGCTGCGACTACGTGCTCATCCTGGCCGGCGACCACGTGTATCGCATGGACTACGGGCCGATGATCGCCTTCCACGAGCAGCACCGCGCCAACGTTACCCTCGGCGCAGTGGTCGTGCCCCTCGAGGAGGGGCACCGCTTTGGCATTCTGGAAACGGATGCCGGAGGACGGGTCGTCTCATTTGAGGAGAAACCCAGGGAGCCGCGCGGCTCCCTGGGATCGATGGGTATCTACGTATTTGACCGCGACGCGTTGATCCGTGTCCTGATCGAGGATGCACGGGCCGCTGAAACTGGAGGTTCCCCCACCCAGCATGACTTCGGTCGCAACATCATCCCGGCGATGGTGGAGCGCGGCGAACGCGTCTATGCCTATCCATTTGCCGGTTACTGGCAGGATGTGGGCACCATCCACTCCTACTGGGAGGCGCATATGAAGCTGCTTGGTGATCATCCCTCCTTCGACCTCTACGATCCATCATGGGTGATTCACACGCGCAGCGAGGAGCGGCCTCCCGCGTATATTCGCAGCGGGGCGCAGATCGTCGAGAGCCTGGTCTCGCACGGCTGCATCATCAAAGGGCATGTCGAGCGCAGCGTACTCTCACCAGGTGTGGTTGTCGAGGAGGGCGCGGTCGTACGGAATTCCATCCTGCTCTTCGATACCGTCATCGGTGCCGGCAGCGTGATCGACCACGCGATCATAGATAAAGAGGTCATCGTTGGCAAGCAATGCCAGATTGGCTACGGCGATGATATGACGCCAAACAAGCTGGAAGCTCACCTGCTGAACAGCGGCATCACGCTTATCGGCAAACGTACGCACCTGCCCGATAACCTCAAGATCGGCCGCAATTGCAAAATCGGCACCGACCTTGACCCGCAGGATTTTCCGACCGATACAATTAGCAGCGGCGAGACGGTTGAGGACCGCACCTTCGCACACGGCTGGGAGCGTGACCTGGCCCGGAGGCTATCCGTTGAGCCGTAGTGAGCATGCAGCATCTCTCTCAAGGGCCGCCTCTCCTGCTCATATGGGCGGGAGGCGTAACACGCGCTCGTACAACCGGCTATAGGAAAGGGCGCTGGCAGACCAGCGCGAATCGTATGCCATCGCTCGCTCGATGAGACCGGGCCAGCGGTCGCGCTGTGCATAGAGCCGTAATGCACGATGCAGCGCGTCAAGCAGGGCGGAGGCGTCGTACGGCGTAAAGCTCACCCCATTGCCTTTGTCAGGGTAAGCATCCAGATCGATCACCGTATCGGCTAAACCGCCAGTTGCATGGACAATTGGCAGCGCACCATAGCGCAGCGCGATCAACTGCCCCAGGCCACCCGGTTCGAAGGCGCTGGGCATCAGGAAGAAATCCGCGCCGGCGTAGATGCGGCGAGAGAGGACAACGCTGAAGCCGATATGCGCACGAACGTTAGCGGTGTTCGTGGCAAGCTCACGGAATAATTGCTCGTAGCGAGGCTGCCCGGTGCCCAACACCACCAGATGCAGTGGCAGGTTGCGCAACTCAGAGGCGATTGCGGCGATGAGATCGAACCCTTTCTGATCTACGAGCCGGCTAACGATGCCCACCACTGGCAGCTCTGGATCGTCCGGCAGCCCGAACTCTCGCCGCAACGCCGTGCGATTGCGCACTTTGGCAGCCGGTGCCTCCGTTGCGGTATACCGGGCAACCAGGTCACTATCGGTCGAAGGATTCCAGGCGTCCCAATCGAGGCCATTGGGAATACCGAAGACGCGCGGATGGCGCTGAAAGAGGACCTCATCGAGGCCCCAGCCATAGTCCAGCGTCTGGATCTCCTCGGCGTAGCGACGCGAGACCGTCGTCACTATATCGGCGTACACGATGCCGGCTTTCATCCAATTCACGTCGCCCCAGAACTCCAGGCCGTTCCCTGTGAAAACGCGCGCACGGTCCAGCCCCGCCTCATCCAGGATAGAGGGGTCCCAGCGCCCCTGGTACTGCATATTATGCACGGTATAGACGATACGAGTCGCCCCGTGACGCAAGAGATGACGATAGGTGGTGCGCAGGTAAGCGGCGCATGGGGCAGTCTGCCAATCGTTGAGGTGGATGACATCGGGGGCAAAGCCGAGCTGAGGCAGAGCCTCGAGCAAACCCCGGCAAAATAGGAGAAAGCGTCGCTGCTCATCGTGCTGATCCAGACCGAGGTAGATCTGCTGGTGCCGGCCAAAGAACTCCCAATTATCAAGCAGGTAGACGGTGACCGGTGAATCGGGAAGCGTTGTCTGCAAGATAGACATAGTTCGGTCAAGCCCGGCCATGGGGAGCACCTTCACGACACCCGTAGGTGCGAGACCCCAGCGCGTGGGATCAATGCTCCCATAGCGGGGCAGAAAGATGCACACCTCGTGGCCCAACTTCGCCAGCTCTTTGGGCAGGCTCCCTATAACGTCGGCCACACCACCCTCTTTGACAAAGGGAACCGCCTCCGTAGCGACCACCAGGATCTTGAAGCGCATATCATTTGTCATGCTAGTCTCGTTTTGTTGAGCATTCCTCAGACGGGAACGGCGCGCCAGCGTCTGCTCTTGTAAGGATATACCTTACACCTCGACCTCCGCAATAGACTCACGTATCCAGGTAGGCCGATAGGGAAAGCGTTTCACCTGTTCGTGCGTGGTAACTCCGGTGAGCACCAGGAGAGTGCGCAGGCCGCTCTCGATCCCGGCGACGACATCGGTATCCATGCGATCCCCGATCATCACGGAGTCTTCAGAATGCGCATTCAGGGTGCGTAGCGCCGTGCGCATCATCAGCGGATTCGGTTTGCCGATGTAGTAAGGCTTGACGCCCGTGGCCGCGCTGATCAACGCCGCAACTGCGCCGGTCGTGTGCGCCACTCCTTGTCTTTTCCCCGCCCGTCTGATATCGTTATCCCCAGAGCAAGAACGAATCATCGATTGACCACTTCTACAACCAGGAAAGAGAAAAATACCCGTGCATGTTGATGAGAGCGACCCGGCCACACTGGAGAGCCATCCGCCTCGTCAAGGCTCCTTCCTGGAGGTCTTAGGCGTCTTCACACGGCTCGGTCTGACATCTTTTGGCGGCCCTGTCGCCCACCTCGGGTATTTCCGGCAGGAGATCGTCATCCGCCGCAAATGGGTGGATGAAACCACCTATGCTGATCTCATTGCCCTCAGTCAACTCCTACCTGGCCCTGCCAGTAGTCAGGTGGCCATCACACTTGGCATCACACGAGCAGGGCTATGGGGAGGACTCGCGGCCTGGCTCGGCTTTACACTTCCATCCGCCATTGCGCTTACCCTGTTTGCCTACGCGACGACGCTGGGGCAAGGATTCACGCACGCAGGATGGATTCACGGGTTGCTCGTTGTGGCTGTTGCTGTGGTTGCGCAGGCCGTGTGGGGCATGGCAAACAGGCTATGTCCTGACCGCCCACGAGCAACTCTTGCCCTGGCTGCGGCGATTGCCATCCTGATCTGGCCTGTTGCCATTACGCAGATCGCCATTCTTGCTGTTGCCGGACTCCTTGGCTGGTGGCTGTTCCGAGAAACGCAGCCTGTCAAGCCGTCATCCCTCAACCTGGCGGTTCCACGCTGGCTATCCGTGGGGTGCTGGATTGTGTTCTTCGGATTGCTGCTGGGACTGCCGCTGCTGCGCCTGTTCTCTCACAACCAGGCGCTTGCCTTGTTCGATACTTTCTTTCGCGTCGGGTCCCTGGTCTTCGGAGGCGGGCATGTCGTCCTGCCCCTGCTGCAGAGCGAGGTCGTTCCTGCCGGATGGGTCACCAACGCGCAGTTCATCACCGGCTATGCTGTGGCCCAGGCAGTCCCTGGCCCGCTCTTCACCTTCTCCGCCTACCTGGGGGCGATAGCAAAGCCTGCGCCTAATGGCTGGATGGGAGCCGCTATCGCCCTTGCCGCCATCTATCTCCCCTCATTTTTGCTGCTGATCGGTATCCTGCCGTTCTGGGACTACCTCCGTTCACTCGGATCATCCCAGGGTGCCCTGCGTGGCATCAATGCCGCCGTGGTTGGAATCTTGCTGGCAGCGCTCTATCAGCCCATTTGGACAAGTGCGATCCACGCCCCCATCGACTTCGCCCTCAGCCTGCTGGCCTTTGGACTGCTGGTTCTCTGGAAGTGGCCTCCATGGCTGGTTGTCCTGCTCTCAGCCCTGGTGGGAGCCGGGTTGAGCTTTCTCTAAAAACTACCCGGGGGTCAAAATTCGTGCATAGAAAGCAACCACACTTTCCGCAAGTTCGATGACCTTCTCGCGCAACTCGAGCGGTTCCAGGACCTCCATCTGCGAGCCAAAACTGAGAATATAGCCGCACGCTTCTTCTTTTATCCCGAAGAGCAAGCGCAGGTTGATCCAACCATCCGCGTCAGGCGGGTCGGCCTGCTCAACCTGTATGAACCTTCCTGCGGTGTGTACCCGTGGCAGGGCAGTTGGTGTAATGCGCACGGTGACGGCGTAACGTGGGAGACTCTCTTTAATAAAATCGGCAGATGATTGCGTCCAGTAGGCTGCCAGGTCGAAGTCCGGAGGGCGCATACACGGCTGGTCTGTCACCCGGGCCTCCCGCATGCGAGAGACACGGTAGCTACGGACCGCGCCCTCAACAGCCGCCACCAGGTACCAGATACTCCCTTTGGCGACCAGGCCCAGGGGATCGACAAGCCGTTCAACGGTAGCATCACTGCGTCGATAGGCGAAATGCAGTTTGCGTTCCTGCCAGAGCGCCTCCTGCAGGGTGGAGAGATTAGGAACAGCTTCCTCTGCACTGTGCCAGCCGGCGACATCCACGTGAACGCGCTGGCGGATATACTCGGCATTGCGGCGATTTATAGCAGGCAGGGCAGCAAAGAGCTTGATGAGGGCAGCTTCAGAAGCTTTGTGCAGCCCAAGATCAGCCAGGACGTGAGCAGGCCCGGTGAGAAAGAGGGCCTGGATCTCAGCTTCAGTAAGCCCCGTCAGGTTCGTGCGGTAGTTTTCCAGCAAATTCCACCCACCTCCGATGCCGCGTTCCGCAGTAACAGGAATCCCTGCCGTGCTCAAGGCCTCCATATCGCGGTGGATGGTGCGTTCTGACACCTCCAGGCGCTGCGCAAGTTCACGGGCCGTCATACGCCCGTGCGCCTGCAAAATCAGCAGGATTGAAAGCAGCCGATCAGCACGCATCGATATATTGCTCCTTTGCCTTTTTTCCGCCACCGATTATTACTATACCATAGAAATATGACACGTATTGTCAAGAAGTGCCGGGCTAATCCGTGTCCCTTGTCACCGCTTTTGTCGGCACATGGTTATGCACTTGCTACAACCGTTTCGTGGATCTACAACTGTGAACAATCCGCAATAAGCCTACCCTCAGAGCCGCAAGAGGAGCGGGGTGGCGTAGGAAGAGGAAGCAAGGAGGAAGAGGGGGCTATCGTATCCGCCGATCAGCCTTGGACGAATTTATGCGGAAACGAGAAACAATTCAGGATGATGATCTGCTTCGCCATCTCCAGGACTTGCGCAATGGCACATACGAGGGAGAAAAGAGCCGAGGCGCGAAAGAGGCCGTGTACCGGCGGGGGATTGAACTACTCACACCTATCGCAATGACAATCCTTGATGAGGCCAATGCCTTGTTCTTAAATGGTACTGGCGACGTACAGGTGATTGGCCCCGAAGACGATGGCTCTGGCGGCTTGGTGACGCGCTTTGAGTTAAGCTGGCCTGAACAACGAGCAATGTGGGTCACGCGCGGCCCCCACGAACCACTCCAGCCAGTGCGTATTATTGCCAACTACTCCCAGAGCTTCCTCCATCCCCACCTCTCTGGCAGTACTGCAGGTTACTGGCCGTTTCAAATCACGAATGAGGCCGATGCTGAGCGGCAGAAAAGTGTACTTGCCGCCATTGTCGAATTGGAACTGCACCAGCGCATCTATGAGACGGATTGGCGCATCCTCCCTGTCTCACGGCAATGGAAATGAATTCATTACACTACAGCTGCCCTTACAGGTGCTCTCAAGGCTTACGCATAAAGAGATCAACAAAGAAGCGAAATCAGTACGATGACAATTTTGACTTTGACGACTATCACGAATCACATCGATCTTTTGTCGAAGAAAAATCGCTTCCTTTCCGCTGGTCAGCTCACCCGGGTCATAGGCGTTGGCAAGCTCTTTGAGTTCTGATTGGCAAGCCCCTGATCGGCTCCTTTTCCCCCTGCCGTCACCGCTGCATGGAGGGAGCCAGGTGCTCCTGGCTTTCGCGCACCCCATCGACTTCGATCAGCAAGTGCTCTGGGCCGCGCAGGAGGGGACTCGGACGGTAGGGTGGGGGGTCCACGACCAGGCGCGGCTGCGAGAGCCGCCGAACGAGTTCCGTCAAAGCGATCTGAGTCTCCATGCGCGCCAGCGGTGCGCCAAAGCAGATATGGATGCCACTGCCAAACCCCAGGTGTTCATTATCGCGCCGCTCGGGATCAAAGCGATCCGGGTCCGCGAACCGCGCCGGGTCACGGTTGCCCGCGGCCAGGGCCAGTGTGATCAGCACCCCCTTGGGAATCGTCGTCCCAGCAATGGTGATCTCGTCCAGGGTGGTCCGATTCGGTAAGAACTGGACCGGCGGCTCATAGCGCAGGAGTTCCTCCACGGTGGCCGGGATCAGGTCCGGGGCGTTGCGCAGGCGTTCGAGTATCGCCGGATGCCGCAGCAGCGTGAGCATCCCATTGTCCAGCAGATTCACGGTGGTCTCATGGCCGGCGAACAGCAGCAGCGCGGCGGTCGCCACCAGGTAGGGATCTGCCATCCGTCCCTGGGCGTCGGTATCAGTCGCCATCCTGGAGAGCAGATCGTCACCCGGCTGCTTGCGGCGGCGCTCGACCAGCCCGGCCATATACTGGTTCAGGTCGCTCCGGGCCTGTTCCCGTTGGCGGCGTTGCTCTTCGCTCGATCCTGCCAGACTTTCCACGAGCAAGGAGGCCCACACGTGAAACTGGGGTTCATCTTCCCGTGGCACGCCCAGGATCCGACAAATCACCGTCACCGGCAGGGGATAGGCGAAGCTTTCGACGAAATCGATCTGGCGCTGGCCCCGCATCTGATCGAGCAGCGTGGTGACGATGCGCAGCATCTCGGGACGCAACCCCTCCAGGTACGCCGGGCGTTCGGGCGGACCAAAGTGGCGCATCGCCAGATGGCGCAGGCGGTCGTGCTCCGGGGGGTCCAGGCTGATAAACTGATACGGATCCGCGG
>Ga0070707_100003849_pt1 | contig 14134 bp, 10 predicted proteins | sample KBSK5502metaG_FD_65468 | JGI IMG/M metagenome (GOLD analysis project Ga0070707, IMG submission 65468) | Corn, switchgrass and miscanthus rhizosphere microbial communities from Kellogg Biological Station, Michigan, USA - KBS K5-50-2 metaG | ecosystem: Host-associated > Plants > Roots >... | reverse complement strand
TGGCCGACCGCTTTGTGCGCGACCCGTTGACGGTGGTGGCGGTGGGCCAGGTGGTGCGCGTCCGCGTGCTCAGCGTGGATGTAGGCCGTGGACGTGTGCAGCTCAGCATGCGCGGCATCGCGCACTAATCCCTATTGCGTACGCGCAGCGGCGGAGATAGCCTCAAGCGGCTCTTTGGTGTACACTGGGCGGCGTCATCATTTCGCGCTGCCGCCGATCACCTGCGGGGCCGCGCGGTGGGCTGTGTGGGGAGGGATTCGCAACGTGGAAGGGTCGATCATCAAGCGCAAGATCAATTTCCTGTTGCTCGGCATTCCGTTGGTCATCTTTCACACGCGGCTGCTGGCGTCGGTCGAGGAGCCGCTGAAGGGGCTGCTGGGCGAGCGCTACGACGCGACCATCACCATCGCCCTCATGACGGTGGCGGCGCTGGGTCTCATTCCTCTGGCCGGCTTCGTGGAGAGCGCGGTCGAGGAGCTGGCCGAGCTGCTGGGGCAGTTCGTGGGCGGCCTGCTGCACACCACGTTCGGCAACGTGGCGGAGCTGACTATCGCGCTCTCGATTTTGCTCGCCTCGGTCGGCGCCGGTGGGTCGGCGCTCGTGCTCGGCTCCATTGCCGGGGTCATCATTCGCAACGCGCTGCTCTTCCTGGGCCTCTCGACACTCCTCGGCTGCGCGCGCAACGGCAGGATGAAATTCGATGCCGAGAACGCCAGCGAATACACGACCGTGTTCGCGCTGGCCGTCATCGGCCTCTGCCTGCCCACTATCGGCAGCCTGATCTTCGGCCTGAAGCCTGGCGAGGCCAGGACGCCGTTCGAGGAGCACCGGCTCATTCTCCTGAGCGCCGTACTGGCGGTCGTGTTGCTCATTAGCTATCTGGCGTATGTCTTCTTCGCCGTGTTCCGCATCGGCGAAGGCTACAACCTCGTGGAGCGGCGGATCCGCCGCCGCGCGGAAAAGGCGGCCGAGCGACTGCTGCGACACCAGGTGCGCCTGGAGCGCCGCGGCACCGCGCATGGGAACGTCCAGGATCGCGAGCTCCTGGCTCCGACACTGCCGGATACGCAGGCACTCTTCCGCCAGGAGCGTGATGAGGCGGAGCGACGTCTGGCCACAGCGAGTGTGGCCGTGGCAGCGGCCGAGCGGGAGCCAGCAGGTGAGCCGGGGAGCGGCGACCGCAAGCGCATCTACGCGCGAGCGGCGCTGGCCGAGCACCGGCGCCAAATGCGCGCAGAGCGCGGCGAGGAAGGATTCCTGGCGGGGCACCGCGTCTGGCGCGGCATCATTGCGGTAGCGGTGCTGGCGGCGGCGACGGCAGGCGTCGCCGTGATGTCCGAAGGGTTTGCCGGCGGCACCGAGGAGCTGTTTCGCAACAATCCGCAGTTCACGCCTTATGAGTTCTTCCTGGGCCTGATCCTGATCCCAGTGCTGGCCGGCATCGTCGAGTTCTATGGCTCGGTGGAGACGGCGCGCAGCAACCGCATGGAAATCACGATGGCGGTCACCGCCGGCGCGACCATTCAGATGATTCTACTGGTGGTGCCGATTCTCGTGCTGGTCGGTTATTTCACCAACCATCCGCTGGTGCTGGTGTTCCAACCGCTCAACATCATCATCTTCGGCGCGTCTACCGTGATCTACATGCTGCTCAGTCGCGACGGCGAGTCTACCTGGCTCGAAGGCGTGCAGCTGACCAGCCTGTGGGCGCTGGTCGCCGTAGTGGCGCTCTTCTTACCTCCTGCCTGACGCCAATTAGGAACAAACAGGAAGCGCAGGCGGCTCTCACCGACTGACGCTTCCCGCTCCACGCCACGGGCGCAACAACCCTGGCCAAGCTGGTGGAATCGCTACGCCAGCACTTCACGTATGTTCTCGACGATGATGAACAGCCCCATCAGCACCACTGCGCCAAGTATCACCGGCTGGAAGAACCGGACCAGCAGCACCAGCGTCGTCAGCAACGCCAGCGCCACGACCAGCCGCGCGGTCCAGACCTGGAAGTCGCGGTGGAAGAGCGCTTCGAAGAAGCCATAGACGCCGAGCAGCACGACGATCCCCGGCGCCAGGTAGCCCGAGAAATACGCGAGCGCGGCGAAGCCGAGCAAGAGCACCCCGACGCTGACCGCGCTCCACACGCCGGCAAGCCTGCCCAGCCGCACGTCTGCCGGAGTGGTCGGGAGTGATGGGCGGCGCAGGTGGCCGCGTGGAGCGCCGAAGTCTCCTGCGGCCACGTGCCGGGCGAGTGCTGCGCAGCGCGCCTGCGCAATCTCGTTTTCCGCTCGCTCGGCTTTGCGCCGTTCCAGGTCGGCGCCGACGTCGTGGACCCGCTGCTGCAGCGCCACGGACCGCGGCCGCTCCGCCGGCACACTGCGCATCGCCGCCACCTCCAGATCCAGGCCGGCCAGCACTGACGCCCGTTCTTCGATCTGAGCGGTGAGCTCGTCGCGTTCCACGCACAGCCGGCGCTGCTGCTCTGCCAAAGTCGCCGCGGTACGGGCGGGCGGAGCCACCTTGTCGAGCCCGCTCCAGCCGACCGGGTCATACCACCGCTTGCGCTGGAGCCCGTCGCGCTCGTATCTCGGTCCGGGCGGGGCATTCTCGCCCAGCGGATCGCCACTGTAGAGCCCCCAGAGCCCGGAGTACGCCTCCACCCAGGCTGGCGCCGGCGCCTGGGGGCTCGCCTGGAGCAGGCGCTGGTCCCAGGTGTGGTGCTGCTCCGGTCCGATGCGCAGCCCGTCGCCGCGGGCATAGTCGACGAACGGAATGCGTAGGCCCTCTGCCTCTCGCTCCGCCGGCTCGGGTCCCTGCCCGAGCCGTGCCCACACGCGCCGGAGCCCGACAGAGAGGCGCGCGAGCCCCTGCGTATGCGGTACGACGACCGCTGGCATGTATTCGCCGCGGAAGAAATAGTTCGCATGCGACCCGGCGCCCGGATAAATGACTGGATGCTCCCCGATTCGCCGCAGATCTGGATCGTCCCAGCGGCGCCGCAAGTCGTCGCCATCACTCTCGTGCTCTGAACACGCGATCCAGGACGGCTCGATAGCACCGCGCGCGTCTTCGGCAGCATACACAGTGAGCATCTCCCAGTCACCCTCGTGATCGTTGACGCCATGGAACGAGGAGCGCCAGTCATTGAAGGCGTAGAAGAACCAATACTGCAGCGCGATGAAGCCGTGCTCCCGCACGACCCGGCCATAATAGCTGTAGCGCTCCTCGCGCGCCTGCAGCTGCTGATATTGCACTGCCGCTCCTGCCGCCAGGCCGCCTGGCGCCCTGCCCCGCAGGAGCAGCGAGAGCGAAAATAGCAGGTCGATGATGCGCGGCAGCAAACCAACCCGCACGAGCCGCCCGGGGCCGGTGTGGAAGTCTTTGAGGGTGGAGCTTTTGTGGAAGGCGCGGACCTGTGTCGCCGTGAGCGGACTGGCGAAGCTGAGGAAGGTGATCACCCCTGGCGTGTCGGCCTGGGGCGATTGGGCCAGACTGGATGCATCGAGCTGGCCCCGTGGCACTAGCTCTTCAGGTTCCTTGCCTGGCTGTTGTGCGCAGAGCCGGGAGCCCGCGAGGAAGCGGTCCGCGTCCATTGGAAAGAACTGCTCGCCGACATTGAAGCACAGGATAGGCTCAAAGCGTCGCAGCAAGGCCAGGTCATCGGCGGAGAGCTCGCCGCGAGCATCGAGCGCTTCCATGGTGCCGCTCCTTCCGCACTACGCTGCTACCATGTTACCCTGCTGCCCTGCTACCCCGTTGCCTCAGTGTCGAACGTGTCTTGTCGGCGACTGGGCGTCGTCACCTCAGCCACCGTGGCGGGCGCGCCCGTCGGGGATGCCGCCGGCGGTAACATCCCTTCCTCAGGGTTCGCGCCACGTTGGGCGAGGTCGAAGGTGTCGCGCACCGCGCGGGTGTTGAGGTAGAAGACGATGATCACACCGAGCAACATGCTCAGGTAGCCACCTCCGCCGCGGACGAAGTAGTTCAACAGCAGCGTCGCGAGCGTCCACCCTTGCAGCGCCATAGCCCCGAACCACGCCCATGGCAGCAAGCGCAATACGCCGATGCCGGCGGCAGCGGAGAACAAGCCGAGCGCCCCCATCACGGTAGCCGAGAGCCACTGGTTCAGCGTAAACCCGCCGAGATTCACGGCAAGCGTAGATTGCAGCTCGCTGCCGTCGTGTGTGAGTTGAACCCAGAGAGCAAATGCGACCGACGCAAGTAGAGCCAGCCCCTGCAGCAGCAACAGGATGCCGATGATGGTTACACCGAACGGTCGTTTCATGGCGTACTCCCCGCGGGATCTGCTACGTGAATGCTGGGCCTGGCGCATCGCCAACGTGCGCTCCGCGTCGCGCGTTCGACATAACGTGAGTATGCCATATTCTATCTGTCGCAGGGCGCGCCGGGGACATCCCATGTCACGTTCGCGCCACTGTCCTCAGCGCGGCCGGGAATGCAAGGGATGCGGCATCTAGATGGGCTGTGGGTGTTCGGGGATTCGTGCTCAACCCGCGACGGCCTCGCCCGCCAGCTTCTGGGTCGCGTGCGCAGCCGACAGCCACCCAGGCGGATGCCGCGTCATCTGTCCATGTGTGGGCTGAGGTCTACGACGGCTGTTCCTCGGTGGGATTCTCCCGTGTCATCGCACCGGGCGCCATGCCGCCGGGCGCCTGCCGATCAGATGGCGACGTGCCCTGCCAGTGGGCCCGTATGGCCTCCGAGTTGTTGATGACCAGATGGACGCCATCGTCTTGCACGGTGCCGATGTCCGCCGCGGGCACGAGATAGTCCGTGCCCAGTCCGTCCTCACCGCGTACCAGCAGCCCATCGTCTCGCTTCGCGCGAACGGTGCCGAGCCGCTGCCCCTCATTAGTAAACACCGGCGTACCGGGTGCCACGTTGCTCCAATCCGGATCGAGAGGATTCCGGAGCGTTTCGTCCAGGTTCATATGCTTCCTCCCAGGCCATTCCCAGCGTCTGTGCCACGAGCAGACGTTGCCCGTCGCCGTCTGGGACTGGCACAAGAGAGCCAGTCGCAAGCCGCATGCCGGCAACGCTACTCCGCCTCCGGCTGCACCTGGGCCGGAGTGCTAGGCACGCCGGCCAGCCCGAGTGCCGCGCGCTCTTCGTTGGTAGCGCGATTCTCGATCATCGCGTCCAGTGCGGCCAGCAGCGCGGGATCACCCTGGCGCGCCGCCGCGGGACCAATCTGGGTGATCCACACCAGCAGCTCATGGCGTCCCTTGAAGCTGCCGCGAACTTCTTCGAGCGCGAAGCTGCCAGGGAGCTTATATTGGCCAGAAGCGCTCGCTTCCCGCTCTTCGGCGGCCCACTCGCGTGCCTCGGACTCGAGAACAGCCAGCACCTCGTCCATCGCCGCACGCCATCCCCGGAGAAACAGTTCCCGTTCCTGCTGTGTCGCCATGCCTCGCTCCTCTGACGGTCTCTCGTCGACTGCTGAGTCGTGATTCTGTGTCGTGGCGCCGCACACACGCGCGCCCCAAGCGTAACAGAAGCTGTGCTTGAGCGCCAGTGTCGCCGCGCCTGGAACCGACCGATTTCCCCCGCAGCGGGTAGAATGGAGTCGCTGGATCTCGCGATGAGGAAATGGATGGCAATGGAAGACTACGAGTGCGCCGTGTTCGAGTGGCGCGGCCGTGACATAGCGCTTGTGCCGCCGGCCGCGCTGGCCGGGCTGGATGACGCGGCGCTGCTTAGGGCGCTGTTCGCGCCGGAGGATCTATCTGCCGCATCGTCGCTCCTCACGCGCGACCGCAAGCACACGTTCCTGCGCCTGCGCCCGCTGGACTTTGCGCGCCTGCGAGCGGCCTTGGGCGCGCACGCGGCCTGCCCGGTGCGCCTCGCGTTCGAGGAATATCCCCTGTTGCCCTGGCGGCCAGAGGCGACGGTGACGGCGCGCCCCTACCAGGACGCGGCGCTCGTGGCATGGCGAGCCGCCGGCTATCGTGGGGTCGTCGTGCTGCCCACCGGGGCGGGCAAGACGGTGGTGGGCGCACTTGCCATCGCCGACCTCGGCCTCTGGACGCTCGTCGTGGTGCCCACCATCGACCTGCTGCGCCAGTGGCGCGCCGCCCTGGCGCAGACGCTCGGCTGCGAGGCCGCGCAGATCGGCATCTTCGGCGGTGGTCTGCACGAAGTCCAGCCGATCACCGTGGTGACGTATGAGTCGGCGCAATTGCATCCTGAGCTTCTGCGCCGGTTCGGCCTGCTCATCTTCGACGAATGCCATCACCTGCCCGCACCGAGTTACCGGCAGATCGCCGAAGGCGCCGTTGCCGCCTACCGGCTGGGCCTGAGCGCCACGCCCGAGCGCGCGGATATGGAGCATCAGGCGCTGGGACGGCTCATCGGTCCGGAGGTGTATCGCCGCGCGCCGGAGGAGCTTTCGGCCGCGCGCTATCTCGCGGCGTACGACGAGCGGCGCCTGGAGGTGACGCTTGCCGACGAGGAACGCGCGCGCTACGACGCGGCACGCGGCACCTATCTCGACTACGTGCGCCGCCGGCGGCTGGTGATCGCCAGCCCCGCCGACTTTCAGCGCAAGGTGCTCTGGGCCAGCGCACGCGACCCGGAGGCGCGCGACGCCATGCTCGCCTGGCGCGAGGCGCGGCGCCTCTCGCTCAGCGCGCCCGCCAAACTCGGCCTGCTCGAAGAGCTCTGCGCACGCCATCGCGACGAGCGCGTGCTGATCTTCAGCGAGTTCAACAGCCTGGTCGAGGAGGTGAGCCGGCGGTTCTGCGTGCCACAGATCACCTACAAAACGCCCGCCGAGGAGCGCCGCTTGATTCTGGAACGCTTCCGCTCCGGCCAGTATACCAAGCTGGTGACGGGGCGCGTCCTCAATGAGGGCGTGGACATTCCGGATTGCGGTGTGGCAGTGATCGTGAGCGGCACGGCGACCCGGCGTGAGTATGTGCAGCGACTGGGACGTGTGCTGCGGCCCAAGGCAGCCCGTGCGATTCTGTACGAGCTGGTGACGGCGGATACCACCGAGGAGCGTGTTGCAGAGCGGCGGCGGGAGGAACGGTAGCCGGACCATGCGATTGGCACTGCGCGATGTCAAGAAGACGGTGCGCCGCCGCGACGGCGTGGCGTTCGTCACGCCGTATCTGCTGCGTCCACGCGAGCGCTTGCGGGAGATCGAGGCGCTGGTGGCCTTACACGAGGCGTGGATCGGGCGGGCTCGCGCCACTTTTCCGACGGAGCGCGCCGCCGAGCTCGTCGGCGACTATCGGCTAGCGCGCTGCCTGGCGGCCTGCCTTGGCGAATGGTACGAGTGGCGGGCGCCCGCGTGGCCGGGCGCGGCCAGCGAAGCCGAAGCGGCAGCGCTCGCCGCGCGCGAGCTCACCTCGCCGAGCCAGCTGCGTCTCGCGCTCTACGACTTCGTCCACGCGCAGTCCGGCGGTTTCTTCCCGAGCGCGGCGCGGGAGGCCGGGCTGAGTGTGTTCTGCGCGCAGATCGAGCTTGCGCGGGCCACGCTCGACGATCTCCTCGCACTCGATAGCGAGGAGCGTGCCGTGTTGGCGCGCGTGGCCGAGCGGCCACCGACCGCGCGCGAGCTTGCCGCGCGCTACAATGCCCGCGCCTTCGAGGCGCTCCTGGCGAACGCGGCGGAGGTCGAGTGGCACGTGACGCCGGTGGATGGGGCGGAGGGCCTGGGCAGCGTGGTGAAACGGGTCTGCTTCCTCGCGCGCCGTATGGGTGTCCACTACGATGTCGCCTTCGACACTGCCATCCCCATACGACAAGTCCCATCGTCGCCGACCGCCGGGCTGCCGCTGGTTGCCGAGGCGCGCACGCTGTATGCCGTCTCCACTGGCGCGGCCAGCGACGCGGAGGAGGAGCTGGACGGCGCCGGCCGCACGGTGGTCATCACGCTGTTCGGTCCGCAGGGGGTGACCGGCTCGCCGATACAGTACGGCGACCGGCTGGCGCGCCTGTGCCGGGCGCTGCTGGGCTACCGGCGCGCCCACGAGGCGGAGGGGAGCGCGGCGCTTGCCACCAGCGGGCTGGAAGGCGTTGCCCGCGTGCATCTCAAGGGCCGCCCGCTGCTCTTTCCACTGGATGAGCGGGTGCTGAAGCTGCTGCGCAGTGAGGCGCCGGCGGAAGATGAGCGTATGGGTCGGGCGCCGGCGGGCGAGAGCTTCGACAGCATGCTCGAGCGGCGCATGCACGCGGAGTTTGTCGCGCTGGAGCGCGATGGCGCCGCGCATGGGTGGCGGCTGGAGCGCGAGCCGGCGCCGGTGATCGCCAGGGACGCGATCATGGTGCCGGATTTTGCCCTCACGCGCGGTCACCGCCGTGTCTACCTCGAGATTGTGGGCTATTGGCGGCCAGACTATCGCGAGCGCAAGCTGCGCAAGCTGGCCGCGTTGCATGGCGCCGTGGCGCTCGTCCTCGCCGTGCCGAGTGCGGCGCGCGCCGAGTTCGCCGCCCTCGAAGCCAGCTATCCCGTGCTCTGGTTCGATCGGCGGGTCTCGGCGGTGGCGCTGCTCGCCCTGCTAGATCGCCAGTACGACGACCTGGACGAGCGGCTGGCGCGCCTCGATCTTCCGGCAATCATGCGTGAGGTGGCGCAACGTAGGCGGATCGCGCCGGCTGAGAGCATGACGCTGCTGCATTGCTATACCCGCAACGAGCTCGCGCGCGCGCTCGACCTCCTGCACGCCGCGGTCGCGACCGCGGATGAGCCAGCGGTGGCGTGGCTGGACGGTCTGGGGTTGGCGAGCGCAGACTGGGTTGACCGGCTGCGGACGCAGACACGCGGCGTGCTTGAGGCCGCGCCTGGTGGCCGGCTGGCGCTGGAGGCGCTCTGTGCGGGGCTGGTCGCGCGCCTCCCGGAGCTGACGGGGATCGCCGAGGAGACGGCCGAGCAAGTGGCAGCGCAGGCGGGCCTGTTCGTGACCCGCGACTCGATCTTCTACGCCGAGGTGTCGCTAGAGCCGCCGACGGCGCCCGCATCGCCAACCACTGTGGCTCCAACTGCGCGAGATAGACCGCAACCGCGGGGGGCTGCGCGGCGTAAGAGTGCTAAGGTGAGGCCAACCGCGACCCCGCTTTCCATCTTTCCGTCCGCGGACGACACGAGCGACGGCGGTGCCTAGCCCTCCGTTGCGGCCGCGGCGCATACCAATACCTAGAAAGAGGCGACTCGTGGGCGACAATGAGAACGGCAGGGAACACGCGCCGGGAGCGGAGCGCCCGCGCGACGCGGACGCGTACGAGTCGGTACCCGCCCACGATGTCACCACGCATGAGGCGCACGACGACCTGAGCGACGACTTGGAGCGCCAGGCGCGTGAGACGATGCGCGTCATCCGTGACACGGTGGGCGAGCTCGGCACGCGCGTGCGGCAAGCCATCGAGTACGCGTCGAACAGTTGGGAGGAGACGCTGCCGGTCGCAACCGCCCCCGGCACCGTGCCGGGGGCGGACGATGCCCATGCGCGAGCGCTGGCGCGGCGCTGGGTCGCCATAGACTTCCTCGTCGATCCAGAGCTTGCGGAGGCGATGTCCGTGCACGCCGTGCGCGGCGCGTCGGTATGGAAGATCTCGCTGCGGGAGCGCGGTGAGACGCGCACCCTCAGCGAATCCAGCGAATCCTACAAAGGGGTGACGCCGCCCCCGCTAGGACCGATTCTGCCGCTGTGGGAATATAGCTCACCCGCCTTGCCGGACATCGAATCCGGCGAGCGCCGCGAGCGGCTGCCGCAGACCACTGCCCTCGGCGCCTGCCTGAAGTGCAACGGCTCGGGCCACCGCTCGTGCGCGACATGTGAGGGCAAGGGCTTCGTGCAGTGCCCCGTCTGCCACGGTCGCTCGCGCACCCCCTGCCGGCGCTGCCGGGGACGCGGGCGCATCGCCGATCCCGCAGCCGAGCGGCGCGCCCGCTCGGCGCGCAGCTATCTCCAGGTGCAGGCCGAGCGCTTTGCCGCGGATGCCGGCGACAAGCTGGCCGATCTGGCGGAGCGGTTGCGCCAGGACTATGGAGTGCCGTTGCCGCCATCGGCGCAGTGGGCGCCTGTCGCGCCGGCTTCCGGAGAGACGATCCCCTGCCCGGACTGCGTCAATGGGACCGTGGCGTGCTCCTGTGGCAATGGCAAGCGCGTCTGCGAGCAGTGCCATGGCACCGGCGCGCAAACGTGTGACGCGTGCGCCGGCTCGGGGCGCGTCGTGCGCTTCAAGGAGCTGGTGCGTCGCTTCGACACGCACATCAGCCAGCGTGTGCTGCCGGCGGACGACCCAGCGGCGGCCGGCTGGGTGCCGGACGATATGCTGCGCCGCGGCAGCGGCGAGCAGGTCTGGGAAGGGCCGTTCGAAACGCTGGCGGTAGACTCGCCCGCGCCGGGCGGAGTGCCTGCGGATGTCTGGAGCACGGCGCTGCGGTTCGCGCAGGGGAGCGGCAGGGCATTGAGCGCGCCGGTATCCGCGCCGCCACCCGCGTCCGACGGGGAACGCCGCGTTATCTCGCGGCGACTACGTCTTTCGCGCCTTCCGCTCACGCAGGTAGACTACGTGTTCGCAGGCAAACCATACAGCTTCGTGGCAGTTGGCCGTGCCGGAGCGGAGCGCTTCTGGGCGCAATCGTTCCCGCCACGCTGGGGCCGCGTAAGCCGCTTCCTCAAAGCGCTGGCGCGCGACCTTTCCAGTGAACAGCCGCCGGAGAGGCAGCGCATCACCATCACTCCCCAGGGCGCACTCAGCAGCCTGGACGAGTTTCGCGCGCGACGGGAGCACACCAGCGAGCCGCCGAGTGCCGAGCGCCCCCCGACGAGCGGTGAGCCTAGCGATGGCGAGCGCGACTGACCGCTGATTGAGTCGCGTGCCGGCCGCGGCTTTCATGCACGAAAGAAGGCGGCGGAGCCACTTGGCTCCGCCGCCTTGTGTGGTCACGTGGGGTGGCTAGTATGCCGGCACCGGCGGGCCGCCTGCCCAGCGCTCGGCCCAGTCGCCGATGATTGGGAACTTCATATACCTGCCCGTGAAGCCTGCGATCAAGCCCCAGAGCCAGAACGCGAAGAGCCCGAGCCCTAACAAGCCGAAAATGCAAGTGAGCAAAAGGTTGCCACCGGAGTTCGAGGCGGTCGCGGCGGTATTAACAATGGACTCCAAAACACCGTAGACGATGCCGACGATGCCGAGCAAGATCGCCTGCGCGGCGTGAAACTTGACGAAGCGGTTGGTCTTCTCGACGAAGAAGAAGATGAGGCCGATGATCCAGATGTAGCTGAGGCCCGCCGCCACATTCGCGTCCATCCCCAGCGAGGTGGGCCCCCAGCGGTTCGATGACCCGGAAGGCGGCGCCCCATAGGGCTGCTGTGGTGGGGGTGGTGCACCGTACGGCTGCTGCGGCGCGCCATAGGGCTGTTGCGGTGCGCCGTAGGGGCCCTGCGGTGGCGGTGGTGGGGAACCATACGGTGGTTGTTGCGGTGGTTGTCCACCATACGGGGGCTCATTCGGGTTCATGCCCATCGAGACTGTTCCTTTCTGCGAAGCAGTCCAGGTGACGCCAAGCTCGATGTCGGAGCCGTCGAAGGGCTTTCCCTTCGGGGCAGAGAGCGCACCGGCAGCAATGCGGCGGCAGGTCGCCTGTTGGCCTCAGAGCATCGCCGGCAACTCTCCCATCCCACACCGAATCAACTGGATGGCTGAGAAACGCCATCATGAGCATAAGGGTACTTGATATTCGCCGCCGTGTCTACCGGTATTTCTTCATATACCATGCCGTCACGTTGTGTCGCAGCAGCTCGTCGGATAGCGAGCACGTAATCCAGCAGGCGCGGAAGAGGGGCGGCGCCGGCTACCTGCCCGCGATGCCCCCCGGCGCGCCCTCGGATGGTATACAATGTGCGCGAGCTTCCGCTCGTAACTGCCGCCGTACCCGGCGCGCGATGGCGCGCGCCGTCCCAAGCCAGCAAAGGAGCCAATGATGGCAGGCCAATCCCCCGTTCTTGTCAGCGCGGTGCGCACCCCGATAGGCCGATTCCTCGGCGCCCTCTCGTCGCTAACCGCCCCACAGCTCGGCGCCATCGCCATTCGCGAAGCGGTGCAGCGCGCTGGCGTCCCGGTGGACCAGATCGACGAAGTCATCATGGGCAACGTCGTATCGGCGGGCGTCGGCCAGGCGCCCGCGCGCCAGGCGGCGCTACACGGAGGGATTCCTGACGATGTGCCCGCCGTCACCATCAACAAGGTGTGCGGCTCCGGTCTCAAGGCCGTCATGCTGGCCAGCCAGGCCATCAAGGCCGGCGATGGCGAGCTATTCGTCGCCGGCGGCATGGAGAGCATGAGCAACGCGCCCTACCTGCTGGAAAAGGCGCGCACCGGCTACCGCATGGGTGATGGTGCACTGGTGGATGCCGTGGTCAAAGACGGGCTGTGGTGCGCCTTCGAGGGCGTGCACATGGGCGAGGAGGCGGAGATCGTCGCCGACAAGTATGGTATCAGCCGCCAGGCGCAAGATCAGTTCGCCTATCGCAGCCACACGAAGGCACACGAGGCGACTGAGGCGGGCCGCTTCCGCGACGAGATCGTGCCGGTCGAGGTGCCCGGGAAGAAAGGCGCGACGACGGTAGACCGCGACGAGTCCATCCGTCCCGACACCAGCATCGAGACGCTCGGCAAGCTCAACCCGGTTTTCCGCAAGGAGTATGGCACCGTCACCGCCGGCAACGCGCCTGGCCTCAACGACGGCGCCGCCGCGACGGTGGTCGCAAGCGAGGCCAAGGCCCGCGAGCTTGGGCTGCCAGTGCTGGCGCGCATCACGGGATACGCCGCCGCCGCCATCGAGCCGAAGTACATCTTCGCCTGCCCGCCTCGTGCGGTGAACAAGCTGCTGCAGAAGACTGGCCTCAAGATGAGCGACTTCGACGTGATCGAGGTCAACGAGGCGTTTTCGGCGCAGGTGCTCGCCAACGGCAAGGAGCTGGACTGGGATTGGGAGCGCGTCAATCCCAACGGCGGCGCGGTGGCGCTGGGGCACCCTATCGGCGCGAGCGGCGCGCGCGTGCTGGCGACGCTGGTCTATGAGCTGCGGCGGCGCGGCGGCGGCCGCGGCCTGGCGACGCTCTGCCTGGGCGGCGGCGGCGCGGTGGCGCTCTCGGTCGAGGTGTAGCAGCGACGGTAACCAGGAAGGAGTGAGAGCGCATGCTCGAGCAGAAGCCACGCGACTCCGAGAACAGCGCCGCCCCCGATGGCCGCGCCGCGACCCCTGATGATGCGACCGGCGCCGCGCCACTCTTCAACCAACAGGCCGTCGCACGCATCGCCAAGGAGGAGCAGCGCTGGGAGGCGACCGAAGTCGCGCGGGCCGTGAAGCGCCTGCCGGAGCGGCATCCGGAAGCCACCACACAATCCGGCATGCCGGTGAAGCGGCTCTACACCCCCGCCGACACCGCCAGCCTCGACTACGAGCGCGACCTGGGCTTCCCTGGCCTGTACCCCTACACGCGCGGCGTGCAGCCGACGATGTATCGCGCCAAGCCGTGGACGATGCGCATGTTCGCGGGCTTCGGCACCGCCGAAGAGACCAACGAGCGCTTCCGCTACCTGCTGAAGCAGGGGCAGAAAGGCCTCTCGGTCGCCTTTGATATGGCGACGCTCTACGGCTACGACCACGATCACCCGATGGCACTCGGCGAGTTCGGCAAGTGCGGGGTGGCCGTCTCCTCACTGGCGGACATGGAGATCCTCTTCGACGGCATCCCACTGGACAAGGTCACCACCTCGATGACCATCAACAGTCCGGCACCGGTGATCTGGGCGATGTATATCGCGGCGGCGGAGAAGCAGGGCGTGCCGATGGCACAGCTCGGCGGCACGCTGCAGAACGACATCCTCAAGGAGTACATCGCGCAGAAAGAGTTCCTCTTCCCGCCGGAGCCTTCGATGCGCCTGGTGGTGGATACCATTGAGTTCGGCACGCGCCACATGCCGCAGTGGAACACCGTCTCGATCTCCGGCTACCACATTCGCGAGGCGGGCGCCACCGCGGTGCAGGAGCTGGCGTTCACGCTGGCCGACGGGCTGGCGTATGTGGATGCGACGCTTGAGCGCGGGCTGGTGATTGACGAGTTCGCGCCGCGGCTGTCATTCTTCTTCGACGTGCACAACGATT
>Ga0070707_100003848_pt1 | contig 14143 bp, 11 predicted proteins | sample KBSK5502metaG_FD_65468 | JGI IMG/M metagenome (GOLD analysis project Ga0070707, IMG submission 65468) | Corn, switchgrass and miscanthus rhizosphere microbial communities from Kellogg Biological Station, Michigan, USA - KBS K5-50-2 metaG | ecosystem: Host-associated > Plants > Roots >... | reverse complement strand
CCCTGCGCGCGGGGATGACGCTCGTGCTGTGGGGCGTGCTTGGGCTCGGGCTGCTCCGTGCCAATGCCGAGACGGCTCGCGCCGCCGATAACGCCTTTGTACGCGTAGTCCATGCCGCGACCGTTGACGAGCACGTGGATGTCTTCCTCAACAACGGCGCCCAACCCCTACTGACTGGATTCACGTTCAGTAACGTGACGGAGTACGTCCCGCTTCCGGCCGGTGCGCTCACATTTCAGGTGGCGCCTACCGGACAAGGGAAGGCGAAATCCGTCATCACGCAGAGCGTCACTGTGCAGGCGGGCGCGTTTTACACCGTCGCAATCATTGGCGACACGAGCACGCCGCTCGGGCTGGTGCTCTTCACCGACGGCACCAGCGTTTCGACCGACAAGTCGGTGCTGCGCGTCTACAACCTCTCCAGTGATGCGGGCGCGATTTCCGTCAGCTCCGCGGGAAAGACGGTGATTTCACAGCTTCCCTTCAAGGGCGCGAGCAGCTACCTGACCTTTAATCCCAACCAGAGCATCTTCGAGGTGACCTTGCCTGGCAAGAACAACCAGCAGCAGACGCTGGACGCCACTTTTGAACCCAACAGGGTCAGTAGTGTCTTCGCGCTCGGGCTCACCAGCATCGTGGACTCGATCGGCTTCAAGCACGTGACGAAGGTGACCGCCGCCGTGCCGACCGCGTTGCCGACGACGGGCTTTGCTCCCCAGAGCAGCTATGACGGCGGGATACCACCGAGTACCGGCTACGTGCTCGTCGGTCTGGCCACCCTGGCGCTGCTGGGCGGAACGCGTCTCGCCTTTGCCCGACACCGGGCGCGATAAGCTCCTGCGCCCGAGATCGCCGACTGCTCTCAAGTGCTCTCGACGCTTGGTGAATCGTGTCCCGATCATGCGAACAGAGTGAAAGCAAACGGTGACGCTCTCGGCGGCCAACGTCCAGCGTTGCCGTCAGGTGCTGACAACGACGCTGGACGCGATCTCACCGGTGCGCGGCTAGCTCGCCCTCCCCGTCGCCTGGCTGTGCCGGAGGCCCGCGTCCCCACTCTCGTTCCACCCACCCGCTGGAGCGAGCACCAGCGGGTGGGTGGTGACACCAATCCCAAACACGCTCTCAGTTCCTTCTCTTCATTGCTTCGCCATATCGTAAGGTCAGCAACAGGGACTGCCCCCTACGCTGCCCCCAACCCAGCGGGACGCAACGGGACAAAGCTCGCAGCTAGGACGGTAAAAAGCCGGGCAGATTCGGACATGACAAACGCAGCGGGACAGCTCAAGACGTGTGGTAGGGAGTTCGACTCTCCCCCATCTCCACCACAAACGCCCAGGATTTAAGCTTCCTGGGCGTTTCTCTTTGTCGTTTTGCCCCCTACGCTGCCCCCAACCCATCTTGTCCCTTTTCTGTCATCTTGGGATCGAGACCAGGAAAATTCGGCCTGTATGGGCCGAGAACTCTTCAGGCAAGCATACAGCACGCCACCTGACCTCTACCGGTCTAGCAGCGAGCAGACAAAGCGAGCCGGTCCCAACATGACAGAAGAGCAACTGTGACGTGCGTCGCCCACGCCCTGGCAGGCTCAGGTCGCCTGAGCCTGCCAGGGCGTCTGGTGCTTGAGCATCGCGTTGAGGATCGTGAGGAGCTTGTGCCTACACGCCACGAGTGCCACCTTCTTGGCTTTGCCGGCTGCCAGGAGGCGGTCGTAAAAGGACCGGATGACCGGATTGCAGCGCGTCGCGCGCAACGTCCCCATGTAGAGCACGGTACGCAGCGCCGCACGACCACCCCAGACCGTGCGCCGCCCACGCTGCGTGCCGCTGTCCCGGTTGCGCGGCGCCCCCCCGACCAGCGCAGCGATCTGCCCATGGGACAGCCGCCCGAGTTCGGGCAAGTCTGCCACGAGCGTGAGTGAGAGGACCGGGCCGATCCCCGGCACGCCGCGCAGCAAGTTGTCACGCTCGCGCCAGAGGGGACTGGCGCGTAGCAGCCTGTGCAGCTCCTTGTCCCCCTCCGCCAGTTCCGTCTCTAACCAGGCCAGATGCGCCTGGATATGCGCGTGCACGCGCGGCACGCGCGCCGCACCTAGCCGATGCTGCTCGGCCGTGCGCATCGCGACGACTTGGCGCCGCCGCTCGACCAGCGCGGCCAACTCCTGCGTTTGCGCATCGGGCAGCGGCCGCGGCACGGGACGCAGCGCCTCAGCGAAGTGGGCCAGCACCTGCGCGTCCAACCGATCGGTCTTCGCCAGTTGCCCGGACGCGCGTGCGAACTCGCGCACCTGCCGCGGGTTGACCACTGCGATAGGGAGGCCGGCCAGCCCGACCTCCGCGACGAACGGGGCCTCATACCCACCAGTCGCTTCGACGACGATGAGCCACGGGCCCAGGACACGCAGTCGGGTGACCAGCTCGGCGATACCCTCCGCGTCGTTCGTGTAGCGACGTTGCTCGCCACCCGGACGTACCGCGACATCCAGCTGCGCCTTGGCGACATCGATTCCCACCACCACCTCCGCCGGTTCGCCCATGTGTCCCCCTCTCTTTCCTGCCAGCTCCACGCCGATCCGGCCTTGCGAGATACGGGCTCAGCACAGCTGGCGGCCCCGGCAACTGTTCGGATTCGTCGGGAGAGCGAGCGCGACGGCCCAAGCTCATCTGCGGCCTCACGGGACCGAGGGATCAACGGCCTATCGCGCCTTTCCGCAGGATGTCACTGCCTCATCCTACACGAGTTTCCAGATACAACGGGATCAGACCCATACGGCGGTCTGCAGGGGTTCGGGGAAGCGGTCCGCGACTGCGGAGGACTGCCTACTAAGGAAGCGCATAAACCCGCTTTGGAAGCGGGTTTGGAGCCGGCGGAAGGGGTGGGATTCGAACCCACAGTCGGGAGTGGTCCCGGAGGGACGTTCTCACTCTGATGGGCATTGATCACATATTCACTGCCCCAGTGGCCCCGGCCGACTGGAATCTCCAAGCAGTGAACAGCATCGTGACAACTCCCCCGCATGAATGCGGGAGCTTCTAGGCCGAAGCCAGAGATTGTCGCCCCAATCTCAAAATGTTCTGCGCGGCGTTCAGATCACGGTCGAGGATCAGCCCACAGCACGGGCAATGGTATGTTCGGTCAGCGAGGGTGAGTGGTTGCCGATGTCCACAACCAGAGCAGTCCTGACTCGTGTACGCAGGATTCACCGCCACATATCTCCGACCGGCCCATGCTGCCTTGTGGGAGAGGAAAGCCGCGAACTGCGTCCACGCCGCATCAGCAATGCTCTTGGCGAGACAATGGTTGTGCATCATCCGATTGACCGACAAGTCCTCAACGGCAATCAGGTCAAACTGGTTGACAATATGACGGCTCTGCTGGTGCGCGAAGTCACCACGCCGCCAGGCGATGCGCTCATGCACCCGTGCCACGATCTTGCGCCGCTTGGCGCGCTCAGGCGTACCCTTCTCTTCTTTGCTGAGGCGGCGCTGCACTTTGGCGAGCGACTTCTCCTCAACGCGGAAGAAGCGTGGATTAGCAATCTCCTCGCCTGTGCTAAGCGTGGCAAACGTCTTGAGGCCAACGTCCATGCCGACAAGCTGCCCCATCTCAGGCACCGGCATTGGCTCGGCACATTCGCACGAGAAGCTGACGTACCACTTGCCGGTGTCGCTGCGCTGGATGGTGGCGGTCTTGGGGGTACCCTGCAGGGGGCGGTGCAGAATGACCTTGACGCGCCCAATGTTGGCAATCCGCACGCACTTGTCCTCGGCTTCGAGTCGGCAGCCCACTGGCACCTGCGGAAAGGTGATGCTATCGTAGCGCCCCTTCCCCCGGAAGCGGGGGTAGCCAGGCTCTTCCTCACCAGCCTTGCAGCGGCGGAAGAATGCTTGAAACGCCAGATCAATGCGTACCGCAACGTTCTGGAGCACCTGCGACTGCACCCCTGCCAACGTGGTTCGCTCGGCCTTGAGCGCAGGCAGTGTCGCCTGTTGATCATAGAGCCGCACCGACTCCTGGCGCTGTTCCCAGGCGGTCTTGCGCTCTTCCAGCAGGTGATTGTACAGCCAGCGGCACTCCTCAAGCTGCTGCTCAAGGAGCCGTGTCTGCTGGTTGTTCGGATACAACCGGTATTTGAACGTCTTACGCACGCATGTATTTTGTGCTTAAAGCATGCGGTTTGTCAAGCCGGAAGGGCCATTCATCCCCTGGCTAGAGCCAAGGGGCTTTCTGGCCCATTCCTGTAAACATCTGCCACGAGCCGAGCGTTGTGCAGAGACAGTATGTACGGGGCCGGCCCTTGTGCACAGGTGGGTTGGTGGGCTTGTGGGCCGATACTTGACGCTCCACGCGGGCTAACACCCGATGGCTGCTCAGGCTCCGCACAACCGTACGGTTCACGTGAGCGCCTGAAGGGCCTGCCCGGCCCCCAGCGGACGTTGACTGCAGCGCGGTGGGGCGTGGTGAGCCAGCGACCGCCGCTCAAGCGAAGCGCACCCCGTCCAAAATACGTTCGTGCTTGTCCCCGTGGGAACGCGTTCCCACGGCACCCAGCACCACGAGTTTGTTGGCAAGGTGCCACGTGTCCAGTTCGCTCTTCTGGCAGAAGGGGAGAGAACTGGTCCTGAGACGGGACTTGTGGCGGCAGCCAGGACACGCCTCTCCGATGGGCTGAAGCCCTGCGGCTTGCGGCGGGCTACAGCCCTTTTCTGTCAGGGACAGCCCATGGTCGTATAGGTGAGACCGGCAGGCGGACCGGCATCCGGCACTGTGGGCGCGAAGTCAATGACACCTTGCTGGCCTGAGTCGCCCTGCGGGTCGGTCGATTGGGTCATGTTTTGGAGTTGGACCGCCATGTTGGCCCCAGCGGCGAGTTCGCCTTGTTGCGGATCGACTGCCACGCCCGCCTGGTCCGTAGGGACGGAGAACGCCACCTGCCAGTCCACGGTCTGCGGTCCACTGTTCTCGAGGAGCACGACTTGCGTCTGCTGGCTATCCCCACAGCCCAACTGCACGCTGCTCGGTGTTACCTGCAGCCAACCCCCGCGTCGGATGGGACTGGAGACAGGACTGGAGGTAGCGGTCGGGCTGCTCAGCGCCGCGCCGTGCGTCGATCCGCCCGGTACGGATTGCCCGGAGGCGCCCCGTGGAGAGAAGGCGCCGGCATGACTGAGCAGGAGCACCCCGAGCACCCCAAGCAGGCCGGCGAGCAACACTACATTGGCGCCGAGACTAATACCGAGCACCAGAGCGCTCACATACCCCGTGGGGGCCTGCTGCCCGGGCCCGAGCATCTGCCTCCACTGGTGCATCCACTGGGGACGCTCACCTGCTCCCGGCCACGTGGGCATGTCGCCGAGTGCCTGGGGTTCCGTTGATGCGTCTAGCGCATGTGGTTCCGCGGCCGCACCAGGCGCAGACCGGCCCGGAGTGAGCACGGTGAGTTCGTCTTGCTCCACGAGCCGTCCCTCCCGGTGCAGGAGAGCGGTGAGTATCGTGCCTGCTCTCCGCCGGCTTCATGATAGACAAGTCGGAGCGGACTGGCAACTCGCGTAGCCACCTCGTACCGACAACGTGCTCTACCTGTCATGCCCCACAGACCGCGCCCCACCGACGGTGTGAACGCGTCGGCTCCGCCACTCTGCTCTCCTGGATGGCCGCAGCGCATCAAGACACCTGACAGAGAATAGCCCGCCGCAAGCCGCGCCACTTTAGTGGCGGCGGTGAGGCGGGCTTACTCCCTGGGCCTTGGCTCACTTTCCTGCTGCTTAACCGCTTTCCGAGCGAGCGGAGAGAAGAGGGCGCTATGGAGCACCACCAGCCAACCGCATCCGCCAGCAACGCCGCCCGTGAGGCGGGCGCCAGTGCCGCCCTCACGGTGCGTAAGGCGTACAAGGAGAAGCTGCGCCCCACGCCGGCGCAGGAGCAGGCGTTGGAGGAGGTGCTGTGGCGCTGTCGCACGCTCTACAACGTGGCGCTGGAGCAGCGCATCACCTGGTGGCGACGGGGGCAAGGGGTGAGCGCCACCTGCTTTCAGCAGGAAGCCGAGCTCAAAACCATCCGCGAGGTATTCCCGGAGTACGCGGCCATCCATTCCCACGTCTTGCAGGATGTACTCGCCCGGCTCGACAAGACCTATCAAGCGTTCTTCCGGCGGGTGGCGGCGGGAGAGAAGCCCGGCTTCCCGCGCTATCAGGGTCGGAACCGTTACCACTCCGTCACCTATAAGGAGTATGGCAACGGCGCCCGGCTCGATAACGGCTTTCTGGTGCTGTCCAAGATCGGCCGGATCGCCATACGTTGGAGCCGGCCAGTTGAGGGCAGTATCAAGACGGTGACGGTGAGCCACGAGGCGGACGGGTGGTATGTGTCCTTCTCCTGCGCCGAGGTGCCGCTCCGGCCCTTTCCGCCAACCGGTCAAGAGACGGGCATTGATGTCGGCTTGAAGGTGTTTCTCATCACGGCGGGCGGGGATGTGGTGGACAATCCGCGTCACTACCGCAAGGGCGAGAAGGCACTCAAGAAGGCGCAGAAGCGGGTGTCGCGTCGCAAGAAGGGCAGCAACCGCCGTAAGAAGGCGGCGCAGCTATGTGCCAAGAAGCATCAGCACGTCCGCCAGCAGCGCCAGGACTTCCACCACAAGACGGCGCTTGCCCTTGTACGCCGGTACGACATGATCTATGTCGAGGCGATTCAACCCGCCAACCTAAGTCGCCGTCCCGCCCCTGTTCCTGATGGCAACGGGGGCTATGAGCACAACGGGGCCAGTCGCAAGGCCAGCCTCAACAAGTCCATTCACGACGCTGGATGGAGCCAATTCCTGTCCATTCTCGCCTACACGGCAGCATGCGCCGGGAAGCGAGTAGAAGCGGTCAATCCAGCGTCTACGTCTCAGGATTGTTCAGGCTGTGGCGCACGTGTCCAGAAGTCGTTGAGCGTGCGTACGCACGTCTGCACCAACTGCGGGTTTATCCTGGACCGCGATGAGAACGCAGCGTTGAACATTCAATGGCGCGGACAGCGCCTTCGGGGAGTCCCGGCGGTGGCGGGGGCGCTGCACCGAGAACCCGTCGGGCTTTAGCCCGTGCGGAGTGTCAGGACTACTCCCAGCGCCCCGAGTGGCTCCCCCCGCCCGTCGCGCTAGCGCTGCCGCGCCTCCCCTTTACGCCCGAAGCAGCTCGCGCGCGCCAGGCTGTGGCTGCCTTCCCTGCGGTTGAGTCAGATGAGGATGCGGCGCTGCTAGCAGTCGCTGTCGACATCCTCGAGCACTTGAAGCCAGCCCGACGCTCCCGACGCTACAATAGTCCCTCCTGTTGGGCAGTGCGTTGGGCGGCGTCCCGCGCCTCCTGGGCAACATGCTGCACTTTCTGCGCGGTTTCCTGGACTGCGAGTTGTGCCTTCTGCGCAACATCCTGCGCCGTATCCTGCGCATTAGCAACGAGCCGGTCGCGTGCAGGACCCATCAACTGATGTTCCTGCGGCGTCTGTGGTATTGCTAGCGCCACAACGGCCCCCAGCGCGAGCACGGCCGTGCCCACCGCCAGTGGATTGTCATGTATCGCCTGATGCAGGAGACCGCCTGCGCGATTAGCCCCGGTCGCCCCCTGGGACCCAATTTGCTGCGCAGTGTCCTGCGCGCGATTGACGGCATCGCCCACTGCCCCGCCGATCTGGTCCCGTGCCTCGGTCACAGTTTGCCTGGCGTGCGCGGGATCGGGCCGGTGGGTGAGCAACCAGCTCACACCCAGGCCCGCCACCGCCACGGGAATGGGATGTTCACGTATGACCCGCAATGCCGCCGATCCGGCATTGGCTGCGGAGTCCCGTACGTTCTGCGCGGCATCTTCTGCCGCACCGTGCATGACTTCTTGCACTGCCTCACGGGCTTGGTCCATCAGGTGTTGTGGGCTGATGCGTTCCTGGATTGCCATGATGGTATGTTCCATCTCATCGCGAATCTGCTGTATCTCCTGACGGATCTCGTCCACGTCGTGCCTCCGTTTCTGTACCTCGTCTGCTGTCAGCTGCTGTCAGCTGCTGCCAGCTGCTGCCAGCTCCTGCATGAGCCATTCGTTATCTGAGCCAGTGTTGTGCGCGTGGTTTGCTGTTCAGCTCGTCGCGCGCTTCGTAGCCCATTCAGCATCGTCTTTGAGGGTTTGCAGCGTCTTCTGCGGCGCCAGATGCTGGATACGCAGGGCACGGCGTCCTCCTGCGATGAAGAGCAAGCCGACGATGAGCACGAACGCGCCAACCGCAAGCGTCGCCACCCACCAGGGCAGCGCAGCATACTGGACGAGCGCCACCACCGCCGTCGCAATGATGGCCAGGAGGCCCGCGTACGCCAAGGCGCTCCCTACGGCGATCAGACGCGCCCCCCTGCCAGCCTGGGCAATCTTTTGGCTCATTTCCGCGCGCGCAAGATCAATCTCACGCTGAACCAGATTGCTCATCTCCGTCACCAGCTGTGCGAGTAGGGCGCCGAGCGAGTGCTCTTCGTTTTCCGTCTGCATCGCTGCTCCTCTTCTTCCGTGCACGGTTCGGCTGCGCGATGCCATCGAACGCGCGAGCCGAGCGTGTCAAACGGCTCCCGTCGTTCCTCTTACTGCTGCGTCCGGTTACCAACCTGGCTGCTGGAACTCTTGAGAAAACGTGTGCCTAGAAGACCAATGGCAAAGGCGCCAGCCAGGAATAGGGCCGGTTCACGCCGCGCAAAATCCTCGATGTCGTGCAGGACTTGATTCGGGTCGCTTTGTCGCAGGTAGGTCGCCAACTGATCTACTTGGCCGCCGGCGCGGCCCGCGTAGTCAGCGAGCAGCGCCTGATTGCCACGGCGTAACTGATCGCTCAACGTCTCGACAGCATCGGCAACCGTTGCCAGGCTGAGGCCCGCTTGCGTCATTTGGGTATCAATCTGGTCATTGGCCTGCGTCTTGATCTTCTCGACCGTGTCGTCCGCCTGATTCTTGAGCTGCACTATGGCGTCACTCGCCTGTGTCTTGAGCTGATCGACCGCATCACCAGCCCGCTGTTCCACTTGACCCAATGTGGCGCGCAGAGTTGTCACAGGTTGGCTCAGATCGAGGCTCGTGTCCATCTGTGTGTTCAGGGTGGTCGCCGGGGCAGCCGGGGCAGCCGGGGCAGCCGGGGCAGCCTGTTCTCCTGGCCCCACAGATTCGGCTGGCGTTGGAGAGGTCTGCGTCTGCACTGAAGCCGGTGCGGATGGCCCTTGATCTGGCGTGTCATCGACAGGATTCCAAGGATGCATCGAACTCATAGCAATGCCCCCGACGTCCGCCGGAACACGCTCTCCCATACTGGCGCTGTCCGGCGAGATGGGCGGCAGTATGGCTGCATCAGGTTCAGCCTGGCGTGCAGGCTGCGCCGCAGCAGTTTGTTCCCTCAGCTCCTCTTTGGTCAGTTTGAGATGGATGCCTTCTCCGTCAAAGCGCTCAACTGCGGCGCGCGGAATCAGCATCTCTTTGCCAAAGACGCGACCCTGATGAACGAGGAGATAGTCACCGCCAGCCTCTTGTGTGGTGCGTTCTCTTATCGTTCCGACGCGTTCACCGGCGGCATCCAGCACTGGAGTTCCTTCGATGAACCGTGTGTCAGCGGCCACCTGGCGTTCTGGATGTTCGAACATACCGCCTCCCTTGTCTCGTGCTCTCGTAGTGCGGTTTGGGACGGATGCGTACGCTGCCAGGTTCTCGCTGCTGCCCTGGATCCGAATGAAACCAGTCACACAGCCAGGCAGTATGAACGGCAAGGGAGACAGCACACAGAGCAGACGCCTGTCTCCCTGCACCTCTCCCTGCACCTCTCCCTGCACCTCTCCCTGCACCTCTCCCTGCACCTCTCCCTGCACCTCTCCCTGCACCTGGCAGTCCGCTAGTGAACGGAATGGAGAGTGGCGAAACACGTTGGCATGTGGTGATGAGTAGCATTGGGTATGCCAATCTGACGGTGAACAACCTCAACAAACGGCATGGTACTTGCTTCTAGCGTAGGCAGACTGCTATGGGCGCACTACCGTCGGACGGGAGGGGTGGGAGGGGTGGGACGCCACGGGACTGTCGGAGATCGGCTGGCGGCGCGTCGAGATGACACGCACCTCGGCTGGAGCAAGATATGGCGAAGCACACTCGACGCTGGGCACCCCTGCTGCTGGCGCTCGTGCTGCTGGCGCTCTGCCTCGTGGCGTGCCAGGCACCTGGCAGCGCCGATGCCCAAGGGAAGACCGGGAAACTCCTCATTTCCACGGCCGTTGCAGGCTCCTCCTCGCCCACGCCGACGCTCCCGCCCTTCACCATTGGCGTGTGGACGTCGCCCACCACGCCCACCACGCCCACGCCAGGCGCCCGCGAGAGCCTCACCATCTACGTCCTCTGTATAGTGCAAGACCCGGCGCGCGGCGGGCCGATCGGGCCGGCGGTCGGCCTCCAGGTGGGCGTGCGCCTCAGCGGCCCGATTACCCAGTCCTTTGCGGCGACAACCGGCCGCGACGGCCTCGCCCAAGTGCGCGTGAGCTTCGCCGCTGCGCACCCAGGCAAGCCGGTGACCGTCGATGTGGTGACGACGTGGCAGGGCGTGACGTACCAGGAGCACACCTTTTTGATGCTTGGCGCCGGGGGAGTCCCAACACCAACACCGACCCCATCGCCAGCAGCCACCTCATCGCCAGCGACTTCGCCGACGCCCGCGCCGAAGCCGACGGCGACGCCCGCGCCGAAGCCGACGGCGACACCCGCGCCGGAGCCAACAGCCACGACCGGCCCATAGGCCCCGCTGCGCTGATGCCTGAAAAGTCGCCCCTGCCGCCGCGAAGGCCAGGTGCATGCAGTTCGCGCCCAGGCAAATGGAGAAAGTCTAGACTAGAACGCCCCTTGTTTCACTCAGGGGATGAATGGCCCTGCCATTCCCACGCCATGATGCGCCAGGGCGCGAGCCTAAGCTCACGATCAGTGGCGCATCATGGCGTGGAGTACGACTCCGAGAATCTCCCGGTTTCAACCGGGGGGAGATGTCACCTGGTTCTGCCTGAGACGCGGCATATGGAGTGAGGGAGGCCGGCGGAGCGTGCTGCACTGCCTCAAGGGCGGCGTACAGATCGCACAGTTCGTCAAGTTCTGAGAGCACTTTATGGTAGAGGGCCAGCGCTATGCACTCGGTGGCGTGCGCACAGGCAAGGTGCTGTTCTATGTGCACTAAGCGATCGGCAAGCTGCACGTAGTCGGCTGTGGGAGCACGCGCGTTCGGGATGGTATCGGCAGTCCGCGTCGTCGTGTCTTCGCCTTGCATCGAGTGGGCGCTAAGGGGACCGCCGGGTCATCACTAGTGGCGACGTCCTGGCCACCAGCGCCGATGCACTTGCAGCTCCTCCTGCGGCTGCCCCGCCGTCGGCCCTGCGGCGCCGACTGTAGAGTCGTGCGCCTGGATGGCATGCAGGATTCCCGGCAGATCGGCCGCCGTCTCGCGCTGGCCAACGTCCCACGAGTTGATCTCCGCGCCCAGCAGGAGAATGAAGGCCAGGTAGTAGAAGAAGAGCAGGATCACCACCGCGAAGCCGGCTACCGACCCATAGTTATTGGGATGCAGCAAGAACCGCTCGTAGAGCGGGAACACCAACTCATAGACGACCAGCAGCAGCGACGCCATCAGGGTCCCCTTGCCGATGCTCCAGCGCCGCCGCGCGCGATTGGGGACGATCAGGTAGATCAAACCAAAGAGACACAGCGATGTCAGAAACGCCACCACAAAGCCCAGCACCGTCAGCCCGATGCCCGCCAGCAGACTCCTCTGGTGCGGGTCGAGCGCGCCGACGACGGTGGCCGGAAGGATCGAGGCGAAGATCAGCAGTGGCACCAGGATCATGTAGATGAAGAGCATCCCTAGCGCCATGAGGTTTTGCTGGATGGGATTGCGGCCGCGCAGGCGAAATACGATGCCCAGCGTGCCCTCGAGCGTGATGAAGAGGCGCGAGCCGGTGATGATGGACGTGCCGATGCCCAGCACCAGAAGCCAATGGGCGCTGGTCCGCAGGTGATCCGCGATGCTGGCCGTCACGATGTTGCCCACCGGGCTGGGCAAGACATCCGTCACCCCGCGCTGCAGGAGCTCCTGCGCGCTTGGCAAGACCAGCTGCAGCGCGAACCCGGCGAGGGCCAGCAGCAGGATGAGGATGGGCACCATCGACATCAGGAAGTTGTAGGCGAGCAAACTGGAGAGGTTGAATATCCAATCGTTGTTGATCTTGATCCAGAATGCGATGACGCCCGGCAGCTGTGGGGGCGACGCCGCCTCGCGTGTGGCTCCGGCGCGATCCTCGGCGGCCGCCGACGCGTCACCACGCCGCTGGTTCGGCGATGTCGTATCCATCCTCTTCCTCCGTCTGGGTGGCGGTCTCACCGCTCCATCCACGGGTTGGGCCGCCCGCATGCCGCCCTGGTCGCCGGCGCCATCCCTATCCCCAGCTCCCATCCCGTCCCCAGCCTGATCGGTCATATCAGTACATCGTCTGCCTCCTGCACGTCGTCCGATACCCTGCGCTCCGCTCCGTGTTCTACGTGCCATGTGAGGACGCGTTGCATGCTACGCGGCGACCCCAACACATCTACGTGAGTCTCAGCCCACAAATTGACCGTGACGCCGGAAGTCAACTACCCACGGCTGAACCCGGGGCTTGCAACTCACCCGGAACGCAAAAGGGACGCCAGAGGCCGGTTGACGGTGGCCCGTCTCGGGGAGCTACGGCGAACGTTGTACGCGGCAACCAGTTGTTTGCCGCAATCTCAAACAGTCGATTGGAAAGGTGCCAACCGTTGCGCTGGCCTACCCGCCAGAGTGCCTTGCGCACATACAGACAGTGTATCACCGAAAGGAGACGGCCATTCGTCCCCAGCCCTCAAGAGCGCCCTGGCTCGCTACGTGGTACACTGCCTGCCTACCGTCGGGCCGACGGAAATCTACGCCTGTGGAGCGGTGGCAACACCTACATTACCAGTGCTCGGGTAAGACGCTTCTGGCTTGCCTTGAGAGCAGTGAGCAGCCCAGCAATCCCCTGGCTTCAGCCGTGGGGAGCGGTCAACCTCCCGACCCTTCCGCTATCGTGACACCATCACGGGAGGTGAGTGACCGATTGCGGTCCAGCTGTCCTCTGCACCAGTAGTGCAGTACAGGGTCTTTTCATGTTAAGGCAGATCAAGTAGACTGTGCGGCATGAAGCAGACAGACGGGCGCCGTGAGGCGCCAGAAGGAGCACTGCGGGCGGCGCTGCAGACGTTGCCCGATGTGCGACGCGGCCAAGGCAAAGTCCATCCGCTCGACGGGATGCTGGCGTTGGCGGTTTGCGCCCTACTATGCGGCTGTCGTAGCCTGTACGCCATTAGCCAGTGGGGCCGCGAGTGTGCCCCGGCGCTTCGCGGCGCGCTGGGGTTGCGGGCGGAGCGGGGGCCGAGTGTGGCGACGCTGCATCGCGCGTTTCGCCGCCTGGATCACGCCGCCTTCGAGCGAGTGCTCGGCCAGTGGTTTGCCGCCTAAGGGCTTGAGCCCGACGAAGCGCTAGCGGTCGACGGCAAGACGCCGCGCGGCATCCACGGCGAGGAGATCCCCGGTGTGCATCTGGTGGCGGCCTATGCCCACCTGACGCAAGTGGTGCTGGCCGCGGCGGAAACGGTGGGCAAAGGGCACGAATTGGCTGGCGTGCAGGCGGTGCTGGCCGCGTTACCGGCGCGCCTTTTGGCCGACCGGGTGGTCACCGGCGATGCGCTCTTGGCCACCCGTGCCTTGTGCCGGCAGATCGTGCGAAAAGGAGGCACTATTTCGTCGTCCTGAAGGAGAACCAGCCACTGACCCTAGAAGCGGCCGCGCTCAGCTTCGCTGATCCGTGGACGCTGCGCGAGCGGGTCGTGGTCGCGGGCGCACGGCATGGTGACCGCGAGGAGCGTCGCACACTCGAATGCTCAACCGAGTTGGTGCCCTATCTGGCGCAAGCCGAGCTGGTGCCCTACCTGGCGCAAGCCGAGCGCCTGGACGTCGCGGAAGGGGAGGCGGGCACGATTGCAGGCTGGTCAGGGCTGGCCCAGATCTGTCGCATCCACCGCGAAGTCCAGTACCTGAACTCCCCGTGGCTAAAGCCAGGGGGTTCTCGCGA
>Ga0070707_100003846_pt1 | contig 14148 bp, 14 predicted proteins | sample KBSK5502metaG_FD_65468 | JGI IMG/M metagenome (GOLD analysis project Ga0070707, IMG submission 65468) | Corn, switchgrass and miscanthus rhizosphere microbial communities from Kellogg Biological Station, Michigan, USA - KBS K5-50-2 metaG | ecosystem: Host-associated > Plants > Roots >... | reverse complement strand
AAGCAGCACTATGTGCATCCGACCTGGTTCACAGACGCGCAGCTCTCCTACAGCCTGATCTTCACCCCTCCGGTGGAAGCGGCGCCGGTGCCCGGGTACTCGAAGGGCGGCAAGGAAGTGGTGGGCAAAGAGAAGGAAGCACCGCCTACGGTTGCTTACAGTATGCCGTGCTGGAAGACTATCCTGAACAATTCCACCATCACCGTGGGTGTGAACAATATATTCGGTGAGGACCCGCCCAAGGAGTTTGGGCAGGAAGCAGTTGGCAACGCCCAAGGCTACCCGGGTTTCTCCTACGATAACCTGGGCCGGTTCTGGTATGTGCGGCTGATCAAGAAGTTCTAGATTTCTCCGCTAAAGTTAAGTCCACAAAGAGGCAGCGGTTTTCGCCGCTGCCTCTTTGCCTCATGCTAACCATAGTAAAAGAAAGGCCAATTTATGCTTAGGATAAATTTTTTAGCCGTCGGCGTCACCACACTGGCGGCTTTTATGTTTAGCTCGGTCTGGTACATTGTGTTCGGCAAAGCGCGGATGAAACTGCTTGGCAACGACGAGGGTGCCACGGCTGATGTGAGGAGAGTGCCAACATCGAAGAAACTATTCGAGCTAGTTCACACCTTCGTTGTCACCCTTGTGATCGCACATGCATGTAATGGCGCTTGCTGGGATCGTCGGTTGGCTGGACGCGGTGCAGCTTGGCATCTGGATCACGATCGGGTTTCCGGTTATGATCCTCGTGCGTTCCGTCACGTTTGACAAACGGCCATGCAGCTCGCCGCCATTCACGCTGGTGACTGGATCATAAAGACGCTTCTCATGGCCGTTATACTCGGCATGTGGCGCTAGAAGGAATTGTCATGAGCGCTCTCCGGCAGTGCAATCAGGGCAATATATGAGTGGCGAAAATGGCCTGCGTAACTGAGACTATTTGAATCGCACGTGACCTTCGCGGCCAGTGATGCCTTCCCTCAGCAGGCGCTTTGTCTCATCGATCAAAATTGCCATTTAGCGCACCGTGACAGTCATCGTTGTGCCTTTCTAGTCTCTTGCTTTATATCCTTCACATTGGATCAAGGACTTGATAAGCAGGTGTGGGTTTCTGAAAGTGTCGGATTTTTCTCTTCTACTTTGCATTGCCTTCTGCAGCGAGGAAACGTAGATTCTGCGCATGACAACTGTAACTAGGCATCGTCGCCTATGCGGTTGGTCGATTCGATCCACAAGCGTCGCGCTCGCACTCCTACTGTGCGCACCAGCGTTCGCAAATCCGAGCAAAAACGTAGTTGTGCCACTAACACGGCAGGCTGCTCAGAAAAGAGTCATAAAACTCTGCTACGTGATGAGCATAGCTTCCGGCATTCCTCAGCTATGCGATCGGTTTGGGATCAGTCCGACCACCGCCAGTCCGATAGAAATAATCGGGCGCGCGACAGAGAGATAATAACCCTGACACAACCCTCTCGCCGAAAGGCGCGCGCGCCAGCGCGCTAGAGACGACGTCGAATTTCCATCCGCTCGCGGTCTCTTTGAATTTCGCGACCATTTTTTTTTCGCATCCGCAGTCCGGAAGCAAAATCGCGCTGATCGCGCACCGACATGAGCAATTTAACGTGCGTGCCGCCAATATCGACGACAAGAACTTTTCTCCTCATGCTCGACCGCCACTGCAAGCTGTGGGTGTTAGCGACGGCGGCCGATCAACCGGGTGACACGCTGTAAGATACTCTTGCGCTCCGGCGGCGGGGCAGTGCTTGCAGGCCAGCATTCCACAATCTCAAGCGCGATGAAACGAAACAGTGTCAAACGGGCAAGTTTCAAATCCAGTCGGAGATTCTTGGCAATTTGCTGGACGGACCGGACACCATTGAATTGCGAAGCAAATTGCGCTTCGTCCGATGTTAACTGAAGTTTTTGGACGCGTTCGAAGCCATCTTTTGTGTAACCCGGGATGGTGCGTGGGTCGAAGACCATGTGCCCGCTGATGTCTTGAACGAAACGCAGACTTTCTAGTGCCCAATTATCGACATCCGGCTCGGGAGTCACGTCGTTACCGCCACTCGGTAATTTCGCGTTTTTCTCGAACATGAGCCAGACGCGCGGTGCCAGCCAAAGCTGTGAAAAGAGTTTTTGGCCATAATGTTGCGCCAATTCCACAGCAGCCGGGCGTGTGATTGCCTCTGCCTGCGCCAGCGTGAGGAAAAGTGGGGTCCCCGTTTCGGACTGTTCGGCGCGGGCTTTGGCGACAATCTCCGCATCGACGTTGGCAAGGGCGGCCGGCGATTCTGGACAATAAAGTTCCAGATCTCGGGTTGTGGCAAAAACAATCTCCCCATTCTGCGTCAGAAGATCTATTGGCTCCTGGTCCCAGAATAAACGTAACGATCCGCTGAGCTTCTCTTTAACGATGGCTTGTAGCGCCCGGTTCAACGGAAAGAAACTCGTTTGACCGCAAAAATACACGTCGGCCGTGGTTGACTCTTTCGAAACATCATCGGCTGCAGTTTCGTCATTCGCGGCAGGCTGGGCCCAATCCGACGTCGGCGGGGATGCGCTCCACCAGTCTTGGGATTTGCCCGGGCCTTCCGGGGGCGCGCCAATTTGGTTCGCGGCAGTTTCCTTCTCCTGCGAAACCGATCCACCGCTCGCTTGATCTAGATCTGCGTTATTCTCGGATTCGACTCCAGATTGTATTGGATTTGGTTCGCCGGATGTTTTCGGCATAATAGTCCTCCACGGTTTCGCTAAGCAAATCCGATATGAAGGTTTTATTCAAGAACCCAATCAGCGCAACGGCGATCTCTTAATTTGCCGCAAAATGACGTGCGAGCTCGCGCCGGCTAATTTTACCGCGCTCATTGACAGGAATTGCATCGAGAATAAAAATCCGCTTCGGCACTTGCCAGCCGCTCAATCCGCTGCGGCAAAATTGCAACAGATCGGCTTCGGTCACGCCCGGTACAGCGAGCACACATGCCGCCACTTCCTCGTTCCGCAACGGCGAAGCTCGACCAAACACAACCGCCTGACGCACGCCACGAAAGCGCAGCAAGTGCGCCTCCACTTCCGCGGGATTCACTTTCTTCCCGGCTACGTTGATTACGTCGGAAATTCGGCCGACGATCCGAAATCCATCGCCCCATTTTGTTAACAGATCGTCAGGGACAAAGAATTCGTGGCCAAGTTTTCCGTCGCCTGACTCCGGGAAATAACCATCGCCGACCGCGTCGCTGCGCACACGAATCTGACTCGCCGAGGCCGTGGGATCGAGAACCTCGAGATCGACATCTTCCATCGGCGCGCCGACAAAACCTTCGGTCTCATTGGTGGCCTCGCGATCGTAACAAATCCCGCCGCACTCCGAGGCGCCGTAAAACGAATGAATGGGCAACTTGAATTTCTCCCGGAATTTTTTCGCGACTGCGACCTGCAGCGGCGCGCCCGCCGAAATGCAAAGCCGCAGTTTTGGCAACGGAGGGATATCTTCCATTTCGCAGAATGCCTGATAGAAAAGCGGCATTCCGGGAAAAACGGTCGCGTTTGTTCGCGCAAGATCGACGAGAACGGCGCGCGGCGTTCGGTCGCGACTCAGGACCGTCGGAACGCCGCGGGCAATAAGCGGCGTGAGCAGGTTACTAAAGCCGTAGGAATGCGAAATTGGAATTACGCCGAAATTGAGATCGGCATCGCTAATGCCCATGGTCTCACAAATCTGATTGCAATCGGCCAGCAGTTGTTCGCTGCGAAACCGGATCGCGCGCGGTGCAGCTGTCGTCCCAGAAGTTAATTTCAAGAGGGAAGGAGGCTCTCTGTCCCAATGTGGCGAACCGCGATTGTCGATCTTACGGACCGTCGTCTCCACAATTCCGCTTGCCTGACAGATTTCCAGCGTCGCGCCGCGTTGTTGATCGCTGATCGATTGTTCCAGGGGAAGGACAACCAGGCGCTTGCGTAAAGCTGCGATCAAAATCGACGGCCAATCTTCGTGGTTACCGATTTGGATCGCGACAACGCTATGCTCGGGGAACACGTCTATCGTCGCCTGGAATTCCCGCGCGCGCTCTTCGACTTCACGAAACGTCCGCAGGATTTTGCCGTCTGTTGCGAAAATCGCGGACGCATCGCCTTTCTGCGGAAACGTCTCACTCCATGCCACGAGCAGTGGGTCGCTCGACTTCATCGCTTGCACAAAATCATTCGCGCGATTACATTCCGCGCTCGTTTCCAAACATGAAAGCGGGCATTCATCCAGAGTACTACGAAACCGACATCGTTTGTGCGTGCGGCGCGGTGTATCACACCCGCTCGACGCGTCGCGATATTAAGATCGGTATTTGTGCCGCTTGCCATCCATTTTTCACCGGCGAACAAAAGTTCGTCGATACCGCCGGGCGCGTGGAAAAATTCACCCGCCGTTACGGCAGCACCAAAGCCACGCGGGCTGAGAAGAAAGCTTAGCTGAGTTGCAGGGGGCGCTTGTGCCAAGCGCCTGCTCCATGTGCGGCTGACACAGCCGCCACTACACCAATGGATTTCGATCTTTTAATTGAACGCAAACGCGAACGCTTCGCCGAACTCGAACGCGAAGTCGCTGATCCGCGTCTCTTTGATAATCGCAAGCGCGCCGGCGAAATCATGCGCGAACATGCGAGCATCAAGGGCCTGCTCGAACGCTGGAACGAGCTAGAAGCGGCGCGACGTCAGTTGGACGACAACCGCGAGCTCACCACTTCGCGTGATGTCGAGATTGCGGCGATGGCTGACGACGAAATCCCCGATTTGGAAAAGCGGGTTGCCGATCTTGAGCGTGAAATTCAAATCGGCCTGCTTCCATCCGACGAGAACGAAAATCGAGATGCGATCGTGGAAATCCGCGCCGGCACAGGCGGAAGCGAAGCCGCGATTTTCGCCGCCGATCTCTACCGGATGTACAATCGCTACGCGGAATCAGCCGGATTAAAGACCGAGGACCTGGAATCGAGTCCATCGGAGCTTGGCGGACTAAAAGAAGTAATTTTTCGCGTTTCCGGCGAATCGGTTTTTCAAAAACTGCGTTACGAAAGCGGCGTGCATCGGGTACAACGTGTTCCGGCGACGGAAGCGCAAGGCCGTATTCACACCTCCACTGCAACCGTCGCGGTGTTGCCAGAGGCGGAAGATGTCGATCTTGAATTGAAGCCTGAAGATCTGCGCATCGAAGTTTCGCGCGCCGGCGGCCCCGGTGGGCAGGGCGTGAATACGACCGATTCGGCGGTCCAGGTTTTGCACATTCCAACCGGAACGATCGTTCGTTGTCAGGACGGACGTAGCCAGCTCAAGAACAAGGAGAAAGCGATGTCGATCTTGCGCGCCCGTTTGCTCGAGCGAAAGCAGCGCGAGGAAGCTGAGAAATACAGTGCGCAGCGGCGCGGCCAGATCGGCACCGGCGGGCGCGAAGAAAAAATTCGTACCTACAATTTTCCGCAGAACCGCATGACCGATCATCGCATCGGTTTGACACTTTATAATTTGGATCGAATGATGAACGGCGATCTCGGCGAGTTGATTCGATCGCTGCAGGGAGCGGACGTGGCGGAGCGATTAAAAGAATCGTCCCTCGCGAGCAGCACAACTTGATATCGGGTAGCGCTCGCGTCACGCGTGCTGGCGAAGACCTGCGGCGTTCGCGAATCGACTTCGCTTGACATGACAAACTAGAGGCGCATGACCGTGCTCGACGTATTGCAATCGACGACTGCGTATTTCAAAAAGCGCAAGATCGACAATCCGCGTTTGAATGCGGAACATTTGCTTGCTCACGTGCTGGGACGGAAACGGCTCGACCTTTATCTCGAATTCGAGCGCGAGCTCACAGAGTCTGAGCTGGTGCCGCTGCGCGACCTCGTGAGGCGGCGTGGCGAAGGCGAGCCGCTTCAACATCTGCTCGGCACTGTCGAATTTTGCGGACATACATTTCTCTGTGACAGCCGCGCACTCGTTCCGCGACCTGAAACGGAGGAACTTGTTGAGCTCTTGAAATCCGAAGTCCGAGATCCGGAATCCGAAATCTTGGACGTCGGAACCGGCAGCGGAGTAATCGCGCTCACTTTGGCGACAGAATTTCCCGAGGCAAAAATTTCCGGGATCGATATTTCCGAGGATGCGCTTGCCCTCGCCCGAGAAAACGCAGCCCGGTTGGATTTAAGGGATCGCGTCCGGTTTTTTAAAAGCAATCTTCTCGAAAATGTTGATGGAGTTTTCGATCTCATTGTTGCGAACCTTCCCTACATCGCGGCGCAAGATCGACACACGCTTTCGCGCGAGGTTCTACATGATCCGGAAGTCGCGCTTTTTGCCGGCGGGCAGGGCGACGAATTAGTACGGGCGCTGATTGATCAGGCGCCAGCGCGCCTGCGCCCGGGCGGAAGGCTGGCTTTGGAAATCGGGCTGGGCCAGAACGAAGCGCTTTTTTCGATATTGGCGGGAAAAAATTACCGCGACATTTGTTCGAAAAACGATTATTCAGGTAGACCACGATTCCTCTTTGCCAGGTATGGATAAAATCCTTATTCACGGCGGCCATCCGCTCTCGGGTTCTATCAAGGTGAGCGGTTCGAAAAATTCCTCGCTGCCGATCCTGGCCGCGACGTTGCTCACTCGGGAGCCGTGCGTCGTTCGTGGTGTACCCGACCTGAGCGACACGCATTACATGTTGCAAATTCTAATCCACCTGGGTGCGCAAGTGGAACGCGCCAGCGGCACAGTGAGCGTATCGGCTGACAACATCGGATCGGTAGCGCCTTACGACGTCGTTCGCAAAATGCGCGCTTCTGTTTGTGTGCTCGGGCCGCTGCTGGGCCGTTGCAAAGAGGCGACCGTGTCGCTGCCCGGAGGCTGCGTGATCGGTGATCGACCGATTGATCTGCATTTGAAAGGGTTTGAGGGGCTCGGCGCGGCCGTGCGTGTAGAAGGCGGCAACGTGAAAGTTTTTGCGCCGAAGTTGACCGGTGCGGTGATTAATCTGCGGGGGAAATTCGGTCCGACGGTCCTCGGCACGGATAACGTGATGATGGCCGCTGTGCTCGCGGATGGTGTGACGGTGATCGAAGGGGCGGCGCAAGAACCGGAAGTTGTCGATCTTGCGAATTTTTTGAACAAAATGGGGGCGAGGATCGAAGGCGCCGGAACGCGCCGCATCATCATTGAAGGGGTGGCGGCGCTACACGGAACGGAACATGATGTTATTCCGGACCGAATTGAAGCGGGAACATTTCTGGTGGCTGGGGCGATCTGCGGCAAAGGAATCACCGTTAAGCGGGTCGAGCCGGAACATGTTCGCTCGATCACGGACGCGCTGGCCAGTTGCGGTTTTCCAATCAACGTCGCCGACCGGTCGATTTCGATCACGCCCAATGGGGAGGCGAAGGCGCTCGAACTAACTACCGACCCGTATCCTGGTTTTCCAAGTGATATGCAGGCGCAGATGTGCGCATTGCTCTCCACAACCGACGGCATCAGCGTCGTGACGGAAAATATTTTTCCACAACGCTACATGCACGTTGCCGAACTAAAACGTATGGGAGCGCAGATGCAGTTGGAGGGCGCAACTGCGGTGATCCAGGGGGTCGATCGTCTTTTTGGTGCGCCTGTGATGGCGAGCGACCTGCGTGCGTCCGCCGCGCTGGTGCTCGCGGGATTGAAGGCCGACGGAATTACTGAAGTGAGCCGTGTCTATCACATCGATCGCGGCTACGAACGGCTCGATGAAAAATTGAGCGAACTTGGCGCGCACATCGAGCGAGTAAAAGAAACGTAGAGCGACGCTTTTTCTTGCGCTCATCCGCAGCAAGCGGAACACTTGTTCTATTACTCGAGCGAAAGGTTAAGCCAATGGAAACATCGACAACTTCATCAAATGTCCGGACCTGGACTGTGCTTTGCCACGCCAGCGCCCTGGCCGGATTGTTTCTTCATTTCCTGGGTCATCTTCTCGGCCCACTTATCGTTTGGTTGGTGAAACGTGGCGACTCGCCCGAGATCGATGCGCACGGAAAAGAATCACTCAATTTCCAGATTTCGATGCTGATTTACGACGCGATTGCCGCGGTCCTTTGCATCGTGCTCATCGGCATTCCGATTCTAATCGCGCTTTGGGTGTTGAACACCGTATTTGTCATCATCGCGTCGGTAAAAGCGAGCGAGGGAACGCTGTATCGCTATCCGTTTACGATCCGGTTCATCAATTAATGACGAAGCACAAATGACGAATAACGAAAGAAATCCGAATGCTCAAATGGCGAAATCGCCACGAACACGTATCGCTATCGGATTTTGTCATTCCTTCGTCATTCGACATTCGTCATTGTTCGTCTGCGAGCGCTCGCAACGCCTTTAGGTTCATCAGGTCTTCGCGCAAGTCTTTAGCCTTTGGTGTCTCGAGTACTTTCGGGATTTTTCGGAAACGGTGATCGCGCATGATGAAGCGGAAAGCGGCCAGACCGATTTTGCCCTTGCCGATGTGCTCATGTCGATCCACACGCGAGCCGCGCGCGGTTTTAGAATCGTTGAGATGAATTGCAACGAGACGGTCGAGACCGATTGTTCGATGAAATTGGGCGAAGATCTTTCGCACGGTTGATTCGCTGCCGATATCGTAACCCGCAGCGAAGACGTGCGCAGTGTCGAGACAAATGCACAATCGCTCCGGCTCGCGCACGCGGCCGATGATGTAAGTGAGATGCTCGAATTTATGTCCAAGGGATGAACCCTGACCGGCCGTCGTCTCGAGCGCGATCCGGGTTTTCACTTTCGGAATTCGAGCGAGTACCCGGTTAATCGACTCAATAACTTTACCAAGCCCGACCTCTTCACCAGCGCCGAGATGGGAGCCCGGATGTAAAACAAGGAACGGCAGCTCGAGCTGGTCGGCCCGAGTCAATTCTTCGGAAAGAGAGCGCAACGAATTCGCATGAAACTGCCGGTTCGTGGCGGCGAGATTAATGAGATAATTCGCGTGCGCGAAGATCGACAACAACTCGCCGCGCTGCACGTGATTAAGAAAAGCCGCAATCTCCTCACGGGTGAGCGGACGCGCGAACCACTGCATGTTGTTCTTCACGAATATCTGGATCGAGGTGCAGTTGATGGAGCAGCCGCGCTCGATCGCCATATGAACGCCACCGCCGATCGACATGTGGGCGCCGAGCAGAATTTTCTTTGTCATGTCGAACGGAGTCGGGACACGTCTCATTGTCAATTTCTGAACAGTAAGAGACTCCTCGACCTCGCTCGGAATGACAAAGGCTAGAATCTCTTCGGGTGCCAATCCGGCTTTTTCAAGCTTCCTTCGCCGGTGTATTCGAAAAGCTTATACACCGGTGTGAGCAGCACGCCGGGTCCCTTCATGTTCAGCCGTAGATTGAAATCGAGCTTGTCGTCGAGGAAATGGATATCGCCATGGCCAAGCATGCTGAAGAATGTGCCGTCGGCGTCGAAATCATCGGTGTGAATGACTCCGTCTTTGATCGTAAAGCTCGCGCTCGCTTTGCGCGCGATGCTGTACCCGCTGCCCGGGACAATAAGGTTTAGAATTCCTGAAAGCGGTCCGAAAATGGGAATGGCGAAAACGTCGCCATTGGTCACTTCCACTTTTCCGCGGCCACGCATGGTGCGCGCATCGCTCCCTAAGCCGGTGAAATCATATGTGCCGCTCAACTCTCCATGCGCCGTCTTGTAGTTGTAGTACAAATCGGTCAGACGCGGGAAATCGATTGCGCCCACGGAAACATTTGCTCGATAGCGCGGATCATTTTTGGCCAGCGAGATATCGGCGTTTCCGCGCACCGTGCCGGCAAAAAGTGCGCCACGAAGATCGACAATTTGCAACCGATCGTTGGTGAAGAGTAATCGCCCGGAGACGCGATCAAAGGGCAACGTCTTTCCAAGAAAGTCATAATCCATTCCGTTGCCACCATCGACCGTGACCTCGAGATGTGTGTTCTTGCCGCCGCGAAATTGATATACGCCATTGGCGGTAACTGTGGGCGGGCGGCGAAACTTGTAAGGCGCAACGGTCTTCCAAATCTTGGGATCGATCCAAAAAATCGCCTCGGCCGGATTCAGGTTGCTTTTGATATTTGAGACACGCACCTCATGTTTTTTAAAATCATAGGTGAAAGAGCCGGTGCCAATCCCTTCGTCGCGCACTACTCGGAAATTGTCGCTAGTGATGGCGCCGTCGGCGAAATGGAGACTGGTATTTCCGCTGTTCATCCAGACACCGCGAAATCGAGTTCGATCCAACGCCACATTTCCATCGCCTCGCCAATTCTCTGGATGATGGTCGGAACCCTGGATCGCGAGATGAATCGTGGGCGGACGCTGCCACTCCCAATCCCGGAGAAATTCATCCAGATCAGGAGAGGCGAGGGCGTGCACTGCGCTTGGAGCGATTGTGCTTTCGATGTTTAAACGAAAATCACTTGGCGCATCGAAGAGGTCGGCTCTAAGTTGCCCGGATTGATGCCGGAGGCGCACATCGCGGAGTAACACGCGTTCACCATCCCAGGAAAAATCGGCCATAAAATCGGAGAACGGCACCGTTCTGTAAGCAAATTTGCCGAGAGTGGCGTGACCTATGATCGCTGGACGAAGCCAATCCTGTCCGAAGTTTGCCCTACCTGAGATTTCGATCAAAGGGGGGGAGTAGAAGGCCATGTCTGCGAACGGACCTGGGAATCCGAGGGCATCGAGGAAAGCTTTTAGATCAATGCTGCTGCGGATTTGGAAATCGGCGCGATTGTCTTGTCGGCTCCAATTGGCGCGGCCTGCAAAACTGCCCAGGGCATCATTCCATTCGCAGTGCGTGATCGTCAGGCGGTGGTCGCGCCATTCGGCCGCAGCAGACAGGTTTCGTATTTCGTAATTGCCTCGTTGCGAGACATCGCCGCGCAGCGTCGCCTCCACTCGTGAATCCTCGATCTCTGCGACGTCACCACTGAATTTTACCTGTAGCGCGGGAGACCCGACCGGAAAGCTAAACTTTTGCAGTTCGTTCACGACCCGTCGCAAGATCGATAGTCGCATTTGCCACTCCTCCTGGGAAAGCGGCGGTGATGGCTGATAATTGGCGCGCTTGATCAATTGTCCGGTGGCCGAGATCCGTATTCCGCAAAAAATTCCCTCGGCCTGGCTAACGTAGATTTGTTCGGGCGGAAAATAGACGTGGGCGCGGAAATCGTTGAGCTGCGCCTTACCGGTATTCCCCCCAACGCCTGTGAGTGGCAGCGTGATTTGCGCATTACGCACGTCGAGCGCGTTGAGGAACGGCTCATGATGGATGAGCGCGGCGTAATTAATATCGAGGGAGATTTCGCTGATCAGAACGAGGGTATTTTCACGGTTCTTGTAATCGAAGATGCGCACGTTCTTCGCGACCAGACCGCGGAACGGATCGAGCGTTAACCGGCCGACAGAAGCTTCGACGCCGTGCTTGTGCAATTCCTCCACTACGCGGTATCGCCACTGTCGGCCGAAGCCTCGCTTTGCCAGATACCAGCCGGTGCTGCCGAAGATCAAAATCGCGACGAGTATCACCAAGCGCGCTACGATTGCGGCGATGCGATGCGCCAAAGTCGATCGTCCGCCTTGCTTTGGGGCGATAGACTCAGGCGGTTCGAGAATGGGTGGCATCAGCTCGTTGAAAGCGTTGAAGTGTTTAAGGGTTGCAGCGATTATTGATGTAACGCTTCATCGCTTTACGCTTCTACATTTCCATGACAATTTCCGATCTGCCAGCGATCAACGCATCGCTGAATTTTGTCAGTACGGTCTTCATCTCAATAGGTTGGTACTTGATTCGGCACGGCGCGTGGCGGCGCCACATGGCATGCATGATCACGGCGGTGATTTCATCGACATTTTTTCTGGTCGGGTACATCGTTTATCACGCTCACGTTGGCGAAAAATCGACGCATTTCACAGCGCAAGGGATGGTGCGTCCGCTCTATTTCGCAATGTTGATTTCGCACGTCCTGCTCGCCTTCGTGACATTGCCCTTGGTGATTTTGACCCTCATTCCGGTGTTCCGTCGCCGCTGGGACCGCCATCGGCGCATCGCGCGCTGGACGATCCCAATCTGGCTCTATGTCTCAGTGACAGGCGTGCTGGTGTATTTGATGCTCTACAAATGGTTTCCTCCGCCAAATCTTGCACTCGCCCATTAGTTGATGTTTGATCAGAGGACACGCGCCCTGTCGCGCAGATAAGAGAAATTTATGGTGACGATCGCCACGTTTAACGAACCGGCAAAAGCGAGGCAGCTGAAACGGCGCTTTCAGGACGCAGGATTGAAGGCCGATGTTCACAACGAAGCCCCCTTGCAGCAGGTCGGATTCATGTCTCGCCCCCAGGCGAACGCAAAAGTGATGGTGGAGGATAACGACTTCGAGAGAGCACAAAGTCTGATGGTCGAGTGGGAAGCCACCGATCCGGACATCGCTCTTGCGCTAATTCGCTGCCCGCAGTGCGGCTCTTCGAACATCGAATATCCGCAAATGACCCGTAAATTCATTACCCCGGCGCTTGTTGGCGTTCTTTGCGCGATGAAAATTATTCCGAAAGAATTTTATTGTCAGGATTGCCACTTTACCTGGAGTAACCAGGAGGAGCGCACACTGGGGCGACTCTGGCATCTCTTGTTTCCTGGACTTGAATCGGGCAAAGAGGGTTCGTAGGCGATCGGCTCTGGTTAACCGGCGCGATTGATTCCGCGCGCGCGATTTCTCTTTTGATGGACTGTCGATTGCCTCAAGTCATGAGAGCCTCCCGTTCGCGCTGGTCTTGCTTCGTTCGGAACGTCGCCCGCGCTCCGCTCGGATCCACAATCTTCCTCTGCCATCCATGAAGTGGCTCCTCGTTCTACTGCTGGCACTGATCATCTTCGGCGCCGCCGCATTCTTTAGTTATAATCTTGTTTTTAAAGAAGAGATCGCTGTGAAAAAGGAGCAGCGCGGAGAAATTACTCCGGCGCCTACCCCAGATATCAGTCTTCCTGAATTTCAGGCCGCGGCGAAACTGCGACAGGACGGCAAACTGACTGAAGCTCGCGACGCGCTCACCGCCTTTATCCAGAAATATCCCGCCGGCCTGCATTTGGAAGAGGCCAAGGATTTGCTCGGCGAAGTGAACATCGACATCTTCCTCTCTCGTTATCCTTCGCCGGAAAAAACTGATTATGTGGTGAAGTCCGGAGATGTCCTGGCAAAGATTGCAAGGAAACTGAAGACGACGCCAGAGCTCATCATGCGGATGAATAATTTGAGCGGCACGATGCTGCACATCGGCGAGCATTTGCTCATCTCCCATCCGGATTTCTCAATTGTGATTCAGCGAAAGGCCAACGTGGTGGTGCTCCTTAATCACGGCACTTTTTTCAAGCAGTATCATGTGCGTGAAGCGAAGTTGCCACCCAAACAGCCGTCGAAAGTCACTGCGAAAGTTGCGGAGACGATGGCTTGGAAAGATGGAAAACGCATTGGCCTGGGCAGCAAAGATTACATTGGCAGCATCCGCTGGGTCCGACTGAGCGCACCGGCTTACACCCTTTACTCGGTCGCTGATGCGGCGCACCCCAATATCACTCAGCCACCGCCGCCACTCGGCCTTGGCCTCGCTGCTTCCGATGCCGAAGAGCTAAGCAGTCTTGTAAACAACCGGACGCCTGTCACCATTATCGACTGACAACCGTTAAGAAGTTGAAAGAGTTACAATGGTTACAACCCTGAAACGCGACGACTTTTTTGCTTTCTAACTTTTTCAACTTTGCAACTTTCATTCATGGAGATTCACCCGCTCGATTTTGAAAAACCGATCTTTGAACTGCAACGGCGCTTGCAGGATTTGAAGGCTCATTCCGATGAGCACGATGTCAATCTTGATCCGGCGGTTAAGACGCTTGAGGAAAAGCTGCGAGACACTCGCCGCCAGATATACGGTAACCTGACCGCCTGGCAGCGCGTCCAAATCGCGCGGCATGTGCAGCGACCGTTCGCCCTCGATTACATCGACCGATGTTTTACAAACTGGGTTGAACTGCATGGAGATCGTCGCTTCGCCGATGACAAAGCCATGCCGAGCGGTCTTGCGATGCTCGGCCCGCAGCGCTGTATTGTT
>Ga0070707_100003845_pt1 | contig 14149 bp, 10 predicted proteins | sample KBSK5502metaG_FD_65468 | JGI IMG/M metagenome (GOLD analysis project Ga0070707, IMG submission 65468) | Corn, switchgrass and miscanthus rhizosphere microbial communities from Kellogg Biological Station, Michigan, USA - KBS K5-50-2 metaG | ecosystem: Host-associated > Plants > Roots >... | reverse complement strand
GGCCGGGCTTTCCCAGGAATTGCGTGTATTCCTTGGCGGACATCAGCTTGTCCAGGTCGGCGGGATTGCTCATCTTGACGACAATCATCCAGCCGGCACCATAGGGATCGCTGTTGACCTGCTCGGCGTGATCCTTGAGCGCCTGGTTCACGCGCACGATGGTGCCGCCGACCGGCGTGAACAGCTCCGAGGTTGCCTTCACCGACTCGATGTCGCCGAAGTGGCCGCCCTGCGCCAGCGTATGGCCGCTGGTGTCGTCCCACGGCAGATCGAGATAGACGACGTCTCCTAGCTCGTCCTGTGCATAGTCTGAGATGCCGATGGTCGCTTCATCGCCATCGACGCGCACCCATTCGTGCGTTTCGGCGTACTTCAGGTCTTTAGGCTGATCGGTCTGAGCCATAACAGCACTCTCTCCTCCCCCCAGGGGACGGGCTAGCGGGCACGTATGCGCGCACTGCGCGGTTGCCGGGCGAGCGCGGCCTATCAGATCACTTGGGGCGCTTGTAAAACGGCAGCGCCACAATCGTGGCAGGCACCGGCTTACCACGGATCGCGACCTCAAGCTCCGTGCCGACGGCGGCATCGGCTGGCGGCACGAAGCCCATCGCGACGGGATGGTCCAGCGTCGGGCTGAGCGTGCCGCTCGTGACCTCGCCGAGCGTCTGGTCTTCACGCAGGATCGGGTACCCGGCGCGCGGAATGCCGCGGTCGCGCGGCTCGATGCCGACCAGCTTGCGACGCAGCCCGGTGCGCTTCTCCTCCTCGAGCGCCGTGCGCCCGATGAAGTCGCTGTCCTTATTGAGCTTCACCGTCCAGCCCAGGCCGGCTTCCAGCGGCGTAATCTCGTCGGTCAGCTCGTGCCCGTACAGGCACAATCCAGCTTCCAGCCGCAGCGTATCACGTGCGCCGAGGCCCGCCGGCAGCAACCCCTGTGGCTGCCCCGCAGCGAGCAACGCGTTCCACAGCCCGACGGCGTGTTCGGCGGGGAAATAGAGCTCAAAGCCGTCTTCGCCCGTATAGCCCGTGCGCGAGATGACGCACGCTACGCCGGCAACCGTGCCGGGGTGGAAATGATAGTACGCGATATCCGCGAGCGGCGTCTGGGTCAGCGGCTGCAGTATGGCTTCGGCGCGCGGACCCTGCAGCGCCAGCAGGCCCGTCTCGTCTGCCGCATTGGTGAGCCGCACATCTGGCCGCTCCGCCGCGTGGCTGGCGATCCAGCCCCAGTCTTTCTCGATGTTGCCGGCGTTGACGACCGTCATGAAGCGCTCATCCGCGAGGCGATAGACGAGCAAGTCGTCCACCGTGCCGCCATCCGGCCGGCACAGCTGGGTATAGAGCGCCTGATTGACCTGGAGGCGGGCGACATCATTCGGCACGAGCCATTGCAGCAAGGCCACCGCGCCCGCCCCTTCGACGTAGAACTCGCCCATGTGGCTGACGTCGAACAGGCCGGCCCGTTCCCGCACCGCGCGGTGCTCTTCGAGAATGCTGGAGTATTGGACGGGCATCTCCCACCCGCCGAACTCTACCAGCCGCGCGCCGAGAGCCCGGTGCGTCTCGAATAGGGGCGTTCGCCTCAGTGACGTTGCCGTCGCATCGTGCTCACTCATGCGCAATCTCGCCTCCCCTACGCGGCCAACGGTGGTGATGTGCGCCCACATTGTAGTAGAACGAGAGGTCGTTTGTCCAGACGCATGCTCACGGGACGCGGCTTCGGCGCCGCTGTGCGCAGGTGAGACCGGGCAATGTTCACAGCCGCACTTGCCAGCTTTGTTCGCGCACGAGTGTATGTCTACGCCCCTTGCGCCCGTACAGGTGAGCTAGTATACTTGCCTGTGTCCGGACAATGTCCACGACGACTGTTGACTTTAGTCACACCGAGGCGTTGCATCCGCACTCCACGTCTGGAGAGCGAGCACATGGCACGCGCGCTCGTCATCGATGATGACCAAGACATTCGCGAGGTCGTGCGGATCGTGCTCACCGAAGAGGGCCATACCGTTACGACAGCCGTAGATGGCGTGCAAGCGCTGAGCCTGCTCACGGACAGCGCTGAGCCGTTCGTCGCCCTGCAAGCGCTGAGCCTGCTCACGAACAGCGCTGAGCCGTTCGTCGCCCTGCAAGCGCTGAGCCTGCTCACGAACAGCGCTGAGCCGTTCGTCGCCCTGGTGGACTATCACGTGCCCCAGCTAACCGGCTGGCGTGTGCTACAGCATGTTGCCGCGCGGCCGGAGATCGCCGAGCGGCACGCCTTTATCTTCATGACCGGAGACCGTCGCGCGCTCGGAAGCTTGCCCACAGACCTGAGTGGTAGCGGTTGTGGAGTGGTCGAGACGCTTACCAAGCCCTTCGATCTCGAAACCCTTACGGCCAAGGACTGTCAGGCGGCGACGCGGCTCGCGCAGCGCACCCGCCATGCGAAGACTCCGCACGGAAAGGAGCTGGAGAAGGACCATGACGCAGGTGCTCGTAGCCGACCCGCATGACGCCAGCCGCCAATCCCTGTCGGCCGCGCTAGCGGACGCGGGGTTCCACGTGCTGGAAGCCACGGATGGCGTCGCGGTGCTGCACTCGCTGATGACGCACACGCAACCGCTGGTGGTGCTGCTCGACGAACCTCTACCCGAACTGGACGCCGCCCCACTGCTGCGACTGATATCACTCAAGCCGGAAGCGCGGGAACGTTACGCCATCGTGCTGTTGACCGCGGACCTGGGCGCCGTGATCGCCAAATCCATGAGCGGGAAAATGGGCAAGCTGCCCATGTACGTCGTGGCCAAGCCGCTGAAGCTCGACTCGCTGGCTACCATCGTCCGCCTTGCCGCACGGCACCTGCCGGTACCGGCCGCTCCGCAGATCCGGGAGGGATGAACGGGACACACGCGATGAGACGCGTGGCGGGGGCAGCGTGACCTAGTAGATGAACGAAACGCCGCTGCCCATGTGGGCATAGCGGTAATCCACACGGGCCCATCCGCCGCCGTTCCAGTAGTAGTTCATCTCCGAGACCAGGAACCAGCCGCCGGGATAGACGGCGACGACGTGCGCTACGTGTCCTGCGCCACCCGCGCCCTGTACGCCTGGCTGGAAGACCACGGTCGCGTTGGCGCGCGGCACTGTCGTCACATGATAGCCCCGTGCGGCGGCGCCGCCTGCCCAGTATTGGGCGTTGCCCATGCGGGTGAGATTCTCATCAGGGCGCTGGCGCTGCGCCCACCAGGTACACTGGCCAAAGGCCCACCAGTACGAGTCCGGATTCGGCTCGCTCACGGCGAACGCGGGATGGCCGGGCACCGCCATGTAGGCGTTTGCCGGCGGCCACGGCTGCACCGGCGCAGGCGAGATGCCACTGGAGGGTGGGGCTGGCGCGGGGGCAGGCGGAGCGGGAGCGGGCTTGGGCGCCGCTTTAGGGACGGCCAGTCCGGCAGTGCCCGGCGCTGTGACGCCAGGACCTGCGCCACCGCCAACGCCCAACGCGTTCTGTGCCGCGGCCGAGGTATCCCACGGACCCGTCGGGGCGGCGAGAACACGGCTGCCTGCCAGCTGCGCGCCGCGCGGAGCGAAGACGTGCTGTACGGCGGAGCCCGCCAGCGGCGACAACGCCAGCAGGACGCCGGCGATCACCACGGCGCCGAGCCCCCAGACAGCGCCCGTGCTCGCCCAGCTCCGTGGCTTGCCCGCGATCTTGCGCGGCGGTTGCCACACGACGACTGGGTTGTCCGTCGCCGGGGGCACGATGGTAACCGGCGCGCGCGGACCGGGCGCGTCGTCCAGCGGGACGAGCGCCTGCTCGTCCAACCGTTCCACAACCTGCAGCATCTGCGTCGTGCACTCGACCAGCGCCGTTTCCTCAGGCCGCACGCGCCGCACGCGCGCCGTCGTTCGCCTGGAGGTGCTGCGTGCACGGACGGCAGCGGAATCAGTGTCAGCGGCATCAGGGTCCGTGGCGACCGCTGGCATCACGGCTGTCGCAGCGCGCGGAGCAGCCGTTGCTCGCGGCCTGAGAGGTGCATCCTTCGTGCGTGCGCCCGCGGTAGCGCGGCGCCGTGGGGCGGCTGGGCGTGGGGGCACGCTTGCTACAACCGTCGCCTCGCTGTCCCACCTGGAGGTGTCGTCCGTCCGCATCCTGCCGCCTCCCGCATGTGCTGGCATCTCAACCGTCGTCAGAGCCAGTATGCCAGAGGTTGCCGGCACGCGCGACAAGCGGGCGTCTACCGGCGCGCCGGCAGGCAACGTGAGGGCTGATATTGAGCGGCTTTCTGGGGGGAGAAACTCATCGCTCGCCGGACAGCCCATCCAGGCTATAGCCGCTGCCCGCCGGCGCGGCCACAGGGTCGGCTGGCGCCAAATGTTGCTTCCAGGCTGGCCCCCACTCCCAGCCCCTCCTCCACAGGGAGAGGGGTGTGCAGAGCGCCCCACCAATGGAGAGGGAAGCCGGAGGGGGCGCTCAGCTGCTCACACAGTGGGAGATGGGAGGTGTGCGCCGGCGAGATCGGCCAGGGCCGCGGGCCGTGCGCCCGCTGGCAGCGCACGGCGCAGCACACGCAGCCAGTTGCCGCCCATGATGCCGCTGATGTCGTCCTCGCTGTAGCCGGCGCGTGTCAAGGCGTCGGCGAGCTTCATGAGATCGGCGACAGAGTCTAGCTCGTCTGGCGTGGACTCGACACCGAAGCCGCCGTCGAGGTCGCTGCCGATGGCGCAGTGGCGCGCCGTGCCGGTCAACTGGCAGATATGGTCGATGTGGCGGACAACCGTCGCCAGCGCAACGCCGCGCTCGCTCCCCACTGTCCAGGTCCCGTCGAGAAAGCGGTTAGCAAAGACGGCGCCGATGACGCCGTCGCGTGCGGCCAGCGCGCGGATCATCTCATCGCTCAGCTGGCGATCGGTGGGGACGAGTGCGCGGCAATTCGAGTGGCTGGCGATCACCGTTCCGCAGAACGCGTCCAGCGCCTGCCAGAAGCTCTCCTCCGCCATGTGGCTGAGGTCGAGGATCATGCCCAGGCGCTGCATCTGCGCCAGCAGGGCGAAGCCCGCGTCCGTCAGTGGTCCCGGCGCACCCGTCCCGCCGCAGTAGCGCGTGCCACGCCAGGCCGGCCCGACCAGACGCAAGCCGCGCGCGTGCCACTGCTCCAGCTCCGCCGGCGAGCTTAGGGGGTCGGCGCCTTCCATCAGCAGCGCAAAGCCGACGGGCCGTTCCACTAGAGTGAGGGTGGCCTCCCAGTCGGCGACGAGGCTGTCCAGATCGGCCCGGCTCGTTACCAGGCGCACCCCGCTCCCAGCGCCCTCGGCGGCCAGCTCCTGATAGTAGCGCAGCTGGGCCCCGGCGTCCGCCGCCATCGCGTCTGGCGCATCGGGCGGCACAAAGATCGTGGCAAACACCAGTCCGACGCCGCCACGCCGGTGCTCCGGCAGCCCAACCATCGCCGTCTCGGGGACGCCCAGCACGGGTCCGACGCAACACGGCATGCGGGCCATCTCGAGCTCGCGCGTTCGGCGCACGGCGCGGCGCACGTCGCGTTCGTGGTGCAGCGCGTTGTAGGCGATGTCTTCGTGGGCGTCTACGATGAACATGAGGCTCCCGAGAGATAGCGTTGGGGCGGCCCCACTGGGAATCGAACCCAGATACTCGGTTTAGAAGTTCGCGCACGTCTCTCTTGCCGGGATAAAACAGGACACAGCAGGACAATGAAAGCAGCGATTTCCTCCACTCGACGCCGCTTTCGTGTCCCGTACTGTCTTGTACGGTCTTGGTGAATCGCAGTCAACATTGCAGTCACCTGTCCTGTCCCTCGGCCCGCTGCGCTCGCGGAGCGGCTACCTCCACACGTGCTCTGAGCCAGGTCGCGACCTCGTTCCACTGGCTGTCGGGGATCTCTTTGTACGTGCCCACATGGAAGGCATCGCGCAGTTCATCATACACCGCGGCGAACGCTATCCCTGTTAGGTCGTGCAACCGCTTCACAGCTGCCTGGACGCTCCGCTGATGCTCTGGTGAGAGCGTCGCCGGTCCGAGCCGCTCCAAGATTTCGGGCACGAGCCGCGTCAACTCTTCCACTGATTCGAGCCGGTCCTCGACCGCGCCGCGCCACTGCTCAATATCCTGTTGCCATTCGAGGAAGACAATCGTCTACTGGTGGTAGCGGAGCCATTCAGCCGGCGGTGCCCCTGCCGGCGGTGTGTCCGGTTGGGCGATCGGCTCGGCGGGCACGAGCGATGCTGGCGCGGCGAGCGTGGGTTGTTGCAACTGGCTGAAGTGGCGATAGAAGGCGTCGGCTGCTTCGCGCTTGCGCTTGGCCAGGCCAATCCCGACTGGGCGGGCATCGGTCGTATCGCGCTCGGCACGTTCGCCACGGCCGCACTGATGGCCGCGGTCAAGTACCTGAAGGCGCAGCGCAACACCCCGCTGGCAGAGCCGCTTGCGGCGGTGCTGGAGGGCGCGGCGGAGCAGATAGCGGCCAGGACGGGCTTGAATGATGTGAAGCTAGGCGTGGCGCTCCCTACCTTGAGCGTCGCCCCGTCGTCTGATGCCACCGTTACGACCACCATTAACGGTACACCTGTCGGCAGCTAGCCGACACCTGGCGCACAATCCAACGAGACGCACACCGGCCCGAAGGTCCGCACTCAGCGGCTTCGGGCCGGTTTTGTCGTGTCTTCGGTGAGTTGGTAACTTGTGACGCTCTTGCCCATGGTAAAGATATCTTGGCACACCACCGCCTGTATTACCACTCCAGCTGCCGCTCGCTCCGCCGCGCCCGCTGCCGCCGCCGGAGGGCGCGGGCACCGGCCGCCTGCGGCTGCACCGCTATCGCAAGATCGTCAACGCCATCCTCTACGAGTTGCGCAGCGGCTGCGCCTTGGTACCTGGGCGCCTGCTGCCGCGCGACCTGCTGTGCTGGAAGACCATCTATCACTATTCAAGGAAGTGGCGCCGCGATTGCTGCGGGGTCCCGCTGCGCCCAGCCCAGCGGCGAGTAGTGTGTATAGCTGCGCACGATGCCGCCATGCCGGCGTGCTGGCTCGATCACAGTCCGCTGAGTCCTCATATGCTGCTGAGCAGGTGCCTGGGATTCCGCGCATACAACGCTGCCAGCTCTACTCGAAGGAGGAGCCTCTCCAAGCCGTTAAGGGCAGACGGGTCGAGAACTTGTCCAGGCTCTGACAACTCTGCGATGCGTAACCTGATAGCTTCGGCGAATCTGTCACAGGCACGTGCGAACGATTCCGCGCGTGCGGCGGGTGCGGGCACCTGCATTCGTGCAATCGCTTGGAGGTCTCGCTGCGCCCACTCCAGCGGCGTATAGCGGCGATAGCTCCGGATGACTCGGCCCTCGTACTTGATCGGCTCGACGACCGAACGCTGGTTGCGCTCCAGGTAATAGAGATCGCGCGGCAGATCTGCTTGTGCCCACGCCGCCTGCAACTCAGTGAACTGTTCCGCAGTGAGCATAAGCGGGCCGGGAACCCCATCATGCTGATCGAGGAGTGTCTCATCGCCTGCATACAGATTCACGATCCGTGCTCCCATTGGAGCGTTCGAGCGGTCAAACCAGGTGAAGATGTCGCCAAGGGTCCTCACTCGCTCTTCAGGGCTGGTGGGCAACACGCCTTCTCGCCGCCGTTCTTGGTCCTGACTCATCTCGATCACATGATGGGGCAGATCCAAATAGGCCTCGAAGCGGTCGGACCAGCGGGCGACGGTACGGACCGTCACCTGATATGCCCGAACGTAGGCGAACCCGCTGCCCGCCCGAACATAGACCCATTCTGGGAGGTAATAGTGATAGCCGCGAGGTGGGGTCCCATCCGGCGGCCTCTCCCGCGGATACGGGTCCATGGCCGGCGCCTCTTCACTGGAATCGTCCGGCTGATCCTGCGCAGAAGGAATAGCGCCGTTTCCTCCTGTCGTCACAGAGGCCGACATTGTCGCGTGCTCCGCGTGGGAATTGGATGGAAGATCTTGACTTGACCAGGGAACGACCAACACGACCTCCCGCAGTAATCCTTGAAGCGCTGGGTCCGGGGCTGGCCCGCGCTCACACCCAGGCTCAGAGAGCTCTGCCGAACGATGTCGCAGGGCACTCATGAATCGTTTTCGCGCTCGATCGAAGGAGACCGCCCTCTCCGGCTCCGTCGGTATTGGAGGCGCCTCGCCTATGCTTGACATCTGGCGGGCGTCCCACCGTAGTGGGGAATAACGCTTGGAGACCCGGACCGTGCCGCCGTGCATGGCTACCGGCTCAACAACGACACGCTGCTGGGATGCGCGGTAATACAGCGTGCACGGCAATCCTGCACGCTCCCAGGCGTCTTGGAGCTCGAGGAACTCCGCTCGCGAGTGAACGAGGAAGCCCGGGATACCGTCCGACTGCTCCAAGATCAGCTCGTCCTTGCGATAGAGATTGATGACCGCAAGGTATTCCACTGAGTGCCGTTCGATCCAATCGAGGACCCCCTCAATCATCTCGTCTCGTTGCTCCGCATCACGGGGCAGCGCGCCCTGCTGACGCGGCCGCGGCGGCGAGCGTAATACATACGCCTCAAAGCGATCAGCCCACCGAGCGAGGAAGGTGGCAGTGACGCGCGCCGCGTGGTTAAGAGCCACGTCGGCCCGGTCGACAAAGTGAGATTGTTCGGGCAAGTAATAGTCATGGTCAGGTGCTACAGACTGTTCGGGCGGCCCTGCTGTCTCCGACGACAGCCACCGCGACCCGCAGTTCCACCTTCGATTGCGGTCTGTCATCGTGTAGGTCCTAGCATAGCCGCGGCTTCCATGTTCTCCGGTGCATTATCACACCCTGCTTACCTCCCTCCGACAAACGCCATTGCGTGTGCGCCGTCGGAGGGAGGTAAGCAGGGTCACGGTACTAGGAATTGGAGCGCCGTCAGTCGCGGCTCGGCTGCCACCGCGAACCAGATGGTCATGTACCCCTCGTCCTGATTCTTGGTAAGGCTGACAAACAGCTTCGCCTGACGAGAACCGAGTGCCCAGGCCACGCAAGCGGGATCGGGGCCGCAAGGGGTGCCGTCGTCCGAAGTCACCGGCACGCCGTTGGCGTCAAAACTACCACCCTCGGTCGCCCAACGCCTGCAGCAGATGGGCCAGGCACTGCTGCGCTTCCGCGTACCTGCACTTAGAGTATTAGGAAGGTTGATATGTTGTATGTTTCCCCACGATGACGAGTTGTCCCGTCTCTGTTAGTCGGAACCCTGTCTCCACCCCCTGCCGTGATCGGAAACGGTAAAGAGAGTCATCATAGGGACTTGCTATCTTCATGACTTCTCCCTGCTGCTCGAACCAATCCAATATCCTTTCCCTCGGCCATCCCGCGATGTAACGAGCAACTTCGTCGGCTTGTGACGCTAGGTCTATGAGGCTAAACGCCCGCATCTCATCTCTCCTCTACCCGCAAGAGTATGCTGTTCACGGCGTAGGCAGTTGTTCGACAGTGACGACATCGTTCGCATCCAATGCGGGCAACGATGCAAATGGAAACAGCGTTTCTACGTGCGGCTCAGGTACCCACGGTGGCAGACCGGCCACTGGCCGATCATCGATCACTCCGTAGATCGCTGCCATCTCTTCGAACTTACTCTCCTTGAGTGTGATGCTCATGAGTGCTGCCCCACCCTGGCCGGCGTGCATACCGGCATTGTAATACGCGAAGTAGATTGCCACATCGCGATTCCGGCTTGTATAAAGGCCTGGATCAAATTGGCGGCCGGACTGACGTTGCTCCAAGATTGAGGCATTAAACCCCTCTGCCTCTGCCCGCAGAGCGTCATAATAGGTCGTACCTCTGTAGAACGTGACTGTGGCATCCGCGGCCCCGCCGCCACTGCCGCTCGCTCCGCCGCCACCACCGGTGCCTCCTCCGCCGGTGCCTCCTCCGCCAGTGCCTCCTCCGCCAGTGCCTCCTCCGCCAGTGCCTCCTCCGCCGGGGCCGCCGCTCAGGCCTTGCAGGCCGCCGAGGATCAGCCCGGCGTTGTGCTGGTAGAGGTCGTAGTAGTATAGCAACCGCCCCGCCAGCCACCCTACGCCGCCCGCCAGCCCCAACGCTTCCAGATTCTCTATGAGGAGCACGGGCAGCTCGACCAGGATCAGCACGGCTGTGCGCACGATGGTGGCGACACTGTCGGCGAAATCGGCGAATGGCCCGAACCCGCTCGGGTCCCTCAGATCGATGGGGTCGTCCTGGACGTAGGCGTAGCGATTGAGCTGCGACGGCCCGCTGAGCGCCACTCCCGCCGTGTCCCGGCTCAGGAAGCGTCCCGTCGTCGGGTCGTAGGCGCGGGCGCGCAGCTGGTAGAGGCCGGTGCCGTCGTCGCGCCGCTGCCCGTCGTAGCGGTAGGGGTTGGTCGTCGCGCCTGTGCTACTGGCCTGGTTGCCATAGGCGTCGTAGCGATACGTGTCGGTGATAGCCCCCGCCGCGTTGGCCAGCGCCCGCACGCTGCCCTGCCCATCGGGCAGGGTGTAGCTGGCGACGCCGCCGCTCCCGCTCCCACGCACCTGGGCCAGCAGCTCCGACCCAGCCAGGACGTAGCTCGCCTGCACCGCGCCACTGCCGTCGGTCTCGGTCACCACGTCGCCGTCGGCAGACTGCACATCCCACAGATACTTGGTGACGACGCTGCCCACCGTCTGCTTCACGCGGCGCCCGTCGGCGTCGGAGGTGTAGGTCGCACTAACGCCGGTGGAGAGTGTCGCCTTGCTCAGCCGATCAGCTGCGTTATAGGTGTAGGCCGCCGTGGTGGCGTGGCCGCCGTTGCCGCTGCTGGTGCCCGTCAGGTTGCCCCGCCCGTCGTAGGTGTACGTCGTCGTCGTGGTACCGGTGGCGGCGCCGGTGAGTTGATCGAGGTTGTTGTACGTGTAGCTGGTCGTGGTGCCGCCGCTCGTGAGGCTGGTGCGATTGCCCGCTGGGTCATAGACGTAGGTCGCCGCCGCCGTCGTCACCCCCGACGGATTGGTCATCGTCTCGCCGGTCAGCCGGTAGGCGTTGTCGTAGGCCCAGGCGACTGTTGTGCCATCGGCCTCGGTCACCTTCGTGCGGTTGCCCGCGGATCCCAGCGTGTAGGTGTAGCTTGCCAGCGTCGTCGCCCCCTCGTCTGCGTGACGGTGGTGAGGCGATCGAGCGCGTCGTAGCCAAAATTCACGGTGATGCCGTCGGGCAGGACGCGGCTGGTGCGATTGCCGGCCGCATCGTAGCCGAGGCTCGTCGTGCCTGCCCCCGGCGCCGCCACGCTCGTCAGCCGGCCGGCAGTGTCATAAACGTAACCCGTCGTGCCAGCTGGCGTCGTCATGCCGGTGCGTTCGCCGGCTGCGTCGTAGCTGTACCCCACGTGCAGCCCGTCTGGCTGCGTGATCGTCGTCACACGGTCCTGGTTATCGTAGGCATAGCTCGTCGTGCCGCGCCCATCCACCGCCGTTGCACGCAGCCCGTTCGGCGTGTAGGTGTAGTGGACCGTCGTCGCATCGAAATAGGTGATCTGGGTGAGTCGGTCGAGCGCGTCGTAGGCATAGCTGTTGACATGCCCGTCCGTCAGCGTGTGACTCGTCTGGTTGCCGGCTGTGTCGAAGCCGAAGTTCTCTACTGCGGCATTCGGCCATGTCTTCTTGATCTGCCGGTTCAGCGCGTCGTACGTGAAGCTCGTCTGGTGCAGATTGGGATCGGTGATCGTCAGCAGGTTGTTGTTCGCATCGTAGCTGTAGCTCGTCGTATGCCCCAGGGCGTCCATCGCCGAATGGAGCCGGCGCGCGGCGTCGTAGGCGTAGGTCGTCACCTTCCCTGCCTGGTCGGTGCTTGTGAGGAGATCCCCCGCACCGTCGTAGCTGCGCTGCGTCGCCGTGCCGTCAACGTAGGTCGTCGTGGTCAGCCGGCCGCGCATGTCATACGTGTAGTGGGTCGCGTGCCCGTTCGCGTCGGTCGTCGAGAGCCGCTGGCCGTTGGCGTCGTAGCTGTAGGTCGTCGCGTGCGCCAGCGGATCGGTCACACTGAGCAGGTGCCCCGCCATGTCGTAGGCGGAGATGGTGGCGTGCCCCAGCGGATCGGTCACTTTCGTCTGCCGCCCTGCTGTGTCGTAGGCGAAGCTCGTCGTGGCGGCGTCCAGCGTCCCCAACGCCGCCGTCACGCTCGTCTCTTGCCCTGCTTTATCATAGACGTGTTTGGTGACGTGCCCGGCCTGGTCGGTCTCCGTCAGCATGTCACCGCGGAAGTCGTACGTGAATGTCGACGTCGTCAGGTCCGGGTACGTCTCCGTCACCAGTTGGTTGGCCACGTCGTAGGCGAAGGTCGTCATCCTCCCAGCTGGGTCTTTCCTGCTGATCTGGTTGCCGTTTGTGTCGTAGGCGTACGTCGTCATCCGCAGCAGCGCATCGGTCGTCGTCAGCAGGTGCCCCAGCGCGTCATACGTGTACACCGTCTTGTTGCCCAGCGCGTCCGTGCTGGTCAGCTTCCGCCCCAGCGCGTCGTAGGTGAAGCTCATGGCATGGCCGAGCGGATCCGTCTGGCTCCGCACGTTGCCGAAGGCGTCGTAGGCGAAGGTCGTATCCTTGAGATTGCCGTCCGTGCGCGTCAGTGGGTTGCCGTGGTCGTCCCAGGTATAGCCGCCCACCAGGCCAATGCTGTCCGTGATGGCCACTGGCCGTGCATTGCCGTCGTAGATGACAGTCCAGTTGTTTCCCAGTGCGTCGCTGATCGACACTGGCCCGCCGAACTGGTTATACGCCATACTGCTCATCTTGCCGAGCGGATCGGTTACCGACGTCACGTTCCCCTGACTGTCGTAGGTGTAGCTGGTCTTGTTGCCCAGCGCGTCCGTCACGCTCGCCAGGTTATGGTTCTCGTCGTAGGTGGCCGTCGTCGCCCGTCCCAGTGGATCGACCTGCTTGATTAGCTTGCCGAAGCCGTCGTATGTGTTCACCGTCACGCCGCCGTCCGGCGCGGTGATCGTCGTCGCGTTGGCCACTAGGTCGTAGCTGTAGCCGGTCGTATTGCCCAGCGCGTCCGTTACGCTCGCCAGCCGCCCGCTCCCGTCGTACGTGGTCGTCACCGCCGTGTTGCCACGCGGATCCGTGGCGCTCAGCAGCAGGTGGTTGGCGTCATAGGTGTACCTGATCGGCGTCGCCACTCCGGGCAGCGTCACGCTGGTCAGATTGCCCGCCGAGTCGTAGCCGTAGCCGTAGACCTTCCCCGTCGGGTCGGTGATCTGCGTGATGCGTCCCTGCGCGTCGCGCATGAACGACACGTTCACGCCGCCCGCGCTGCTTGTGATGCCGCTCGCGCTGAACGTCAGCACGTTGCCGTTCAGGTCCGTGATCGACTTCAGGCTGCCGTCCGCGCCCATCGTGTAGGCGCGGCCATACGGGTCCGTGTAGGTGTAGATCGTCGGCGCGTAAGTAGGCGCGAGGAAGCAGACGATCTGCCCGCTCGAGGAGACGAGCAAGCCGCAGCCGTCCGAGGTCAAGCTGCCGAATGTGCCCGCCTCGGGCGTGTAGCCCGGAGTCAGCAGGTAGCCGAAGATGCCGCCGACCGACTTTGGCGTAAAGAAGAAGGTCACGCGCCGCCCGCCCGGCATTGTCAGCGTCACGTCGTGCGCCGGATTGGTCGTCAGCTTTGGGCTGCCCAGGCTCAGTGCCCAACCGTTGCCGAAGTCTCCGCTCGCACCGCGGTTCAGGCTGTCGTAGGTGCGCCCGATCGTGATCGGCATCCCGGTTACCGGCACCGTCAGGTCCGTCACGCTCGATGTCGCGCGGCCCGGCTTGTTCTCGCCGATCACGGTGATTAGGATCTCGCTGATCAGCTGGTTGCCGCCGCTGTCCGTCCCCTGCAAGCGGATGACGTACGAGCCGTTCGCCAGCGTCGTCGTGTCCAGCGTCGCCAGCGTCGCCCCGCCCGCGCCCGAGACGCCCATCGCCAGTAGCGTCACCGCAGCAGGATTCGCCGTTGGCCAGTAGTCCACCGTCCCGCTGCCCGCTTGTAGCGTCACGTTCGCCGTCAGCGTGATCGGCACTTTGCCCGTAACGGCGCTCTGGTTCGCCGGCCCGCCGAGCCAGCCCGGCGTCTGCAGCGGCGGTGTGGGTGGCGGCACGGGTGGTGTGGTCCATTGCGCCGTCACCTGACCCGAGTAAGACGCCTGATTGCTC
>Ga0070707_100003844_pt1 | contig 14152 bp, 11 predicted proteins | sample KBSK5502metaG_FD_65468 | JGI IMG/M metagenome (GOLD analysis project Ga0070707, IMG submission 65468) | Corn, switchgrass and miscanthus rhizosphere microbial communities from Kellogg Biological Station, Michigan, USA - KBS K5-50-2 metaG | ecosystem: Host-associated > Plants > Roots >... | reverse complement strand
CGGCGAGGAAGTTTACTCGCTCGCCATCACATTGATCGAATACCTTGGTGCCGGAGCGGCCAGCCCCTCGATTCAGATTTTTGCTACGGACGTGAGCGATAGCATCATTTCCAAGGCGCGCGCGGGCATTTATCCGGAGAGCGTTGCCATGGATCTCACGACCGAACGTTTGAAGCGTTTCTTTCGAGAAACCGACGGCAAATATCAAGTGACTAAAGACCTCCGCGATATGTGCATATTCGCGAAGCAGGATCTCTCGAAGGACCCTCCGTTTTCGAAGCTGGATATGATCAGCTGCCGCAACGTCATGATCTACATGTCACATGTTCTTCAAAAACGGATCCTTCCGCTTTTTCACTATGCCTTGAATCCCGGAGGAATCCTTCTGTTGGGTACTTCCGAAACCGTGGGGAACTTTAATGAGCTGTTCGAGGCGGTGGACAAGAAGTACAAGGTTTACAGTAAAAGGAACATTCGAGGACCGGCAACGTTTTTTGTTCCACGTATGAGGACCGAGGACGAACCGAAACCCAAGCCGGAGCCGTTTCAGCGCGTCGATCTGCAGAAAGTCGGAGAGCAGATGCTGTTGTATCGGTATTCTCCGGCGAGTGTCATGGTTAACGAACGTTTTGAGATTGTGCAATTTATCGGACAGACAGGCCCATTCCTTGATCCGATTCCTGGTGATGCGAGCCTGAACCTGTTGCGGATGGTAAAGACCGGCCTTCATCTGGAACTGCGTGCTGCATTTCAGAAAGCCAAGCGAAACAATAATGTGCGTAAAGAAGGTGTTCTTATCGAGCACGACGGCAGTCTGCGAAGCGTCAATTTCGAGATTCTCCCCGTCAAGAATGTTCCGGCGGGAGAACACTATTACCTCGTTGTTTTTGAAGAGCGTAGCGCCGAGTCGCAGGCTCCGGCGAAGGCGGGCAGGAAAGAAGCTGCGTCAGGAAAAGACGGCAAAAAGCATCTGTCGCAAATCGAAACGGAGAACAAGCGGTTGAAGGAGGAGTTGGAAGCGACGCGGGAATATCTGCAGTCGATCATCGAAGAGCAAAGAACAACGAACGAGGAATTGCGCTCGGCCAACGAAGAGATTCAATCCAGCAACGAAGAGCTGCAGAGTATCAATGAAGAGATGGAAACGGCGAAGGAGGAGCTGCAGTCCACCAACGAAGAACTGACCACTGTGAACGACGAATTGCAGAACCGCAATGATGAACTTTCCAAGCTCAACAGCGATCTAAACAATCTGCTGAGCAGTGTCAACATTCCGATCATCATGCTTGGGAATGATCTTCGTATCCGCCGTTTCACGCCCATGGCGGAAAAGGCGATGAACCTGATTGCTGCCGATATCGGACGGCCGATCACGGATATCAAGCCCAACTTCAAAACGCCCGATTTGAAAGACGCCATCCAGCACGTGATCGATTCCCTGGAGATTCAGGAATTCCGGGTTGAAGATCACGACGGAAGATGGTATTCGATGAAGATCAGACCGTATCGCACGGTCGATAATAAAATTGATGGCGTCGTAATGGTTTTATTGGATGTCGAGTCGCGCCAGCGTGCCAAGCAACAATGAAAGAAATACGCCGGCAAAAAACCTTTTCGCGTTCGGCCGCCCGGAATTCGCGGATACCCGCACGCGAGCGCCACTTGCTGGAACGGATCGCCACTCTCGAGGCCGCACTCCAGCAAAGGCAGGGGCAGGGGCAAGAGCAGGAGCAAGAGCAACAGCAGGAACGCCTGGCAGAGGTCATTCGCCGTTTTGATGAGCTCTACGAACTTGCTCCGGTCTGCTTTCTCACTCTCGACAGGCGCTGCCGAATTCTTTCCCTGAATCAAAACTCGTCGCGGCTTCTCGGTTTTCCGCATGAATGGCTTCATTTGCGCCCGTTTCTTGTGTTTGTCGCGCAGGGGGACATTCCCGCTTTTCTGGAACTTCTGCGCAGGGTTCGCATCGCCCGGGAACATCAGGAAACTATGGCTCTCGAACTCTCTATTAACAAGCGGACAGTGCCGGTCCAGGTCTGGGTCCGCACCTCATACAAAGATAATGAAACCATTTACCGTACGGCGATTCTTGATTTGACGGAGACGAAAGCGATCGAGAATGAGCTGAAAGAAGCGCTGCACAACTGGTACTCGCTGGTCGAAAATGCCGCTGACATCATCATGACGATCGACCGCCGAAGCAAAGTCCGGTTCGTCAATCGGGAAGCGTGGGGATGCCTGCCAAGTGAAGTAACTGGAACCCTGCTGATGGATTACGCGCTCGCGAAGGACCGTAAAACGCTGGAGAAATGTATTGGACAGGTTTTTGAATCCGGCTCGCCATCCAATTGTGAGTTAGCCGGGCTCAACGGCGACAAGGACCACTGGTACAGTTTTAGTTTTGGACCGGTTCACCGCGGATCGCGCGAGGACCAGGATAAGACCACGACGGTCATCATTCGAGATATCACAGCGCACAGGCGCACCGAACAATCGCTTCGCGCATCCCGCGAACAATTGCGCGAGTTTGCCGCCCGGCTCGAGGCGGTGCGTGAAGAGGAGCGAACACGCGTCGCTCGCGAAATTCACGACGAACTGGGGCAGGTGCTGACGATCCTCAAGATGGATCTCGCCTGGCTGCACCGCAAGAACGGGCACGATCAGGCGCAGTCGCGAAAGAAAATCAAATCGATGATCGGGGACGTCGATCAAACGATCGAGCGTGTCCGCAAAATTGTGACGGACCTGCGGCCGTCGATCCTCGATGAACTTGGCCTCCCGGCCGCGCTCGACTGGCAGGTCCGCCAATTTCAGGACAGGACCGGCATCCGTGGTTTCTTCGAATCGAGCAGCGACAACTTGGATTTGTCGAAGGATGTTTCGGCAGCTCTGTTTCGCGTGGTGCAGGAGGCGCTGACGAATGTGATGCGGCACGCCCGCGCAAACGAGGTTTGTGTCCGATTGGTCTCGGAGGATGGCCTCCTGCGGATTTCCATTGCCGACAATGGCAAGGGCATTACCCGCCCTCAGATCCATCATCAAAGATCATTCGGCCTCGTGGGCATTAGGGAACGGGTGCACCGCATCGGTGGCGAATTCAACATCTTTTCCCTGCCGGGACGGGGAACCCGGCTCGACATATCAATCCCACTGAAATGATTAAAGTTGTTGTCGTTGACGATCACGCTGTCGTGCGCGAAGGCCTGAAACGAATCATCACGGAAAATGTGGGAATGACGGTCACTGGCGAAGCCGCTGACGGTCACGAAGCCATGCTCGTCATCAAAAGCGAGCCCTGTGATGTGGTGCTCCTCGATATCACCATGCCGAACAAGAGCGGACTCGATGTCCTGAAAGAACTGCACGCTGAATCTCCTCGCCTTCCCGTGCTCGTCCTCAGCATGCACGGAGAAGATCAATACGCCATCCGCGTTCTGCGCGCGGGAGCCGCGGGTTATCTGACCAAGGACAGCGCTCCGGCAAAGCTGGTCCAGGCGATCCGGAAAGTCGTTCGGGGCGGAAAATACGTGAGCCCTACTTTGGCCGAGCGGCTCGTCTTCGATCTCGGCACGGACAGCGACAAGGCTCCCCACGAAATCCTTTCCGATCGCGAATATCAGGTACTGTGCATGATTTCGTCCGGAAAGACCGTCACTCAGATTGCCGAAGAACTGTCGCTGAGCGTAAAAACCATCAGTACGTACCGGGTCCGTATCCTCGAGAAACTAAAGATGAAGAACAATGCGGAGATCACGCGCTACGCCATCAAGGAAGGTCTGGTCGACTGATCCGACATTCGTCTGTCGTCGTTGTTCCTACACGGCAAGAGGAATTGCACTGATTGCAGGAATCGGCATTACGCCATACCTTCGAGCGCATGTCGAAGGGGTCGCAAAGGCAGGTTGCCGACATGCGCAGCGTTCTGCGATTTGTCGAGCGGCTCGCAAATGCCGGTACAGTCGAACAGGTCTATGAGGCGGCCCTGAATTCCATTTCCGAAAATTTCAAACCTGACCGCTCGTTCGTAGCCCTCGTTGAATCCGAAAAGGCCCTTCCGATTGCTCACGCCCCCCAGCCGGGATGGTTGTCGGACGTTGTGGTCTCGATTCATTCCGGTGAAAAAATTGTGGGCAAACTTGTCCTTCAATACGATGTACCCCATGCCTTTTCGGAAACGGATTGCGGTCTGATCGAGGTCACGGCCGCTCTGACCGGTTTTGCCATCGACCGCGTTCAAGCGCTCGACGCGAAGAAAAAGAAAGATGAGCTGGTCGCCATGGCCACTCATGAACTGCGCTCGCCCATCACCGCGATCATGGGCGCCGCCTTCCTTTTGCGTTCCGGCATCGATGGCGACGGTATTCGTGCGGTCGAGATGATCGAGCGAAACGTCCGGGCTGAAGTCACGCTCATCGAAGAGTTGCTCCAGGTTTGCCAGTTGGATGCGAGGAAAGTGGAGCTGCACTTGAAGAGTTTGGACCTCGTGTCCGTGCTGGAGAAAGTCGTCGAAGAAGTGCAGCCGATCGCTGCATCCAGGAATACGCTTCTTCAGACCCAGTTCCAGCGCCCGCTCACTATGAATGGCGATTCCCAGCGCCTGTGGCAGATTTTCTGGAATCTGCTGACGAACTCTGTCCGCTTTGCTCCAAACGGCGAGGTTGAAATCACTGCCGCTTTGGATTCAACCGTGATGACCGTGTGTGTTCGTGACAACGGCATCGGGATAAACCAGGATCAGCTGCCTCACATTTTCGAACCCTTTCACCAGGCGCACATTCCAACGGAGGCAAACACGTACGGCGGCCTGGGCCTCGGGCTCGCGATTGTCAAGGATCTTGTCGCGATGCACGGGGGTACGATTGCCGCTGAGAGTGACGGCCCCGGCAAGGGCGTATGCTTCACCGTCAGCTTCCCTATCTAAATTCAGAAATTCAGGACAGGTGCCAGCCAGGGACCTAACCTGTCCCAAAACCGCACTATCTTGCGTAATTAGTCCTTAAGGGCACAATATAGGGAGGGAGTGCGCATGAAAGAGGAAGTTTTGGAGACAAAAGTCGAGGAAAATGGAAGCCTGACAAAAGCGCAAAAGGGACTCGAGTTCCGGCGCTACTTCACACGGGAAGGGATTTCACCTTACGACACGGTCGAGTGGGAATACCGGACAGCGGCCATCACCAGCGAGTCCGGCGAAGTGATCTTCGAGCAGAAGAATGTCGAGGTACCGAAAAGCTGGTCGATGACGGCGACGAACATCGTCGCTTCAAAATATTTCCACGGCAAACGCGGAGCTCCGGAACGTGAATCGAGTGTGCGCCAGCTGGTCGGCCGCGTCGCGACGACGATCACCGCATGGGGACGCCAGGGCGGCTACTTCGCGGCCGAACAGGATGCCGCGATTTTTCACGATGAACTCGCGCACCTCCTTTTGAACCAGATGATGGCCTTCAACTCTCCGGTCTGGTTCAACTGCGGCATCGAGGTGAAACCGCAGTGCTCGGCGTGCTTCATCAATTCGGTCGAAGACACGATGGGCTCGATCCTCGATCTCGCCAAAACCGAGGGCATGCTCTTTAAGTGGGGCTCCGGTACCGGCAGCAATCTCTCTCCAATTCGCTCTTCAAAGGAACAACTCTCAGGCGGCGGCATCGCGTCCGGCCCCGTGTCATTCATGAAAGGTTTCGATGCGTTTGCAGGCGTCATCAAATCCGGCGGCAAGACGCGCCGCGCGGCGAAGATGGTCATCCTGAATACGGGCCATCCGGATATCGTCGAATTCATCAACAGCAAGGCGAATGAAGAAAAGAAAGCCTGGGTGCTGCTCGATAACGGCTACGCCGGGGGAGTGGATGGCGAGGCGTACTCATCGATTTTCTTCCAGAACGCCAATCACAGCGTTCGCGTGACCGACGAATTCATGCATGCCGTCCTCAACGACGGCGACTGGACGACGAAGGCCATCGTGACGGGCGAGCCGGTGGATACGTATAAAGCGCGCGAACTCATGCGCATGATTGCCGACTCGGCTTACATCTGCGGCGATCCGGGCATGCAGTACGACACGACGGTCAATCGCTGGCATACCTCGAAGAACACGGCTCCCATCAATGCGTCCAATCCGTGCTCGGAATACATGTTCCTGGATGATTCGGCCTGCAATCTGGCGTCACTGAACCTGATGAAGTTCTCGGATAAAAACGGGCGCTTCGACATCGATTCGTTCCGGAAAGCGGTGGACATCACGATTACCGCACAGGAGATCATTGTTGGTTTCGCGAGTTACCCCACGAAGAAGATCGAGATCAACTCGTTCGACTATCGGCCGCTGGGCCTGGGCTATGCGAACCTTGGGGCACTCCTGATGTCGCAGGGCATCGCGTATGACAGCGACTACGGCCGCGACTACGCTGCAGCCATCACAGCAATGATGACGGGCGAAGCGTATCTGCAATCCGCGAGGATCGCCGGAGAAATGGGTCCGTGCGCGGGCTTCGACATCAACCGCAAGCCGTTCCTGGACGTCATGCGCATGCATCGCGACGCGGTGAAGCGGATCAACCGGAACAATATTCCCACTGAAATGTACGACACTGCGTGGGACATCTGGTCCGACGCCGTGGATCTCGGCGTCCTGCATGGCTATCGAAATTCCCAGGCAACCGTGCTGGCTCCGACGGGAACGATTGGTTTCATGATGGATTGCGATACGACGGGCATCGAACCCGATCTCGCTCTCGTGAAATACAAGAAGCTCGTCGGCGGCGGCACGATCAAGATCGTCAACAACACGGTTCCGCCGGCCTTGCGGAAGCTTGGATATGACGATCCGCAAGTGAAGGCGATTGTCGATTACGTCAACGACAGGGGGACCATCGAAGCCGCCCCGGGACTGAAGCCGGAACACCTCACGGTTTTCGACTGCGCATTCAAGCCGACAAATGGCCAGCGCTCCATCCATTACATGGGTCACCTGAAGATGATGGGCGCGGTTCAGCCGTTCATTTCCGGCGCGATTTCGAAGACGGTGAATTTGCCGTCCACAGTCAGTGTTGAAGAAATCGAGCAGGCGTACATCGAAGGTTGGCGGCTTGGCTTGAAAGCCGTCGCTATTTATCGTGATGGCTCCAAGCGCACCCAGCCGCTGAGCACGAGCGCCTCTGACAGGAAGCCCAATGTCGTTGTCGAAAGCCGTCCCGTGCGCCGGCATCTTCCGGTCGAGCGCCACTCGATCACGCATAAGTTCTCGGTCGCGGGCCATGAGGGTTATCTCACTATCGGCATGTACGAAGATGGAACGCCCGGCGAGATTTTCATCGTGATGGCGAAGGAAGGATCCACGCTGTCCGGCGTCATGGACAGCTTTGCCACGACCTGTTCCATGGCGTTGCAGTATGGCGTTCCGTTGAAGGTCCTGGTGGACAAATTCACGCATACGCGGTTTGAACCCTCCGGATTCACGTCGAATCCCCAGGTGCCGTATGCGAAATCCATCATGGATTACATCTTCCGGTACCTGGCTTCCAAATTCCTGCCTGCGGAAGAAGCCAAGGCCCTCGGCGTCCAGGTGGAGGAACCGCCACTGACCACGCTCAAGGTAAACAAACCCCCTCAGGCGACAATGAGCTTTGGTCCCAGCAAGAAAGGCGCCCTCGTCGACATCGAAGACCGCGATGCCCCGGTCTGCTTCGAATGCGGGTCGCTGATGGTCAGAAACGGCGCCTGTTACAAGTGCCTCAACTGCGGCTCCACGAGCGGCTGCTCGTAAGAAGGAAGAGCCTCTATGACACACGAACGAAATCAATATTTAGCACGTGTAAAAGCGGCAATTGGCGACGCCCGACGAGAGATCAATCGAAACAACTCGCCAATTGCCCGAGGAATATTGAAGACGTTCTATGCCAATAGTGACGATATCGTCGGTACATCGGAGGCGGCCGAGCTTTCACTAACGATGGCCGAGTCCTTTTCAGCAGAGAATAAACTCGAAGCTGGAGCGTACTTCCAGGAATTCTTCGATCGAGTGAGGAGTGTCGCCGATCAATCGGGCGAGTTATTAATGAGAGCCCACGAGAACTTCGGCCATTTCTTCTTTTCCGTAGTGAAACGACCAGAAAAGGCACGCGCCCAGTACGTGGAAGCGAAGACTCTAGCCGTCTGTAACGGGTTCCGCGAGGCCAGCGCGCGTGCTCAGTTGAGAATACTTTGTATTGATTTCGACGCTTCTCGCGATGCCCAATCTGCAAATTTGAAGCTTTTGGTGTGCGTCGCTAGGGATGAAGGTTTTACTTCACAGCAGACGCTGGTAGCGTGGGCTCTACACTTGGAAAAGCTGTCCCAGTCCAGTCAAGGGCGCCGCTTTTTCGCGAAACGCCGATAGTGCCGTCAGAGCGTACTTTAGCAAGCTTCTCATTCAAGCCCGCAATACGGAAGACTCCGAGGAATTATCGGAGTCCGACATGGACAGGGGCTAGTCAAATCCTGTCCGTCGATGCCGAATGATTCGTCGACTCAGTGATGAAAAAGCGAAATACGTACATAAGTCTGATCAAGAATTTGTATTGGGAAGTTGGTGACGTCGATGAAGCCATTGAGCGTCTTCTTAAAGTTTATCGGTATCCTGGTGCTCCATTGCACATCATCGCCAAAAAATTAGGAGTATTGGACATTGTCGAAGAGGACTTGCCGTTTGAGGGAGGGATATTCGAACAGGATGGAGAGACACTCATTAAAATCAACGCCCTTAGTCCCATCACACGCCAACGCTTTACGCTCGCACATGAACTAGGCCACCTGATCTTTATGCAACGGTTTTCGGCAATCGGTGATTGTACTGAAGACTCGCAACTTGAGAGCGCCTGTGACCGTTTGGCCGTCGAACTCTTGATGCCGAAACGAGAAACAATTGAGTATGTCCGAACCCTACATACGGCGAGTCCCGAGAATCTACGCGTCATCGCACAACGATTTGGCGTATCCCTCCATGTGGCGGCGCGAAGATTGGACGACTTGAACCTATGGAATCGATCCTTTGGCCTGTGGGAGCATTCCGGGAAACCACGGCAAATATGGTTTGTAGGAAAGAGATTGTGGCATTTGCCGCCCAACTTCACAGCCTTTGATTTGGCAAAGTCTTCGCAGACATCCGTGTCAACAATTGAGGCGTTACCCGGTGCCGAGTACTCTTACGGTATTGCTCTACAGCTATTGAATCTCGGACAGAATTTGCTTCTGGGGCTGATCAACACCAGCAGATAGATTTGACTGAGGTTTTTCTGCAAAAGACATTGCGCCGCTCCAAGCTATCTCTGCTGCCCTATAAAAACAATTTTATCATCGGTGTTATAATGCCGTTATAACATCACGTTTATGGCCCTGGTAAAAAAACTCACAACCATTGGTAATTCGAAAGGGATCATTCTGCCCCAGATCGTGCTCGATCAGCTCGAATGGGAAGGGGATGCTGAGATCGAACTCAAGATTGAAGGCAAGAAACTGATCCTTGCGCCTGCAAAAAAGAGGTACGCAACGGATGAGGAGTTCAAATCCGTTGCGAAAAGGGTTTTGCAAAAGCATGGTCGGCTGAATAAGAAGCTTGCAGAAAGTTAGATGACGTGGAAGTCATCTACCTCAGCCTAGATCAAGTCACCGCGTTGCATGCGGAAGTGATCGAGAGATTCGGAGGCACCCAAGGCATACGGTCTCTCGATCTTCTTGAATCTGCCGTTTATCAGGCACAACAGAGCGCGTTTGGAGAGGATGCCTATCCCTCCATTCCCGAAAAGGGCCGCGGCCTATGGCTTCTTCATCGCGCAAAATCAACCCTTTCTCGACGGAAATAAGAGAGCGGGAGCCAATGCGATGCTCGCCTTTCTGTACCTGAATGGTTTTGCTATCGAGCAGTCTGATGATCAAATCGCAGACGCTTTCATTCAGCTAGGCACGCATGCTCTCACCAAAGAACAATTCTTTGCGTGGGTCGCTGCGCATACGCACGAAACCTCCGGAGAGTGACTGCTGTTACCTGGGTTCGATCGAGGGCTGCAGTTCCGCCCGGACGGGCGGCTTGAATTCGTAAAGCTGGGTCTTCAGGCCCTGGTAGAACCAGCGCATGCCGACGTCGCGGGCTTCGGAGTAGGCTTTCTTCGCAGTCCAGCCCTGAACGGCGATGCGGTAAAAACCGGCCATGGCGCCGGTGCGCTCTGCGCCGCGGCGGCAATGGAAGAAGATCGGGTAATTGGCGGGGTTGTTCACGAGCTCAAAATATTTGGCGATGGCGGCTTCAGGAATCTGAGTCCACGGCCGAATATCTTCGACAGGGATCTGCACATAATTCATCCCTAATTTCTCCACAACGGCCGACTCATCATTTTCCATTCGGAAATTGATGACGGTTTTGATTCCTCTTTGCTTGAGAAGTTCAAAACCTTTCTGCGTCGGCTGTCCCCCGCGGAAAAGACCGTTTGAAACCTGGATGAATCGCGGAATTTCGCCATCCGAGGGAAGCTCGCCCGGCGTACCGGCTAGCAGCATTGTAGGAAATAAGGCCAGAAAAGCAGTCAGACGAATCATGGTAATCCAGTTGCACCTTTCTTCGAGGGGCCTGAAATATCCATGTTTTGGACGGACGTGCGCGAAAAACGTAAGAGTGTGCTGGAACGTTTCCTATCAATATTTGCCACCGTCCATCGCGAAGAAGCTTTTACCGCGTTTCTCATGATGATGAACGTGTTCATCCTCCTCACCGCTTATTACATCATTAAACCGGTTCGAGAGGCGTTGATTCTTGGAGGGCCCGGCGCGGTCGTTAAAAGTTATGCGGGGGCGGGCCAGGCGGTGTTGTTCTGGATGCTTCTGCCGCTCTACAGCGCGTTTGCGGCGCGCGTGAATCGCATACGGCTGATCAATGGAGTGACGGCTTTTTTCAGTTCGAACCTGATCATCTTTTACGTGCTCGGGCGGCTTCAGTTTCAATTCGGCGTCGTCTTCTTCATGTGGGTGGGCCTGTTCAATCTGATGATCGTGGCGCAATTCTGGGCATTCGCCAACGATATCTACACACAGGAACAGGGCCGCAGGCTCTTCGCTATCGTCGGCGCAGGCAGCTCGCTTGGCGCGATCGTCGGATCCGAGATCGCGTCGTGGTTGTTCAAACCACTGGGGCCATATTCGATGATGCTCATTGCGGCCGGACTCCTGGTGACCTGCATGTTGATGACGAACTGGATTCATCGCCGGGAGTCGGACGGAAATCCTCGCCGCGCGGAAATGGCCATCCAGCCCATTGGTCCCTCCGGCGGTTTCCAGCTTGTGCTGAAACATCGTTATCTGCTGCTGATTGCATTTCTGATATTGCTCTCGAACTTCGTGAACACCACCGGTGAGTTTATTCTGGGGAAGACGGTCGCGGATCACATGAAGAGTCCGGAAGCAATCGGCGAGTTCTATGCCGGATTTTTCTTCTGGGTCAATCTTGTGGGTGCGGCGCTCCAGCTCTTTGCTGTGTCGCGAATCATGAAGTACCTGGGTATTGGACCGGCGCTCTTCTTCCTGCCCCTGATCGCTCTCTGCAGTTACAGCCTGCTCGCCTTCATGCCGGTGTTGAGTTTCATCCGCCTCGCCAAGATCGCGGAGAACAGCACCGATTATTCAGTCCAGAATACAGCGCGCCACGCGCTGTTCCTGCGAACAAGCCGGGAAGCGAAATATAAAGCCAAGTCGGCCATTGATAGTTTCTTCTGGCGCGCCGGAGACGCGCTGTCGGCATTGCTGGTCTTCATAGGAACGAAACTCGCCTTCTCAACCCGGCACTTCGCCATCGTCAATGCGGCATTTGTCCTGGTATGGCTCGTCATCGCCATTGCCATCGTGCGATATCGCCAGCAACAGCGCGCCACCGAGGCCCACATCCCACGCGCCGCCTAGGCCTTTCGCGGTTGGAACTGCCGGTGCAGCTACCAGTGCGTAATCGTTCTCTATCCATATGTTTTGTTCAAACAGTCCACGTGCGTTCCACTTCAGGCTACTTCGGGTTCTTCTGATACTGCTGGCGTGCATCCCCTACGCTAACGCGCAGGAAACCACCACAACAGAAACGACACAAGAGACAGAAGACCGCATTGTTGACGGCCGGCCGCCGTTGTACACATTCAAACGCGCAATCAATCCTCTAACGTGGCTTGAATGGGGCGCGAAGCCCGTCTTTCGCTCCGCGGAAAACGGTTTTGCTAAGCGACTCATGGAGCGCCGGCCCACCGGGCCTGACAACAAGACAGCGGGAGTTCGCTTTGGACTGGATGGAATCGGCGCCGGTTCGGGATTCGGACCCTCCGTCACGTTCTTCCACAAGGACCTTTTCGGCCGCGGCGTCGAAGTCGAGGTGCCGCTTGTTTACACGTACAACCGGTATGAGCTTTATCAAGCCAACGTGGCTGTACCGGTGCTCAAGCAGCATTTCTTCGATCGCCTGAGCTTCGACGTCGTTACCGAATATCGTTCGCGCGCGCGCGACGACCTGTTCCTGATCGGCAATGACTCGCCGCTCGGTGTCGAAAGCGCGGTCCGCACCGTCACCCGTGGCGTGGCGCTCGGTTTTTCTGCGCAGATCAACGACACGTGGAGGTCCGGCCTGCATGAAACCTATCGCAATGTTGGTGTGACGGAGCCGCTCCGCGGCGCCTCGGCGCAGGAGCGCTTCGCAGCGTTGGGAATCCCGGGGTTGGCCACAGGCGCCGTGCTTCGCGCGACCGCGCTTACTATCGACCACGACACGAAAGATCAGCCGCGGATGGCGGCGAAGGGTGGCGTCGAGCACCTCGAAGTCAGTCTCAATGAAAGTATCAGGAGAGGCGATTTCGCGTATTGGAAATACCACTTCGACTTTCAGCATTTCTTCCCGCTGACGACCGATCGCCGTACGGTCCTCGCGTTTCGAGGACTGGCCGAAACGAATCAGACAAAGGGCGGCAGCCAGATACCGTGGTTCGACATGCCCATGCTGGGCTCATGGGACACCCTGCGCGGCTTCGAAAACTTTCGATTTCGCGACAAGAGCGCGGTGGCCTTCAGTGCCGAGTATCGATATCGCATCTGGCGCCAGATGGATTGGGGTTTCTTTGTCGATCAAGGCCAGGTCGCGCCTCAGCTGGGCGACTTCGGCTGGCATCAGTTTCACACGGGTTATGGATTCCGGGTCTTCTTTTTACCCAGGCTGACATTCCCGGTTGCGATCGATATCGCTCACAGCAATGAGAAATGGCGCATGTATGTTAATTTCAACGCGGATTTCTAGGATTGCAATCATCACGTTGTTAGCAGCGTTTGCCTGGTCGGCGGAAGTGCGGCCTGCCGGCTCCGTTCTCTGGCTGGACTTCGACATGAAGAATATTCCGGAGCCGAAAGAACGAGCGACCGGCTTCTACGATTATTTCTTCAAGAACCAGCTCATCGAAGAAACGAAGCAGGACCTCGATGTTGCACGATGGCTGCGTCACGCGGCAGGGCATCCGAAGCAGGCGTCGAACGTCAATGCTCTCGATGAAGTACCGGACTCGAGCTGGTACACGAATCGGCACGCTCTCCATCCCATGACGATCGAGGAGCTGGTTCGCGGTCCCAATCGAGACGGAGACGCGCCCGACTTCAACAAAGCCACAATCACAAAGGCCAAGATGTCCGGCGTTACGCCCGGGCTGATGCTGAAGGACGAGAGGGGCCACTCTTACCTGATCAAGTTCGATCAGGCGAACTATCCCAATCTGCATTCCGGCGCCGAAGTGATCTCGACGAAGATTTTTTACGCTGCCGGATACAACGTGCCCGAAAACTACATTGCCTACCTCCATCCCGAAGAACTACAGATCGGCGAGAAGGTTGAGATCACCGACCAGACCGGAAAGAAACGCGCATTCACCAAAGACGACCTGAATGAAATGTTGAAGCGCGTTGCGAAAATGCTCGATGGGCGAATTCGGGTGATGGCGAGCAAGATTCTCCCAGGCAAGGCGAAGGGGCCGTTTCCACAGATCGGATTTCGCGCCGATGATCCGAATGATTTGATCCCTCACGAAAACCGGCGTGAACTTCGCGGTTTGCGTGTCATTTCATCGTGGGTCAATCACTGGGATATGAAAGAAGACCAGGGTCTCGACATGTACGT
>Ga0070707_100003843_pt1 | contig 14158 bp, 12 predicted proteins | sample KBSK5502metaG_FD_65468 | JGI IMG/M metagenome (GOLD analysis project Ga0070707, IMG submission 65468) | Corn, switchgrass and miscanthus rhizosphere microbial communities from Kellogg Biological Station, Michigan, USA - KBS K5-50-2 metaG | ecosystem: Host-associated > Plants > Roots >... | reverse complement strand
GGCGTCGAGTGCCCGAACTGCTTCTTGCCATCGCTTGTCTCCTTTATTCGATGCGCTTCGCGCGGCGCTTCTCTGCACGCGTGGCAGCGCTTTCGCTCAGGAGCCCAACAACTCCAGGGCGTAACGACGGACCCGAGACTCGACGAGCCCTCCCCCATGCCGTGTAAGAACGGTCATCTCGTCGTCGGAAAGGCGTCGAAGGTTGGTGGAAATCGCCGATGCGAACGCGGCATCCCCAGTCTGCACTTCGCCTTCCTTGCTATCGATCGAAAACCAGAGCGGCTTGGGACCGCGTTTTGCCAGGAAGCGATACTGCAACCGGTCGAATTCCAACCCCCGGATCTGCTCCATCATGATCCCCAGGCTCGCCTTGAGAACAATCAGACCCGAGTCCGTGGGACGCTCGTCGATCGCGAATGGCTTGCCGCCGTCGCTGACTATGACGTAGTCGAGGGCATTTCGGACAACCCGCACGACCGGATTGATTCCCATGTTGTCGTACACCCCGCCATCAGTAAGCGTCACGTAATCGACGGTGCTCGCGTGCATGTACGTGTCCGCATCAAGACGTAGCGGCGGAAATACAGGCGGAAACGCAGACGATGCAGCTACGGCGCGGCTCACCTTGAAGTCGGGTGCGGGCACAACGCCAAGTTCATGCTCGCCCATCTCCGCGGCTAAGCCTCCGCCAGCCACGAAGAAGAACATGTTGCCGGTCGCAAGGTTGGTTGCATTCAGATACACGCGCGGTCCGCTCGCCAAGTCCTTTAGCGTTGCGTCGTGGAACAGGTCCCGGTCGTAGGTTGCGGCTAGCTTGTCGAGCCGCGTCTCGAAAGGGTCGAGCGTTCCCCCAATGACCGATGAAACCGCAATGGAACGCGTGCGCAAATACGTGTCGAGCCGCTCCAGTTTATCGGGCTTGGTCCAGTTAGCGGCGACAAAAGCGCCCGCGATGCTGCCGCCGCTGACGCAGCTCAGAAGGTCGAGCCTGTCGAGCAGCCCGATCGCTTCGAGTTTGCGCATGACCCCGAGGTGAAACGCGGCGGCGCGAAAGCCGCCACCCGACATCGCTAAGCCAATCCGTTTAGCCGACCCTCCGATCTCGATGGCCATCCGTTCCCCCGAGCACACGGTCTTCGACCACCATGTGGCGCCGAGCAGGGCGAGCCCAACTTTAGCGCCCTACCCAACCAAGGGGTTGTCGACCTCGTACCCAGTAAACGGCTTCCGCTTCTCATTTGCAAGCTGAAAATTCACGCGTGGATGGCGAAACACTGGACTAGTCTTGACGCGCTGCGCCCATACGATTTATGTGAACCCTCGAAAGATTTCGGCAACATCGGGATGAAACGTCAGCCGTGGCCCTTGAGCGTCCGTGGACGAGAGTTGGCATACAGATCCGCGGGACCAACGCTAACGGCGCTGCGCTTGGCGCACAAGCGAAACTCGTCGCCTCGGAATGCTTTGTACTTCTTTGAACTACTTTGGCCGGGGTTCTGGCGGAGAGGGCGGGATTCGAACCCACAAGGAAAACGGGCTTACCGCACGTCGGCACTACCTGCGATCCCGGCAAGAATTGGATTCGAGTACGTAGACGCAGCGCAAGGGTTCACGTCACAGCAATCGCGTAAGTGCGTGTTGCGGGCGGCATTGCATTTTGCATCCAATTGTTGTTTACTACCAATTGTCCTAGCCCACGCTCCTAAGAAAAACGGGCTCCGTCCGAAAACCTCACAGGGGCTTGTGTTGCGGACGTATCTTGGCATGTGGTCAGGGGCTCCGTCGCTCGTTCTAGGGGTCAGCCGCGCATGTCGCGGCGCTCCACCTGCCTCGCGCCACGCGATATTACCGGCCCCGAGGAATTGGCCCAGCCCGTCAAAGCCGGTTGCGGCTCTTCCACTCGTGCCTGTTCGCTCCCCGGCGTCATCATCGATTGACCCCGCAGGGACCGAAGAGAACAGCTACACGCTAACGATTTGGTCGCCAACGAGTGCAGTGGAGTTCCTCAATAGTCATAGAGAGCCTGGCAGCCTGCCACGGCCTCGGTATTTACTGCCGCGTTGAGCGATTTTGTGATATCCGCCACGCGAGGCGGCCAATTGATTTCGGGAGATAAGAAATGACTCAAAGTATCGCGGTGGCGGGCGCAATTGCGAACCAGCTGAACAATGACAATTGGTGGCCGCCCAATGATCTGAACAAGATTATGGGAAAAGCCTATCACTACGACATAAACACCATCACTAATTTCTTGGTTGCTGTTCGTTGGCATCTAGCTTATGGCAATCCTCGATATTATTTTCAGTTTGATACCGCGTTCGCAAACGCTGCCCTTGGACAAAGTGTTGGAGACTTAACAGGCAGCGTAGACGCCAAGACATCGTCTGATCCTCCACCTAACTGGATCAATCCCTAGGCCGCCCACCGGTACCCGATGCCCGCGATGGAGGTAAGTATGACAAGCCGCAAAGTTAGTCGAGTACATTCGACCACGGCGCTAGGTGCGATTGCCCTTGCCACACTCGTTGGCGCGGCCGGAGCAGAGAACTTGCCCTTCCCGCCGCCGCAGGCGCAGATTTGTACATCCAATGTCGTGGACAGGGACAAGTTGGCGGACTACTTGCTAAGGAAATATCCTCTTAGCGTATTGGCGATCCCACCTGGAAACTTCAGTTCAAGACGACAGTTGTTGGCAATATTGTTGAAGGCGCGAGATACTTGCACCAAGAAATGCGGCCCATCTGATCAGCAATATCTTGATGCTATTCGCGGGAATATGGATCAAGTACTAGCAGGTAGTCTGAGAACGTCCTTTGACCCCAACGACCCAGTCGACGTCGCAGAATATTTCGACGGAGCTACGGACGCACATCCAATCACATGCGTCGTCAGTAAAGAAGGAGTTCCTATAGAAGCCCCGGGTGCCTTGTTTGTCCCCCCGCCCAAGACATCCTCGAACTTTAGGATTCGAGGCAACCCGAATCAGCTAAACGTCGACAGAGCTTCGCAGCAGGAGTTCGCCGCCACTGACAAAGCGACACTTAGCTTCGTCGACAATCATATCGCAGAGTCAAAGACGACAAAGATCTTAGGTGACATCGGTTACGCAGTTCCGATTCCTCCGCTGGATTTAGCCGTTGGCAATCGGCTCGACGTCGTCCCTTACTTGGGCATCAACCGCAACGAAGTTACGGTCAGTCAAGGAAGTACGACCAAACCGAGCAAAACAAGCACGGGCGATGTGGGGGTCTTAGCTAGCGCGTATGTCACGACAGTCAACGACGGATCCATACTTGGGCACCAATTTAACGTTCGGCCTGATTTTCTAGCGGACTTCGTAAACAATAGTCGCCTGTTAACGCTAAATCTGGAATATATTCCGGTTCGGAATAGCGTCATAAATTCATTTCGACCGATGAATCCTGGGCAAGATTTCGCTTCAATAAAAGTCATATTCTCGCTCAAGGACGATAACGGTGTTTACACAAACCGCGGGAATGAGTCTGTGGCGAACTCGCATCGGGACTATGTTCGCCTCGGCGCGCAAGTAGGCTTTGCTATTGTTAGTGACGATGTGCGCGTGCCGCTCGATTTCTCAACTACATATACCGGACTTGGGTCCGTGTCGGGCGGGACGCACATCAACTACTTGCAGAGTTCATTGAACTATAGCTTCGATCCGAACAAGTATATCGGGCTCGCGATAACTTACTCTCACGGCAATCGTGAAGACACGGGCAAGAAGGAAAACCAGTGGCAAATAGGCCTTACAGGCAGGTACTGATTTCCATTTGATACGGAGCGAAATTTTACTCGATCTAAATCGACGCTCCGCGACATAAACCAAGCGTGGCTTGGCAGGGGTAGCTGATGCGCAGCTATAAGTGGCCCAAGCTTCAGGTGACTAACGCACGATCGCAGTCATCACACTTAGAGCCATTTTCTCAGATCGGGGCGACTGAGATTTCAACGTACAGCGCCCCGGAATGCAGATTGAAGGCATCGGGAGTGTCATTGATAGTTAGGAAGAGCGGACCGGCGTCGGCAGCGATGGTGACGGCCACTATACAAAACGAGCCAACCGGGAAGACTTTTTTGCCCGTGTAAGGAGACGTTGTCCCAGGAGTGGAATCGGGAACGTCGGCTGTGCTTCCTCCGAGCTTCGCGATTAGTGCTCCCACTGAGGCTGTGGAGCAGAGTATGCCAGTCTTAGTCGTGGATTCTTGGTCGCCATCAGGCCCGCAGGTGGTTCCTTGGCTTCGGTTCCACTCTTTGCCAACTGTCTTCTGCGATTCGTCTTTATCTACCACACGGAGGCGCAACAGTCGAGACGGAGGAACATATTCCACTGCAAGCGTCCACAGTCCTGAGGGTTTCGCGTCGACCTTGACGATGCTGATTGTATTCCAAGTTGGAAGAGTCATCGCTGCGCTCCATCTCAAAAGCGTAAATTTGACCCGCCGACTGCTAGCCTGGGGATTCGGGGAAGAACACCGGACGCAAGATCAGTGCGACCGCATGGTCGAGATAAATCGGTTCGTCCCTGAAAAAGATGTTGACATACCCTTCACTGCTTGTGCCCACCGTAAAAGCACGAGGCGCGTGTTTCGTGGAGTATGTAGCAGTGAGAATGGGCGGCTTGAACGCTACCGTGACGCTGCAGATGGGCACCGGTGCGTTGATCCCCTTATCGTTGACAGAGTGCTTGCTGATGATTGCCTGATCCTTCGGCGAGCCGTCAAACTGGATCTCATGCCCCGTCGGCGCGCGCGGATAGCGTTTCATGTAAATGGTCACCGACGCATTCATTATCAGCTTCAGCGACTCCCAGAGCACATCCGACTTAACCAACAAAGCCTCGTTGGAGTCACGTTGTAGCGCGAGCGCGCAGAACCAATCCATAGGCTATGAATCAGAATGGTCAATCTGACCGATTGACAATATGATAGCTCGTAAATCGATGCGAGACGAGAGGACAAAATGCGCATGAAATTGGGGACAATTGCTCTTCCCTTAGTTGATTCAGACGTGAGCCTCGACGATGCACTCGCAATGATGCGCGAGGCCAGCCGATCCGGCCTCGTATGGAGGAGGAGTCCAAACGAGTTCGTTCTCTATACGGCCGCAAGAGTAGTTCTCCAGAAGCGGGAGCACGATGCCCGGTTTCTGCACGACTTGGTGGGGCAAGCCATTGTTGCCCCGGACATCGGCAAGGTCGCAGACGCGACGCCCAACTCGTTTCTTGCATGGGAGACGTTGATTAGCACGCTCCCCTCATTACATCCTGCTTATGGGCTGCTTGCTGCTAACGTTGCCGGCGATTCAATGAGTGCGCTCCTATTCACAACTGACGAGGATGCTCTCGTAAAGTTAGAGCCAGCACCCGCAGATTGTTTTTGTCCGCAATGCGACAGAGGCGGGCCAAGAGGCTCGAAATGTCCCATACACGCGGTGCTTCTCGTATGCGGGAGCTAAACGATCATGCTGACCAAGCTGCTAGATTCAATCACGGGTCAGTTCACGTCGAAGAGCTATTGGCTAGGGAGCATGATGCCCCTGCTGCTATTTCTGTTTGCGAACTACGCCATGCTCTTGCGTCACTCGGGGTCGGTTGCCCTGCCTTTGTCCAAGGCTGAATCGCTAGCAGCGACGGCATTTCAGTCTTCCGTAATTGTGGGCACGATTCTGGCACTGGCGTACGTCTTGTCTACAATGAGTTCATTGATGTTGGAATTACTCGAGGGTAAGTACCTTGGGCCCGTTGCAAGCCTTCTTTATAGGACGCAATGGAGCAAGCTTGCCGCTTTGGACGAAGCGTATAAGGAGACCGCGCTAGACCAAAGAGCGATTGAGAAATCACGTACGGAATGGGAGGATAGGTTATACGCGAGCAGGATGGTCGGGGAAAGCACCGGGATTACAACGAACTTCTGGGGCAAGCTCCGTGACGCAGCTTTGTCACGATTCAAACTGGCCCCGCTTCGATTTCGCGTCCGCCACGGGTTGCGCGTCGAACCGAGATTGCTGAATGATGTTGTGCTGGCGGTCGCCGACTCGCTAAGTAAGCGCAAGGCAGTTATGGGCTGCGAGCTTGATAGAGCACACAACGATGTTCTCGACGCCATCCAATACGCAGGCGATCGCTCGCAGTTCGAGCGCATCCGGCTATTAAATGAACGACAATTTCATTTTCCGGGGATTCGCCCCAGTGCGGCCGATGGAATAGCGGGCCCTTCGACCGATAGTATTCTGGCTCCTACGAGGATGGGGAATATTGGCCGAACAATGCGAAGCTATGCGCTTATCCGGTACCAATTGGACTTGGACATCTTCTGGACCCGACTGCAGAGCGCGATCCAAAAGGATCCCGATTTTCTGAAGAGCCTTCAGGATACCAAAGCACAACTGGATTTTATGGTGACCTTGGTTTGGCTGAGTTTGATCTTTACCCTTTATTGGACCGTCGCGCTGTTGCGAATTTATCCAAATTCAACTGAATTGGAATTCCGATTAATAAGTATCGGCGGAGTCTTTCTCACGCTTGCGTTGTACGAAATGTCATGCCAGAGCTATCGAGTGTTCGCCGACGTAATGCGCAGTGCAGTCGACCTATTCAGATTCAAGATGCTTGAGCTATTGCGCATGCCACCGCAGTATGGATCCGAGGAGGAACGGGATCTTTGGTTGCGACTCGGAAACGCCGTGGGCTATGGCAAGCATGAGCGCTTTACATACAAGAATCCATGAGACGGTTGCGCCAGTCGTTGTCAATTCGGATGGCATTGCTAATTCTTTGGGTTGTATTTGCGTGGTTCGCGTTCAGCAATCTAAGAATTAAGAGCGAACAGATTGATAGGCCGCCAATGACTCAATTGGGCTGCATACCTTCAGCGGACAAGAAAACGTTGCCGCACGGAATAGCTACTGTAGCGATGCCTCTCAATTGGCGCATTGGACCAAAGGATGTGGCGTGGTCCAGTAAGGAGAACTATCCCGACCTCATCGGAAGATATATCGGGTGTAAGGTCGATATTGGCGAACCAGTCGTGGAACGAGACGTAGTTGAAAGACCGGTCATTGCTCCTGCGGATGGGAGGGCGACATACCTCCTTAAATCAGACGTAGTTTCGAGATCGGGCGTTTCGTCAAGCCTCAATACCGGAATGCGCGTGCAGATCTTCGGTGTCACCGGGGCGCCAGTTGTTGACGATGCTCGCGTCTTGGCCATGATTTGTAGCGACCAGTGTTCGCCGGTCCTAGAAATGACATCGGCAGAGAGACAGCTCCTGATGCGCGAGAACCAGGCACAACTCAAGCTCGCCGTGCGGAAGTGACCCTTAAGTGTCCGGGCGAGTCCGGCAGCGGCCCGAGAATTGTGGCCAGTTGGAGCGTTAGTCGTCGGCTCCTTCGACGTTGGCCCGGTTTTCGACGGCAGGTCATAAGTGGACGTAAGCTGCTTTCATGGGTCCTGCCAGAAAAGTCCAGTTTATGCTGGCTACCGTTTGGGGAAGCTTACGGATCCGATAGATGCGCTTGCGGTTAACCTGCCAACCCTCTCGCCGCAACCGCAGAAACACCCGGCGATAGCCGTATCGGCGCTTGAGCCAGGATGGCTCTCAAGGTCAGTCGGCCCAGAAGGGCGACCGAGCGGGCGTGAATGAAGAAGGGCCCTGTGCAAGCCAAGAGGGTGGCTTGAGCGCGTCAGCCAACGCGAAGATTAGATCCTGATTTGTGCCTTTCTCGTACGAGTAGCCCAGCGTGGAGATGTCGAGCACGTCCTTAATCGTATGCTCCCACGGCTTGAGAATATCTTGGAGATTGTGGCCCTGTGGAGCACCGCTCACTGGATTATATCGAGGTGCTGCTCCGGGGTACCCGTTCTCCTTCCAGTTGCTATCCTGTTTCGTCTGCCAGTCTGCCCAAAGCTTGTCGATATAGCAGTGGTGGAGAAAAAAGATCGGATCATTGGGTGACGTCATCGGCATCATCGAGCCACCGACCCAAAGGTGAACGCGGTTGTGCAACTGCGACCCCGGGAACTTTACGCGGGCGTCACCGCGTGGAGTGATCCATCCTTCAAGCCTGTTGCGGAACCCTAGAGTGAAGGGACCGCTGTTGTAAGGTGGTACATCGTAGAAGGCTTCCGCCATCGCGAGCGCAACATCGTCCGCAGTAGGTAAGGTCGGTATCGTGAAGCCGAATCGCCGAACCAGGGCTGGACCATCGTGCGGTATAGGGATAAGCCAATTGCCCCCCGCGTACGCGAACGGGCCGGTACCGACCTTCCAGTCGTCGGACTCCACCCCATTTCCCCCCATGAAGTCGGTGCTCCACAGCGGTGACTTGTACGGATCCGGCAGCGACGAGTCGATTGTCCAATCCCAGAACGGAATTGTGATCGATGAGTTAACCTTCTGCAGGTCGGCCTCGACTTGCATCAAGAATTCTCGGTGCCAAGGCAGAAACGAGGGGCCGCGGTGTGCACCGTTTCGGTAGTCGGGGTTCGGTGGCTCGGTCGGATCAACGGTCGGCACCATCACCGCGTGGTGCCAGTGGACGTACTCATCGTAGCGTCCCTGCTTCTTTAGGGCTAGAAAACCGTCGACTAACGCTTTTCGCTCTTCAGCACTTAGCGACCGAATTTCCTTGCGTATGGCCATTTGCTGCCTCCGAAGAGTCTATTGCTGAGAGGTTCGGTGGCCAACTGCGCTACCTTACCACCAACTGATGTGAAGTGACTTTTCAGTTCAGACACAAAAGCGCGCGCATGGACCCGGTGCGCAACGACGACCAGGCCGACTGGAGCACGGCCGCGTTGCACGGGCTACTGAGGACTCGCCAGGCGGGTGCCTCCTAGAGGGCATCCTCCGGTTGCATCTCCTGGTTAGGAGCTTGCAGATCCAGGTTCATGTTTCGTGCTGGGGGTAGTGTTGGGGGTAGAAACCCCTACTTCGTGGCCTCTAGCCCCGTATTGTAATGTCACCTCAGCGTATGCGCCCGGCGCCAATAAAAAGGCATGGATGACCTGCTTTCGATGGCACGGCAGGTAAAAAATTCGTAATAGCTGCGATATTCTTGGCGGAGAGGGCGGGATTCGAACCCGCGTTAGGGTATTAGCCTAAACACGCTTTCCAGGCGTGCGACTTAAACCACTCGCCCACCTCTCCGCAGACCTGCAATTTTACGCGAGAACAAACCGCCGGTCTGCTACGCCGCCTTGGCCGGTTTGGCTTTTACCCCGCTCCAGTCCTCGATCAGCGCGAAGCCGATCGCGAGCAGCGTCGGCCCGAGGAACACGCCGATGAAGCCGAACGCGATGACGCCGCCGAGAACGCCGAGGAGCACGAGGATGAACGGCAGATTGCTGCCGCGGCTGATGATGAGCGGCTTGATCACGTTGTCGACGCTGCTTACCACTGCGACGCCCCAAATCAGCAGGAATATGGCCCAGCCGGTGTGGCCCTGACTGAAAAGCCAGAACGCCGCAGGCGCCCAGACGAGCGGCGGGCCGATCGGCACGGGCGACAGAAAGAACGTCAGGAGCCCCAGCAGCGGCGCGGCGGGAACGCCGGCAAACCAGAAGCCGATCGCGGCGAGCACGCCCTGCGCGATGGCGGTGCCGAGAATGCCGTAGACGACACCGCGCATCGTCGCCGTCGCGACTCCGATCAGATGTCGGCCGCGATCGCCCGCGATGCGTCCGACACTCGCCGTGAGGCGCTCCGAAATCGCCTCGCCATCGCGATACAGAAAGAACGCGATGAGAATCGACAGCGTGAGCTGCAGCACGCCCTGGGCGATCCCCGCGCCGCTGGCGAGCGCGAAGGTCCGCAGCGGCTGAAGATACTGCCTGAGGTCGGCGACGAGGCTCGCACTATCATGCGCGATGCTTGCCCAATACGCCTGCGCCCGTTCGCCGATCAGCGGAATCTGGCTAACCCACGCCGGCGGATCGGGTGGCCCCTCGTCCATGAGCCGCTTGCCCTGCTCGAGCAGCATGTTCGCGTTCTCGGCGAGCGAGATGCCGACGATCACGAACGGCGCGAGCACGACCAGGGCGACGACGAGGGTCACGATCAGTGCCGCCAGGGTCACCCCGCCGCGCGTGAGGCGTTGCAGACGGACGAACACGGGCCAGGTCGTGCAGCAAAGGATGATCGCCCACAGCACTGCGCTCAGGAACGGTTGCAACACGAGGTAGCAACCGGCGATCAGCACGACGAGGACCGCGAGCGCGATCCATTGCTCGATCCGGGCGGCTTGCGACGACTTCTGCGGCGGGGATGACGGAGACTCGCTCAAGGTCGGCGCCGGTGATCGCGGTTGTAGGTGCGAATTCATTCGCACGCTTCGTAACGCCGCGGCCGAATGAATTCGGCCCTACCAAGCAAATTCTAGCACGCGACTATCGACCTCAGAGGCGGCGATGACGCGTCGTTCCCGGGCATCCCCCGGATCAAGTCCGGGCTCAACCCGGGCTACGGCGCAATGTACGCTGTCTTGACGATGGTGAAGAACTCGGCCGCGTAGCGTCCCTGCTCGCGCGGGCCATAGCTCGAGCCCTTCCGGCCGCCGAAGGGAACGTGATAATCGACCCCCGCCGTCGGCACGTTGACCATCACCATCCCCGCCTGCATGTGGCGCTTGAAGTGCGAGGCGTGCTTGAGCGATGTCGTGACGATGCCTGCAGAGAGTCCGAACTCGGTATCGTTGGCGAGCGCGAGCGCTTCGTCGTAGTCCTTGGCGCGAATCACGGACGCGACTGGGCCGAAGATCTCCTCGCGCGAAATGCGCATCTGATTGCTGGCCTCGGTGAACAACGCCGGTGCGAGGTAGTAGCCTTCATTCTGGCGCTTGAGGCGCTCGCCGCCGAGCAGAAGCTTCGCGCCCTCCTTGCGGCCGATATCGAGATACGACAGATCCTGGTCGAGCTGGCTCTGATCGACGACCGGGCCGATGTCGGTGCCCGGCGCGAGCGCATCGTCGACCTTGAGCGTCTTGAGCTTGTCGGCCACCGCCGCCACGAAGCGGTCGTGAATGCCTTCGGTGACGATCAGCCGCGACGACGCCGTGCAACGCTGGCCGGTCGAGTAGTACGCGCCCTGGACCGCGACGTTGACCGCGATCGGCAGGTCGGCGTCGTCGAGCACGATCAGCGGGTTCTTCCCGCCCATCTCGAGCTGGAGCTTGGCCATGCGCGCGATCGCCTTGGCCGCGATGCCGCGGCCGGTGTTGACCGAGCCGGTGAAGCTGATCGCCGCGATCGCGGGATGATTGACCATCGTCTCGCCGACGACCGAGCCGCGGCCCATCACCAGGTTGAACACTCCCGGCGGAATCCCCGAGCGCGCGATGATGTCCGCAACCGCCCAGGCGCAACCCGGGACGAAGTCGGCGGGCTTGAACACGACCGTGTTGCCGTAGGCGAGCGCAGGCGCAATTTTCCACGCCGGAATCGCGATCGGAAAATTCCACGGCGTGATGATGCCGATGACCCCGATCGGCTCGCGAGTGACCTCGACTTCCACGCCGGGGCGTACCGAAGGCAGCTTCTCGCCGGCCATGCGCACGACCTCGCCGGCGAAAAAGCGGAAGATCTGCCCCGCGCGCGTCGCTTCGCCGACGCCCTCGGGCAGCGTCTTGCCCTCTTCGCGCGAGAGCAACCGGCCGAGCTCGTCCTTGCGGGCCAGAATCTCGCTGCCGATCTTGTCGAGGCTGTTCGCCCGTTCCTGGATCGAGCCTGTCGCCCACGCGGGAAACGCGCGCGCGGCGGCGGCAATCGCCCGTGTCGCTTGCTCGGCGTCGGCCTGCGCGTATTCGCCGATGACGTCGGCGAGATTCGAGGGATTGCGATTGGCGGTAACCGACGCGCCGGCGACCCATTCGCCGGCGATGTAGTTGTTGTAGGTTTGCATGGTGTGATTCCGCTAGAACAAAAATGCCCCGCCGTGGGGGCATTGTGAAAGTGGCGGAGAGAGAGGGATTCGAACCCCCGTTAGGTTGCCCTAAACCTGATTTCGAGTCAGGCGCCTTCGACCACTCGGCCATCTCTCCACTTGATTTGGCATTTTATCATAGCGAGAGCGGCCACTAACCTCGTGAAAAATTCTCGGCGTACTCGAGTCTTCCGCAGCCTTCTCGTTTGCCGGAGAATAGCAGCACCCATTGCCCAGCCGATTGATGAAAGTGAACGCCGCATCGCCGCAAACCCTCACGTTTCTTTTTACCGACATCGAGGGCAGCACCCCCCTCTGGGACAGCCGGCCGGACGCGATGCGTGCTGCAACAGAGCGTCACAATGCGCTGCTGCGCGAAGCAATCACTGCTCACGGAGGCAATGCATTCCGTGTCGTCGGCGACGCGTTCTGCATCGCATTCTCGGACGCGACCTCTGCCACCCTCGCAGCGGTCGACGCCCAGCGCGCTCTTGGTGAGCAAGCTTGGGGCGATGCGCCGATCCATGTGCGCATGGGGCTCCACTCGGGCGCGGTCGACACGGCGGAGGACGAGATCTTCCGCGGCCCCTCGCTGGCGCGGGCTGCGCGCGTGATGTCGGCAGCGCATGGCGAGCAGATACTCGCCACCGCTGCGACAGTGGCGCTCCTCGACCGGCAGCCGCCGGCGGGTAGTTCGCTACGCGATCTTGGCGATCATACCTTGCGCGGGTTTGCGCGCCCCGAACGCCTCTACCAGCTTGTCGTGCCGGGCTTGCGCTTCGAATTTCCACCGATCCGCACGCAGGAAGCGCTGCGCACGAACCTGCCTCCGGCGCTAACGAGTTTCGTCGGACGCGGGCAGGCGCTGGCACAGGTCCGCGAGGCGGCGCGCAAGTCGCGGCTGGTCACGCTGATCGGTTCGGGTGGGACCGGCAAGACACGCCTGGCGATCGAGGCGGCCAGCGAGCTGACCGGCACGTTCGACGCTGGGGTCTGGCTCGTGGAACTCGCGTCGGTGGCCGACGCGGCGCTTGTCGCGCATGCAATCGCGAGCGCGCTCGGTGCGCGCGCAGAGGGCGACGTGCCGCCGCTGACCCTCATCGAAGCCACGCTGCACGGCAAGCGCGCGCTGCTGCTGCTCGACAACTGCGAGCATGTCATCGATGAGGCCGCGAAGGCCGTGCAGGCGCTGTTGCGCGCGTTGCCGCACGTGCACCTGCTCGCTACGAGCCGAGAAGCGCTCGGCGTGGAAGGTGAGAACGTATACCGCGTACCATCGTTGACGATGCCCCATGCCGAAGAGATCGAGACAGCCGCGGACGTCAGCGCAAGCGAAGCGGGAGCACTGTTCATCGAACGGGCGCGCGCCGTCGCCCCGGCGTTCGCCCTGACGGAGAAGAACGCGGCGGCGGTCGCTCGGGTTTGCCGGCGGTTGGACGGTATTCCGCTCGCCATCGAGCTTGCCGCCGCGCGACTCACTGCGCTTTCCGTGGACGAGCTCGCGCGGCGCGTCGATGATCGCTTCCGCCTGCTTACCGGCGGCCTGCGTACCGCATTGCCGCGCCAGCGCACGCTGCGCGCCCTGGTGGACTGGAGCTACGATTTTCTGTCTCCGGACGAGCAGACGGTGCTGAACATGCTCGCGGTTTTCACCGGCGAGTTCTCGCTAGCCGCCGCTGAGCAGGTCTGCGCTGGCGATGTCTTGCGCGAGACAACCGTTCTCGACGCCATCGAACGCCTGGTGGCCAAGTCTCTGCTCCTCGCCGAGCAGCAGCACGAGACCGAGACCCGCTACCGCCTGCTCGAGACCATCAGGCAATACGCGGGCGAGAAGCTGGTCGAATCCGGACAGGCCGACGCGACACGACGGCGCCACTTTGCGTATTTCCTCGGCCTTGTAGAGACCGCCGCCCCCGCACTGCGCGGACCGTCGGCACTCGAATGGCTCGACCGGCTCGACGCGGAGCACGATAACCTGCGCGGCGCGCTCGACTGGTCTGGCGATGTTGCGCCTGCAGACTACGCCAAGCTCGCCGGCGCATTGCTCGACTTCTGGGACATCCGCGGCCATTTCTCCGAGGGTTGGACGCGGCTCGAGCGCACACTGACCTCGCAGTCGATACCCCACGAAGTGCGCCTCAACGTGCTGATCGGCGCTGGAGCCCTTATCTACCGCCTCGACTACAGACAGCGCAGTGAAGACATCCTTGGCGAGGCAATCT
>Ga0070707_100003841_pt1 | contig 14159 bp, 16 predicted proteins | sample KBSK5502metaG_FD_65468 | JGI IMG/M metagenome (GOLD analysis project Ga0070707, IMG submission 65468) | Corn, switchgrass and miscanthus rhizosphere microbial communities from Kellogg Biological Station, Michigan, USA - KBS K5-50-2 metaG | ecosystem: Host-associated > Plants > Roots >... | reverse complement strand
GTGCAGCGTCACGCCGGACCGCAGCAGGCTCGACCTGGGGCGGATGAGCGCCATGAGGTCGTTCGGCAGGTTCACGCGCTCGCGATAGGTGATCACGTAGGGTCCGGGGTGCAGGTCCCACCAGCCGTCGGCGTCAGCGTCGACGTCCTCTCTCGCGGCAGGCTCGCGGACCGTGTCCGCCGCTCCGAGGTGTGCGCGCGAGGTGAGCCGCTGCACGCGTTCGAGGCGGAGGTCGACACCGTTCGGCTGGAGCTGCGCGGCGAGGTCGACGTCCTCGACGAGCGGTGGCTGGGCGGTCAGGGCGGCGTGCAGCTCCTCGCGCGAGAGAACGGACATGATCGGGATCATATTTCGCTCGTGAGCGGTCCAGAGCCACGGCCGGTCTCCGCGTCCCGGACGACCATGGCCCGGGCGATGCTCCCGTCCGATGCGAACCCGTGGGGCAACGTCCACGGCGGCGAGATCATGAAGCTCATCGACTCGTGCGCCGGCGCCGCCGCGCAGCGGCACGCGCGGTCGCGCGTCGTGACGGCGCGCATCGACGAGCTCTCATTCGTCGCGCCTGTCGTCGTGGGCGATCTGGTCACCGCGCGCGCGTCCGTCAACGAGGTCGGGCGCACGAGCATGGAAGTGGGGGTGCGGGTCGAGGCCGAGAACACGCTCACCGGCAAGGTCGTGCACGTGGCGAGCGCATACCTCGTCTTCGTCGCGATCGACGACCACGGGAAGCCGATACCCATCCCGCCGCTCCTCGCTGAGACCGACGAGGACCGGCGCCGGATGGCGCAGGCGAAAGCCCGCCGCGAGCTCCGCACCCAGCGACCCCGCCGCTAGTCGGTACGGACCAGCGCTCTTAACGTCGCCGCGTATCCTCGCCCGCACGAGGAACGAGGAGGCGCACGAATGAGGAGCTTCTTCGCGGCAGTGGCCGCCCTGGCGATCGTTTCCGCGGCGTGCCAGGCGCCGCGAGCGGGCGTGGGTGCGCCGGCGAGCCCGACGGGGCCGGCCGCCTCGGCCGCGGCGTCGGCCGAACCCGACTTCACCGGCAAAACGCTGAACATCGCGACCGGCGCGACGGGCGCCGTCTACATCATCTACGGCGCCGGCATCGCGGACCTGCTGACGAAGAAGCTGAAGGTCGCGGCGAGCTCGCAGTCGACGCCCGCGTCGGTCGACAACATGAAGCTCATCCGCGACGGGAAGGCGGACCTCGCGCTGACCCAGGCGGACATCGCGTTCGACGCGGTGAAGGGGCAGGGCCGCTTCGCACCACCCGAGGCCAAGGGCGACGCCAAGGCGCTCGCCGTCATGTACACGAACTACCTGCACCTCGTCGCGAAGGACGGCTCGCCGATCAACACGGTCCAGGACCTCAAGGGCAAGCGCGTCTCGATGGGACCCGCCGGCTCCGGCACGGAGGTCAAGTCCACGCGCGTCCTCGAGGGCTATGGGATGACGCCGGCCGACTTCCAGGTCCAGCGGCTCTCGTCGCAGGATGCGGCGGACGCGCTCCGTGACGGGAAGCTCGACGCGTTCTTCTTCGACGGCGGATTGCCGATCGGTGCGGTCCTCGACCTCGCGAACTCGATGAAGATCAAGCTCATCGACCAGACCGACGCGATCAAGAAGATGGCGGAGAAGTACGGCTCGTTCTACTTCGCGGCCAAGATCCCGAAGGAGACCTACAAGACCGCGGCCGATGTCACCGTCGCGGGCATCGCGAACCTGCTCGTCGTCCCGTCGAATTTCGATCCCAAGCTGGCGGCGGCGATCATCCGCACCATCTATGACAACCGGAAGGACCTCGAGCTCGTCCATCCGGCCGCCCTCGAGCTGAAGCTCGAGACGATGACGGTCGGGTCGCCGATCGACTATCACCCCGGGGCGATCGACTTCTACAAGAGCCGCAATGCATGGAAGCAGTGATCGGCGTACGGCCCTCGCGGCCCTCGCGCTCGGCGTGATCGTCACGGCGGGAGTGGCTGCGGCCGCTCCCGTCGACGTCCTTCGTGCGACGGACGGTGCGCGGGAGTGCGTGGTGCCGCTGGCCGAAGGCGCGACGTTCACGTATCGCTACATCCAGTCGATGTACGAAGTGCCGGTCGTCGAGGATCTGGCCCGGGACGGGGACCGCATCCGCGTGCTGCGCATCCGCTCGAGCGAGCTGCGCGCGATCGAGTACTACCGCTGGGACACCCCGATCCGGCGCGACGGCGACCGCTTCGTTCAGCAGGCTCCTCCCTACGCGACGGACCGGCTGGTGATCCGCGTGAGCCCGCCGTACGCGCAGCGGATCGACGGCGAGGGCTGGTCGTGCGACCTCGAGGCGCGCTTCCCGGATGAGGTCGTGACCGTCGCTCCCGAGGTGCGCCCGGCGCTCACGCTGCTCCGATGAGCGACGAGGTCATCGTCCGGCCGGACCTCGACCAGGTCCTCTCGGACGAGCGGAACCGCGAGCTCATCGAGGAGTTCGAGAGCGAGGCCAAGACCCGGACTCTGACCGGGGCTTGGGACCGGTTCGTCACCGCGCTCTCCGTCGGAGTGACGCTGTTCGCCCTCTACTACGCGGCGGCCGGCGCGGAGATCCCCTTCACCGACTTCGTGCTCGTGCCGACGTTCTACGTGCTCGGACAGACGATCACCACGAAGCAGATCTACGAGATGATCTTCCTTGCCGGCGTCCTCGTCCTCACGTTCCTGATCTATCCCGCGCACCCGCGCTGGCTCAAGCGGGTGACGATCGCGGACCTCGCCCTCGCAGGGGCGTCCCTGGTCATCAGCGGCTACGTCCTCGTGAACTTCGAGGAGGTCATCTACCGCGCCAACAGCCCGACGCCGACCGACTTCGTGCTCGGCGTCATCGCGATCCTCCTCATCCTCGAAGCGGCGCGCCGCACGATCGGGTGGCACCTGCCGGTCCTGGGGATCGTTTCGATCGCCTACGCGTATTTCGCCGACTTCATGCCCGGTCCGTTCCACGGACCGCCGAAGAACCTCGACGACATCGTCGGCAACCAGTACCTCGGCACGGACGGGATGCTCGGGCAGCCGCTCCTCGTCGCGGCCACCTTCATCATCCTGTTCACCATCTACGGCGCGATCCTCGATCACACCGGCGCCGGGAAGTTCTACGTGGACCTCGCCTTCGCGCTGACCGGCCGCAAGCCCACCGGCGCGGCCCGCAGCGTGACGATCGCGTCCTTCCTCCTGGGGACGGTGTCCGGGTCCGGCGTCGCCACGACCGTGACGCTCGGGTCCATCTGTTACCCGATGCTGAAGAAGGCCGGCCACGACCGAGAGTCGAGTGGCGCGATCCTGTCCGCGGGAGGCATCGGCGCGGTGATCTCCCCACCCGTGCTCGGGCCCGCCGCGTTCATCATGGCCGAGATCCTCCGCGTGTCGTATCTCGACGTCGTCATCTGGGCGATGATGCCGACGATCCTCTTCTATCTCGGGATCCTGCTGATGGTGGAGATCGACGCGCGGCGGCTCCACGCGCAGCCGATCGTCCTCGACGCTCCGGGCTTCTGGGACCTCACCAAGCGCTACTGGTACCAGTACACGTCGCTCTTCGCGATCATCGCGTTCCTGCTCTTCGGCTTCTCGACGATCACCGCGATCTTCTGGTCGATCCTGCTCGCCATCGCGGTGTCGTACATCCGCAAGGAGACGTCGCTGTCGCTGCCCAAGCTCGTGGCCGCGCTGTCCTCAGGGACGCGCCAGGTGCTGTCGGTCGCGGCGACCACGGCCGTCGCGGGGATCACCGTGGGGATCCTTCTCCAGACGGGGCTGGGCCTCAAGGTCTCGAGCCTCATCCTGGCCCTCGGGCTCGGACCCGGTGACGCGCTCGCCGCGGCGGGTGTCACGTGGCTGGTCGAGCCCGTGCATCTCACGTTCACGCTCATCGTCGCCGGCGTCGTCCTGTGGGTGCTCGGCCTGTCGCTGCCGATCACGGCCACCTATCTCGTCGCTGTCCCCACCGTGATCCCCGCGCTCGTCACGCTCGGCGTGCCTCCGCCCGCGGCGCACATGTTCGTCTTCTATTACGCGGTCCTGTCCGAGGTCTCGCCGCCGGTCGGCCTGTCCCCGTTCGCGGCCGCCGCGATCACCGGCGGCAATCCCTACAAGACGATGATCCTGACGTGGAAGTACACCCTGCCGACCTTCCTCGTTCCGCTGATGTTCACGCAGCCCGGCGGTCTCGCGCTGCTGTGGTGGGACACGACGATCCCCGAGGCGGCCATCGCGTCCATCTCGGCCATCGCGGGCATCGCAGCCATCGTCGCGGGCGTCGGGGGCTACCTGTTCCGCCCGACGACCCTGATCGAGCGTCTGGTTCTCATCGTGGCCGGGCTGCTTCTTCTCCTCCCCACGACGCTCGGTGACATCGCCGGCCTCGCGCTCTTCGCGCTCGCCGTCGTATTGCAGCTCGTCGTACGGCCGGCGGAACGCTCCGTGGAGGCCCGGACCGTTTGAGATGGCGTCTGCCGACCGATGTCGGCGCGACGCTCGCGCTGTTCCTCGTGACGCGGGCTGCGATCATCGCGGTCAACGCGTTCGCCGGCGCGTTCGTGCAGCTCAACACGGCGAGCTGCCACGAGTGCATGCCCACCGGGATCGCCCCGCTCGACGACTGGGCGCGCTGGGACGGCCGCTGGTACGTGGAGATCGCGGAGCATGGATACAGCTACGACGCGAACGCGCAGAGCAGCGTGGCGTTCTTCCCGCTCTACCCCGTGCTCATCCGGCTGCTGACGCTGCCGTTCGGCACCGACCACACCGCGCTCGTCGTCGCCGGCCTGATCGTCTCGAACGTCGCCCTCCTCGCGGCGCTGAGCTCTCTCACGCGCTTCGCCCGCACGGAGATCGGGGCGGCGGCCGCGGAGCGCATCGCGATCCTGCTCCTGGTCTTCCCGTCGACCGTGTTCCTGTCGGCCATGTATCCCGAGTCGCTCATGCTTCTTCTCGCGGCGCTCTCGTTCGTCTCCGCCCGGGAGAGGCGCTGGTGGCGCGCGGGGATCTTCGCCGCACTGGGGACGCTGACAAAGCCGTTCGGGATCGTGGTCGTGGGAGCGCTGCTCATCGAGGCGGCGCGCCAGGGCAGGGACGGCCGGCGCGCGCTCCTCCCGCTCGCGCTTTCACCGCTCGTCGGCGTGCTGTGGTGGCTCTATCTGACCGCGATCACCGGCGAGCCGTGGGCGTTCTTCCTTACCCAGACGAAGTTCCGGCATCACCCAGCGCTCTTCGGCGCTGTCGGCGAGCTGTTCGACCCCACCGCGTACGACTTCCCCTACTTCGTCGCCGGCCTCTTCGCCCTCACGTGTCTGCTCGTGATCCTCAGCTGGCGGCGGCTCACATCGAGCGTCGCCGCGCAGGGCACGCTCATGATCGCGTCCATGCTCGGGAACGGCACGCTCAGCTCGAGCATGCGCTACGAGCTGAACGTCATCCCGGCCTTCCTCATGCTGGCCACGCTGCTGCGCGGCCGCTGGGCCACGGCCGCTTTCGTCGCGGCGTCGATGGCGCTGGCGCTCCTGCTGGCTGCGATGTTCAGCCTGCAGTACTGGGTCGGATGAGCCCGCGCGCCATCGCGGCGCTGATCTTCGCCGGGACGATCGCGACGCGCGTCCCGTTCGCGACCGCGCACCTCTACGCCTGGGACTCGACGCTCTACGCGCGGGCGCTCGAGCACGGCTTCCATGTCACGGCGGATCCGGCCACTGAGAGCCCGCACCCGCCGGGATACATCTGGTACGTCGGGCTGGCCGCGCTCGTTCGCGCCGTGGTGCACGACAGCAACGCGGCCCTCGTGATCGTCTCGATCATCGCGTCGGCCCTGGCGGGCGCCGCGTTCTACCTGATCGCCCGGCGTCTCGCGCGCGAGGGCATCGCCATCACCGCTGCGCTGGCGTTCGTCCTCAGTCCCGTCGTCTGGATGTACAGCGAGGTCGCCTATCCCTACACCGTGCTCGCGCTGCTCTCGCTCGTCCTCGGGTGGTGGCTGGTCGACGGACGTCGGCCGCTCCTCCAGAGCGCCACCTTCGGCCTGATGCTGGGCTTCCGCCAGGACCTTCTGCTGATCCTCGGGGTGCTGTGGCTCTGGCGCATCGCGCGTCTCGGCGCGCGGCGCGCCGCGCTCGCGGTCGGCGTGCTCGGCGCGGCATCCCTCACGTGGGCCATCCCCACGGTCGTTCTGTCAGGAGGGCCCGCCGAGTACGCGCGCGCGCTCACGGAGCAGTCGGCGATGGTCGTGGCGGGCTCCGTTCCGACGTCGGGCGCGAGCGCGCTCGCGGTCTTCCTCGTCCTCATGGGCGAGCCGCTCATCTGGGGTCTGTTCCCGCTCGGTCTCCTCCTGGTCGCCGATGGCGCGTGGCTCCTAGTGCGCATCGCGCGGGGGAGGGTCGTCGGGCCGCCCCGCGGGCTGGCCCTCGCGTTCCTTCTCTGGACCGCCCCGGCCATGGCGTTCTACGTCCTGGTCCACATCGGCGAGTGGGGCTACGTCCTTTCGGTCATCCCGCCGGTCCTCCTCGCCGCCGCTACGCGCGCCGACCGTGCTGTCGCGCGCGTCCCGAGCGCGACCTGGCCGGCGCTCGCCGCGGCCGTCGTGCTGGTGCCGGCGCTGACCTTCCTGTTCGTGGAGATGCGCTTCTCCGCGGAGAGGCTGCGGCAGCGAGAGCGCGAGCTTTCGGCGCTCGTTCTCGTCCATTCCCCCGCAGAGCGGGCGGACGCCGTCGTATGGTCGCGTACGATCGATCGGTGAGCGTCTGGGTGGGATGGACGCGCCGTCCGTATGTCGTCGCGGCCGCGATCTTCGCGGTGGTGGTTGCGCTGCGTCTGCCCTTCGCGACGACGCACCTCTGGGCCTGGGACTCCGTCCTCTACGCGCGCGCGCTCGAGCAGGGCTTCCACGTGTCCGCGGATCCGGCGGCGTCGCGGCCGCATCCGCCCGGCTACCTCTGGTACGTCGGCCTGGCGGCTCTCGCGCGGACCGTGCTCGCCGACAGCAATGCGGCACTCGTCCTCGTGTCGATCCTCGCCAGCGCCGCCGGCGCGGCGCTCCTCTACCTCGTCGCCGCCCGGTACGTGCGTCCGGGTCTCGCGCTGGTCATCGCCCTCGCCTATGCCGTCAGCCCGCTGACCTGGATGTACAGCGAGATCGCGTATCCCTACACGGTCCTTGCGCTCATCTCCCTCGCGCTGGGCGCGCTCTTCCTCGCGCGCACGTCTCCGGTCGTCGCCAGCCTCGCGTTCGGCGTTCTGAGCGGCGCCCGCCAGGACGTGCTCATCCTTCTCGCCCCCCTCTGGCTCTGGTCCGTTCGCCCTCGCGGTGAGCGCGATCTCCTCCGATATGGCGGGCTCGTCGTCGCGGGCACGCTGACCTGGATCGTTCCCTCGATGGCGCTCTCGGGCGGTCCGGGCGAGTACATCGGCGCGCTGCTGCAGCAGAGCGAGGTCGTCGCGGACACGTACTCCGCGCCCGCGCGCGGCCTGCCCGCGCTCGTGTACAACGCCGGCTTCACGATCGAGGCCATCGGCTGGGGGCTCGGCCTGCTCTGCATCCCGCTTCTCGTCGTGATGGCGCGTGCCGCGCGAGCCGCGTGGCGCTCGCATGACATCCGCCTCGATGCGCTCGCCGCCGGGCTCGTGCTCTGGACCGTGCCCGCGCTCGGCTTCTACGCGATCATCCACATCGGGGAGTGGGGCTACGTGCTCTCGGTGCTGCCCGCCCTGCTCCTGAGCGCGGCGATCGCGCTCGAAGGCATGGTGCCGCCGCGGCTGACGGCGCTATGGGCGCTGGGGGCCGCCGCGAGCGTCCTTCTTCCGGCCGGCATCTTCCTCGCGGGAGAGGACGCGTACCACGCCGTCGTCGGCGGTGCGGAGTTCTCTGCGGCGGCGCTGGCGCAGCACGAGGCGCGCATGAGCGCCGACGTGAGCTACGTGCGCCGTCAGTTCGCCCCGGCGAGCACGCTCATCGTGACGCGCGAAGACCACCAGCTCGTGCGCTATTACCTGCCCGAGTACCGCACCTACTTCTGGGATCCCGATCCGTACTCGAACCAGGCCAAACGACGTCGCACGATGCGACCGATGAACGTCGTCGTCCTCACGCCCGGCCTGCAGCCCCTGCTGCAGGGCGACGTGCGCCGCGTCGAGGTCGCACCCGGCGTCACCGTCTCGTACGTCGCGCTCGATGCGGGCGGCGTGCTCGAGCTGACGGGCGAGCGCTACAACGTCAGGGACACACCCATCCGCTAGCTGGCTGCTTCCGGCACCCATCCTGCGGGGATGGCAGGGCACCCTTCCTGAGGGAGGTCCCACATGTCCGATCGCACTGCTATCCCACGGAATGAGCAGGATCAGCCGCCCACGCACACGCCCAAAGAGACGGAAGAGCGTCTCGAGGAGAAGTCGCGCGCGCAGCGCGGTGGCGCGAATAAGCACCGCACAGAAAAGCAGATCGACGAGGTCCGCTCGAAAGCCTGATGGGCTGGCTGACGCTCGCCGCGGCGGCCGATCAGATCACCGTCATCGTGACCGAGTCGCTCCTCTTCGCCCCCTTCCGTGAGGCGGTGCGGAAGCGATCGCAGTACGCGGGTGAGCTGGTCAGCTGCTTCCTGTGCTTCGGCACATGGGTCGGCCTCGCCATCGCGCTCGTCGGACGCGGTCCGCTCGGGCTACGCCGCCGGCGTGCGAGGGGCCCGCTCGCATCGTTCATCGCGTGGGGGCTCGACGGCTTCGCGATCGCGTTCACGGCGCGGCTGCTCAATGAGGTGACCGGCAAGATCCAGCGCGAGGTGCGCGTCCTGGACGAGACCGCGGAGCACCTCGAGCGCGCCGACGCGCAGCCGCCGCCCGAGTTCGCCCAGTGGACGCGGTAGGCCTTGCGCATCGGTCTGCTGGCCCCGCCGGTCGAGCCCGTGCCGCCTCCGACCTACGGCGGGACGGAGCGCGCGGTCGCCACGCTCGCCGACGCCCTGGTCGACCGCGGCCACGAGGTGACCCTCTTCGCGAGCGGTGACTCCCGGACGCGCGCGCGGCTCGTCCCGACCGTCGAGCGCGCGATCTGGCACGACGCCCGGTACGTCGATCCGATGCCGTTCTGGACGCTCGCGGTCTCACGCGGATACGCGCACGCCTCCGAGCTCGACGTCATGCACAACCACTGCGATCACGTCGCCTACCCGGTCGCTCGCCTCTCGCCCGTCCCCACGCTGACGACGCTGCACGGGCGGCTCGACCTCCCGGAGCTACGCGACCTGTACCGGGAGTTCCGCGAGCAGCCCCTGGTCTCGGTGAGCCTCGCGCAGCGCTCGCCGCTCCCGGATGCGCGCTGGATCGCCAGCATCCCGCACGGCTATCCGGAGGATCTCTACCGGCCGTCGTACGCGCCTGGCCGCTACCTCGCGTTCTGCGGCCGCTTCTCGCGCGAGAAGGGCGTCATGACCGCGATCGACGCCGCCGTGCGCACCGGTATCCCGCTCAAGATCGCGGCCCGCCAGCCGCGCGCGGACCGGGTGGAGCAGGATCTCCTGGACGAGTTCCACTACTGGGAGGACGTCGTCCTGCCGCGCATCCGCGGCGAGCCGCTGGTCGAGTACGTCGGCGAGCTCGACGAGGCCGGTAAGCAGGAGCTGTATAGCGGCGCGCTCGCGCTCCTCTTCCCCATCGACTGGCCGGAGCCCTTCGGCCTCGTGATGATCGAAGCGCTCGCGTGCGGCACCCCTGTGATCGCCCGCCCGCGCGGCTCGGTCCCCGAGGTCATCCGCGAGGGGGTCACGGGCTTCCACTGCGAGACCGTCGACGACTTCGTCCGGGCGATACGGCACCTCGACCTCATCGAGCGGGCGGCCTGCCGCGCCGATTTCGAGGCCCGCTTCACCGCGGACGCGATGGCCGAGCGCTACGAGCGCGTCTATGAGGTGGTGACGAGTGAGACGTCGCGATCGGCGCTGTTCTGGTCGCGCCGGGGGGATAGGATCCCGTCGTGACGCGCGAGGAGACCCTACCGGCCGACCCGACATGCGAGCGATGTGACGCGCCCCTGGTGGACACGCGGTCCGCGGTCGTGCGCGACGGGCGGACGTACTGCTGCGTGAACTGCGCTCGCGCGGACGCCGCCGACATCACGGCGCGGCCAGGGGGAGCGCCTCACGGGACCGCGTGCTCACGCTGCGGCGCGCCCATCGTCGACAAGCGGGGCGCGGTGACCGAGGGAAGCCACCTCTTCTGCTGCGGCAACTGCTCCGCGGCGGGGATCCACGCGGAGCCGCTGCCCGAAGGCTGAGCGGCACAGGTGCCTCCGCTGCTCTGGCCTGCCGACGAACGCCCGCGCTTCGCGGACCGCGCGGACGCGGGGCGCCAGCTCGCCACAAAGCTCGACGGCCGCTTCCGGGATCCGGTCGTGCTGGGGCTGCCGCGCGGTGGGGTCGCGGTCGCCTATGAGGTCGCGAAGGCGCTCGACGCGCCGCTCGACGTGATCGTGGCCCGCAAGCTGGGCGCCCCGCACCAGCCGGAGCTCGCGATCGGCGCGATCGCCGCGGGAGCGTCGGTGCTCCGCGGCGACATCATCGACGTCCTCGGGATCTCCGACGACGAGATCGCGCGCATCACGGCGCGCGAGCGCGCCCGCGCGGCGGACCTCGAGCAGCGCTTCCGCCACGGCCGCACGCCGCTCGCGCTGGCCGGACGCACCGCGATCGTCGTGGATGACGGCCTCGCGACGGGTGCGACGGCGACGGCCGCGATCCGCTCGGTGCGCACGCAGCGGCCGGCCCGCCTGATCCTCGCGGTGCCGGTCGGCGCGCCTGAGAGCGTGCGCGATCTCGCGCGCGAGGCCGACGAGGTCGTCACGCTCGCGCAGCCCGAGGACTTTCGCGCGGTCGGGCTGCACTACTGGTCGTTCACTCAGCTCGGCGACGACGAAGTGGAGGCGATGCTCGATGAGCGCGCAGCCGATCGCGTCCGCTCAGATCAGCCTGCCGGTAGCGAGCGGTGAGGCGGTCGTCGGCGACCTCGTCACGCCCGCGGGTGCACGCGGGATCGTCGTCTTCGCGCATGGGAGCGGAAGCAGCCGGCTGAGCTCGCGCAACCAGTCGGTGGCGGAGGTCCTGCAGGCACGCGGGCTCGCGACGCTCCTCTTCGACCTCCTGACCGGGAGCGAGGAGTCGCGCGACGCGATCACCGCGGAGCTGCGCTTCGACATCCCCTTCCTCGCGGGCCGGCTGCGCGACGTCATCGCCCACGTCCGCGAGCGCGAGGACGTCGGAACGCTTCCGCTCGGGCTCTTCGGCGCGAGCACCGGTGCGGCGGCGGCGCTCGTGGCCGCGGCGGGCGACCCGGGTGTCGGAGCCATCGTCTCGCGCGGCGGGCGACCGGATCTCGCGGCGGGATCGCTCGAGCGCGTGAGCGCGCCGACCCTGCTGCTCGTGGGATCGCTCGATACGCCTGTGATCGAGATGAACCGCCAGGCATTCGAACGCCTTGACGCGCGCGACAAGAAGCTCGTCGTCGTGCCGGGGGCGAGCCATCTGTTCGAGGAGAGCGGGAAGCTCGAGGAGGTCGCCCGCCTGGCGGCCGACTGGTTCGAGCGGTGGCTGCGCGCGACCTGAAGCGCCCTCCAGACCTCCGCAGCGCCTTCACGATCGATCCACATCCTTGCGCGATCCTCTTGTCAACAGACCTGGGAGGGTTCAACACATGAGAGGCATCTTCGCCGCGATCCTCGCGCTCCTTGTCTTCGGTGCGGTCGCCGGAGTGGCCTACGAAGCGGGCCTCGCCGCCGCGGGAGCGGGAGCAGCCGCCGTCGCGCCCGCCGCGTATCCCTACTACTGGCACCCCGGCTTCTTCGGCTTCGGGTTCTTCGGGTTCCTGTTCCCGCTGTTCTTCCTCTTCCTCATCTTCGGCCTCGCCCGCGCGGCCTTCGGCGGGCACCGCTGGGGCAACGGATACGGGCGCTGGGGCGGCCCGAGAATGCTGGACGAATGGCACCGCGAGCTCCACGAGCGCGACAAGACCGGCGCCGCCGCTCCCGAGAAGGCTGAGCGCTGAAGAGCGTCCTCGTCGTCGAGGATGAGCCGAAGATCGCTCGCATCGTGAGCGATTACCTGGAGCGCGCGGGATACCGCGCGCTCCAGGCCGTTGACGGCCGGTCCGCGATGTCGCTCGCGCAGCGCGAGCATCCGGACCTCGTCGTCCTCGATCTCGGACTCCCGGACGTCGACGGGCTCGACGTCCTCCGGCGGCTGCGCGAGCGGGGTCCGATCCCCATCGTCGTCCTGACGGCACGCGGCGAGGAGAGCGACCGGCTCGTGGGGCTCGAGCTCGGCGCCGACGACTACGTCGTGAAGCCCTTCAGCCCCAAGGAGGTCGTCGCCCGCGTGCGCGCGGTGCTGCGCCGCACGGAGCAGGCAGCGACGCCGGTACAGGTGATACGCGCGGGCGACGTGACGGTCGACATCGAGCGCATGCGCGTGACCGCGTCGGATCGGCCCATCGATCTCACGCGCACCGAGCTCATGCTGCTCGCGACCCTCGCGCGCCAACCCGGCCGCGTGTTCACGCGGGGGCAGCTCCTCGACGCGATCCACGGCGTGGAGGTCGAGTCCTACGAGCGCGCGATCGACGCGCACGTCAAGAACATCCGCCGGAAGCTCGAGCCCGATCCGCGGCGACCGCGCTATGTCCTCACCGCGCACGGGATGGGCTACCGCTTCGCCGATACCGAGTGACACGGCCGAGCGGACCGCACTGGCACACGGAGCGGCCGCCGTGGTGGCCGGAGCGTCAGACCTGGCCGCCGCAGCAGCGCTTCCGGGCTGGCCGGTTCATGGGCCGCTTCTTCCTCTTCGGCTGCCTCACGTTCCTGGCCATCAACGCGCTCGTGACGCTGGTCGCGTTCCGCCTCGCGAACGTGTTCGGTCTCATCGACGTGCCACCGGCCGTCGCCGCATTCGGGTTCGTCGTGCCGGTCGCCTTCGTCGTCGTCCTCGTGGTCGGCGTCATGCTCGGGGGCGGGTTCCGTCGCGCCGCGCGACCGCTCACGGACATCCTGGCCACGATCGACCGCGTCGGCGCGGGCGACTACAGCGCGCGGGTCACGCCGCGCGGTCCGCGGATCGTGCGCAGGGTGGCGGGATCGCTGAACGCGATGACCGAGCGTCTCGCGTCCGCGGAGTCACAGCGGCGTCAGCTTCTCGCCGACGTCACGCACGAGCTGCGGACACCGCTGTCGGTCATCCAGGGACGGCTCGAGGGCGTCATCGACGGCGTCTATCCCGCGGACGAGGCGACGCTGGCTGCCATCCTCGATGAGACGCGCCACATGTCGCGGATCATCGAGGACCTGCGCGTGCTGTCCCTTGCCGAGAGCGGCGCGCTCCGACTGGTGCGCGGGCCTGTCGAGATCGGCGAGATCGCCGATGACGCGATCGACGCGTACCGCGGCGCCGCGGAGACGGCGGGCGTCGCACTCCGGAACGACGTCCCGGCGGACCTACCGGCGGCCGACGCGGATCCCACTCGCGTGCGCGAGGTGATCGAGAACCTGCTCTCGAACGCGATCCGCTACACGCCCGACGGCGGGAGCGTCACGGTGGGCGCGCAGCGCGACGGCGACGCCATGATCGCGGTCACCGTCACCGACACCGGGCGCGGCGTGAGCGCGGAGGAGCTCCCGCGGCTCTTCGAGCGCTTCCACCGGTCTCCCGACTCGCGCGGGACGGGCCTCGGCCTCGCGATCGCGCGCGACCTTGTCCGCGCCCACGGAGGAGAGATCGCGGCGTCCAGCGAGGGCGAGGGCAGAGGCACGGCGATGCGGTTCACGCTGCCGGTCGCGGAGACCGCGGGCTAGGCCCCTCCGCGCTCCAGCCAGGACGCGATGTCGGAGAGGAAGCGCGCGGCATCCGCGCCGTCCGCGACGCGATGATCGACCGAGAGCGTCAGGGTGAGCACTTTGGCCGGCGAGATGCGTCCGACCGCGAGGATGGCCGCTTCCGGCGGGTTCACGAGTGCCGTGAACCGGTCGACCCCGAGGGTCCCGAGGTTCGAGATGCTGAAGCAGGCGCCGCTGAGCGCATCCGCCGGGAGCTTCCCGCTTCGCGCGCCCTCCTCCAGCCGCTCGCGCTCCGCGGCGATGGTGCGGAGGTCCTTGGTGTCGACGC
>Ga0070707_100003838_pt1 | contig 14161 bp, 14 predicted proteins | sample KBSK5502metaG_FD_65468 | JGI IMG/M metagenome (GOLD analysis project Ga0070707, IMG submission 65468) | Corn, switchgrass and miscanthus rhizosphere microbial communities from Kellogg Biological Station, Michigan, USA - KBS K5-50-2 metaG | ecosystem: Host-associated > Plants > Roots >... | reverse complement strand
GTCAACGACGAACTCGTGATCAACCCCGTACTCGAGCTCGGCCAGGTCAGCGAACAAGTGGAGGTTACAGCCAATGCCGCGCAGGTGGAAACGCGAAGCACGGCTGTAGGAACCGTTATCGAGAATCAGCGAATTCTGGAACTGCCTTTAAACGGGCGGCAAGTGACCGACTTGATCACGCTTTCGGGAGCTGCGGTTCAGACCGCCGCCCCGAGCAACCAGAGTACGCCTGGAGGCGTGCTGATCTCCATCGCCGGCGGACTTTCAATGGGAGTCGGCTACACGCTCGATGGAGCCATGCACAGCGATCCGTATGAAGGCGCCAACCATCCAATGCCGTTTCCCGATGCGTTGCAGGAGTTCAAAGTCGAGGCCAGCGGTATATCGGCAAACGGCGGCATGCGATCGGGAGGCGCCGTCAACGCAGTCACGCGATCTGGCACCAATGAGTTTCACGGCGGCCTTTTTGAGTTTGTGCGTAACTATCTTTTCAACGCCAGAAACCCGTTTGCCGCACAACGCGATTCGCTGAAGCGCAATCAGTACGGCGGAACACTTGGCGGCCCGGTGGTCCACAATAAACTTTTTTTCTTCGGTGGCTATCAGGGCACCAAAACCCGCTCGGATCCCGCGACGACAATCCGATTTGTTCCGACGGCGGCGATGCTGGCGGGCGACTTCAGAACGTTTGCATCACCAGGTTGTAATGGTGGCCGGCAATACAACCTGACGGCGCCATTCGTCGGTAATCAGGTGAGTCCGTCACTCTTCAGCAAGCCTTCGATGAATATCGCGGCAAAGCTTCCAAAGGCACAGGATGAGTGCGGCACGATCAAATATGGCCTGATCAATAAAATCGATGAGTATCAGGGTGTCGGCAAGGTTGACTATCAAAAAAGCGCCAGGCACTCGCTCTTCGGGCGATACCTGATAACGGCGTACCAAACCCAACCTCCGTTCCATTATTCAAAAGACAACATCCTGACGACGACCAATGCGGGTTTCGATGACCTCGCCCAGTCGTATGCGCTGGGGAGTACGTATCTGGTCAGCGCAAAGACGGTCAACGCGTTTCGCCTGACCGTGAATCGAACGGCCGTCGCTCGTATTCACGAACCGAATTTTTCTGCGCCGTCGATCGGCGTGAAGAGCTACAGCGTGTTTCCTGACTTCATCGTGTTGTCCGTGAGCGGCGGCTTTAACGTGGGAGGCGGAACTCAGAGCGAGGCGACTTTCCGGACCACCACATATCAGGCAAATGACGACGTGAGCTTGATCGCGGGAAAGCACCAGATCGCTCTGGGTGTCACGCTCGCGCACTGGCGCGTAAATCAGTTCGCTCATACGAACGATCCCGGGACATATACGTTCAACGGTACGGCGACCGGTTTGGGAATGGCGGACTTCGTTCTCGGAAGACTGACGACGATGACCAATGGTTCGCAGGTCGGATGGGGAACTCGCGAGAATTACGCTGCGCTCTATCTCGCGGATGTCTGGAAAGCGACGCCGAGGTTGACGGTGAGCTATGGCGCGCGATGGGAACCGTTCCTGCCGCTTAAACTGAAGCTCGGCATCCCCTACGCTTTCGACGATGACCGGTTCCGCAAAGGCCTCAGGAGTACGGTGTACCCGAATGCGCCCGCTGGCCTCTACTTTGCGGGCGATCCCGGATTTCCCACAAACGGATCGTTCGTCAACAACAGGTGGGGAATCTTCAATCCGCGCCTCGGCCTGGCGTGGGATCCGAAAGGCGATGGGCGCACGTCGATTCGGGCCTCTGTCGGAATGGCTACTGATTTTACGAAAGCCCGGCAATTCGGCTCCGGCGCCAGCGCGCCACCGTGGGGTTTCCAGGTGACGGTGCCGAGTCCGCCGGGCGGCTTTGAAGATCCGTGGGCAGGTTATCCTGGCGGGATTCCTGTTCCGTACGATCCGTCGAAAGCGCAGTTCACACCTTTCGCTCAGTTCCTTCCTCTGGCGAATTACAACATGCAGCCGCCTTACGTGCTCTCACGGACGCTGAGCGTTCAACGGCAACTCTCCTCGGAGTGGATCGCATCCGCCAGCTACATCGGCAGCAATTCCGTGCACCTCTGGGTGCTGAAGAACCGCAACAACGCCGTTTACATTCCAGGCGGTCCATGCACGATCGCCGGCGTTGTTTATCCCACGTGTTCGACGACCGGCAACACGAATCAACGGCGGAGATTGTTTCTCGAGAACAACGTCGAGGGAGGCTACTACGGTCTCATCAGCTCGAATGGAGATGACGGCACATCGAACTATAACGGCCTGCTTCTCTCGATTCAGCGTCGCGCCGTTCGCGGCGTGAGCGTGGGCGCGAACTACACGTGGTCGCACTGCATTGGACCCAGCATGGTGTTTTCCCACAATAGCAATGGCGGTTCTCTGATACCGGAAAACCGGAATTTCGATCAGGGCAATTGCGATTCGGATCGGCGCCAGGTTTTCAACCTGACATCATCGGCCCAGACCCCGCAGTTTTCAAATGCGACGCTGCGCATGCTGGGCACCGGATGGCGGCTGTCGGGAATTTACAGGTTCTCGACAGGAGACTATATGACGATCCTCACCGGCCTCGATCGCGCGCTGAATGGAGAAATCGGTCCGCAGCGGTCGAACCAGGTGATCGGAAATCCGTTTGCTGATCGCGGTTCGCTCACGTATCTGAACATCAAAGCGTTCGAGCAGCCGGCGCTGGGAACCATCGGAAACATGCGGCCCGCCAACATTCTCGGCCCGCCGCAGTGGCAGTTCGATTTGTCTCTGTCGAGGACTTTCCAGGTCAGGGAAAGACAGAAGGTGGAGTTCCGGGGCGAGGCATTCAATGTCACCAACAGCCTTAGACGAGACGACCCAACCAACACTCTGAACAGCAATACATTCGGTCAGATCGTCAGCGCCAAAGATGCGAGAGTCATGCAATTCGCGCTGAAGTACCTGTTCTGACTGTGAGTTTCGTTGAACGCGGGCTGAAGCCCGCGTTCGTGGAGGATTCATGAGATCAAAAACAATGTTCGTGATCCTATCGTGCCTCTTTGCATCTGCTCTCTTCGCTCAAGCGGCGAAGGAAGTCACCGTCAATGAGATTCCCGGTGTTATTGCTGCCGGCGCGAAATGGAAGATTGCCTGGCAGGGAACCGATAACGCCGATGGTCTTGTGGGCTCGCCGGACGGTGGCTTGTTGTTCGCACAGGAACAGCCGAGCACCATCGGCAAACTCGACAAGGACGATCATTATTCCGTTTTCCTGAAGGACACGCACGGCGCGGGTTCTGTCACGATTGACTCCAATGGCCGCATCCTTGTTGCGCAGCGGACGTGTACCGATCCGGGCAGACCGAAGAACTTACCTCCGTGCACCGAGGGACCAATGGTGAGTGTCCTCGCTCCGGAGCGCAAGGTCCTGGCTGACAAATTTCAAGGCAAACCGCTCGACCGGCTCAACGATCTCGTGGTGGGAAAGAACGGCACTCTCTGTTTCTCCGCGGGCACGGCGTATTGTATCAAGCAGGGCGGCGAGGTTGTGGGGCTGGGTAACGATATCCAATCAAACGGAATCATGCTGAGTCCCGACGACAAGACACTCTACGTGACCAACAGGACGGTCATCCTCGCCTTCGACGTCAAACCGGACGGCACGCCCGCCAACCGGCGGGAATTCGCGAAGCTGCAAGGCGGAAATGGCGACGGCATGGCCGTCGATTCCACCGGCCGCGTGTATGTCTCGACCGGCGCCGCGGGGATCCAGGTGTTCAGCCCCGAGGGGAAGTATCTCGGCACGATTCCGCTGCCACGCGATGTCGCCAGCATCGCCTTCTCCGGACCGGATAAAAAGACACTCTACGCACAAGGCCGAGGAGCATTGGGACCGGACGGAAAAGAATTCAAGACACCTGAAGGCGTCCGCAACAACGCGAAGACGATTTACAAGATTCAGATGATTGCGCAGGGTTTCAGAGGCCGAGCGAAGTAATCGGAAGTCTCGCCGCGAAGCGGCGGCAGAGTTTAGACGAGGGCGTGAGAACGTGTGAATGAATTGGAATCAGGCATTATTCCCCTCCTTGAAAAGGAGGGGTGGATGCGCGATCAAGAAAATGTCGCGAAGCAACCTTTAGTTCGCGCAGAGACGGGGTGGTCAGATCGGCGCAGTCTTTAGGCCTGAAGAGTTTCGCCGAACTTCTCTTGAGGCTGCGCCCTGTCGGGCTTGCGCTTCGCGCCACACCGTCTGCGGCGCTTCAGAGGCTTCGCGCCTTTTTATTAATGCCGCAGCCACCCCTCCTTTTCAAGGAGGGGAATCCGCTTCGCGGCTATTTAGCCAACCACGCCAATTGCGCATCAGCGCATTCGCCGACAAGCGTGAGGTGGCGCTGGACGGCATCTTTGCTGATAAAGGGATGCGGATCAGCCGGGCCACGAAATCGGAGGGCGTTGAGTTTATCGAGTGTTTTATCGTGCACGGTGTGGCTCGATAAATAAACGTCGGCGCCCGCGTTCAAGGCGATGTCGCGATACCGCCTGGCGGATGCGCTGTAGAGTTTCACAGCTTCGGTGAGATTGGGAAAGCCTCTGGCCGAGATCCCATTCCCGCCCCATATGCTGGCGAGATGACGCTGGTTTCCATCCTTTATCGGTATCAGCGTCGAGATCGTTCCAGGCGTGTGACCCGGCGTGATGTAGAGCGTCAGCGTCGTGTCGCCGAGCGTGAGCTTCATGCCGTCGGTGGCGACCATGTCCCTCTCGGGCTTCAACTGGGGAGGCGTGTCGTCCTTCGCCATGAAATTCCAATCCGCTTCGGACATGATGATCCGGGGATGATAGGTTTGTTGAAGATGTTTCGCGCCGAGGTAGTGATCGCCGTGGCCGTGGCTGACGATGACGTATTTGATTTGCGCCGGATCGAGACCGAGCTTCCTTAATCCCTTGTCCACCTGCTCCTCAACCATGTAATCGTAGGCCGTGTCGTGCAGGATGATTCCCTCGGATGTGGTTACCGCCCACATCGACTGCAACTGGCTCCCGACGTAGTACAGGTTGTCGAACACCTTTACAGGTTCGTGAAACCATTCCGAGCGTGGAGGAGTCGCCCGGGTAACAGGAGCGGCCTGTGGGGCTGCTCGTGGCTGTGGCGGAGCGGGTTGTTTGCAAAGCTCGTCGAATATCCAGGTGAAGTCCTGGCCCGGCCGGTAGGCGACGGCTTTCGCGGCGTCCAGGTAGGACTGCGGTGTTTGTGCGGGAGAAGTGGCAGCAAACCACAAAGACACTAAGACACTAAGAAAGCCGAAAACAAATTTCACTTCTTGTTCCCAAAGGCTGCCGGATCACGGAATCTCTTGTTGTAATCGTCCACTTCGTTCATCGGGGCGCAGATGGCATCGGTGTTTCCCGAATACAATCCTTTCCATCCGGAATTGGTCACATCTTTGATGGGCATCCGCTTGTAGGTCTTTTTGGCGCCGGCCCACGGGGCGGTATAGAACTTCGGATCGTCGAGAGTCAGTTGAAATTCAATCGTGTCGGGATCGACTCGCCGATAACGCTCTTCGATTTTCGCGTAGAAACTTTTCGGATTACCTTGATTGTCAAGCCAGGCTCTTTCATCGAGTCCCACGGTGTTGACGACGAGCGTGTCGCCTTGCCATTGAGCGACCGAGTGTCCATACCATGTCGGTCCAAGGTTCTCGAGGTTGTCGCCCGAAGGCAGTTGCCGTCCGTCGAGCCATAATTCGCGCAGCGTCCATTCCCACTGGAAAAGCTCGATCACTCTGTCCTTCGTCATTATGAATTCGATCGGCTCATTGTCGAGGACGAGACGCGGAAAACCCATCGGGTTGCATTGGTACCAGGGCGCGTTTCCCGGAAGTCGATTCACGCTGTCAGGGACTCGGCCTTTCATGGCTGCGACGCCCGCGGGCGTCAAAGAAGGTGCTTTCCCCCCGAGCGCGTGGCGCTCGGGGCCGCCGGCCACCCAGTATCCTGACAGGTCGTGTGGATCGAACGCGGGTTTACCTTGAGCGAAAACGGCAGACGAAGAGAAGAGCACCAATAATAAAGCGAACATCAAACGCGTCTTCATAGTTAGTCAACCGGGTTAGCGCCACTCTCGCGTGACATCACGACTTTTCCGTCAGCAAGCATGACTTTCACCACAAGCCCTCTCGGAGTACCCTGAGCGCTGGGATTGACGACAGCCGTAATCTCCTGACCGGCCCTCAACGTATTTCTGTTGTAACCCTGTCTGGCCAGAGTGCTGACGTTGCTGTTTTCGAACGCCCAATTTACGACTTTGCCGTCGTTGTCCTTCACATCCATGTAAATCGCCACGTGCGGATTGCGCCATGACACTTCGGTTATCACACCCTTCAATGTGACCTGCTTTTTCATGTCGTAGGTTGCGCCCCGGCCGTGATGGGCGAACAACGGCATGACGAAAAGAAAAAGAAAAAATGCGAGCAGCTTCTTCATGCTATCCACCTCTCTTGTTGACCCCATTTGCGTTCATCGGCGCACAGATCAACTCACCGAGTCCTGAAAACAGGCCGTACCATCCAAAGAATGTCACTTTCTCGCGCGGCTCTCTCTTGAATGTCTTCGTATCCGACACCCATGGAGCGGTGTAGTACCTGGAATCGAAGAGCGTCAACTGAACCTGCAACGTATCCGGGTCGACTCGTGTGTAGCGCTCTTCGACACGCGCGCCGTCGCTTTTGGGATAACCGAACACATCCACCCACGCCCTGTCATCAAGACCGACGGTCTGGACCACGAGCGTGTTTCCTTCCCAGTGACCAACCGAATGTCCATACCACGCCGGGCCAAGGTTATCGAGATTCTCACCCGAAGGCACTGCACGTCCGTCCATCCAGATTTCACGCGGCCGGCGCTCTTCCTGCCAGAGTTGGAGAATCCTGTCGGGCAAATGAATCACTTCATGCCAATCGTGTGCTGTATCCACAAGCAGGCGTGGAAAGCCAATCGGATTACATGAGAAGGTTGGGTCGTTGGACTTTTCCGGGGTGTCCGTAGACGGCGTGTTGGGATTGCGGCTGCGCACGGGAATATTCTTCATCATCCGCGCCATGCCCTCCGCTGTCAGCGCAGGAGGTTTGTTACTGATGCTTCGGTCGCCGCCTTTTCTGAGCCAGATGCCGGAGAAGTCATGAGGATCAAGCTTCTGCTGAGCATGCGCGAGCAGTGGTCCGCAAACGAAGACTCCGGCTAACAATAATCGGATGATACGAGCCCGCATTTATTAAACCTCTTCAGTCGACGCCGGTACCGCGCTGAAAGACCTGCCTGCCGTCCGGAAGGAAGAATTTCACGCAAAGTCCAATGAGAGTGCCCGCAGCCCCGGGATGGATGACAGCGGTAACTTCCTGCCCGACCTTCAGTGTTGTTCTGCCGTAGCCCTGCATCGCCAATGTGGTGATGTTGCTGTGCTCGATCGTCCAGGTGGTGACCTTGCCGTCAGCGTCTTTCACATCCAGGAAGATCGCAATGTGGGGATTGCGCCACGAGACTTCCGAGATGATTCCTTTGAGTGAAAGCTCTTTTTTCATGTCATACGTTGAGCCTCTGCCGTGATGCGCCATGGCCGGGCTGGCAGCCAGGATCAACAATGCAATCAACTTCTTCATCGATGACTCCTTCACGGAGAATTCGGTGATTTTGTGAAACTTTTTTGGGGTGACTTTACACCATTCGGGTATAGTGGCGCCACTTCAGGAGCTTTATCGATGATGGATTTTCTGGCTCGGCTCGAGCAGAGCGGATTTGCAGTATGGGCGCGCGAATCGAATTCGCTGCTTGCCTATCCGAGCATTCTGTTCCTCCACACCGTTGGAATGGGATTAGTGGCAGGCATCAGCGCGGTGATCGATTTGCGCATTCTCGGTTGTGCTGAGGAAATCCCGCTGAGTGGCATGCAAAGATTGGTTCCATACATGTGGGCCGGTTTCTGGCTGAATACGGCAACAGGCATCGTCCTTTTTATTCTTGATGCGACAACGAAGGCAATCGATCCGGTCTTCTACACCAAGATGGCGTTCATCGCGATGGCGGTCGTACTGTGCGTGATTCAGGGCCGAAGTTTTCGCGATCCGCTTCTGGATAAGAGGCCGATCGAGACGAACGGAAAGATCATCGCATTCGCATCGATCATCTGCTGGACGGCGGCAATCACCGCAGGACGCCTGCTGGCATATCTCGGTCCCGGCGTCATATCCAATGTCCGTCACTGAAGGGTTGAGGACTTATTTATGAGATTGATCCATCTTGCAACGTTGGCCCATCTCCATCTTTTACTGAACCACTTTCCAACCATTGGCTTCAGTGTTGGGCTGGGTTTGTTTTTCGTTGCTCTCGCCGCAAGAAGTAATGAAATGAAGCGGGCGAGCTTCGTCATTTTTGTTCTCATCGGCCTTCTGACGATTCCCACGTACATGACTGGAAAAGCGGCGCAGCAGGCGATCACCGGTCAGGACGGCGTGTCGGAACCCTTGATGGAAGCACATCAGGATGCAGCGTTGTTGGCGCTGGTGTTCATGGAGCTCACGGGCTTTGCTGCATGGATCGGGTTGTGGCAATTTCGCCGGGTCTCACGTGGTGCACGATGGAACTCGCCCGCCGTTCTGGTTCTATCGATCGTGACGTTCGCCCTGATGACAAGAGCAGCGAACATCGGCGGTGAAATCCGCCATCCTGAAATCCGGGACTCGGCAGCAACTGTGGAGGCCGCGACAGGATGGATCAGCACCGCATCCATTGCCACATTCGTCAACACGACTTCGTGGGCGTGGCCGGCGATGGAGACCCTTCACTTCATTGGACTGTGTCTTTTGCTCGGTGTTGTGCTGGCGGTTAACCTGCGAATGCTCGGCGTTATGAAGAACGTTTCGTTTGTTGCGTTGCATAAGCTGCTGCCGTGGGGGATTCTCGGATTCGGCATCAACGTCTTCACCGGCATCTTGTTCTTCCTCACGGTCCCCGAGCAGTACACACAAAACCGCGCGTTGCAGTGGAAGATGCTTCTAATAGTGCTCGCGGCCGCCGACGTCCTTTACTTCACGATGTTTGAAGAAACCTGGGCAGTGCGTTCCGGAGACGACGCACCATTCAAGGCAAAAATCATTGCAGCGCTTACCATCTTCCTGTGGGTTGGAGTCATTTACTTAGGCCGCATGATGCCGTTCATCGGCGGTTCTTTCTAGCGCCGGCGGAGGATCATTATGGGATTGGCTTTCGGAGTTGTCGCCGTGGTGGTTGTCGTGATGACGGTGGTCGGACTCATTGGCTACTTGATCGACAAGACTCACCCGCGTGATCTTGACGCGGACTAACCCTTCCCCCAATTTTGATGAACGGCCCGCAGGTGTCGTTGTCGATACGGTCGTGATTCACGCAACCGTGTTGGACAGTCTGGACGAGGTCATAAACCATTTCGCCAACCCTCAGAATGAAGTTTCGGCGCACTACACGATTGACCGGGATGGAACGGTTGTCACCCACGTCGCGGAAGACAAGCGTGCATGGCACGCCGGAAAATCGAAGATGAGAGACGGACGCGAAAATGTGAATGACTTTTCTATTGGTATCGAACTGGTGAATCGAAATGACGGTACGGATCCTTTTCCCGATCGTCAGATTCAATCCCTGCGCGATTTGCTAACCGCTATTGCCGGCCGGCACACCCTCCGGCATATCATTCCGCACTACGCGTGCGCTTTCCCTCCAGGGCGCAAATCGGATCCCGTGGGCTTTGATATTTCCTGGCTCCGCGGCCTGGTCAATGTTGAACCGTGACGCTTGTTCTCTACTGCCTCAACCTTTCCGCGGAACGTCATTTAAAGAGAGCCCCGCGGGAAAAACTTTCCGAGCGAATAGGGTTGGAATTCCCCGTTGCACCTGGGCTGCGCATGGTCAACCGCTTCCTCTGTATCTGCAAATATAAATAGCGCATTGCATATCCAAATGGCGCCAAATGTTCCATCGTGATGGTGAGCGATTTGCCACGAATGTGTCGGCCCAAGCGCCTGGCAAAGTCCTCAACGCGGTCGGCCGGTTGCTACCAGCGCTTCGGCGGTGGGGACTTCCGGCCGACCATCGATTCCAACCCTAACTCCGCTCCCCATATGAACTTCCGGGGAAGCGGCATTTTCACGCGCTGAGCGGTGGCAGCATTCTGCTGAACAGCGTTCAGTCATTGGAGGTCACAATGAAAACGAAACTTCTCTGGGCAGCATTATCGGTTGTGCTGCTGTCCTGGCCCAAGACTGCTGCTGCCACATGCTCAACGTTTGGCGGCCGGGCCACGGTTGTGCAAGCGAACGCCCTCGGTATCGGACCTGTGGTACTGTCCGATACCGGCAATCTCGACAGCACGGGAGGTGCAAAGCAAGCATCCCTTCCGAATGGGTCTGTTCCCTCGTTGGTCTCGGGTGAGGTACTGCACGCTACGGCAATTGGCGTGGGAAGTTCCAGCCAGTCCGAGGCGTCTGTGGCCCATCTCAATCTGACTGTGGCAGGTAACACCATAGGTGCTGATTTCATAATGGCCCGTGCAAAGGCGTACTGCGGAAGTGGAGTTACAACGGCTAGCGGGAGTTCGGAACTCGACCGACTAGTGGTCAACGGACAGAGCATCGTTGTTACAGGCTTGCCGAACCAGACTCTTTCCTTGCCGGGTGGTGCGGTCATCATCCTTAATGAGCAAACTAGTTCTGTTCAGGACCCGAACGCGAACATCACGGTGAACGCTCTTCACCTTAGGGTACCGGGAGTCGCCGATGCGGTTATAGCCTCTGCGTTCGCGGACCCGACTCCGCTCCAGGATCTCGTTATCGGTGGTCCATGCCCGAACGGCTTTCCCTGTCCATGCCCGGACTTCGTGACCGGCGGCGGGTGGATTACGCCCGTGTATACCGGCGCCACCGGCGACAACGCAAACTTCGGTGTCGGTGGCGGCTTCCAGAACGGCGCGCCCTGGGGCCATCTGGAGTACATCGACCATGCAGTGTCGCCCGGTATGAACGTGCACGGAACTGGCGTCACAAACTGCATGGCGACCGGTCCGACTTCGCGTGAGATCACGGGCAGCGCGGAGGTCAACGGTGTGGACGGCTACAGTTATACGGTGGACGTAGCCGACACTGGCGAGCCCGGCCAGGGTGTGGATACCTTTGTGATCACCGTGACCAACGGATACAACTCCTGCGACCCCAGCTTCGGTTGCAGTTCCCCAGAAACTCTGGGCGGGGGCAACATCCAGCTGCATAACTGATGTTCGCAACGACCTGTTGCACCTTTCCATTTGCAGAACAAGCGAAATCCTTTCCGATGCCAGTGGATCAGCTGCCAGTGGATCAGCGTATCGGGTTTCGCTACGCTGAGCGCATCGCGCCGTTCGAAGAATCGTGAGAGTTAGGACAGGGTGAAACGCACGGCGACGGTGGCTCGGTGGGGTTTTGTTTGTCGCTCTACATGTGCGCTCGTACCGAATAACTTCACATTTTCGAGCGGTTCGGTGCGAGCAGCGCATGCACGGCACACCCAGTCCCTGCGCGATTTGCTAACCGCTATGCGACCCTGCGGACGCTATCGGCCGGGTGTCGGACAGGATCCGCAAGGATGCGGATAGAATGCGCGACCCTGCGGATAAAACCCGCGACCTTGCGGATAGAATGCGCAAGGTCGCGGACGCGATCCGCAGGGTTGGCGATACTTTTCGCAAACCCGCGGACAGGATGGATATAATGGCCGCGTCGAAAACCCTGAACAATAAACGTCCGTCGCGGAAAGGTGAATCATGAATCGCTGGCGAGTGGTCATCGGCGGTATCTCTATGAATCTGGCGCTTGGCTCGCTGTATGCCTGGAGCGTCTTCGTGCTACCGCTGGAAAAGGAGTTCGGCTGGACACGGGCTCAGACCTCGTGGGTCTTCACGATTGCCATTGTGACCTTCGCCTTGACGTTCATCCTGGCCGGCCGCATCCAGGATAAACTCGGTCCACGTCCATGTGCGCTGCTCGGGGCACTCCTGGTTTCTGCGGGCTTCTTCCTGGCCAGCACGACGACCTCGCTGTTCTTTTTGTATGTCGTGTTTGGCTTGATTGTCGGGGCGGGCAACGGGTTCGGCTACGCCACTCCGATTCCGGTCGCGTCGAAGTGGTTTCCCGACAAGCGGGGGCTCGTCGTTGGATTGATGGTCGGCGGGTACGGTGCAAGTTCCGCGATCATCGGGCCGCTCGCGACACGATGGATTGGATCGATGGGTTGGCGGCCGACCTTCCAGCTTCTTGGCGCTGCGTTCTTCGTTCTGGGAATGCTCGGCACCTGGCTGATGGTCAATCCGCCGCAAGGTTATCGGCCCGCCGGGTGGTCATCGAAAGCGGCCGCTTCGGGCACTTCGAACGACTACACGCCGCTTCAAATGCTGCAGACTCCACGGTTTTATGAAATGTGGGTGGCATATTGCCTCGGCACGACGGCAGGCTTAATGACCATCAGCCAGTTAGTCCCATTTGCACGCTCGGCGGGACTTACGGCGGCTGCAGCGACATTTGCTATCACCGTTGGTGCAGTCGGCAACGCCGGAGGACGAATTCTCTCGGGATGGCTATCCGATACGCTCGGCCGGCTGACCACGTTGCGCATCATGATTTTGGGATCCGCCATCGCGATGCCCGCGTTATTTCTTTTGCGTGAACAAACCATCCTGCTGTACGTGCTGGTCGGCGCCGTCTATTGGTGCTACGGAACCCAGCTATCGGTGTTCGCCTCGACGACCGCCGATATGTACGGCACTCGTAATCTCGGCATGAACTACGGCCTGTTGTTTACAGCGTGGGGCGCGGCGGGAATTATCGGCCCCATGATTGGTGCATGGGCTTATGACGCGTTCGGCGGTTACCGGTACGCGTTTTATGCGGCCAGTGTTCTGGCATTCGTCGCCTTCGGTTCGTTGACGCTGGCGAGTTCGTCGCGTTCTATCTTGCCGAGCATGGCCTGGGGTTCCATCCGGAACCGTCGGGAAGTTTCTTGAAACTGGTGCTTCGGATAAAAGGGCCGTAGTTATCACCGGGTATCCCGTTCGGTAAGACGGCCAGATACACCGGATCGTCGACAAGTGTCTCCACGATGAGCCACTGATCACCGTTGGGTTCCGTTGTAGTGTGGAAGTATTCGGTCACAACCGCGGTTCCGCTATAGGGAACGCCATTCTTCTGCAGATATCCCGGACGCATGCGTGTCGTGACGACTTTCAAATCGCCGCCCTTGGGCACGTCTCCTCGGCCGCCCGACACTTCCCACTCCGCTACGGAGTATCCTTGCCATGTCGGCTCTCCGTTCGGAGGTTGCGATGGTCGAAAGTAAAACAGACGCGTTTGCATTCCCGCATCTGTGTCGATGCGCAGCGTCATGTCGTCTTGCCAGGTGACATGTAAGCGTCCCGGCACGCGCATGATATTTGCGGCTCCGTAAGACCTGCACTGCTCCCCGGCCGCCTCGTCCTTTGCGGGATCCCAGGCGTTGGCAATCCGTTTACCCTCGGCATTGAGAGGAACACTCGGATAGCTGCCCTTGGGCGGCGTGAGCATCCGCCAGCGCCAATCCTCGGTCACTACGGAAACCCAGTAGCCTGTGATGTCGATGGGGCCCGCTTGTCGAGCCGGCAGCGTCGATGCGCCGCGCTGCGCTTGCGCGTTAGAAGGCATGCACAAACAAACCAGCGCGAGTAACACAAACCTCATTGAGGCTTCCTCTGACTCAGGCTGCGGTAGGCCGCTTCGACGAATCGTTCCGAGGAACCCGGATTTCTGCCATACACAGGATCGAAATCTGCAGTGATTCCGGCTGCTTTTACTTGATCCAGTGTCATACCTCTTTTGATCATATCTTGAATGCGATCACGTACGATCGTGACCATGTCCCGGTAGTAGGCCAACTCCGTAAGATCGCAAAGCCGTCCATGACCGGGAATCAGCATCGTTCCGCCTTGCACTCGAAATTCGGGGAAGACCAGATCGATGATGCGGTTCAGCGCATCGATGGTTCCCTGGATGCTGCCGCCTCGCTGCAGTTCAATGACCGGATAGCTGTCGGTGAATACGTCGCCGGTGCTGATCACGTCGGAAAAGCG
>Ga0070707_100003833_pt1 | contig 14170 bp, 11 predicted proteins | sample KBSK5502metaG_FD_65468 | JGI IMG/M metagenome (GOLD analysis project Ga0070707, IMG submission 65468) | Corn, switchgrass and miscanthus rhizosphere microbial communities from Kellogg Biological Station, Michigan, USA - KBS K5-50-2 metaG | ecosystem: Host-associated > Plants > Roots >... | reverse complement strand
CCAATGGTGGCGCTCTTGCCATCGGTGCGCCGAAGACTGCTCGCCCACAGGTTGTGCCGGTAGTCGAGACGCTCGATCGCGGCGCTGACCCGTCCGGCCAGCTCCGCTGAGACGCCTGGTTCGGCGTTGATCACCCGCGAAACGGTCTTGAGGCTGACGCCGGCAAGGGCCGCGACCTCGCGCATGGTCGCCCGGGCCCGCGGCCGGCGCGCGCCGCTCGACGTTGTCAACGTTAGTACTCCATTCCCCTCTTCTTACCCAGTAAGCCCGTCGGCGAATTCGTCTTGCGCTTCCCCAAAGGATATGCTATTTTGACAACGTTATCATCCTAGTAGGGGAAGACGGGCAAAAAGACGAGGGAGGTTGAAGCATGGGGACCCTTAGACGGGCGTCGGTGTTATCAGTCGGCATTGCGACGGCGCTGGTCGTGGCCGGTTGCGGCAGTAGCACGGCGAACCAGGCCGCGGCGTCGCCAAAACCGGTGATTATCGGGTTGATCACGAAGACGGACGCGAATCCGTTCTTCGTCAAGATGCGCCAGGGCGCCGAGCGGGAGGCGGCGGCGAAGGGCGCGGTGCTGATGACCGGCGCCGGCAAGGACACCTCCGATGCCGCCGGCGAGGTGACCGCGCTGGAGAACATGGTCAGCGCCGGAGCCAAGGCTATCCTGATCACCCCGGACTCGGCGGGTGTGACCGCCGCGGTCAAGAAGGCGCGCTCCGAGGGTGTGCTCGTGATCGCCCTCGACAGTCCAACCGACCCGGTGGATGCTGCCGACGCGCTGTTCGCCACCGACAACATGGTGGCCGGCAAGCTGATCGGCCAGTACGCCAAGGCCGCCGAGGCGGGCAAGACGGGGATAAAGATCGCGATGTTCGATGAGGCGCCGGGGAGCACGGTCGGCAAGCTCCGCCACAACGGGTTCCTCGCGGGCTACGGCATCAGCGATGGGGACCCACAGATCGTCTGCGTCGCCAACGGCGGCGGCAACCAGCCTGACAGCCAGACGGCGATGGAGAACTGCCTGACCAAGGATTCCGGGATCAATGTCGTCTACACGATCAACGAGCCTTCGGCGTTCGGGGTTTACACCGCGCTGAAGAATCGCGGCAAGCAGAACGGCGTTCTGATCGTGTCGGTGGACGGCGGCTGTACCGGCGTCGGGGGGGTCAAGGATGGCCGGATCGCGGCCACCTCGCAGCAGTACCCGCTGAAGATGGCCAGCCTCGGCGTTGACGCGGGCGTCGACTTCGCCAAGAATGGCAAGCGTGTATCCGGCTACACCGACACCGGCGTGACGCTCATCAGCGACAAGCCCGTCAGCGGGGTCGACTCCAAGGACACGACCTTCGGCCTCGACAACTGCTGGGGCTAATCGACGTCGACCGAACCGGCCGGCTCGCTCCGTAAGAGCGGGCCGGCTCAGGTCTTAGCCCGGCTCCGGCAGACCGGCCTCGGCGGTGATCCGGGGGCCGCCGTTGCCCGCGCGCGAGTGATCTCCGCCCTCGGTCCGCTGCTTGCGCTCCTGCTGGCCTCGCTCTTCTTCACCATCCGGACCGACCGCTTCCTCACAACCGAAAACTGGTCACTGATCACCCAGCAGGTGGCGGTGGTGGGAATCCTGGCCATCGGCCAGACCCTGATCATCCTCACCGCCGGCATCGACCTGTCGGTCGGCTCGGTGATGGCCCTCGGCACGATCGTGATGACGCGGCTGGCCGTGACGTATGGCCTGAATCCGTTCCTCGGCATTGCCCTCGGCATCGGCGTGTGCCTGGCCTTTGGCGTCCTGAACGGCGTCCTGGTAACCGCGCTGCGGCTGCCGCCGTTCATCGTCACCCTCGGCACGCTGAACATCGCTTTTGCCCTGACGCACATCACGTCGAACGAAGAGACGATCGCCAATTTGCCAGACCCGCTCGTCTTCTTTGGGGACACCTTCCGGTTCGCCGGAACGACCATCACCTACGGCGCGGTGCTGGCCGTGGCGCTCACCCTGCTGACCTGGTTCGTGCTGACCCGGACCGTCGGCGGGCGGCATGTCTATGCCACCGGCAACAACCCCGATGCGGCTCGATTGGCCGGCGTTCGAACGCGTCGCGTCCTGCTCAGCGTGTACGCCATCGCCGGGCTCCTCGACGGCATCGCCGCCCTCGTGCTGGTGGGCCGGACCGGGGTGGGCGATCCCCAGGCCGGCCAGTCGTCCAACCTCGACAGCATCACCGCCGTCGTGGTAGGCGGTACAAGCCTGTTCGGTGGCCGCGGGAGCGTCCTCGGCACCCTGGTCGGCACGCTGATCGTCGGCATCTTCCGCAACGGGCTGACGCTACTGGGCGTCGCGGCCATCTATCAGTTCCTGATCACCGGCGTGCTGGTCATCCTGGCCGTTGGGGTTGACCAGCTCTCACGACGGACGCGAGCATGAGCGCGGCCGAAACGGGCGCCGCGCGGGCTCCCGTGCTGGAGGCGCGTGGCCTGGTGAAGCGTTACGGCGTGGTCACCGCCCTGGACGGCGCGGACTTCGATCTGTATCCCGGCGAGATCCTGGCGGTGATCGGCGACAACGGCGCCGGAAAGTCGACATTGATCAAGGCCTTGTCTGGCGCGATCATTCCGGACCGGGGCGAGATCCTGCTCGACGGCTCACCGATTCACCTTCGCAACCCGCTCGACGCTCGGCGGCACGGGATCGAGACCGTGTACCAGGACCTTGCCCTGGCCCCCGCGCTCGACATCGCGGAGAACCTTTTCCTCGGGCGCGAGCTGCGCCGACGCGACATCGCCGGCGTCCTACTGCGTGTGGCAGATCGGCCGCGGATGCTCAGCGAGGCGCGCGCCCACATCGCCGACCTCAAGATCAATGTCCGGTCGATGAAGCAGCCGGTTGAAACCCTTTCGGGCGGCCAGCGCCAGGGGGTGGCGGTCGCCCGGGCGGCAGCCTTTGCCAGCCGAGTAGTGATCATGGACGAGCCGACCGCGGCGCTTGGCGTACGCGAGTCTGGCATGGTGCTGGATCTGATCCGCCAGGTCCGGGCTCGGGGGACGCCGGTGGTTCTGATCAGCCACAACATGCCGCAGGTGTTCGAGATCGCCGACCGCTTGCACGTCATGCGCCTTGGCCGGCGCGTCGCAACCATCACGCCCACCTCCCATACCATGACGGAAGCGGTGGCCCTGATGACCGGTGCGACGTCATTCCACGGCGCGAGCGGCGGATAAACGCGATGGACATCATGCAGGACGGCGACCGATATTCGCGCATGCCCTACCGGCGAAGTGGTCGGAGCGGGTTGCTGCTACCGGCGATATCGCTCGGCCTCTGGCAAAACTTTGGGGGTGACCGGCCGCTCGAGACCCAGCGAGCCATCGTCCGACGCGCATTCGACCTCGGCATTACGCACTTTGACCTTGCCAACAACTACGGCCCGCCCTACGGTTCCGCAGAGGAGAATTTTGGCCGCATGCTCCAGCTGGACCTCGCCGAACGCCGCGACCAGCTCGTCATTTCGAGCAAGGCCGGCTACGACATGTGGCCCGGGCCGTATGGAATCTGGGGCTCGCGCAAATACCTGCTGGCGAGCCTCGATCAGAGCCTCCGCCGGCTGGGGATCGAGTACGTCGACATCTTCTATTCCCACCGGTTCGATCCGCAGACCCCGCTGGAAGAAACGATGGAGGCGCTCGAAACCGCCGTGCGCCAGGGCAAGGCGCTATACGTGGGCATCTCTTCCTACTCGGCACGCCGCACTCGTGAGGCGGCGGCCATCCTTCGGCGGGCGCGAACGCCGCTGCTCATCCACCAGCCGTCCTACTCCATGCTCAACCGCTGGATCGAGTCGGAATTGCTCGGCGTCCTGGGCCAGGAAGGCATCGGTTGCATCGTCTTTTCGCCATTGGCGCAGGGACTCCTGACGGACCGCTATTTGAAGGGCGTTCCGCCGGGCTCTCGGGCGAGCGAGGCGGGATCGTTCTCTCGGGACATGCTGACCGACGAAACGCTGGCCAAGGTTCGGGCGCTGAATGACATCGCGCAGCGGCGCGGCCAAACGCTGGCGCAGATGGCGCTCGCCTGGACGTTACGCGATCCGCGGGTGACGTCAACGCTGGTCGGTGCGAGCAGCGTTTCCCAGCTCGAACAGAATGTCGCCGCGTTGAATCGTCTCGACTTCTCGCCTGAGGAGCTTGCCGAGATCGATCGATACGCGACCGAAAGCGGCATCAACCTCTGGGCCGCCTCCAGCACGAGTTGACTATCAGCCGATAGGCCCGAAGCCGATTGGATCTACGTGAAGGGCGGCAAAAGTCCGTCCAATTCGGGAGGTACAAGCGAAGCGGGTTGCTATCCTAACCCGTTGAAGGGCGGCAAATGCCAGCTCGACTCAAGCCGCCCAGGCATAAGCATGGTGTAGACCGCCAAGGACGGAGCGCGAGACTACTCGTCCGGTAGATTGCGCAGCCGTAGGCACCGGACTCTGCAGAGCGAGGCTGCGGTGCGGTCGATCGCGGTTGTAGTAGTCGGCAAATTCGGCTAGCACTGCCTGTAGGTGGCGCTCATTGATCACGATCATTTTTGGTATCAAGGTCGTGGCCACACCCAACCTGCGTTGGGCGCCATTCTTTACTGCCATTCTTTACTTACGTGATGCGGGTTCGTACCGAGCTAGAGTCGGGGCGGCGCAAAGGCTGGCTGACGGAAATTGGCGTGGCCGGGGGCAATTTGGGCGGCCAACACTGGTCCGACGATTGACCCTAACGCCTGGGTTGGAGCGTGCTCGGCGATGCTGGGGGTCGCTTATTCGCCGGCGACCGGCACTATTGTGCTGACATGGTCACGACCTAGGGGCTAGCGGCTCGGCGGCTACCGGATATGGTGGCGGAGCGGGCGAGATTCGAACTCGCGAACCGGGTACGCCGGTTACGGCATTTCCAGTGCGGACTCCCGAAACTGCCTCATTTTGGGACTTCTGTGCCCCTCAACTTCAATTCGACGTGAACTCGACTCCCACTCCTCTTCAACTCTTCTTTAACTGAACCCTGTTTTTGGAAATGCCGTAGCCTCGGGCCAGGAAATGCCGCGACCCTTCCCGGTCCTACCACGGCCACGACTGTGCCACCTATGGATGAGGCCGCTTATCGGTACAGAACTTGTCCAAACGAGCGTTCGCCCGAGCCATTCGATTTGGGGCGATGCTTCGGCCAGTTGGGCGCTCAACCTGGGTCGGCCTCGATCACGACGATTAACTGGATCTACCGCGCGCCGGTTCTTCGCGCCGACATCCAACGACACCTATGTCGATCACGGGGACTAAGCGCCCGAGGCTCGTATTTCCTCCCCGCTATGCGATTACCTAGGCAAATCCGGTGTGCTTGGCAAGGGATCCATGGCGTTACGGGTTCTCTGGCTTGGGCGAACTTCCCAAGCCTCCGAATTCAGCCGCTCGGATCAAGGAAGGCCTTGCCCGCTATTTCGGCCGGCGGGTCCGTTGCGCTGGCGGGCTTCAGTATGGCAATTGAGCGAGAATAGGCACTGGAAACGCCGGACTCCCTGGATGGGGTGTGGTGGGAATGTCGTCTGAAATTGTTGGAGCCTCCGTACCACTTGACATTTCGGCTCCGTCACCGACTGCCGATTTATATTTGCCCTCTGAGTCTGAGTTGACCATGAAGCCTGAGACCGCCGCTGCGGAACTAGCCGCTGCTGGGCTACCGGTGCACGTACATCGTTTGGAAGAAGAGACTTCGCGAGGTGGTGCCGACCTGGCGCTTAATATTTGGTTAGTCATCAGCGGGCCGGGCCTCGCCGTTCTAACGGGGTTATCTGCCAATGCCGCATGGGACGCGATCAAGTCGCTCCTGCATCGGCTTCGCAAAGGCCAGACTCACCTCGTGATCATTACTCGCGAGCGTCCGGATGAACACTACTGCCGCGTGGAGGTTACAGGCTCCGACGAGAACCTCGCGACGGCGCTCGCGGAAGCGCGTCGCCAGGTGGGCTCGTGGCGTCGCCCGGGTACCAGCTAATTGTTAATCGGGCTCGATCCACATACCTAGGTGGATGCAAGGACACGAGCAAGCCGGAGTCACTGGCCTACGAAGATGAAGCCAGCCCAATAGCGCGGTGACTCGAAGCGCTTGGACGCCTGCCACAAGGGCCGAGCGTCGGAAGGGATCGATGGTTCCTGGAAAGCAGCCGTATCCGGGAATGCCGATCGCAGGTCTGCATTGCTGCTGTCGCGCAGCCACCGTTGGGCCGTGCGCAGTGCCTCGGCAGGCCGAACGCCAGCGCCTCGCCAGAGTGTGTAGAACTTCGCCATAAGCGCCATCGTGCTGATGTCAGGCACAGGCCACAATGAGCAGATGATCCCCGCTACGCCGACCTGCTGGAGCCCACTGGACAGCCCTATTACTTCATCGGGTAGGTCGCGCCCGATGAATCCCGTTTCACACGCTGACAGTACGGCGAGGCGAGCTCGTGCAAGTGGTAGGGTAAGCAGGTCACGGAGCTCGAGCCAATCGTCGTTAGCTAGGAGCAGGCCGCTCGACATCGTGTCGGAGAGGTCAGTGCGGCCGTGGCAGGCTAGGTGGATTACATCGTGGTTCTCGATTCCAGCCAAAACCGCCTGACGCGTTGCAGACTCGCCGGGTAGCAATGTAATTCGGTCGCTACCGAACTCGCGCATCACAACTTCAGCTTCCGCGGTGGCGTGTGGCAGAGCCGGCAGGGAAACCGGCGAAGGCTCCTTGACTACGAGGAGGCTATCGGCCGCCTGGATCGCCTTGCTACTTGTGTCGGGTAAGGTCCTAGCATTAGGCGAATACGAGATAGAGACACGATCGATTGCATACGTGCGCCCGCTTGGCGATGAAGGGTCGTATTTCCATGCGGCCCCAAGGGGCAGGAGTCCTAAGAGTCCGCACGGCACGAGACTCAACGAGCGGTCGCCCTCGGCTAGGTCAAGCACAGGCTCCATAAACTCATCCCATAGCCACCGGCCCATGGAGTAGACCTGTATCGCCCAATCGGTACGGCGCGCTAACTGATACGCGCGAAGATAAGCCTCGAAACGCTGCTTTAGCGATTGATCCGTCGCGTCAGGCACGACTCGCGCGCGAACGGTTCCATGAGTCGAGACTAGGACGATTACCGCTCCAAGCGGGGTTGGCGCGAGGTAGGCTAGCGGAGCGTTTCGCGCCGCTTCTAGCAAGCCTCGAAGATCAACCTCCCGAATGGCGGCGTCCGGTGCTAACGGGACGAGGGCTTCGCGGGCTACTTCGAGGCGAGCGCGTGCAGCGGCAATCGTCGTGATTGAGCGATGTGCGATTGGATCGTCCCAATGGTCTTCTAGTTCCGCCCACTCGAGTTGATTAAGCGTTGTAGCGGCCGCCTCAAATTCGTCAACGAGTGCTTGGTGGCCACTCGTTCGTAGTGCTTCTACAGCCCTGACGTTGCGTTGGAGCCTTTCCGATAGGATGAGAGCCCGGCCACGCTCTAGAGCGAGCGCGGCCTCCGCATTCGCTCCCGTTTCTGCATACGCGAGAGCAGCTAGACCGGCTAACTTTGCGAGTTCACCAAGGACACTTGTCCGATGGCGACGGGCTATCTGCAAGTCGTACGCCTCCTGTGCAAGGCTCTGGCCGATGTCTGCCGCCTCGACCATCTCCTTCCAGCTCTTACGCTCGCCAGCCCACGCTGCCCACGCGCGTGCCGCCCCGATCCGAATCAGCGCCCCATGCCTGGTAGCGCAGGCTTTAGCCAAGCAGGTAGTCGCTAGCTCTCTGTCCGGATCAGCAAGACTCACACGCCATTTGGTGATAAGAGCCTGCGATAAGTTCAATAGCCGCATACCGAGTAACGGCGAGTCGTCGCGTGTCAAGCGACATGCTTCGCCAAGCGTCTTAATGGCGGCAGACAAGTCTGCTTCATCATCCGTGCGGAGGTACAGCTGCAGCTGAATCGTACCGAGATTGTTCAGCAAAAGACTTCGCCGGGTCGCCGAGCTCTCAGGAGTTCCATTAAATGCCTCATTTAGAAGCTGTACCGCGCGCTTTTGATCAGGGGGCTTCCGTGTTTCTCCCAACGCGCAGGCGAGATTCCAGAGTACGGACGGCCGGAGCGTCGACTCGGGAGGCGTCTCCGCAAGCGCTCGCTCGCCACGATCAATAGCCTGCGAGAGGTCATCGCCGTGCCGGTAGCGAGCGCGCTCGCGGAGGCATTCTCCCAGAATGGTTAGTACTGCGACTCTGTCGAGAGTTGGCCCCGGCAGTCCTTCAACTGCCTTGAGAAGCTGCACGGCTTCTTCAAGATTCTCGAGACTCCCGGTGGCCTGATAGCGCACGCGGAGGGTTTCGGCCAGATTCGCGGTTGACAGGAGGCTGGATCGCTGATATGAGCTGTTAACCGCTCTTCGGATCGTATCAATTGCCTCGTCGAGGCTCCGCTGATCGCCATAAAGCTCAAAATGCTCCCGGAGTCCCACACCGAGAGAGTTCAGCCCATCAGCTATCGCAGGTCCAATTCTTTCAGGGTGCTTTTGCATGCCCGCAAGTGACTCCCTCGCAAGCGCGAGACCGGTGTCGAGTTCGTGGATATCCGAACTCTCGATGTACTTGTCCGTGAGTACGCTTGCGAGAACGGATTGATCGATGTAGAAGAGTTCCGACCCGGGGGGCAGTAGCTGAAGCGATCTCTGAAGGATGCCATGCGCAGCTTCGAGGTCTCGTTGGTCGCCGCTCCATCGATATCGCTCTTGAAGGCACAGGCCTAGCTGCCCGAGCGTAGTACCGTTAACCGAGCTACCGGCTAGCTGCACGGCCGCGTTGAAGGCCTGGATGGCTTGGTCCAATTCAGACCGAGAGCGATCCTCAACATACAGCGAAAACAGCGCCCATCCAAGTTCCTCCTCACACCGGAAAAGCAATGATTGTCGGGAGTACGGACCTGTTTCGGGCCAGTGGGGCGAGGTTGACTCGCGAATGAGATCTTCTGCGCGGCGGAGTAGTCGAATCTCAGACAGCAGACAAGAGTGCCGTCGCCCACGACGGTATTGCTCTGAATGGCCTCGCCGAGATTCAATAGGTAGAGAGGTAACTCGTACCAACTCGGAGGCGATGCCTTGACCGCGCGGAGCCATAAGCGTCGAGCCTCGTCGCGGTCACGGCGAAGTCCGTTGGTCTTGAAACGACCCCAGAGCCCTTCGCCGAGTGAGTTAAGGTGGGTTGCCCTGAGGTTGCCCGGAGCGTCGCCTATCGCCGGATGGTGTAAGACCTCGCGCCATGCTTCAATGGCGCCATTTAGGTCAGTTGGATCAGAGGACGAGTTCGCCTTGAAGGCCAGTTGACGAGCTCGATCATTCGCCGTGGCTAGCGACAGTGGTTGCAGCCAACCTTGGTCCGAGGCCCCCCAATCCTGACGCGTAAGCCGGGCTATGCCTACCTCTTGACTGCGCTTCAGCGTATTCAAGCGAAGCGCAAGCAAGAATGGGGCTACTGAGTAGCCAAATGCTTGCAACGCTTGGATTTGACCGGCGAAGGAGTAGTCGATGACTGGAGTCAGTAGGACAGTATGTCGATGAATGACTCGCAGAGCTTCTTCGACGCTGGAAGCCTCGACGAATTCCTGGACAGCACCTGTGGCGTCCTCCATCATCTCCTGCATCGTTCCATACTGGGCCTGGATGGCACGAACTTGATCGCTGAGATCGCTGCCAGGGGCGGAATGATGTCGCGACACCGAGCCTTCGGACCCCGGGCGGTGATCGGTTTCGTCTCCTGAAGGCCTCATCTAGAAACGCCACATCAGGGAGGCCGTCAGCTTTATTCGGGGAGTTGAGATCGCTTCTGCCGTTCCGGAACGTGGAGTCGCGGGAGCCTTGCCTTCGCCCACCAGTTCTTGCACTGCTAATGAAACTTGGTGAATAGACGCTAGCAAAAAGCCGTAGAAGAATACAAAGCCGAGTGCAAAACCCATGGCTAACTGGACTCCACTCGGGCTGAAACCGCCCAGCGCGAATGAAAGTTGATCGTCCGCCGCCACCACGAGACGGCTGCCCTCAAAAGTGCCCGGACGCTGGCACCACGCGGGACGCGCTGGCGAAGGTACCCTGCCACCCCTATCCCTCGAGGCTACGTTACTCGCTCTAGCCATCGTTCGCAGATCTATCAGCCGAGCCTTGTCCCTCGGAGGCCGGCTCCCACCTGAGGCCGTTATGTACTACGAATATCCTGCCCGGCGCTCATCATCGCCGCTGAATCCGTCGACGGGTACCAGCCCGCTGAGGGTTACAGAACTTGTCCAAACGCTCGTTCGTTCCTGGGGCAGGGGTAGTAACTGCGATTAACTCGGCCTCAGCGCCCCCTTTAAGCGCTCGTAGCCTGCTTGGTCGGCCCTAAGGACCGGCAAATGGGATGCCATGGCCTGCCGCACGCTAACAATGCGTGCCACGTCGCTGGGCGACAGGATGCCGGCGAGCTTCAGGCCATCGAAAACGAGCACGCGACGATCTAGGTCTAAATCCTCCTGGTGCCCAGGCTGGATTGGCATTGAATCCGGGTTGGGTGAGGCGGCGCAGATCGGTGCCATCCGGGTGGACCAGGTACAGCTCCTTGTAGAGGCGCCTCGGACTCAGCGGCGCCTTGATCCCATCGCGAGTACTCTGGAAGGCGATCCAGGCGCCGTCGGGGACCAGCTTGGCTCCTCGTTGAAGCCCCGGCCATTTGTGAGGCGCCGGACGCGGCCGCCGTTCGACAGGTCCATCACGTACAGATCGCTCCGGCCCTCCCGGGTGCTCATGTAGACGATCTGAGTGCCGTCGGGAGACCAGGTAGCGCCGTAGTTCCAGGCGCGGTCCGACGTGACCGCCCGCACCTGGCCGGTTGCGACGTCAAGCAGGAACAGCCCCCCATGGCCCCCGGGCCCCGTGTAGCAGGTGAAGAGGATTTGGCCTCCAACTTCGGGGTGGGGCCGTACCCCGCCCACCCCGCAATTTGCCTGCTGACCACCTCCACACCCAGCAAGCTGCAGGCTAAGCAGAGCGGTTGCCACCGTCAGGCCGCCGACTCGCCAACTCACGCGCCAATCTTCGCACCGGTAGCGGAAGCGGAATAGAGGGTTAGCCCTGGGGGAAAGCCGAGAGACCAGGGGCTAGCCCTCTCGCAAGTTCCGGGATCGCCCTGATGTCAGTGCGTCCTGAGGAGCATAGCCTGACCGCGCAGTGACGCTGACGGAGGTGAAGGTGGTGCGAGGGATCAGATTGAAGCTATTGGCCATCGGATTTGCAGCTGTGTTGGCGCTCGCAGGAGTTGTGTGGTCAAGCGCCGCATCCGCGAGCGGGGTCGGCTCTTCGACTCGCGTGACGCATGTTGTGTCGAGTCCATTGCCCCGACCCGAACCTGGCCCCAACCCGCAGTCGGGCACAAGTGACATGCCGTCGAACGAATAATTTCTGAAGGAGGCGTAGCCATGGCCGTGGTTCTCGCGCCGACCGTGACCGAGGAGGTCGAGCGGTCCTTAAGCGTGAACGAGCGACTGGTCGACAAGCACAGAATCGGCCGGCGGCTCGGAGACATCATCCTGGGCGGGCAAGATGGCCTGGTCAACGTGCTTAGCCTGGTGCTGGGCATCGCCGCCGCCACGGCACAAATCCGTGTCATCATCGTCGCCGGGCTTGCCGCCACCTTTTCCGAATCGATCGCCATGGCGGGTGTGGCCTAAACGTCGGCGCTTGCCGACCATGACTACGAGCTCAGCCGGCTCCAGCGCGAGAAGGGACAGATCGAGCAAAGGGGAAAGGAGAAGTAAGCATGTCCACTGAAGAACAAAATAAGCAAGTCGTGCGACGCTGGCGCGAGGAGCGCAACAAAGGAAACTGGAACATCATCGATGAACTTCATGCTCCGGACTACGTCGGCCATATCGCTGGTTTCCCTGGACCGGTCCGAGGCCGCGAGGCACTCAAACAACTGTTTGTCGGCGCCTCGGCGGCCTTCGATTATCACCCGACGCCTGGGTCTGACTTCCTCATCGCGGAGGGGGACATGGTGGTCAACCGCGAGGCCTTTCGACTCAAGCACAGGGGTGCGTTTCAGGGTATCCCCCCTACGGGGAAGGAAGCGACCGTTACCAGCACTGACATCTACCGGATTGTGAACGGCAAGATTGTGGAACAGTGGACCGAAGCGGACATGCTCGGCCTCATGCAACAACTCGGCGTCCTTCCTACGGGCGGCCCGGAGACAACATAAGCATCGCCAGTCAACCCTGCGAGACTGCCGGGAAATCCGCCACCAGCTCGACTGTTACCGCTCCGAGCGACCGGCTGAAGCCCGGCCCAGCTCCTCCATGACGCAGCCCGCGGGAGGTCGGCTCCGTCGCGTCACAGAAAGGCTCTCCGCTTGGGACCGACGGTACATGGGGTTTGCAGCGGTGTCAATGGGATCGAGCGCCGGCGGGTCGACGAGGGCGAGCGGTCCGCCTTGCGTCAGCGCGTGGAGGCGTTGCGAAGCCTGGCTTCGGTGCCAGTGAAACCGGGCGAGCTCGGCTGCAGCCCGTCGGACCGCGCTGTCGATAGGAATCCATTATCAGTAGGAGGCTGCCGGACTCCCACCACGCCACATATTTATTTACGTAGACGCGCTCGGGGCCCGTCGCCAGAGCTATGGGTTCTCGTCTGTACCTTATCGTGGCCGTGGCCAGCATCCCAGCGGCCCCGTCACTCGTATCGCAGCGCGATCGCAAGTGGACCCGCTTGTTCCCCAACAGACCTACCGTGCCCGGGGCAATCGGTCATTCCGGGCGAGCAGTCTGGCGATCCGCGGTATGGGCTTCGCTGACCGCGATCAAAGACTCTGGAGCGGAGATTCCTACGGACAACCACATCCTTATAGATGTTTCTCAGGTGGAGCGTTGACCGCCGCACGCGCAGCAGGGGCAGATGCTCCCCAACCTGGATCGGCAGTCAAGCTTTGCGGCTTGTGATCTACTCCTTGGAGTTGCCGCCTGACCCCAAACGATGCTAAAATTCCCCCGGTCTAAATTCTGGTTATTAGGGCTTCCGCGCTTAATAATCATATGCCCAACATTGACGAATCTGTTGAGGTAGCTGCTTCACCAGAGACCATCTGGGCTGTTCTCTCTGACCGTGAAAATGAATTCAAGTTCTATCCATCCCTCGTTTGGCATCAAATTGACCCACCGGGTTTGGCGGTGCTTGGACAGAAAGCTCACTCCATAGGGAAGGTAGGCGGCATGAAAGTTGAAACCTTCACCGAAATAGTAGAGCTTGAACCCAACACCAAGCTTGTGTTTAGACTAAAGCAGGGTCGCATACTCAAGTCACTCGCCCAGACCGTAACTCTCGAACCCACGCCTCGTGGGACCACGGTCAAGGACCAGGCCGAGTACGAAGTCTCTATGGGATACTTGGGAAAGATCCTGAGAAAACTCGTGCTTGATCGAACGATTAGAAAGAATTTCAGCGTGTTCTTGAAGAGCCTGAAGGAACTGGCAGAGTTCAAGGAACCGGCGCAGACGCTCTGACGTCTCCTTCGGGCTCATCCTTATCTGCTGCATGGCCCTACGAGGTGGGCGCGCGGACGTTATAGGAGGTCACTCGAAGCTTTCCGTGACCTGCGGCCGCCGCGCGGATTTTTATAACAGTTTGACAACAACGGCGATAGTTCTCCATGGTGTCAAGCCCGATCTGAAAGTGCTCAGTTTCCCCCGGTCTCAAAGTGCTCAACCGGCTGGGGAAATTAACCGGTCCACGGTTTGAAAGTGCTCGGGGGAGCCGATCAGGAGGCCGGTTGCGGAGCAGGGGTAGAGAAGACGCCGGCTCGCTTCTTGTCCTTCAGTCGGTAGCTCTCGCCGCGAATGTTGATCGTCGTGGAGAAATGGAGCAGGCGGGTCGATCACGGCCGCGGCGGCGAACTCGTCACCAAAGACCGAGCCTCACTTGGCATAAGACTTGTTTGAGGTGATGATGATGCTCCCTTTGGTGTAGCGCGATCTTTCGTGAACCACTCATGTGGCCGGGGACCGTAAACGGTGAGAGTTCTTTTCGAATTGGTGGTACTTACCTGTGGGGAACCCCTTGTCAAGAGGATTGGTCACAACATAGCTGTCGCCTCGATCGTCCTCAGGTAGCCGCTGTTCGACACCGCCCAGCCTCCAGAC
>Ga0070707_100003830_pt1 | contig 14180 bp, 11 predicted proteins | sample KBSK5502metaG_FD_65468 | JGI IMG/M metagenome (GOLD analysis project Ga0070707, IMG submission 65468) | Corn, switchgrass and miscanthus rhizosphere microbial communities from Kellogg Biological Station, Michigan, USA - KBS K5-50-2 metaG | ecosystem: Host-associated > Plants > Roots >... | reverse complement strand
GCGACCACAACTGGACCAAGGCTTCCCGGGAGCTGCGAGCGCGCCTCTCTCGCGAGATCCCGCACGACCTCTTAAAGCAGCTCCACTCCAAGAGCCCAGGGCGCCACCTGGCGATCGCGGCGCGCCAGTTTCTGATGCTCGCCGCAGCGAGCGCGATCTCGTGGCTCTTTCCGGAGCCTTGGATCTGGATTCCCTCGGCCCTGGTGGCGGGCTGGACGATCTTCAACTTCACGATTCTCTTGCACGAGGTTATTCACCGCGCCGTCTTCGACGGTCCCCATCCGCGCGCCGAGCGTTTGCTGGGAATTCTGTACGCGGTTCCGTCCGGAATCTCCGCGCTCCAGTTCACCCGCTGGCACCTGACGCACCACGCGGAGCTCGGCGACGAGGTGGCGGATCCGAAACGCCACTATCTTTCTCCCAAGATCAACAAGCCCTGGTACAAGCTGCTCTACTTCACTCCGGCGCTCTTCCCGATCTACTTCCGCGCCGCGCGCCTGGAGACGGCGAGCTACCCGGAGACCCTTCAGAAGCGCATCGCCAGAGAGAGGTGGGGGACGATCGGACTCCACGTCGCCGTCATGGCGGCCCTTTTCTTCGCGGGCGGCTTCGGTGTTCTCGCCCGCGTCTATCTGGTCCCTTACTTTCTGGTTTTCCCCATCGCCTTCGCGTTGAACCGACTCGGGCAGCACTACGCGATCGGGCCGGAGGATCCGGCCAAGTGGGGCACGGTGCTGAAGCCCTCGCGCTGGTGGGACTTCTGGTACCTCTTCTCCGCCTATCACCTCGAGCACCACTACTTCACGGCGGTCCCGTTCTACAATCTGCGCCGGCTGCACTTCGCTCTGCGCCCCTTCTTCGACTCGATCGGCTGGAAACCGACGACCTACGGGCGGCTCTTCCGCGCCTGGATCTTCGACAACCGCGCGCCGCACACGGATTGGCATTTGGCGGGATAGCCGTCGCTCCCGCTTGCTCGGGACCTGCGCCTGGCGGCGCACCGAGCCGTCTCCCGAATTTTCGCATCGCGAGGAGTCTCCCGAGGGAACCGAGGGAGGAGCCTCGCGATGCGGGACCCCGCAGCGATCGCGCACCAGCGCGACGCGCGAGGGCGACGTGCTGAAAGCTACGGAGTCTTCGCCTTCCGAAGAATCTCTTCGAGTTTCGAGATGTCCCCTCGTTCCCGTGCCGTCTCTCCGGACTGGTTGTACACGACGGTGCCGCTGCGATCGAGGAAGGCGAGCGTGGGGATATAACCGCGGTAGAAGCGGGACACCAGAGGCTTCTGCTCGGAAGTCGGACGGTCGAGATCGACCACGAGGAATCGCGCCGCTTCCTTCTCTTTCGCATAGAGAGCCACGAAGCGTTCCGCCTCCCGATTGGTGTTCCAGCAGTGCGAGGTGCCGAAGAAGATCGCCGTCGGTCGATCCGATGCGATCCGTCCGTCTCCTAAACCCTCGCCGCGAATCGGGAAGTTGGAGGAGGAGTCATCGGTAAAGGACAGGCTGGGCGCGAGCGTCAGATGCGATGCGCCGCCGGCGCCCGGGGGAGCCACCACGAGGGTCGTCTGTCCCTTCTCCGCGGCCCAGAGGACTCCCGCCAGCAGGACCGCGGCCGCGGTGATTGTGAGAGGGAGCGGGGCGAAGGATTTGTCCGTCATCGTCGAGGAATACGCCCTTCGAGCGGCCCCGGCTTCTCCCTTGAGGCGATCTTTAGCTTCCTGCCTGGGAGCCTGTCCGAGTAATCGCAAGAAGAGACGTCTGGCTCAGAGAGCGTCTTTCTCTGGTTCGCGGCGCGCGAAGTCTCCTAAAGGGGAGGAGGCGCGCGCCGCGGGAGCGAGAACGCGCGAGGGATCAGGCTCGCGGTCGAGCCCCTTTGGGCGAGCCGCGAGCCGGTGCGCCAGCAGGCGCAGGTCCCGAGTAAGCGGAAGCGACGGCTAGGCGGCGGCCGTGAGCTTGGCCAGCACGCGTTCGATGATGACACCGAACCGCTTGCCGGCGTCGTAGTTCTGGAACGTGCGCGAGAGAGAAAGCGCGGCCTCGCCGTAGGCGGGATCTTCGAGCATTTTCACGACGAGCCGGCGGACGGATGCGGCCGTCACTTTTATCGTCTCGAGGGCCTCTCCGGCCCCGGCCGCGACGACGGACCGCATGTTCAAGATCTGATTCATGTTTCCGGTGATTCCCAGGATGGGAACTCCGGCTGCCAGGGCCTGCTGCGTGGCCGGGGCTCCGCCGTTGCACACCGCCAGGCTCGCGCGGGGAAGGATACGATCGCCGGGCAGGAAATCCGCCACCAGGGTGTTCGCCGGCGGGGAATTGACCCGAATGCGCGCGGCCGTCGCGGCCACGACGTTCACCGGCAGGTCGCCCAGCGCGGCAAGAACCTCCGGGAGCAGCTCGGCTCTTCCGGCGCTGCCCAGGCTGACGGAGATGAGCGGCCTGCCGGCGGGCAGGTCGTCCCATCCCGCCGGAAGAGGCACGGGCGCCGACCAGAGGATAGGGCCGAGGTAGTGATGCCGGGGCGGCTCGTCGAAAACGGGGGCCAGCTCCGGAACATCGGCGTAAAGAACGTGGTCGGCGTCGGTGAAGAGATGCCGCAGGTCGTGCCCGAGAGGAGGCAGGCCGTACTCCTTGCGGACGCGGTTCAAGGCGTGGCTGTGGTGCGCGAGGGCCAGCGATCGAATCAGTCCGAAGAAGGCCTTGGCGGGCCCGGAGCCGAGGAGACGACGGAGGGGATTCTCTCCGAGCACGAGCCGCTCGCGAGCGTAGGGACTCCAGCAGGAGTCCGTGATCGCGAGATAGGGAATGCCCAGACGGCGTGCCGATAGAGAGAGAGAGAGCCGGAAATCGCCGACGACCGCGTCCGGATTGATCGCCCGCATCAGCTCCGCGTCCTCCTCCACGTACGCCCGGAGGGTGGAGGCGTCGTAGATCGGAGATCCGCGCTCGAGCGAGCGCCGAAATTGCTCGGGCGTGATCGAAGAGATCGGCCGAATCGGAAAGGGAAGATCCGGGAAGAGGTGGAGAAACCGCGGCGCGGTCGCGAAAATCACGTCGAACCGGGCCGGGTCTAGGGTGCGTGCGAGCGTGGCCGGACGCGCCACCGTCGAAAGCGTGACCGCCTCGGCGACGAACAGGATTCTCTTACGGTCCCCCCTGCGCACCGCCGCCGCGGTGCTCGGGAGGGACGCGCGCTCCGACACGACGTCGAGCGGCAGGCGTCCGGACCGCGCGCTCGGGGACGGCGCGAAACCGAACCTCAGAAGGAAGCCGGGCCGGCCCCCGCCTAGCTCCGGAAGGAGCCGGCGAAACTCGTCGCGTAGCCTCTCGATGTTTCGGCGCCCGAGGGTCGAGAGTTCCCGCGTCCCGTGGTAGAGCATGTTCTCCAGAACGAGCAGCGACGTCAGCGGTTGCGCGACGAGCCCCTCCTCTGTCAGAGCGAGCCAGGCGCGCTGACCGGCCCGGCCGATCGCGACGTCGGTCTCCGCCTCTTCGTCGGGACCCGCGACCAGGCAAATGCCCGAAGAGCTGACGACCTGCCGGGAGGTGATCCTCCCCGCAGTTGCGGCGAGCCCGATCGCCTTCACGACCCACTTGGGAAGAAGCGAGGCGCGGGGCAGAAGGAAACGGGTCGACCCGGATATCTCGAGCGACGCTACAGGAAGACCCTCCTCGACGTGCGCCTCGGGAGGAGCGTCGAAGCGAATTCGGGCGAGCATCGCTTGTCGAATCGACTTTTCCGCGAAAGCCATTCTGTCCGCGCGCCCCAGCACAGAGGCGATCTCGCGTAACCGTTCTCGATCGGTGATCCAGTATGTCCGGAGGTCCCCGAGAGCCGGCGTCGCTCGTTTCAGCCGCTCCACGGTTTCCGACTCCACGGGGCGACCGTCGTAAAGGCGGCGGTTGGTGGCCCGCTCGGCAATCGCCCTCTCGACGGTCGGCCGGGAGCCCTGCGTCGGCGTCACGCGGAGGGTCGCGACCGCTCCCGCTGCACGTGTGACGAGATCTGTCTTCCACCCCGCGCGCTCCGCGGTCCGAACGAGGTTCTCCACGGCCGCGCCGACGCCGATCCGCGACATCCGGTGGCCTGCGTTCATCGGAGAGTTGTCGACGTGGCAATCGACGGAGACGTCGATTCGGCCGGACTCCTCGTCGAGCAGGAATCGCCAGGGCTGCGCGTTACTGCCCGAGGGGGCGCAGACCGCCGCTTCGACCAGGGCCGCCAGGCGGCCCGGCGGTGCGGACCTCCCTCGCCCCGCCGCCGACACCTCCTCGGGATGGAGAAAAATGCTCGGGTCGGGAGCATAGAGGCGACCGCGGGGACGCACGCCGAAGGGGAACGGGCTCGGGATCGGCTTGTCCAGGCCGCGGGCATCGAGCCCGCCGGCGGAGAAAACGGTGATGATGTCCGAAAGATCTCTCTGAGAAAACGGAGAGAGCTCGCGACGCCGCGTCAAGAGCTTGTGCCGGAGAACCGGATCCTCCCCGCGGCGGGACTCGCTCTTGATGGCGACCATGAAGGGCATCGGGCGCATGGGATAGAAGCGAGCTCGGCGCGAGAGATGACGCTCGTAAGCGGCCTTCATTTTCGAGACTGGGAAGGCGGCGCGCATCGAGTAGAGATAGTCGAGGACGTAGAGATCCGGTTGCATGTGCGCGTACTGATAGGCGAAGTAACGAATCGAGCGTTCCGAACGAAGATGCCCGAAGTCGACTAAGTGCAGCCCTCCGCCCGGCCGGAGGATTCGGTCGACCTCTGCGAACGCGCGATCGAGGTCCTCGGCTGTCGGAAGGTGGTGCAGGGCCACGGTCGAGATCACCACGTCGACGCTTCGATCGGCCAGATCGAGCCGTGTAATGTCTCCCTGCCTCAGCGTCACATTCTTCAGCCCCATCTCGTCGATCGTCCCCTGGGCGATCTGGAGCATTCGCTCCGACAGGTCGATTCCGACGAAACGAGTCTCGGGATTCAAACGCGCCACGATTGCGAGCTGATTCAAGGGCCCGCACGCCAAGTCCACGACGAGATCGCCAGGACGGATGACGTCGGAGATCTGAGCAGAGTGGTAGAGGTAGACCGAGGATCGTGCTCCGTCTTCTCCTCCCGCGCGCACGTACGCCGCCACCTTTTCCGGATCGTCCATGACGAGGTCCGGCTCGGGCACGCGGGGGCTCCGTTCCGAGGTCACGAGCTCGCGCAGGATGACCTGAATGACCGGAAGGCTGGGAAGATTCATGGGAAAGGCGAATTATCGCACCCCGGCGCGGTCTTCCCGCCGTTTGAGCGAGGCCCCGACTCGCAAACATCTCTCCCGGCGGGGACACGGCGGCGCCGTTTTCCGTAAACTCGAGTGGTGGAAGACGTGGAAGACACGACGGACTTAAACCGACTGATTCAGGATTTGAACGCCGGGGTCCGTCCGGAAGCGCCCGGCGAGACCGGCCGGCTCGCGCGATGGCTCTCGGAGCTCACCGAGCGAAAAGGCAGCGACCTTCTCCTGGTCGCGGGAGCGCCCGCTTCCGTCCGAGTCGACGGGCGCCTGACACCGCTTTCGGAGGAGCCTCTTTCCGGAGACGAGATCGAGGAAGCCGTTCTTCCCTCTCTCTCCTCGCGAGCGCGGATGAGCTACGCGCAGGGAGAGAGCGCCGACGCTTCGCTCAAGGTGCGCGGGCTCGGCCGCTTCCGTATCAACCTGCACCGCGAGCGCGGCCGCGCGGCGGCGACGGTGCGCGCGCTTCCCTCCGACCCGCCGCGATTGGCTGCCCTGAAGCTGCCTTCGGGCGTGGAAGCCTTGACTCGCCTGCCACGCGGCCTCGTCCTGGTGGGCGGGCCGACGGGCTCGGGCAAGACGACGACGCTCGCGGCGCTGGTGGAGGAGATCAACCGGAGGGACGCACACCACATTCTGACGATCGAGGATCCAATCGAGTACGAGCATCCGCACCGATCGAGCCTGGTCGAGCAGATCGAGATCGGGTCCGACGCGCCGGACTTCCCAACGGCTCTGCGCGCCGCGATGCGACAGGCTCCCGACGTCATCGTTGTGGGCGAGATGCGCGATCCCGAGACGATGCGGATCGCGCTTTCGGCGGCGGAAACGGGACACCTCGTGCTCTCGACGGTTCATGCGACCGACGTGGCCTCGGCGGTGTCGCGGATGGCGGACTCCTTCCCGGCCGAGCGCCAGCCGACCATCCGCCAGGAGTTGTCGATGGCGTTGGCGGCGGTGTTGATTCAGACGTTGCTGCCTCGAAAAGGGGGCGGGCGAGTGCCGGCGGCCGAGCTTCTGATCGTGGGGTACGGGGCGCGCCAGCACATTCGCAAGAACGCGCTCCAGCATCTTCATCAGGAGATCGCGCTCACACGCAAGGCCGGCTCCGTCACCCTGGAAGAGTCGCTCGCGCGATTGGTGAAGGACGGTCTTGTGGAACCCGAGGAAGCTCGTGCGCGCGCCGCGCATCCGGAGGAACTGGAGAATCTGCTTCGCTCTTAGAGGGGACGTGCCTACGTTCTACGTTCGATGTTCGACGTTGGGCTTCTGGATGGGGAAACGTAGAACGTAGAACGTCGGACGTCGAACTACCCTCACACTTCCCGCCTAAACAGCACCTTCGTCAAAACTCCGCAGACCAGCGAGAAGGTCGCCAGAAACACCCAGCGAGGGTACGCGGTGGCGGCGGACGCGCCCCGCAGCAGAAGGTCGCGCAGCGACTCCACGCCGTAGGTCAAGGGATCGACACTGGAAATTGCCCTCAGCCATGGCGGGTAAGACTCCACGGGATAGAGCGCTCCCGACGGAAAGAAGAGAAGGGCGTTGATGATGCCGAACATCCCCCGCAGCACGCTGGCCTGGCGGGCGCGAGCGAAGAGCAGAAACCAAATGGAGGAGATCGACACGGAGGTCAAGAAGACCGTGGCAACCGCAGCGGCGACCGCGGCATGGCTCACCGTCGGTCCCGGCAACACAACAAGAACCGCGATCAATACCAGGATGCCGGCGAGCGAGGCGACAATCGACCCCGCCAGAATGTGACCCGCGACCAGGGTTCCCGTCGAGATCGGTGTGACGAGATACCCCTCGTGGTATCCGTACATCCGATCCTCGATCACCTGAAGTCCTCCCGAGACCATCGAGCCCATGAAAATCGAGAGGCAGACCACGGCCGGTCCCAAGTAGGTCAAATAGTCGAGGTACGGGTACGCTTCGAGATGGACCGCGGCGACGATGGCTTCGGGCGCGCGGCCGCGGGCGACCTCTCCCCAGATTTGCGAGAGTGCCGACTCTAAGGTGTCGTAGGAGAAGCGCTCGGTGTTGTCCCCGACAAACGCGGGAGCCGGCCCGCGCGAAGAAAGACGAAACGGGAGGATCCAGACGCCGCGATATCGGCCGCGTCGGAGGTCCGCCAATGCGGTGTCGCGATCCGCTTCGAACACTGCGGTCACCAGCTCCCTTCCGCTCGCCAGAGCCATGACGCCGCGGCGGCAGCCCGCTGAGAGAGCGTTGTCCGCTTCGTCCACGACGGCAAGGGGTATGTGCCGGAGCTGGCGGTTCAACGCGTTGCCCAGAATGAGCAGATAGACGAGGGGAAAGAGCATCGTCGAAATGATGAGCACCGGTTGACGCCAGAGCGTCAGGTACGCGCGTTGGCAGATCGCCACCATCCCCAGAATCGCCAGCCGGGGCCGGCTCGCGCCTTCTCGATCCGTCCGCGCCTTCACGATTCGCGCAAGGCCCTTCCGGTGTAGGAGAAGAACACGTCCTCGAGGGTGACCGGCGCAATCGTCAGATGAAGAATCCGGTACCCTCGCTCCTCCAGGTCCTGCGCCGCGCGGCGTCCGATTCCCTCTCCCGGCCGCGACTGAAACTCCATGACCGTCGGCGTGATCTGTCGCCAGTTGACGGCTCCGAGTGCTTCGACCCCGCTGCGGTCCACTTGCTGGACCGGGTGATCGGTCTCGATCTCGGCGCGCTCACCCATTGCGAGCCCGCGCTTCAACGCTTCGGGCGAGTCCTCGCAGAGAACGCGCCCGTGGTCGAGAATCGCTACCCGGTCGCAGAGAAAATCGGCTTCGTCCATCGCGTGAGTCGTCAGGATAACCGCGAGCGCGGGATCGTCCGCCTTCAGCTCCCCGAGCATGTCCCAGATCGCCCGCCGACTCTGCGGATCCAGTCCCGTGGTCGGTTCGTCCAAGAAGAGCACGTGCGGAGAGTGAAGGACGCCGCGCGCGATCTCGAGCCGTCGCCGCATTCCGCCCGAGAGCTGACGTGTCAGCTGGCGACCGCGATCCGCGAGCCCGACCTGCGAGAGCCGGCGCGCGATACGCTCAGAGAGCCGGTGCCCCCAGAGGCCGTACATCTTCCCCTGGACGGAAAGATTCTCCTCCAACGTCAGGTTTTCGTCGGTCGTCACCGCCTGAGAGACGGTTCCGATCGCGGAGCGAACGGCGGGTTTTTCGGCGACGACGTCATGACCCCGAATCCACGCGCTGCCGGAGGTCGGCGGCAACAGCGTCGTCAGCATCCGGATCAGAGTCGTTTTGCCCGCGCCGTTGGGGCCGAGCAGCCCGTAGGTCTCTCCAGAAGCAACGGAAAAAGAGACCGCATCGTCCGCGACGAAGTCCCCGAAACGCTTGGTGAGGCGGTCCACCTCGATCGAAAGAGACCGATCCCTGGAATCTGTAAACCATCGACTCATGGAGCCCCAGTTCAACAAGGAATCAAAGGCTCAATGAATCAAGTCTTCCCGGCTTCGACGACGAAGGTCTGCCCCGAGACGACTCCTTGCCCCTCCGGGGCGAGCCGTACCGAGAAGGTTTTCAAATCGCGACTCTGAAGCCCCCAGTTCTTGCGAGTGGCGAACTCGGAGCGCGGCTTGACCGAGACGATCCGTGCGAAAAACGGCGCCTCGGGTCGGGCCTGCGGCCACACGCGAACGCGCTTGCCCTGGCGGAAGACAGAAAGGCGCTCCTCCGGGACCTCGACGCGGAGATAGGGGGAGGAGACTTCGAGGGTCACCACGGGATTGCCGGCTTCGACAAACTCTCCTTCTCGATGGTGCCGCGTGAGAACGCGGCCGGAGACTGCCGTGACGAGCGTGCCTTCCTTCTCGAATCGACCCACCTTGTCCAGCCGAGCCGCGAGCGCCGCATCTTCCGCTTCGAGCTGCTGTTTTTCCTTTTCGCGTGAGCGAATTCCCGCCTGAGCTCCCTGACGCCGATGCTGCAATGATTCGAGGTCGGCGGAAGCGGCGATTCCTTCCTTGACGAGACGCGACAGCCGCCTCTCATCGGCTTCCACCTGGGCGAGGTCCGCTCTGAGCTTTTGGATGTCCTCCAGGCGGGCCTGATCGCGTGCGCGCACTTGCGCCCGCTGTCGCTCCAGATCGGCGGCATCCTGCGAAAGGCCTGGCTGTTCGATCCGGGCCACGACAGCTCCGGCGGCGATCATCTCCCCCTCCTCGGGAACGCCGGTAACCAGGCGCCCGCTTCGAGAGAAGGAAAGGTCGAGGGTTTGCACCTCCGCGATCGCGAGAAGGCGCACGGGACGCGTTGTGTCGTCCTCCTCGCGGGCGAGCGCTCCATAGAGCCAGGCGCCCGCCGCGGCGATCACGATCGCCACTCCCACCCAGAGCGCTTTCTTCATCGCCAATCTGCAATCTTACTCTCGTGAATGATCAGGGCCAGGCCCGGCTCCCGCTCGATTTCGGGTATCGCTTTTGCTCTGGACCATTGCGGAGGACCTATGCACGTCGAGCAGGAGCCCGCAACGCACCGGATTCTCCTGGTGGAGGACGATCGGAGCCACCGCTGGGTGCTCCGGCGCCTGCTCGAGAGCTCTTTCGGTGAAGAGGTCGTCGTCGAGGAGGCGGATTGTGGAGAGAATGCCTTGACGCGGGCCTGGCGCCGCCCGGGAGTCGACCTGATCCTGCTTGACCTCAACCTTCCCGACATCTCCGGTTTCGAGGTCCTGCGCCGGCTAAGGGCCGAACCAAAGACTCGGAGCGTTCCGGTCGTCGTCCTGACCAGCTCGCAGGAAAGAGATGACGTGCGCCGCGCCTACGAGTGCGGGGCGAATTCCTTCGTGACCAAGTCGCAGAATCCGGAGTCGATGTTCCGACAGCTTCGCCTGTTGCCGGTTTACTGGCTGGAATTGAACCGGCTTCCGCCGGAGGTTTGAGAACACGCGGGCCTGCGGACTCTCGCCTCGGACTCTCACTCTGCACTTCTCTCGACCGGCGGATAGAATCCTTTCCGCGAAGCGCCAAATGATCGAAGCCAAGCCTCTCGTCGCGATCATCCTGGGCAGCAAATCCGACTGGGAGACGATGCGTCACGCCTCGGAGAGCCTCCAGTGGTTCGGCATCCCTCATGAATCCAGAGTGCTCTCCGCCCACCGAACCCCGCGCGCCACCGCAGAGTACGTCTCCGGTGCCGAGGAACGCGGCGTCGAAGTGGTGATCGCCGCCGCCGGAGGGGCGGCGCACTTAGCCGGCGTCGCGGCAGCGCACACGCTCCTTCCGGTTCTGGGAGTGCCGTTGGAGAGCGACGCCCTGAAGGGACTCGATTCGCTTCTCTCGACGGTTCAGATGCCTGCGGGAATCCCCGTCGGGACGCTGGCGATCGGCAGGCCCGGAGCCATCAATGCCGCCCTTTTCGCGGTCGCGATTCTCGCCAGGAAGCGGCCGGAGCTCATCGAGCGGCTCCGCGTCTACCGCCATGAGCAGGAGGAGAAAATACTGAAGGAAGAATTGAAGGACTGAATCATTGATTCATCCCACAATGAATCACCGAATCAAGACATCAATCCTCTCCAGCACCTCCTCTGCTTTCCCCGCGATAGCGAGATCGACGGCGCTCGCTCCCGGCTCCGGATTGATCTCGACGACATACGCATTCTGAGCCCTGGCCTCCTCCGCCAGAGCCGCGGCCGGATAGACGATCGAGGAGGTCCCCACGACCAGGCACACCTCGCACTTCACCGAGCGCCGGGACCGCGCGAGAACATCCGGGTCGATTGGCTCGCCAAACCACACAACCGCCGGCCGCGCCAGACCGGCGCACGCCGGGCAATGCGCGGGGAGCTCCGGCAAGGGCGCGCGATCATCGGGCCACGGCTCTCGGCCGCAGGCGTCCCAACAGGAGAGCTCCCAGATCGACCCGTGAAAGCGAATCACGTTCTCCGTGCCCGCCCGTTCGTGCAATCCGTCCACGTTCTGCGTGACGAGCGTCAGGCCCGGAAAACGCCGGCTCCAGTCGGCCAGGACTTGATGAGCGCGATTCGGAACCGCGCGCGCGATCATCTGGCGGCGCCAGTCGTACCACTCCCACACAGTCTTCGGATCCCGGGCGAAGGCCTCGGGTGTCGCGAGGTCCTCCGCCCGAAAGCTCTTCCAGAGTCCTTCGGATCCCCGAAAGGTGGGAATGCCGCTGCCCGCGGAAACCCCGGCGCCGGTGAGCACGGTCACGCGCGGGGCGGCCTTCAATCGGGAGGCCAGGGACCGAATGTCGGCTTCGAGTGACAATTCGCCAGCCGGAAGGTTATATCAATTCACATGTCGCCCTCGCGCATCGCGCCGGTGCGCGATCGCTGCGGGCTCCCGCATCGCAAGGCTCCTCCCTCGGTCCCCTCGGGAGACTCCTCACGATGCGAAAATCCGGGAAGGACAACTCGAGTGTCCTCTTTTGCTTTGGTGCGCGGCGCGAGGAGTCTCCCAGAGGGGAGGAGGCGCGCGCCGCGGGAGCGAGAGCGCCGCGAGGGACCAGGCGCGCGGTCGAAACTTTCAGCCGCGGCGGCTGAGAGAGTTAAAGACGAGAGCCCTCTTAGTTTCCCGACCCATGACATCCGGTTCGCGGCGCGCGTAGTCTCCCAGAGGGGAGGAGGCGCGCGCCGCGGGAGCGAGAGCGCGCGAGGGACCAGGCCCGCGGTCGAGGCCGCATCCGGCCGAGCCGCGCGCCGGCGGCGCAGCCGGGTCCCGAGCAAGCGGAAGCGACGGCTACGGGGCCGTCCGCGCGATGGCCCCGATGTTTGCGATGGTGTCCCCTTTCCTCATCGAGGGCACCGCGCAGACATAGAGAACGACGCCAGTGGTTGGCGACCGCGCCTCGAAGATCGTCTTTCCGAAGAAATCCGTCACGTAACCGATCTTCATCCCCTGCTCGACAACCTGGCCCCGCACGACCAACGGATAGAAGATGCCGGTCTGTTCGCTCGGAACAGAGCGCACGTTCTCGATCCAGACCGGGTGCTCGATGCGGGACGGAACGCCCGGGAGCATCTTGAGCTGGCGCATGACGGAGAGGGAGCCATGCACGAGAATCTCGACGTCTTCCGGGTCCGTCCGGCCGGCGTAGCCGGCCTCAGCGGCGATCGAGGGCTTGCCGCGCGTCGAAGCGGTGTTGTCCAGATACCGGGAGGTCGCAGGGTCTTTCGGGCGATCGGTCACTGCGATGATGTGGTCCAGCCCGAATGCGATCGCCATATCGCGCGAGACCGCGTCCTGGGCGGCGTTCCCGGTCTTCGTCCAATAAGTGTAGGGGCGCAGGCTCTCGTCCAGATCGCCTCCATGCAAGTCGATCAGGTGGTCGCACGGCTCGACCACGTTCTTGGTAATCGCATAGGCCGCGCGCTCCGTCTGCGTTCCATCGGAGCGGCCCGGATAGAACCGATTCATGCTCTTGCCGTCGACCGGATTGACGTGGGGAACTTTCTGCTCGAAGGAGGCCAAGTTGACAAGCGGCACGAGAACTAGCGATCCGGAAAGCTCCGTCGGGTCGACCCTTTCGGCCAGTCTCTCCACGGCGATAATCGACGCATATTCGGTCCCATGCGCGCCCGATACGATGGCAAGGATCTGGCCCGGCCACGCACCGTGAAAAACCACTACGGGGATTCGGAGACCAGGATCGACTCCCGCCGGCACCTCAAGATAACCGGTCGCCTTGTGTCCCTGTGCCGCCGTGGCCGTACCGACGGTAAACGTCGGCCGCTCGGCAGCACGCGCCAAAGCGGTCAATCCCAGAAGCGCCGCCGCGAGAGAGACAACGCGCCGCATCGCGCCACTCTATCGCCGTCGCTGCGCGCTACGCGAGCGCCGCGGCTGCGGCCGCCAGCGGGCGGCTCGGCCAAAGGGCCTCGACCGCCCGCCTCGTCGCTCGCGAAGCGCTCCGCTCCCGCGGCGCGCGCCTCCTCCCTTGGTTACTTCGGGAGACTTCGCGCACCGCGAACCAGCTGTTACCGGGTCGGTGAACAAAAGGCCTTTCGGCCTTAGGGGGTTGGGGGACCGCAAGGTCCCCCGCTAAGATTACTCGGACACACTCCTAGGCCAGAAGCCGCTCGACCGTCGCGAGCAGGGTCTCCGGTCGAATCGGCTTCTGCACGTAGGCGTCGGCTTCGAGCCAGTGGGCGTGGGCAGGCAAGTCATTCTTGCCGGAGATCACGACGATGGGAATCTTCGCAAGCTCCGAATCCATGCGTTGCTCATACCGAAACTGCCAGCCGTTCATGATCGGCATCATCAGGTCCAGCAGGATCAAGCGGGGTCTCTGGCCGGCGCGGAGAAAGCCGAGGGCCTCCAGACCATGTCGTGCGCGCCGGACGTGGTGGCCCTCCGATTCCAGCAGCTCGGAGAGTCCTTCCAGCAGCTCCGGATCGTCCTCCACCACTAGAATCGACGCGCCCATTCATCCCTCAGGTAGAGCAACAGCGATGCCCGTCAGGGATCTTCTGCTGACTTGCGCTGCTCGGTCAAGGATACGCCGGCACCAGTCGCGGCAAGGGACGCGGTCCCGCGGACGCACGCCCAATCCGGCCGCCGGTGAACTCCGTGAACCAGGCGGCTCCGTCCGGTCCGATCGCGACGCCGTAGGGAAAGCCGCTATCCGGCAGCGGCCAATCGGCGATGCCGCCCCGCGGCGCGAGCCTCCCGATCCGATCGACAGCGGGTTCGCTGAACCACACGGAACCGTCGGCTGAGACCGCGATCCCGGTCGGAGAGCTGTTTGGCGTCGGCACGCCGGTCTCCGTGATCGCCCCGGTTGTTGTGATGCGACCGATTCGATTCGCCAAGGATTCCGTGAACCAGAGCGCTCCATCCGGGCCCGCCGCGATGCCAAGAGGCCCGGTGCCTGGAGCCATTGGAAATTCCGTCAAAAGGCCGGACGTCGTGATTCGGCCGATG
>Ga0070707_100003828_pt1 | contig 14183 bp, 8 predicted proteins | sample KBSK5502metaG_FD_65468 | JGI IMG/M metagenome (GOLD analysis project Ga0070707, IMG submission 65468) | Corn, switchgrass and miscanthus rhizosphere microbial communities from Kellogg Biological Station, Michigan, USA - KBS K5-50-2 metaG | ecosystem: Host-associated > Plants > Roots >... | reverse complement strand
GTCCCCGATTTTCCTTCATCAGAACTGCAACCGCAGCGCGAATTGAATCAGGCGCGGATTCACCGATGTAGCGGTAATCACGCCGAGCAAATTCGGATTGCTGGCATAGAGCGACTGATTACCGACCACCGTGGTCGGCAGCGCGAATTGCGGGTGGTTGAACAGATTGAAGAACTCCGTACGGAACTGGAGGCTTTGCTTCTCGCTGATTTTCGTTATCTTCGATACGGAAAAATCAAAGTTCGCCTGGCCCGGGCCACGAACGATCCCGACGCCCGTGTTACCGAAATCCGTCCCATTGCCGATAGTCGGCGGAGCACAAAACGCAGAGGTGTTGAAGAAGCGTTTTGCGTTCGGATCACCCACTCTGCCCAACCGCTCCTTCACGCTGCCGGTCGTCTCAATCTGATCGTACGTGACACCCGGGCAGAGTTGCGCTCGGCTGGCGCCCTTATCGGAGCCATTGGTGGGCGGGCCTCCAGTAAAAATAGTCCCACCCCGACCGTCGAAGAATGTAATCGGATTACCGCCTTGAAGGATGGTCACCCCGGAAGCAGACCAACCCCCGACGAGCTTATTTAACCCGCCACTGGCTTTGAATGGTAATTCGTACTGATAGGTTACGACGAACCGTTGCGGCCTGCTATAAGGCGTCTGCCCATACTGCTGATTCATGTCTTGCGGGTTGTTTATGTTCGCCGAGTTGAAACCGACGTTCGATAGATTCTTGCTCCAGGTGTAAGCTGCCTGGAACGAATGCCCGCCCGAAAAATTCTTGCGAACCGTGGTTTGCAAGCTGCTGTAGTTGTACACACCATCGAATGCATTTTGCTGGAGGCCAATCGGTGTGAATCCCAGGTACGGCACACGAGCTATGGCATTCTGAACCGTGTTCGTGGTGATTCCGTTGACGGGATTGGTGGGGCTGGCCAGTCGCGCGTTATTGACGACGTGACTATAGTCGCCGATGTTGATACCGCTGGATCCGACGAAGGCAACTTCCAGTAAGTAATTGCGAATAAATTCATACTGGATGCCTAAATTGTACTGGCGGACCAACGGCGTCTGAACGTGGTCGTAATACGGTTTGTCGAAGTTAGAACCCGTCAACGTCGTGAAGTCGAACCACCGCGGCAATAACCTTAGAGGCCGGTCCTGAAAAGGACTCTGCAGACTGGCAATGTCATGCTGCAGCGTGGTTGTATCCGCGTAGGGCAATCCTTCCTGAACAGCGTGAACCATTCTGTTAATGCCCACTCGATCATAGAAAATGCCGGCGCCGCCGCGTACCACGACATGGCCGTTGGTGACCGGCTGCCATGCAAATCCGATGCGCGGACCAAAGTTGCTTAACGGAATGCGGTTTTCAGAAGCGAACATTCCGTTGAATTGCCGCACCCCCGCAGGAATGGGACCGTGTCCGCCCTGTGAAATAGGCCGCGTGTCGTAATTTTTCGGCACGACATATCCTGCGAAAGCTCTCGGGTCATTGAAGTCCGGGAAGGAAGGAGGTACGGGCACCGACCGTAGATCACTGGCCCATTGGTTGGTCAGGTTACCGTACTTATCCGCCAACATTCCGAAACGTTCCCAGCGGACGCCCACATTGAGAGTTAACTTGCTGTTCACCTTCCAGTCATCCTGGAAAAACGCATATTGGTTTCGCAACAGATAGCCGTGAACGATACCGTTGACCTGGCTCCGCACGCAGAACAGACAGAGATTGAAGCTGCTGGAAGCAACGCCCGTTGTGCTTCCCGGGTTCGCAACGCTGCAAGTACCCGCATTAAGATCGACTGCCTTGCAACCGGCGCGACCAATGAGAAAATCGGGGAACGAGTTTACCGACAGGTTGCCTCGGCCCAAACCGCCGAACGTCAAAGGCCAGCGGACGTCTTCGAACTCGTAGCCAGCCCGGAAATTGTGCGCTCCTTTGGTCCAGGAAAGCTGATCCGAATACTGGATCTGGCTCGTCGGCGCGAACGAAGGATCCAGCGTGCCTCCTATCGTGAATGCGCCCGTGATGTTCATGACCGGCGGCTGCGTGTAACTACCGCCCGTGGTGCCATCGCAACAACTCGCATCAATCATCGGCTTGATGCCGACCTGCTGCGGAGTGTAGGGCAACACTTCCGTTCCGTGCTGGATAACTCGCTGGAACGAAATCCGGGCCTGGTTTACGACACTGGGATTCACGATCGACGTCAGACGCAATACAGACGATGTATTGCTGCGATCGTCCGTCGTCGCGCGGCCCGGCAGATTACCACCGAGCTGGTAGTTGAATGGGTCGTGCGAGTACATATACTTCATCTGCAGCGTATGCTTTTCGCTCACGATCCAGTCGCCATTCGCAATGTACTGGTCCTCGGTAAATCTCGCGGGATTACTGAATAGCCGCTGTGCCACACCGCTCGTGCCGGAACCGGGGATGTAGTAGTCCCCGTTGGGGAGTTTCACTCGCAGGAGATTGATCGCCACCGGATTGATGTTGGAGCCATCGCAGGCTATCGCAATTCCTCGAGTGGTGAAATTGCACATGGCGGCGCCCAAACGATTTTGGAAGTCTGCAGCTTCGCGATTACCGGGCACCGGGTATAACGTCGCGGAGGTGACACCGAGATTCGACACACCGTTGAGCTGACGCGTTCCCTGGTAGCTGCCAAAGAAGAACAGCTTGTTTTCCTTGATCGGTCCGCCGAGGCTGCCTCCAAACTGATTCTGCCTCAGGATTTGCTTCTTGGGTCCAAGAGGATTTCTATCGCGGTTGAAGAAAAAGTCATTCGCGTTCAGTTTTTCATTCCGGAAGAACTCAAACAGGCTCCCATGAAACTCGTTGGTGCCGGACTTCGTCACAACGTTCACGTTTGCTCCGGGATTTCGTCCGTAGCTTGCGTCATAGGTCGATGTCTGAATCTTGAACTCTTGAATCGAGTCGGGGTTGGCAACCGAGATACCTGTGTAGAGGCCGCCATCGGCGGCGTCGTTGTTCCCGGCCGCGTTGTTGATGGAGACGCCGTCCATTTGGTAGTTGTTTTTCTCAGGGTTCGCCCCATTTACGCTCATGCTTAGAGTGCCGCGGCCAAAGGAAGTACCGTTACTGACGTCGACTGCAACACCAGCCGACATTCCCAGGACCGCCGTAAAGTTCCGGGCGCTGAGAGGGAGACTCGAAATCGTTGATCCAGTGACGGTGGTTCCGAGAGTGGACGTTGCTGTCTGAATCGTTTCCGCAACGGCCTCGACGGTGATCTCTTCCGTCGGAGCGCCGACTTGCAATACCTGATCGAGCGCTACAGTCTCCGTGACGGTCAGCGTAACAGACATCACCTCAGCCGTTTTGAACCCTGCCTGGCTGAACCGCACTTTATATGCACCAGGCTCGAGAAGCGGAATGCGATAAACGCCGTCCTCGGCCGAAAGCACGGTCCGAGTTTGATTCGTTCCAAGAGACGTCGCCGTTACGGTCACACCCGGAAGCACGGCTCCGGTTGTGTCGGTAATCCGTCCGCTTAATGCCGACGTGCTGCCCGACTGGGCGAACAATGACGAGGCGCAGAAAATCAGGAACGTAACAAGGATTAAGCGCGAACAGAGTGTCTTCTTCGATCTCACACCAGCCCCCTTTGGTTTGTTTGTTTTTATGGCTGCGCACTGTATAATCCGCGCACCCCCTGACGAGCAATCAAAAAAAAGTCAAAGTTTGGGTGTATTTCATGCGATTTGCAGTAACAGAAGTGGAGGTAGGCCCCTTCCTGGTGGATCTGACTACCGGCCGAATCCTGCGTGATGGGATTGAACTGGGGTTGCGGCCCCAGGCATTCCGCGTATTCAAAACGCTCATCGAAAATCGCGGACAATATATCGATCACAACCACATGATCGAGCAGGCCTGGGACGGCACGGTCGTTTCTCGCCACACCGTGGACGTCACCGTTGCGGAGCTCAAGAAGGCGCTCCAGGAATTCTCTTCCTGGATCTCACATCGTCCCAAGCTGGGATATCGCCTGGATGTTCCGAAGTCAGACGATCTCGTCCGAAAAGGCTGGCACTTCTGGAATCAGCGCACACGTCAGGGCTTCGAGAAAGCGCTCGAGAGCTTTCAAGCAGCCACGATTCAGGATGGTTCCGATTTTCGCGCGTACGAAGGACTTGCGGCGTCCTACCTCACGCTCGCGACCTACTGCATGCAACCGCCACGCGAACTATATCCATTGTTCAAGGATGCTCATAGTCGCGCGTCCGCGTTGGCGGGCATGACGCCCGAACTGCGCTGTCATTATGGGCACGCACTCCATATGTTCGAGCGGAAATTTGACGAAGCCGAAGCCGCATTACTCCAGGCTGAACGCGATAAGCCGGCGCTAACGCGAATCTACCAGCTCCTGGCAATGCTGTATATCTGCACCGGCCGCTTTGACGATGCTTTGCAAGCGGTAGCAAAAGGCTACAAGGTCGATCCGCTTTGGCCGCCATTGCCGGCCGTGGAAATCTCCGTGCGATTTTTCGCCCGCGATTATGAGGGCGCCGTTCAGTGTGGCCGGAACAGCATCGAACTGCATCCCTATGTTCACATTGGCCGCGGATTCTACGCCCAGGCGCTGGAATATTCGGGACGCGTGGATGACGCCCTGCGCCAGTATCGCATGGGATACATGATGTCGCCGGGCCTCACATGGTTGCATGTTCTTGAAACGGCGTGCCTTTACAAAATCGGACGAAAGAGCGAGGCCGCACGAACCATCAAACAGATCGAGGAGCTTCGGAAAACAGAGTACGTCGACGCCTATTGTCTCGCGCTGGCGTACGACGCGTTTGGCGCGCGGGACAGAGCGTTTGAAGAACTCGAGCGCGCGAAAGAGGAAAACTCAATTAACTTGAGTCTGCTTGCGATCGATCCCCGAATGGATCCGCTTCGTGAGGACATCCGTTTTGAGCGGATCCGAAACGGCCTTTTCGACGAAGCGCTGTTTCTCAGTCCTTCGGATTCGTTGCAAAAATTGTCAACTCGGGCGTAAAGCCCCGATCGTCCATTTCCAGCGCCGCCTTGATCATGTGCGCGATGTCTTCACCGCGGAGCTTCGTGGGATTCTCCTTCTGAACGAAGCCTGCCGCGGCGCCGAAGTTTGTCAACACCTCGCTCGGATTCACCAGGAACACGCGAATGTTGTATTGACGGAGCTCCGCGCGCCAGCACTCGGTCATGCCTCGGAGCGCAAATTTGCTCGAGTAGTATGCCGTGCCATTCGCGGCGCCGCGGAGGCTGGCCGTGGAGCAGATGTTGACGATGTTGCCGCGATTCCGCTGGATGAAATGTTTGGCGGCTTCACGGCCCATCAGCATCGCACCGGTGACGTTGGTCGCAAACACACTGTCGAACCCGGCGCGATCCATGTCGACAAGTTTCTTGAAGACGCCCACACCGGCGTTGTTCACAAGAATGTCGAGATGATCGAACGCCTGAAGAACTTCCCGATACGTTCGCGCAACGTCATTTTCATTCGTAACGTCCGCTCGAATCGGCACCGCGTTGAGCGTCTCTGCCGCCTTGTAGAGCTTTTTCTCGTCGCGGCCCGTGATCGCAACGCGGGCGCCCGCGTCGATCAGGACCTTCGCAATGGAAAACCCGATTCCGCTACTGCCGCCTGTAATGAGTGCTGTCGCGTTTTGTAGTTTCATTTAGACAGTTTTATTAGCGTCGGGCCCACCGTCCGGATTGCTTCGGTACACCGCTTCGCGGCCTCCTTACTGCCGGCCGGTCCCCCCACGCTTACAACGAATATCGCAATGCGAACTGAATTATACGTGGATTACCGGATGTTGTCGTAATCGTTCCGAATGTTCCCGGCGTATTGCGCTGCAGAGCGGGGTTCGCAAAATTCGGATGGTTGAACACATTGAAGAACTCCGCCCGGAATTGCACGTTCTGGCTTTCCCGAATTCTCGTGTTCTTACTCAGCGCAAGGTCCGAATTGAACTGGCCGGGACCCAGGAGAATGCCGACCCCGGAATTTCCGAAATCCGTGGCGCCGGCAATCGAAAACGGAACCAATGGCGCATCGCAAAACGCGCTCTTGTTGATGAAACCGGGACCGCCGCTGGCGCCGCCGAGCCGTTGCCGGATATCGCCTGAAGTGTTGACGTCGCGGTCTGCAGCACTTCAGCCTGCGCTTCAACCTGGACGACATCGGTCTGCCCGCCGACTTCCAGGACGTGGTTCAAGACCGCAGTCTGCTCGACGTTGACCGTTACTGCGGGAACCTCGAGCGGCTTGAATCCGGGATTAACGAATTTCACTTTGTATGTGCCGGGAGGCAAAAGCGAAAATCAGTACGAACCATCTTCCCGGCTAGTGGCAGTACGTTCCAGTCCGGTGCCGGTATGCGTCGCCGTTACTGTGACACCTGGAATCACAGCGCCCGTTGGATCTGTGACTGTTCCAGCGAGCGCCCCTGTGCCGGCTGACTGAGCCCACACCGGCGCCGTAGAACAAATCATCAAAACAAAAACGACAATGGATTTCACACGGGCCCCCTTTGTGCTGATTTGTAGGAACAAACGCGGGCTAAAGCCCGCGACTACATGATCTATCCTCACTCCACAAGGGTGGCGTTCAAAAAAAAATCAAAGTTCATTCACGCCGATCGGCCGATTTCCTGTTCCAGAAGTTTCAATTTGGGCCGCTCGCCCATCGCGATCAAAACATCGCCGGCCTGAATGCTCGTGTCGGCGGGCGGATTGAATTGCATCACGCCATTCTTACGTTGAACAGCAAGGACGATAACGCCGTATTGCTTGCCCAGTCGCAATTGCTCGAGCGTGTTCGAAACCAGGGGACTCGATCCACCGATCTGGAGCTGTTCGATTTCCAGATCCAGGTCCGATTGCCGGAATGCCGAAGCAACGTCGAGAAAAGTGGCGACGTGAGGACGAAGCATCGATTGGGCAAGACGATGTCCGATGAAAGCGTACGGCGTAAATACGGTCGTCGCTCCGGCGCGCGTCAATTTCTCTTCCGCCTGCTCATCACTGGCTCGCGCGGCAATAACGAGATTCGGATTGAGAACCTTCGCGGACAGCGCGACGTATACGTTTTCCGCATCGCTGCTGATGGCGGCGACCAGGCCTTTCGCCGTGTCGACCCGCGCCTGCCGCAGCACTTCATCTTTCGTTGCATCGCCCACGAGTGTGATCACACCTTTGTCCGTCGCCCATCTTGCGCGATCGACACTGTTGTCGATTAAAACGACGTTGGCTTCGCTGCGAAGCAGCTCATGGATGACACTCCGGCCTACCCGGCCTGCGCCGCAGACGATGTAATGTCCTGAGATGTTTCTGAGCATGCGATCTCTCCGCTTGCGCCCGAAGTAATCGGCCATTTCGAGTCGCAGCAAGGTTTCGCCCATGACCGCAATCGACACGAATACGCTTGTGACGCCGATTAGCATGAGCGCGGAAGCAAATACCCGCCCGTGAAAGCTTAACGGATGGACCTCACCGTAGCCGACCGTCGTCATCGTCATCAGCGTCATGTAGAAGCTGTCGAAGGGCGACCAGCCTTCGACAAGCATGAAACCGAATGTCCCAAGAAGCAGCGTTGTTGTGAGAACTCCGGCAATGAGGAGCAGACGCTTTAGTAGAGGTTGCACGGCAGGGGGAAGAATCGCCACAAAAAGGCACAAAAGACACAAAATAATTTCTGTGCCTTTTGTGCCTTCTTGTGGCTAAGCCAGATCTTCAGGCCTGATCGGCAGCTTCCGAATGCGCTTGCCCGTCGCGCTGAAGATCGCGTTCGCGATGGCCGGAGCAATGGCCGGTGTGCTGGCTTCGCCGATGCCGCCCGGAGGATTTGTATTCGTCACAAGATAAGTCTCGATGACCGGCATCTCGTCGATGCGCAGCGGTTCGTAGTTGTTGAAGTTCGACTGCTGCACTCGGCCACGATCGATCGTAATTTCGCCGCGCAGCACCGCACTCAACCCGTACACGATTCCGCTTTCGATTTGCTGCTTCACGATCGCAGGGTTTACCACGTGACCGCAGTCCACAGCGCAAACCACGCGATGCACGCGCAACTTTCCTTTCTCAATGGAGATCTCGGCAACCTGGGCATTGAAGCTACCCAGATTATCGACGACGGCGATGCCACGATGCCGTCCTGCCGGAAGCGGCTTGCCCCAGCCTGCCTTCTCTGCTGCAAGCTCGAGCACTCCGAGCATCCTCGGCGCTTTTGCCAGCAGCTTGCGGCGGAACTCTACCGGATCTTTCTTGGCGGCCGCGGCCAGTTCGTCCATGAAACTTTCGGTGAAGAACGTATTCTGCGAATAACCGACCGATCGCCAGAAGCTCACCGGGATCCCGACATCGGGAGGAATGTAATCCACCAGAATGTTCGGAATGGAATAACGGATCTCGGCGATTCCTTCGACGGCCGTTCGATCAACGCCATTCCGCAGGCCCCCAAATGACGGGCAGACGATGCGCGCATTCCACACCGTTGGATTGCCTTCCGCATCGAGGACTGCAGCGAACTTGGTGTACGACGCCGGACGATAGAAATCGTGCTGCATGTCATCGTCACGGGTCCATTGCAGTTTCACGGGTACGCCGGCCACCTTGGAAATCTCCACGGCCTCAGCGACAAAATCGGGGCGGCCCCGTCTTCCGAAACCACCGCCGAGATACATCGTATGGATCTGAACTTTTTCCGGAGCTAACCCGGTGATCTGAGCCGCAGTCTCCCGGGCGGCGCTCTGGATTTGCGTGCCGGTCCAGACATCGCAACCGTCGGCGCGCACGTGCGCAGCACAGTTCATGGGCTCCATGGGAGCGTGGGCCAGATACGGAGCTTCGTAAACCGCTTCGAGTTTGCGTGGTGCCGCATTCAATGCCGCGGCAGCGTCGCCTTCTTTGCGGGCAACAGCGGGTGGAGCCGCCGGCTTTTCCGCTAGCTCCATGAAGGTCTTGCGAATCGTCGCGCTCGAGGTGCCGGCGAGTTTGCCTTCGTCCCACTGGACAACAAGAGCTTTGCGGCCTTCCATCGCGGACCAAGTGTTGTCAGCGAGCACCGCAACACCACTCGATATCTGAACCACCTGCTTCACACCGGGAACGGCTTTCGCTTTCGTTGCATCGAAGCTCGCAACCTTTCCGCCGAAGACCGGGCAGCGCTGGAGCGACGCGTACAACATTCCCGGCACTTTCACATCGATGCCGAACATGGTCTTTCCGCTGACCTTCCCAGGCGTGTCCATGCGCTTCTGCGATTTTCCGACCAGCTTGAACTGGGTCGGATCCTTCAACGAAGCGGTCTGGGGCACTGGAAGTTTCGACGCGGCGTCGGCCAGAGAACCAAAGCTGAGACGTTCCTGCGTCGTGAGATTCACGATCGTGTTGTTCTCGGCGCGGCATTGCGACTTCGGAACGTTCCATTTCTGGGCGGCCGCCTGCACGAGCATCTCGCACGCCGTTGCTCCGGCTTTGCGCAGCGGTTCCCACGATGTGCGAATGCTCTGGCTTCCGAAGACGCCTTGCACTGGACCAAATGCCACGGGATCGACGCCTGGAAACTCGGTTCGGATCTTTTTCCAGTCACATTCCAATTCCTCGGCCAGCAGCATGGAGAGCGAGGTGACTGTTCCCTGCCCCATTTCAGCCTTGTGGATGTACAGCGTGACCATATCGTCCATGCCAACGCGGACGTACGCGTTGAGCTTGCCGGCAGCGGTTTGCGCCAGGAGTGAATTGCTTTCCGGAAGATAGAAACCCAGCACAAGGCCGCCCGCTGCGCCCGCAGTGGTCTTCAGGAAATTTCGCCGGGAGATTTTCTGGATCGCGCTCATTGGCCACCTCCAGTCGTCTCCACCTTCGAGCCCGCATATCGCGCCGCCCGATGAATGGCCTCACGAATGGCCGAATATGTTCCGCACCGGCATATATTGCCTCGCATGGCCTGATCGATGTCGGCGTCTGTGGGGTTGGCCTTGCGAGCTAGTAGCGATGCGGCGGACATGATCTGTCCGGACTGGCAGTATCCGCATTGAGGCACGTCGGACTCGATCCATGCGCGCTGTACCGGGTGATTCATATCGGGCGACAACCCTTCGATTGTCGTAACGCTCTTACCCGCAACGCTCGAAATCGGCGTGCCGCAGGAGCGCGTCGCGATTCCGTTGATGTGAACCGTGCAGGCCCCGCACAACTGCAGACCGCAACCGAATTTGGTGCCGGTCAAACCGAGCGTGTCGCGCAAAACCCAGAGCAACGGCATCTGCGGCGATACGTCGACGCTTTGTCGTTTCCCATTAAGGGTGAACTCAATGGCTGGCATTTGGACCCCCTCCGAGGATTGTGGGAAGTATATACGAATCCTGCACCTTAAATGACCATTGACCATTGACCATTGAGAATTGACAAAGCATTCCGAAAAAATGGTCAATTCTCAATGGTCAATGGTCATTTAGAAAGGGGGGTGAGAGTCGGAGGGGTGGTTTGATTTCGACCCTCACCCGTTGTCCCTCTCCCCGGACGGAGAGGGAACTCGAAGCTCAGTGCTTCCCGTGGGGTTCAGCGAATTCGTTTCTCTCTCGCCGTTCTTCTCGCCGCTCGGCCTGGACCTTCTGCCGCTCTGCTTTGTCGAACTTCTTCTCCTTGTGCATGAACACACGCGGATGTTCTGCAAGATCCGCGCGAATCGCCGGATGATTGTTCAGAAAATCCTTCAACTCCGGATGCTTCGCGACGAAGTTTGGGTCGTTCACGAGCGCAGGATTCTTCCGAAGCTCTTTGTCGAGCGCCGGATGTTTGTCGAGAAAGTCATCGAAGTTTTTCACTTCAGCCGGAGAAATGTCTTTGCCGGTCTTTTCGAAGTGCCGCTCACGCTTCATGAAGCCATTGGGATTTTCGCGGATCTCTTCGCGAACGCCGGGATGATTCGCCAGAAACTCCCTCAACTCCGGATGAGCTGACAGATAGGCAGAATCCTTCACAAGTGCAGGATTGCTCTTCAGATCCTTCTCGATGGCGGGATGCGTATCGAGGAAGTTGTCGAAATTATTCAATTCCTGGCGAGTGATGTCTCGGTTCTGCTGTCCCGCAAACACTGGTTGCGTCAGGAAAGCGGCAAGGAATAACAAACAGAATATTTTTAAGTATCGCATCTAAGTCTGACCTCCTACCTGCACAGACCGTGCAGGCGAACGCCGGGTTTATCGCAGCCGCAGTTCCAGAATCCGCCACGAGAAACCTTTCAGATCCAATCGCTTCCAATTGAGAACGGGGTTACCACGGGGCCAAACCATGAAATTTTTGGATGTATAATCTGCACCACTCCCACCCCCCGTTGATGTGGAACCATTAAAAGGAGATTAAGGATGATTGCGAGGACTGCATTACTGGTGCTGGCCACAGCCGCTGCGCTGTTGGGCCAGACGACAAATGCAACACTGAGAGGTTTGATCACGGATCAATCGGGCGCGGTTTTACCGGGTGTGACCGTCACTGCAAAAAATCAAAGCACAGCCGGCGAGCGGACGACGCTGAGCGATGAAACAGGCAACTACCAGCTCGCGGCGCTGCCCGTTGGCGTCTACCAGATCGAGGTGCGGCTGCAGGGAATGAAGCCGCAGATCGTCAGCGGACTCACGCTCGAGGTTGGTCAGATCGCGATTCGAAACTTCAAGCTCGAAGTGGGCGGGCTCACTGAGGAAGTCACCGTCGCGGGGGACGCGCCGACTATTGAGACGACAACGATCACGGTTGGCCAGGTGATCAACCAGCGGACGGTTCAAGACGTTCCGCTGAATGGCAGGCATTTTTTGGATCTGGGGATGTTGATTCCGGGATCGGTGACTCCGCCGGCGAACGCGGGATTGGCTGCGCCGCTGCGGGGCCAGGGCTTTTTCGGATTCAATACCGCCGGCAATCGTGAAGACGGCGTGAACTTCATGCTCAACGGCATCAACCTGAATGATATTTCAAACCAGCAGGTCACGTTTCAGCCGTCGATCAATACCGTTGACGAATTCAAAGTAACGAATTCGACTTTCAGCGCGGAGTACGGGCGTAATTCCGGCGCGATCGTCAACGTCGCAACGAAGTCCGGAACCAATCAATTCCACGGTGAAGTGTTCGACTACCTGCGAAACGACGTCTTCGATGCGCGAAACTTTTTCGACATAGCGAAGCCGGGTTTTCGCCGCAACCAATATGGTGGCGCGTTGGGCGGGCCGATCGTAAAGGATCGAACGTTCTTCTTCTTCAGCTATGAAGGTCTGACGCATCGCCAGGCACTAACGCTCAACAGCGGCGTCCTGACCGATGCGCAGCGCGCGTCGGTCACGGACCCGTCGGTCAGGAAGCTCCTTCCTTTAATACCTCTGGCAAACACCGGCACGAGTACATTTCGCGGCCCGGGCGTTGCTCCGGTTGGGAACAATCAATATACCCTCGATATCAATCACAGGCTGACGGCGAATGATGCCGTGCACGGCTACTATGCGAATCAGCGGGACAGCCGGACAGAACCGACATCCCAGAACACTCAGACCGTTCCTGGCTTCGGAGACACGCGCGGAGGGCAGCGGCAGGTCTTCACCATCAGCGAAACACACACGTTCGGCTCGAACGTTGTGAACGAGGCGCGGTTCGGTTTCAATCGTATCTACATCACCTTCAAGCCGAATGCGAATCTAAATCCCGCGGACTACGGCATCAACAACGGCATCAATAAGCCGGTGGCGTTGCCGACGATAACGGTTCAGGGCATCGGTCTGGTGATCGGCGGACCGGCGGACACCGGTCGCGGCATCATGACGGCAACGGGCGCCGATACGCTGACTGTCTTGAAAGGCCGGCATTCTTTCAAAATCGGCGGTGAGTTTCGTCCATCCTGGTCGAACAATTTTTCGACCAACAACGGCACGTTCACCTTCGCCAGCGCCGCCGCGTTCGTTGCCGATACGGCGAATGCATTCACGCAGACGCTCGGTGATACATCGACTTCAGATCTGCTGAGATCGATGGGCCTGTTTGTCCAGGACAATTACAAAATCCGATCGAATCTGACGCTCGAACTCGGATTGCGTTACGACTGGAACATGTCGCCAACCGAGCGCTACAACCGCTTCATCATTTTCGATCCCAACACGAATTCACTCGTGCGCGTTGGCTCGGGTCTGGACAGGGTCTACCGGCAGAATGCCAAAAACTTCCAGCCCCGAATCGGTTTCGCCTGGGATCCAAATAACGATGGCAGGATGTCGGTGCGCGGCGGCTACGCGATTCTGACCGAGCAGCCGAGAGACCTGACCGCCGCACTTTCCGGAAATCCGCCGCTCAGCGTGCCACTGGCGCTGCCGGCGGGCACGACGACGACGCTTTCCCGCGCGTTTAACGATGTGCAGGCGAGCGGCACGATCGCTCCAACTTCAATCGACAAGAACTTTGATAACTCTTACGTGCAATCCTGGAATCTGAATATCCAGCGGGAGGTGAAAGGCGGGGTCGCCGTCTCCGTCGGGTATTACGGCTCTAAAGGAACGCACATGCAAATCACGCGCAACCTGAACCAGCTTATTAATGGTGTGCGGCCGATTCCCCGCCTTTCCGCGACGAGCCCGATCTCGCCGAACACGGGATTGACCAACATCACACAGCGTGAAAGCGGCGGCAATTCGAGCTACAACGCGATGTGGCTGACGGCGAACAAACGGTTCGCTCGCGGCCTGACATTCAACGCGTCGTACACGTTTTCGAAATCCATTGATTACAATTCGCGGACAGCTCAGACGCTTGCGACGACGCCGGTACAGGACAGCTTCAATTTACGCGGAAGCCGGGGCCTTTCCGATTTCGATGCGCGGCACCGATTCGTGATCAGCACGATTTACGAGCTTCCTTTCAAAGGGAACCGTGTGATCGAAGGCTGGCAGCTTTCGACGATTGTCCAGGATCAGTCGGGAAATCCGTTGAACATACTCTCCGGCAGCACGTCGACAACGAACATCAACAACCTTACAGGCGTCGCATCAATCCGGCCGGATCTGATCGCTCCAGTGCAGATGATCCGCGACGTGAACCAGTGGTTCAGCAACGGCGTGTGCGACCCGACCGATCCCGCGAATTGTCCGGCGGGTTCCACGTTCGGGATTCCGGTAAGCTTCGTGAACGGAAGCCGCGTTTTG
>Ga0070707_100003827_pt1 | contig 14184 bp, 12 predicted proteins | sample KBSK5502metaG_FD_65468 | JGI IMG/M metagenome (GOLD analysis project Ga0070707, IMG submission 65468) | Corn, switchgrass and miscanthus rhizosphere microbial communities from Kellogg Biological Station, Michigan, USA - KBS K5-50-2 metaG | ecosystem: Host-associated > Plants > Roots >... | reverse complement strand
ACAAGAATGTTTACGTGGCAACCGGTTTTTCCGGCAATGGAATCACCTACGGAACAATTTCCGGAATGTTGATTGTCGATCTAATCGTCGGCCGCGAAAATGGTTGGGCGAAACTTTACGATCCCGCGCGAAAAACGTTGCAGCCAAGAGTGCTCGCCGATTACGTGAGAGAAAACGCGAACGTCGCTGCGCAACTTCGGGACTACGTCACGAGCGGGGACGAACCTTCCGCGGACAAAATCAAGAATGGCGAAGGCGCGATTTTGCGCAACGGCGTCAGAAAAATCGCGGCCTATCGCGACGAGAGCGGCACGTTGTATGAATTCTCAGCGGTTTGTCCGCATTTGAAATGCATCGTGCGTTGGGACAGTTGCGAAAAGACCTGGGATTGTCCGTGTCACGGCTCGCGCTTCGACGCGCTCGGTCGAGTGCTTAACGGCCCCGCGATTTCTGATCTACAGCCGCTCGACGCAGCGTAGCAAGCGTGAGACAAGCGACTTGGCTTTATCAAACCTAGGAAATGTCTCTATCGGGACGAAAAGTAACACCGGTGTTACTAAATTCTGTCAAGTTCGCTTCGAAATCGGACCGACTATTTCGCGAGGCTAGACTGTGAACAGTAAACTTTTTGCGGCGTTAACTGGCGTTGTGATCGTCTTCGCGACGCACGGATTGGCAGTCGAAATCACCGAACCGGCCGGCGCTGCGCACGGTTATCCCGGCCTATGCGACATCAACGGGAAAAAACTCGCCGATGGCGAATTCCGTCAGTGGATCGAGGACAAGCGCTTGCACGTCGTCATCACTTACAAATTTCCCGACGGCCGGCTTTGGGAAGAAAACGCGCTTTTCCGCCAGCAACCCGAGCTGATTCAGGAAAAATGGTCGTGGAAAGAACTCAGGGATGGAAAATCTGAGCGGGAGTTTGTGGCGGACCTTTCAGCGGGAACGGCTAGCGCGCACATTTCTAAGGACAACAAAGACGTCACCAGCAAGATCGACATCGTGCCCGGCCAGACCTTTGCCGGATTTGGATTCACCATCGCGCTCAGCAATTTGTCGCCGCGCCTAATCAAAGGCGAACAGATCGAACTCAAAGCCGTCGGCTTTTCGCCGATCCCGACGCTCAAACCGCAGGTGGTGACGGTGAAAGTTTCGCACGCGGGCCTCGAACAAATGAAAATGTCGGGCCGAATTTTGCGCGGCGACAATTTTCTGATTCATCCGGAGGTTTCGATTATTGCCAAGCTGTTGATCAAAGTTCCCGACACGCACATTTGGTTAACCGCCGGCCGCCCGCCCGGTTTTCTCCGTTGGGAAGGGTCGATTGTTTTGCCGAACGACGAGATGATTCGAGTCGATCTCGTGTCAGATCACGCCGGCGGTCCCGCCGAGCCGGCGCGTTAATCGCAAGCAATAGAGGAGCGGTATCGCGCCGAATATTCCGAAGCTGCAATCGATCAGCGTCCAGAAAAATGGAATGCCGCGAATCGGACCGGCAATTAGCGCGAGAACAATCACTCCCGCGCACGCAATCAGTCCGACATAAAGCAAGGCGCGATATTTAATCGGATCGATGAAAGGAAGAATGAAGAACGCCGCGATGACAAAATGGCCGAAGCCGAGCCAATCAGTGCCGTAAGCGAAAAACGGAAATTGCGAATAGGTTTGCACGAGCGCTAAATGAACGTGGGAAATGAAATGGCCAAGATTTCCTGAATCGCCCAGCCACCTATCCAGAATCGACAATTCCCAGCGCAACGGTAAGGCGCTGATTCCGCTCAACACGAGACCGAAAATGAAAATGCCGAGCGCGATTCGAGAGCGAGCGAGCATGACGCACGATAGCACGATGTCGATCTTGCCAATGAGCGCGAAACGATGAAATAGAAAGACGCGAATGAAAGAGTCATCGACTGACCGCTCGCGCATCGCGCTTTCGCGCGAGGAGATGCGGAAGTTTGGCTACGCCGTTGTCGATCTTCTGACCGATCATTTTGCGAATATTCGCGATGAGCGCGTTGGAGCGAAGGTTGATCCGGCGAAGCTGATTCCGCTATTTGATGTCGATCCGCCGGAGAACGGCCGGGATCCGAATGAAATTCTCACGCAACTGAAGCGCGACGTGTTTCCAAATAATCTGCACGTCGATCATCCGCGCTTCTTCGCGTTCGTTCCGGGGCCGAACAATTTTGTCAGCACGATGGGCGACGCGCTCGCGGCCGGATTCAACATTTTCAATGGGACATGGCTAGGCGGACCGGCTGCGGCTGCGGTCGAACTCGGCGTCGTGCGCTGGCTTTGCCGGATTTGCGGTCTTCCGGAATCAGCGGGCGGTCTTTTTGTGAGCGGCGGTTCGATGGCGAACCTGACCGGCTTGGTTGCGGCGCGAAACGCGTTGCTTCGCGACCGGATCGACAAGGCGACCGTTTATTTTTCCGATCAAACCCACGCGTCAGTGCAGCGCGCGTTGCATGTCATCGGTTTCCTGCGCGAACAAATGCGCAAACTTCCAAGCGACGAAAATTTTCGATTGTCGATCCAAAAGTTGCGCGAAACGATCGCCGACGATCGGGCGAAGGGTTTGCGTCCATTCTGCGTGATCGCCAATGCCGGAACGACAAACACCGGCGCGGTGGATCCGCTTTCTGAATTGGCGGACGTCGCCAAACACGAAGAACTTTGGCTGCACATCGACGGCGCTTTCGGCGCCGCTTCGATTTTGTGCGAACGCGGCCGCGCGCTGTTGCGCGGACTCGAGCGCGCGGACTCGATCTCGCTCGATCCGCACAAGTGGCTATTTCAATCATTCGAGTGCGGCTGCGTTTTGGTCCGCGACACGGCGCAGTTGAAATCGGCATTTCAAATCAAGCCGGATTATTTGCGCGACGTGCATCGGATCTCGGCTGAATTCAATCCAGCCGACTATGGCGTTCAGCTGACCCGAAGTTTTCGCGCGCTCAAAGTCTGGCTATCGCTTCAAACGTTTGGTGTCGCCGCGTTTCGCGAAGCGATTGCTCGCGGATTTGAGCTGGCCGAAATTGCCGAGCGCGAGCTGCGCGTGCGCAAAGGTTGGGAAATTCTTTCGCCCGCGCAGGTGGCGACGGTTTGTTTTCGCTTCGGAGACAGCGACGAACTGCAAACTCAACTTGTCGATCTTATGATGAACGACGGTTACGCGCTGCTTACGTCCACGACTTTGCGCGGCGCGGTCGCGCTACGTTTGTGCGCGATCAATCCGCGAACAACCGAGCAGGACATTTTTGAAACGATCGAGCGTCTCGACAAATTCGCGCGCAAGCTGTAGCGACGGTCTGCGACCGCCGGATTTCGGCGCTGATAAAAAGCGGCGCTACAGTTATTCCACAGTCGCGTTTTGAATCAGGACCCAGAGAACAAGCACGAGTGACATAAGTTACTCCTTGTGGCGAATGCTGCCGGCGCCGCTGATGTGTTTTTCAACTTTCGGCGGATTGCCGGAATAAATGACTTTGCCGGCGCCGGTAATGGAGACGCTCAACGCCTCGCTCACGGCGACTTCGGCGTGGGACGCGCCAGTTGAAGAAATCTCGGCGGTCTTGGTTTTGAGTTCGTCCGCTTCGAGCTTGCTTGCCCCGGTCATGTCGGTGATGAGATCGTCGACGTTTCCGTCGAGCAGGACTTTCGCGGCACCGGTCGATTCAATTGCGAAATTGCGGCCGGTAAGTTGTTTCGCGGTCAGCCGCGCCGCGCCGGTGAGTTTGGCGCCGGAGCGGGTTGTGCTGGAAATGGCGACATTAATATGATGCGTCGGCCAAAGACTTCCGCGTGAATGAAGCCGCAGCCGGTGATCGACGTTCTCCGTGGTGATGTGACGAAGGAGGTTTTCGTCCGTGGTGACGCTGAGCGAAGGCGGGCCGTTCTTCCACTCAATATAAAAACCGCCGTCGGCTTCGATTTCGGAGAAATCACTAACGTCCCGAGTGTCGGTGATGATGTGACCATTGCCCATGATTCCGCCAAAGCGGCAACCGGCGCTGGCCAGAACCGCGGCTGCGAGGAGAGCGATCGTAATCTTATTCATAATAGTACGTCTTACCGGTGAGATGCGGCCACCGGCGGGATTGGATTCAACAATCTGGCCGTTATTTTGAGATCTTGAATTTCACCGTCTGCGCGAGCTCGTCGTCCACGAAGAATTCGATGCGATAAGCGCCCGGCGCCCAGCCTTGTTCAGGCGTTGAGAGCGTGAAAGTGCCGCTGGAATTTGAAGTCGGCGCCGTCGTGCTCGATTCATCGATTTGATAATCGGCCGAAACGTCCGCGACGCTTTCGGCAATTAACACCGCACGGATCTCAGCTTTGTTTCGAAGATCGTGTCCGCGCCAGCGCACGTAAATCGCAGGCGTGTCGGCTTTGAATTCGGTTTTGAACTCGCCGGTTGATTCGTTCGAAACGCCGGCGGAAAATTTTTCTGGCGATGAAGTAGTAATCTTTGGCGGCGCAGCCACAACTTTTGGCGGCTCTTTTAATATGAGAGTCGTTTTCTGCAACGTGCTGCCAGACTCGCCTTTGATTATTGTCTCAACTTTCACGAAGCCGATAGTCGGAGCGAACCAACGATCTATGGTCGCGACCGAAGGCGAAGTCTGTTCGCAATGAATTCGCCAGGCGCGAAATTTTCCGGCCGGAAGATCGACATCCTCGTCGCCGGCGACGTCGTAAAACTGAGCCACGTTTGTTTCGCCGATTTTTCCGTCAAAGTTCCAGGTGACTCCTTTCTTCAATGGCAACGCCAGCAGCTTTTGTGGCGGAATTAGTTTTGTGATATTGCCCCGCTCGTCTCTTCTCGCAGGACAGACGATTCCATTTTTTTCCACCGCAATGAGATCGACGCTTTCGAGCGAATCACCGTGATAAATTTCCAGCCGCCGCAATTCCTGATGGTCGATCTTCTCAGTTCCGCCGAGGCGGTAAGTCACGTCGAAGTGTTCTCGCTCGTTCGGTTCGGTTAAATCGAGGCTCTCGCTCGGCCGCTCTTGAATCATTTCGTATTTCCATGAAAATCCTTCCGCGGTTGGAAAAAGCGGCTCGGCCGCGCTGCAGGCAAGCGGAGCCAGAAAAATCGCGAACGTGGCCGATTTCATTCTCGGTGAGACAAGCCATGTGATTGAAAGTTCAATCGCGCGGTGCACGAATTCAATTATCATGGCGAATGCGAAACCGCGGGGCGCGATTTCTTCTCGGTCTAATCGCCGCGACGTTTCTAGGTTCGGCGCCGGGTTCGTTCTCGCAAGATCGGCATGTGGTGATCGTGGTTTGGGACGGGATGCGTCCGGATTTCGTCAGCGAACAAAACACGCCCACGCTTTGGAAGCTCGCAAAGAACGGTGTGATCTTTAAGAATCATCACTCGGTTTATCCGAGCGCGACCATTGTTAACGGCACCGCCATCAACGCGGGCGCTTATCCGGATCACAGCGGAATTCTGGCAAATCACGATTATCTGCCGGCGATCGACTCACGAAAATCGGTCGACGTCGAGAGCATCGGTGTCGTGCGCAAGGGCGATGCGCTCAGCGGCGGAAAGTATATTCCTGTTCCGACGATTTCCGAGTTGATCCGCAATGCCGGCGGAAAAACGGCGATCGCCAGTGCGAAAACCGTTGGGCTTCTCTTCGATCGACATGCTGATTCGCGAAGCAACCAAGACATTTTTGCCGGTGAATCGGTTCCGCACGAAGCAATCATTGAAATTATGAAAACGCTCGGCGCATTTCCTCCGGCAACGCAACCCTGCGACCGCGACACATGGACGACGAAAGCGTTGACCGATTTTTTGTGGCGAGATGGCGTTCCGGAATTTTCGCTGCTTTGGCTGAGCGAGCCGGATGATACCGAACATCAAACTGCGCCCGGCGATCCGGCGGCAGTCGCCGCAATCAAATCGAGTGATCAAAATCTGGCGCGCGTCTTAGCTGCATTAGATCGACCCGCCTCCGCCAAGGCTACGGCGAGGCAGGCAACGGACATCTTTGTCGTTTCCGATCACGGTTTTTCGACCATCGCGCTCTCGATCGACATCCGGAAAATTTTGCGCGACGGCGGCTTTGATGCGGTGACGGAGTTTGTAACTGAACCGAAGCCGGGACAGATCATGATCGTCGGTAACGGCGGCACAGTTTTGTTTTACGTGATCGGTCACGACACTGCCGTCACGCATCGGCTCGTTGAATTTTTGCAGCAAACGGATTTCGCGGGTGTGATTTTCACGCGGCAACAAATGGAGGGAACGTTCACGCTCGACAAAGCGAAGATCGACGACGAACACGCGCCGGATGTGGAGATGGCGTTTCATTGGAGTGAAGAGAAAAACAAATTCGGCGTCGCCGGAATGATTGATGCGGACTGGCAGCGCGCGGCCGGAAAAGGAACGCACGCGACCATGAGCAAATTCGAGCTGCACAACATCCTGATCGCAGCGGGACCGGATTTTCAATCGGGCCTAACGAGCGACGTTCCGAGCGGCAATGTCGATCTTGCCCCGACGATCTGCGCCATTCTTGGAATCAAATCGGCGAACTCGATGGACGGACGAATTTTATCGGAAGTGATGACGAGCCCGAAAAGTGCGAAACCGGAAGCGGAAACACTTAAGGCGACAAAAAAGTTTCCGAATGGAACCTGGCGACAAGAATTAAAAATCTCGCGCGTCGGATCGACAATTTATCTGAACGAAGGGAACGGCGGATTCGCGCGCTGAGCGAGCATCAGGTTTTTCCCTACTCGTAGTCGCGGAAAAGTTTTTGACGTGGCGTTGATCCTGCTGGAAATAACCCGCATGAAACAGCTAATTCGTTTAATGGGTGTACTTTCCGTTTGCAGCGCAATCACAGCGTTTGCCGGAACGGAAACTTACAGTGGGAAAGAAATGAAACAGGTCGCGCCGGCGCCGTCTCCGTGTCCGACTTGGGATGGATTTTATGTCGGCATTTCCGGCGGATATAAATTCGCCAGCGCCAATCAAGGCTTAGATCTCGGCGGCGCATGGGCTACGGTTTCAACGCGCGAAAAAGATCCTGTTGAAGACGAAGGCTCGGGCAACCTGGATACGAGCGGTGGAGAACTCGGCGGCGTCATTGGATATAATTTTGTATGGAATAATTGGTTGCTCGGTTTAGAAGCGGCGGGCGGCTACCTTTGGCTGCGCGATTCAAGCGCAACCAACTTCGCGGTTGGCGGAACATCGCCGACGTACGAAGTCGATGCCGGCTTTCATACCAACTACTTGTTCACATTTGGTCCGCGAATCGGATACACCTTTTGCCGTTGGATGCCGTACGTCACTGGCGGACTTGCCCTGGGCAACGTGTTTTACGAACAGGAAATCATCAACCAGTCACTCTCACCGCATTTCTTTGAGGGCGGCAATACCGAGGACACTCGAGTAGGCTGGATGGTTGGCGGCGGACTGGAGTACGCCCTGACCGACCACTGGCATCTGCGCGGTCAATATCAATATATCGACTTGGGCAAAACCTCTTTCGACAGTTCGAGTGACCTGGCAGGTTTTACCTACACCGGGAATCATGACTTGAAGCTGCATGAGCATAACGCCAGCTTCGCGATCATGTACAAGTTCTAGTCGTTAGGCCATTTTAGTTTTTGCGCCGCCGGGCTCAGATATTTGATCCCGGCGGTTTTGCGTACAGCTGTCGCTGATCTGATTAATCTCAAGAGCTGCTTGACGCGGAGGCGATTTGTTGAGAAAAGTCCGGCATGAAACAGCTAGCTCGCCTAACAATTCTCTTTTGTCTTTCTGCAGGCTTGGCCCTGACGGTTGTGGCCGGCCCTGAGCCGTTGCCGAGCGGGAAGGAAATGAAACAAGTCGCGCCCGCGCCGCCGCCGGAGTGTAACTGGACCGGTTTTTACATCGGTCTGAACGTCGGTGGCCAGTTTGGTCACGCTGAGGACAAAGACCTTGACGGCTACAATTCTTTTCGCGGTTACGATTCTACCAACAGGCCGTGGGGATACAGCGAGTCAGGAGTCGTTGCCGGCGGCCAGGTCGGTTACAACTACCAGTGGAATTGGCTGGTCTTGGGAGTGGAAGCCGATGGCGGCTACATGAACTTAGATGGCCGTGGATTGGAGCCAGATCCCATCGGGCGCAATGATGTTCGTGGAGAAAGCGACAGTGACTTTTTCACCACAATTCGTGGCCGGCTCGGTTTTGCGTTTGGTCACTGGCTATTTTATGGGACTGGTGGCGGCATCGGCGTTAACTGGGAGACGCGCGTAGTCGATGATTGCAACACGGGCAATTGTGGCCTTGGCCTGATTGATGCGCACAAGCAGGAGTTTGATTGGGGATGGACCGGCGGCGGTGGCATCGAGTACATGCTCGGCTGCCATTGGACGATCAGAGGCGAATATCTGCGCTATCAGCTGGACAACCAGACCTTCAGCGGGGTCAATACTTTCAATGGTGTCACTTACGGTTGGCGAGCCAGTGACGCAGGTAATATCATCCGAGCGGCTTTGAACTATAAGTTCTAATCGCTAGCCAAAGCTGAGTTTTTCAACCACCGAGATTGGATTGTCCGATCTCGGTGGTTTTGTTTTAAAGTGCTGGCGTTGCCAATGAACAACGCAAGCGTCAAAGCATTTGCTCTCATTCTCGCAGGCGCGTTGCTCGTCCTGGCGCTCTGGCCGTCTTTCCAATCGCCTGCGCCGCCGGAAGACGAGGGGATCGCGCTCGTTTATCCGGAAATGTTTTTGAAGGGACACTTACCGTATCGGGATTTCGAAACCATTTATGGTCCCGGAAATCTTCTCGTTCTGTCCGCAAGCTACTCGATTTTCGGAATCAACATTTTCGTCGAGCGCGCCGTGGGTCTAATTTTTCGGTTGCTCATCTTGTTGGGAATTTTTTGCGTCGCGCAGCGTTGGGGCAGCATTGTCGCGTTCGGCTGTGTGTTGCTGACCATCATCATGCTCGGCGGCACCCAACTTTTCGCCAACACCTGGTTCACGGCTCTCGCCTTTGCGCTTTGTGGATTATGCATCGCGGCAAAAGTTAATTCTCTCTGGCGCTGTTTTGTTGCTGGAATTCTGGCCGCCGCTGCGATCTTGTCTCGTTCTGATCTCGGGCCGGCGGTAGTTCTCGCATTTCTGCCGCTGTTCTTGTTGATGGAGCCAAAGACCCGTTACGCATTCTTAATCGGTGGCGTGATCGGATTACTTCCGCTCGTTTGGTTCGCCATTGCCGTCGGTCCGCGCCAATTGATCTACAGTCTATTTCTTTTTCCGGTTTTTTACCTCAGTTCGGCCGCCTATTTTCCGATTTCAACCGCGCCTCCAGACTTGCGTTACATTTTTTATTTGGATTTGGCTGCGATCTTCCTAAGTCTCTGCGCTGGTTTTCTTGCTTCTCGTCGCCAAGATCGACAACGGAGCCGGCGGGAGCCGAGCGATATGGACGGGCAAGCCCGAGAGGGTGAGCGAGACGGGAGTCGAGCGCATCAATCGGGTCGCTTGTTTTTCGGCGCGACAATTCTCGGCGGCGCTTGCGTTCATTATGCGGTGTCGCGGTTCGATGGCAGTCACGTGATCAACGCCGCGCTGATTCCCATCGCACTGTTGCCGCTGTCGATCTTTGTTGTTTCTTCCGCTGTAATAAAAAGCGTTGGGCGCGCGATTTTAGCGGCGGCGGCGATCATCGTCGCGTTTGTCGCAGTTCAGCTCGTTCTTCCAGTCTACACTCGCTATTTTTTCCGCGGGATTCGCGTCTCGCTTCATTTTGAGAACGCGCGCCAGGTCGGCAATTCCGGCGACGCACTCGAGCCCGGCGACAAAGGTATTTTCGTTGGAGATAATGGGCGATCGGTCCCAATCGGCCGGCCTGCAGTTGCGCAAGCAACTCAACAAATGCTCACCGAGCTCGAGAAAGTTTCCGCTGCTGGCCAATCTCTTCTGGTTGGACCGGGTGATCTTCGCCGGACGGTCGGGGCCGATACGTTTATTTATCATCTGCTGCCGCAATTGCGTCCGGCCACCTATTATCTGGAAATGAATCCCGGTTCGACAAACGCGCCCGGTTCGCGACTCGTCGATGATGTCGCAAAAGCGGATTGGCTCGTCCTCGATCGAAGCTGGGACAATATCAATGAACCGAATCGGTCAGCCGAGTTTGGTTCGGATGTTCCCAATCAAGTTGTTCGCACAAAATTCGATCTTTGGGCGGAGTACGGTCCCTATCTGATTTTGCGTAATCATAGACTCCGCAATTCAGTAGAGCTGCCGCCATCGCGACAATAACAACCGCGTCGTTTACTGCCGGCTCGGCATTTCGCGATGCGGTTTGTTCGCACGATAGAGCACGATTTCGCTCTGTAACGTTTCGACTAGCGAAGAATTTTGCCGCGCCGTCGCTGATTTCAATGCTTCCTCCGCCGTCGCGACCGCCTTGGAAAATTCGCCGGCTTCGGCGTAGGCAGCGGCAAGTGTGCGAAGGACAATCGGATCTTGTCCGCCTGGTAGCGCGGTTGCTTTTTCCGCTAACTCAACCGCGCGCTTTCCATTGCGCAGCGTTTCCTCGGGATAAGTCGCCAGCACCCACGCCAGATTATTCTCCGCGTTCCCATCGTTTGGTTTGATCGCCAGGCTTGTTTCCCATTGTGCGATCGCGCCGCGCGGATCGCCACTTTGGATCAAGACTACGCCGAGATTGTTATGCGCGTCGGTATTGAGCGGGTTTGCTTTGAGACGATTTTGCCAATAAGCGATCGCCGATTGCGATTGCTCGGCCGTTAAAACCATCGGCACTCTTCCATACGCGCCGGCGTTTGCCGGCCGAATTTCAATCGCGGCCTGCGAATGAGCGATCGCTTCGTCGAGTTTGCCGCGCTCCAGCAAGGCCTCGGCCAAACACAAATGTGCGGTGTCGTTGTTTTTCGTAACCGCGAGCGTGTGTGTCCAAATCGAAATGCTATCGCGCCAGTAAGTGGTTTCTTGGAATGAACAAGCAGTCAGCGCGATGATCGCTGTCGCCGCGCCAAATCGTAGAATCGCTGCGCGCCACCGCCATTCTTTTGTTAGATCGACAACTAACCAAGTCAGCGCGATCAGCAGCCCGATGTGCGGAAGATATGTGTAACGATCCGCGTGAGCTTGCAATCCGACCTGCACCAGTCCGAGCATCGGCACGAGCATGCCGACGTACCAAAGCCATCCCACGAAGAAATAAGGTGCTGTCTTTCTAAGAAAGACACTCAAAACGGTGACGGCGGCAATGCATGCAGCCGCTAACAAAACCAAGACAAGATTTTCTTCGCCGCGCGGATGCGGATAGAACAACGCGAGATCTGTCGGCCAAACCAATTGTCTTAGATAAATGAGCATCGACACGATCGCGTTCTCCCCTCGCCAGGAAAATGGAAGTCCGCCCAGTGAACTGATCGTTGGCCGTTGCGCCCAGATCGTCACGACGCACGACGCTGCGGAAAGCGCGAAGAGCGGAATTTTTTCGACAACGAATGATGTGATTGTCGATCTTTTCTGACCGCTGACCTCTGACCTGTGACTTCTGTTCAGGGGCCAATAATCCAAAAGCAAAAGAACGAAAGGCAAAGTCACAAGCGTGGGCTTGGACATCAATCCGCACGCGAACAAAATTAGGACGAACAAATAGCGCGTTGCGTTTGGAGCGCGGGCATAACGCGCATACGCGAGCAGCGTTGCCGCAAAAAACACACCGCTTAAAACATCTTTGCGCGCCGCAACCCACGCGACCGATTCAACACGCAACGGGTGGATAGCAAAGATCGCGGCGACAAATGCGCTTCGCCAAACTGATCCGGTCAGTTGTTGCAACGCAAAAAAAAGTAAAACAACCGCGACGCTTTGGAGGAGGACGTTCGTGAAGTGATGCCCGCCAGCGTTCAAACCGTAAAGCTGACAATCGAGCATGTGCGTCAGCGTGGTCAGCGGATGCCAGTTTTCGGAATGCGAGTGAGTGAATGCCCAGACGAAACCGGTACCGCTCAGACCGCCGCTGACCTGCGCGTTCTCATAAACATATTTGTTGTCGTCAAAATTAATGAAGCCATGCCGCAATGTTTGACCGAATACGGTCCAGACGAGGGCAACGAGCAGCGCGCAAATTCCAATCAAGGTTCGGCGATTCACCGGTGAGACGTTGATCACTAACCACTATTATGAGGTTAGCGGCTTGAAGACAATTCTCGGGACGTCTTGTAGGTGACGGCTCAAAGTCGGTGGATTGACGTACCCGCCGCGAACAAATACCATCGACCTCGTGTTTCAAAGTCTCGGCCGCGCAATTACCGTTCTCGCGCTTTGCTGTGCCATCGGTTTGCAGTGGATCGCGCTTCAATCCGTGGCCTGGACGACCATGATCGTCGAGTATTCGAAATGCGCGCCGCTCGGCAAGGCGATCGCTCAAACCTTCGATGGCGCGCATCCCTGCTCACTTTGCCACGTTGTGAACAACGGAAAAAATTCCGAGAAAAAATCTGAGCTGCAATCGGCCGCGCCCAAGATCGACATCATCTGCACGGCGCGCTCTGTCCAGCTGGTGCGACCGGCCCGACCTTTCGAATACACGACGACGGACTCACTTTTTTCTAATTTCAGTCATTCGCCGCCGGCTCCGCCGCCGCGCTGCTTCCTCAGTTAATTGGGACGGTTGAGCTGCATCCGTGCGGGTGCACGAGGTTGTAGCGCGTCCCGCAATTAAGACTTGAGAAGTGTTGCGCTAGGTCGCGGCGTTTCTCTTTCATCAGGAGGAACAAATGAAATCTTTACGTTTGTATGCATTTTTAATTTTTGCCACGAGCGCAGCGACGCGTGTTTGCGCGTGCGATCTTTGCGGTTGTTACACGCCGCAGCTTGAAGCGATGCCAGGAATGGAATCGGAGCATCCTATTCCGTGGCTCACGGGATGGTATGCCGCCGCCGGTGAACAATTCACCCGATTTGCTACGGTGCAGATCGACGGTCGTGAAGCAGCAAATCCGACTGGCCAATATGAAAATAGCTCCATCACGCAGCTCGTTGCCGGCTACACGATCAACGATCGCTTTGCTCTTCAACTCAACATTCCGCTCATTTATCGCGAATTCAAAAGGCCTGAGGGTTTCGCGATTGATCGCGGAACGGAGAGCGGGCTCGGCGATATGTCGATCTTGTTAAAAACGGTTGCATTTCATTATTCATCGCCAGGCCGCAGGGAATTTGAAGTCGGTGGCAAGAACCCGATCGCCATTGAGCACGAACCGGACTTCACGTTTTCGGCGGTTTTACTTACCGGCTTAAAATTTCCAACCGGCGACAGCAGCCGCATCAAAGAAGAATTTCATGAAATTGATATTCCCGGCGCGCCACCAAGTGGAATTCACGGCCACGATTTGACTCTCGGCACCGGCTCGTTCGACGGCGTTTTCGGCGAACAAACGTCGCTGCGTTACAAAAATATTTTCTTGGAAACGAATGTGCAGTTCACCTTGCGCGGCGACGGCCTCCATCAATACCATTTCGCGAACGATCTGGGCTGGAGCGGAGGGCCCGGTTATTATTTTGTCCGGAAGCGCGACACGATCATCGGACTGCAATTCGATGTGACGGGCGAATACAAAGATGTCGATCGTTTTCGCGGCAAGCCGGCTGAAGATACCGGCATAACATCAGTCTTCATGGGTCTGCGGATCGTTGCCTCGCGCGGGCGCTGGAGTGCAGAGATCGCCGCTGAGCTTCCAGTTTCGATCGATAACACCGCGCTGCAAGTTGTTCCCGATTATCGCCTGCGCGGCGGCTTTTCCTTTCATTTCTAGCATTCGATACGGGCAACGTCCGACAGAACGCGAGCCTTGATTGCGCAGCTGCGATCTGGCAAAAGCACGCCGGTGAATTCAAGCAAGTTCGTTCGCAAGTTTATGCTGGTGTGCCTGTTGGCCGGCATTGATGCAACAGTCCACGCGCAAAACGGCGCCAGCCTCGATGACACCGCGCGATTGCTCGCGGGTTTGCCGGTGAACGGAGGTCCGCTCGCGTCATTCACCCAAGATCAACGTTGGCAGGGACACGCCGCCGCGATGGACAAAGCGTGGAAGACAAAAGAGTACTTTCAACTCGGACCGATCGCGACCTGGATGGGCTCGCACGCGGGCGAGTATTACCGCTACT
>Ga0070707_100003824_pt1 | contig 14192 bp, 10 predicted proteins | sample KBSK5502metaG_FD_65468 | JGI IMG/M metagenome (GOLD analysis project Ga0070707, IMG submission 65468) | Corn, switchgrass and miscanthus rhizosphere microbial communities from Kellogg Biological Station, Michigan, USA - KBS K5-50-2 metaG | ecosystem: Host-associated > Plants > Roots >... | reverse complement strand
GCGCTCGATGACGGGGCGCCTGCGGGTCGGATCGTCGGCGGGCAGCGGGAGATACTCGATCGGCGACGCGGATCCGGTGAGCGACAGGACGAGCGCGGCGAACGCCCCGACCTCGAATTCCTCGGGGTTGCCCAGGTTGATCGGCCCGGGCTCGGCGGAGTCGATCATCGCCACGATGCCCCTGATCAGGTCGTCGACGTAGCAGAAGCTCCGCGTCTGGCGGCCGTCGCCGTAGACGGTCAGCGGCCGGCCGGTCAGCGCCTGGGTAACGAAGTTCGTCACGATCCGCCCGTCGCCCGCGGCCATCCGCGGCCCGTAGGTGTTGAAGATGCGGACGATGCCGGCATTGACGCCGCGGGCGGAGCGGTAGGCGGTGGTCAGCGCCTCGGCGAACCGCTTGGCCTCGTCGTAGACGCTGCGCGGCCCGACCGGGTTCACGTTGCCCCAGTAATCCTCGGGCTGCGGGTGCACCTCGGGGTCTCCGTAGATCTCGCTGGTCGAGGCGAGCACGAACCTGGCCCCGTCCCGCCCGGAGAGCCGCAGGGCGCTCTCCGTCCCCCTGCTGCCGACGGCCAGGGTCTCGATCGGGCGCCGTAGGTACGCGGGCGGCGAGGCAGGGCTGGCCAGGTGGGCGACCGCGTCGAGGCGCCCTGACACGTCGAGTCCCCCGCTCACGTCCGCGTCGACGAACTCGAAGCCTGGCCGGCCGATCAGGTGGCTGACGTTCTCGTTCCGGCCGGTGGACAGGTCGTCGACGCACACGACGCCGTCGCCCCTGGCCATCAGCGCATCGCACAGATGCGAGCCGAGAAAGCCAGCTCCCCCGGTCACCAGGACCCGCATGCCTGCTCCTCCAGCTCTCGTCGCCCCGGCGTTCCCAGGCACCGGACCGTCCAGCCCGCCTTCCGCCAGCGGTCGTGAGGCAGCGCGTTGCGCGCGTCGATCAGCACGGGCCGCCGCACGATCGCCCGCAGCGCGGTCGGCTCGATTTCCTGGTACTGCCGCCACTCGGTCAAGTGCAAGACGATATCAGCGTCCTCCGCCGCCTTCTCCACGTCGGGCACGTGATCGAGCTCCGGCGCCGCCTTCCTGGCATTGTCGCCGGCCTGCGGATCGTGCACGCGGACTCTGGCGCCCGCCTCGTGCAGCGCGACCGCCACGGCCAGGGCGGGCGAGTCGCGCACGTCGTCGGTGTCCGGCTTGAAGGCCGCGCCGAGCGCGGCCACGTTGACCGACGTCAGCGGGCGTCCTGCCAGCCGCCTGACCAGTTCGACGACGCTGCGCCTGCGCCTCGTGTTGATCTCGTCGATCTCGTGCAGGAACCTGAGCGAGTCACCAACTCCGAGCTCCTCGCTCCGCGCCAGCAGCGCCCGGAGGTCCTTCGGCAGGCAGCCGCCGCCGAAGCCGAGGCCCGCGGCCAGGCCCCGGTGACCGATCCTGTTGTCGTGCCCGAGCACCTCGGAGAGCGTGACCACATCGGCGCCCGCCGCGTCGCACAGGTCGGCTAGCGCGTTGATGAACGAGATCTTGGTGGCGAGGAAGGCGTTCGCCGAGACCTTCGCAAGCTCGGCCGTGCCGAGGTCGGTCCTGATATAGGGCGTGCCCGACTCGATGAGCGGCGCGTAGACCGCGCGCAGGACCGCGTCGGCGCGCGCCGAGGTGACGCCCGCGACGAGCCGGTCAGGCTCGAGCGTGTCGCGCACCGCGTAACCCTCGCGCAGGAACTCGGGATTCCAGGCGAGCTCGGCCGCGACCCCCGCTGGCGCCAGGCCGGCGAGCGTGCTGGCAAGCCGGGAGGCCGTGCCGACCGGCACGGTCGACTTCCCGACGACGAGCGTCGCGCGGGTCAGGTGCGGCGCCAGGCCGTCGATGACCTCCTCAACGTGCCGCGTGTCCGCGGCCAGCGAGCCTGGCAGCTGCGGCGTTCCCACGCAGATGAAATGCACGTCGCCGAACGCAGCGGCGTCGGCCAGCGAGCCGCCGAACGACAGCCGGCCGGCGGCGATCCCGCGCGCGAGCAACTCGGCCAGGCCTGGTTCGAAGAACGGCGCCTCGCCCCCGGCCAGCCTGGCGATCCGCTCAGGGCGGGAATCGATGCCGAGCACCTGATGACCGAGGTCGGCCATGCACGCGGCGTGGACGGCACCGAGATACCCGGTTCCGATGACGGTGATCTTCATCCGCCGGACCTCGCCGCGCCGGTCTCGCCCGCGAACCCGTCCGGGTACCGGCACTGGAAGCGCCACGAGTCGGCGAACACCGCCGCGAGGTCGCGCATCGGCCGCCAGCCCCACCGCCGCGCGACCAGGCCGGCGTCGGCGACCAGGCTCGTCACGTCGCCCGGACGACGGCCTGCGATCGCGTAGGGCACGCGCACGCCGCAGGTCTCCTCGAAGGTCCTGACGAGGTCGAGCACGGAGGCGCCAATCCCCGTGCCGAGGTTCAGCACGCGCAGGCCAGGCTCGTCGTCGAGGTGCTCGACGGCAAGCCCGTGCGCCTCCGCGACGTCCATCACGTGGATGTAGTCGCGGATCGCGGTCCCGTCGGGGGTCGGGTAGTCGCCGCCGAATACCCGCAGCTTCTCCAGCTTGCCCGCGGCGACGCGAACCATATAGGGCACGACGTTGCTCGGCACGCCGCGCGGGCACTCGCCGAGCAGCCCGCTCGGGTGCGCGCCGGCCGGGTTGAAATAGCGCAGCGAAATAACGCTGAGATCGGCATAGGTTCCGCACGCCGATTCGAGCATCTCCTCGCAGATCAGCTTCGAGCGCGCATAGGGATTGACCGGCGCAGGCGGATCCTCTTCGGCGATCGGCCTGCTGTACTGGTCGCCATAGACCGAGCAGGACGACGAGAACACGATCTTGTGCACGCCGTGCGCCCGCATCGCGCGCAGCAGGCTGATCGTCCCGCTCACGTTCACGTCGAAGTAATCGAGCGGCATCGTCATCGACTCGCCGACCGCCTTCTTCGCGGCGAAATGAATCACGGCGTCGATGTCGTGGCCGGCGAACACCCGGTCGAGGCCGCTTGCGTCGCGCAGGTCGACACGGTGGATCGGCGGCGTCCGTCCCGCCAGGCGCGCGAGCGAGTCAAGCGCCGCGGGGTAGCTGTTAGAGAAGTCGTCCGCGACGACAACGTCGCGATCGTGGGCGAGCAGTTCGGCGCAGGTGTGACTGCCGATGAACCCGGCGCCCCCCGTGACAAGTACGGACACGCGACAATCCCCTCCCTCGAAGGTCGACCGGCTACGGCGAACCCCTCACAGGCCGAACATCCGGATCGCGTACAGCGGATAGAGCGCGACGGCCGTCAGCGCCACGGCGGTAGCGCACGCGGCTACAACGACCGGCCCGCGTGCGGTATCCCACAGGGCGGTCCCGAACCTGGTGCCTGCCACGGACGCCGCCTCCGCCGCGTGCCGCACCGGCACCAAGATCGCGACGAGAGCGTAGACCACGCCGGCCAGCGCGCTCAGGTAGATGTAGCCGGCAGCGGCGGTGAACCGCTCGCCCACGACCGCCGCGGCCGCGGAGATCACGCTGATCGCGGCGAACGGGACGACGAGCTTGAGCGGAAGCGGCTCGAGTTCGCCGGGGCGCTTCGGCGTGACCTTGAACGACACTGGCCTTGACCGCAAAAGCCCGGCAGCCGCCGCGCAGATGCCGAAGGCCACGAACGGCCACCTGGTCAGGCTGTAGAGCCAGTTCTCCCAGCTCACCAGCGGCGCACGGGGCGGGCGCAGCAGGCCGCGGCGGCGCAGCAGCGCGGTGATCAGGATCAGCCAGATCGATATCGACCACCAGTGCGCGAGAAAGGCGAAGTAATTGACGTTGATCCACGGCAACCCGGTGGAAGCCGCGACCGGCGCGAGCGCGAGTCCCGCAGCCGTGGTGCTGACCAGCAAGAAGTAATAGGAGAGGGCATAGATGAACCGGAGCCGCAGCACCCACGGCAGCCGTCCCAGGTTCCTCGGCACGAGCCCGAGCAGGATCGTCGCGAGGCTGCGTGCCCACTGGAACTCCTGGACGGTCATCGCCGCGAACGTGCTGGGCCCGTCGCCGTGCGCCTCGGCGTCGATGGCGAACGCGCCGTGCCAGCCGGCCGCGTTCAGCAGGAAGGTCGTCGAGAAATCCTCGGCGAGATCGGGTCCGATGCCGCCGATCTGACGCAGCGCCTCGGTGCGGACCGCGTAATGCGAGCCAATGCACAGCGGCGCGAATCCGCCGCTGAAGCCGAGCTGAAAGGGCCCGTGGAACGTCGCCTCCTTGTGCAGCCGGCCGCGCGCCGCCCACGACCGGTCCGCGTTGGCGTCGCAGACGCTCGGCGCCGCCGCGTAGCCGATCGCCGGGTCGGAGAACGGCCTGACCATCTCGGCGAGATAGCCAGGCGCCGGCACGTGGTCGCAGTCGAGTTGCGCCACGACGTCGTAGGCGCGGTAACCCCACCGGTCGTAGAAGTAGGCGAGGTTGCCCTCCTTGCACCTGGAGCGGCGCGGCCAGTCCTGCCGCTGGTAGGTGGGATCGGCCTGCCTCGTCGAGACCCCGACGCCGCGGCCGACGCACCAGTTGATGATCTCCTCGGTCGGCCGCTCCGAGCAGAGCCATACGTCATAGGGCAGCGGGTACCTCTGGGCGAGCATCGCGTCGAGGGTCTGCCTGACGACCGGCCACGGCTCGGACGGCGCGTGCGTCACGACGAACGCCACCCTGAGCATCGGGACCGCGACGTCGGGATTGACCTTCCTTAGCCGGTTGACGCCGATGATGAACGACGCGGGAAAGCCCGACACATAGGCGAGCACCGCCGAGTTGACCACCAGCCCCGCCAGGCCGACCCGGTGCGCGGGCTCCAGCCACCAGGACCAGAAGATCACCAGGCAGGCGAGCCACGCTCCGGACATGACGACGACGAGGGCCTGGTCGCGGCGGCCAAGCGCGTCCGTGAAGGTGCTGGCGCGCAGCCGGGTGCGCGGCGTCGCCCGCCTGGCCAGGACCGGGCCGGCTCCCGAGAAGCGGGAGACGGTGCCGTCTGACAGCCAGCCGAGCTCCAGGCCCAGGTACTTCGCGCCATCGGCGGCGTCCAGGCCGGTGCCCGATCGGTGGTGGCGTCCGGGAAGTACCGTCCGGGAAGCCTGCTGCGCCTCCCCCGCCTCGGGCGCCTCTTCGGCGAGCCCATCCGCGACTGACTCGGTCACGCGGATCGCGCTCGTGCCGTGCTCCCGGATCAATCCGCGTCCTTGGTCTCGGGGGTTGCCTACGCACCCAGGTTCATAGACGTTCGAGCCAAAGCGACAGCTTACGGGACTGATGTGGCGTCTTGTTGTCACTTGGACTAAGTGAAGGTTAAGAGGGCCAAGACCGCACTTGCTGCATGTTCTGGCACCGCAAAAGGAACTAATCCGACACGGAAGTGACCGGAACGTACACGAAGTGCTGGCGGGACGCGGGACGGCGGCGGGTTCTAGCCCATGCGGTCGGACACGAAGTCGCACATCGTCATGAACGCCGCCCTGGCAGGCACGTCGGGCAGCGCGAGGATCTCGGTCCTGGCCAGGTCCGCCCAGTGCCGCAGGTCGGCCTTGGCCATCTCCATCGCCGGATGCGCGCGCAGCAGCGCCAGCGTCTCGGCGCGGGCGGCCTGATCGGTGAGGTCGCCGCCGGTGAGGAGATCGACGAGCCGCGCGTCGCCGGGGCCGGCGGACCGCAACGCGTGCAGCACCGGCAGGGTCTGCACCCCCTCGCGCAGGTCGGTTCCTGGCGTCTTGCCTGACTGATCCGTCTCGCTGGACACGTCGAGTATGTCGTCGGAGAGCTGGAAGGCCACGCCGAGCGCGGCGCAGGCGGGCGCGATCCGGTCCGTGACCGCGCCGGGAGCGCCGGAGAACATCGCGCCGAACCGTCCGGCGGTGGCGATCAGCGACGCCGTCTTCTCGGTGACGACGCCCATGTAATGCTCGAGCGGATCCTGGCCGGGGCGAGGCCCGATGGTCTCGTTGATCTGGCCGGCCACCAGCCGGCCGAACGTCTCGGCCTGGATCGTCACCGCCTGCGGGCCGAGGTCGGCGAGTATCTTCGAGGCGCACGCGAACAGGTAATCGCCGGTCAGGATGGCGATCGAGTTGTCCCAGCGCGAGTTCGCGCTCGGCGATCCTCGCCGCACGTCGGCCTCGTCCATCACATCGTCGTGGTACAACGTGGCCAGGTGCGTGAGCTCGATCGCGACGGCGGCGGGCACCACCCGCTCGTCCCCGGGGTTGCCGAACTGCGCAGCGAGCAAGACAAGCGTCGCCCTGAACCGCTTCCCGCCCGCGTCGATCAGGTAGGCGGACGTCTCGTCGAGCAGGTCGTGCTCAGCCCGCGCGGCGGCCCTCAGGCCGTCTTCGACCAGGGCGAGCCCGTCGGTCACGTCCGCCGCGAGCGCGGCGTCGGCCAGTTCAACGGGTACGACGCTGATCACTGCATCCCCAATCCGTCAGCGCTACCGTTTCACGGCGACGTTATGTCGACGTTATCGGACAAACAATTGCGTGGCGGCGTCGTGGGCGAGCCTGAGCAGCGGCTCGGGGGCGACGCCGAGCACGAGGGTGGCCAGCGCGCCGAGCCCGACCGCGATCGAGGTGTACGCGCTCGGCGTGACCACGGCCGGGCCGTCGGGTGCGGGCTCGCTGAAGAACATCAGCACGATCACGCGCACGTAGGGGAACGCGAGGATCGCGCTGCTGAGCACGCCGATGATGACCAGCGGCAGCGCGCCGCCGGCGATCGCCGCCTGGAACACCGCGAACTTCCCGGTGAACCCGCTGGTCAGCGGGATACCCGCGAACGCGATCAGGAAGAAGGCGAACACGCCGGCGACCAGCGGCGAGCGCTTGCCGAGTCCGGCCCAGCGGGACAGGTGGCCGGCCTCGCCGCCCTGGTCGCGGATCAGGGTCACCACGGCGAACGCGCCGATTGTGGCCGCCCCGTACGCGGCCAGGTAGAACATGCTGCTCGACAGCCCGGCGGTGCTGGCCGCCACCACGCCGGTGAGGATGTAGCCGGCCTGGGCGATCGAGGAGTAGGCGAGCAGCCGCTTCACGTCGGTCTGCGTGATCGCGATGATCGATCCGCCGAGCATGGTGAGGATCGCGACCGCCCACATCATGGGCCGCCAGTCCCAGGTCAGCTGGCCGAACGCGACGTAGAACACGCGCAGCAGCGCGCCGAACGCGCTGACCAGCGTGCAGGATGCCATCAGCGCCGTGACCGGGGTCGGTGCGCCCTGGTAGACGTCGGGCTTCCACGCCTGGAACGGCACCGCGCCGATCTTGAACAGGAGGCCGACGCCGACCAGCGCGATGCCGGCGTACAGCAGGACGGCGCTCTGCGGGTTCGCGCCCGCCGCGGCCGCGATCGCCGCGAGCCTGACCGACCCCGAGTACCCGTACAGCATGGCCACGCCGAACAGGAAGAACGCCGAGGAGAACGCGCCGAGCAGGAAGTACTTCATCGCGGCTTCCTGCGACAGCAGCCTGCGCCGCCTCGCCAGCCCGCAGAGCAGGTACAGCGGCAGCGACAGCACTTCAAGCGCCACGAACATGGTCAGCAGGTCGTTCGACGCCGGGAACAGCAGCATGCCGCCGACGGCGAACAGCGTCAGCGGGTAGACCTCGGTGTGGCTGATGCCGGCCAGCAGCCCCTCGCGTTCCTCGGCGCTGCCGGGAACCGCGGCCGCCTGGGCGGCGAACGCGCTGACATCGTGCGAGGATTCCGCGATCAGCAGCACGCTGATGAACGCCAGCACCAGGACCGTGCCCTGGATGAACAGGGTCGGCTTGTCGACGGCCACCGCGCCCTCCGCGGCCAGGTGCCCGGCGCTGCCGCCGCCGAACGCGTCGCTGCTCGTCGCCACGAAAATGGTCAGCACGAACGCGCCAGCCAGGCCGCCCAGCGTGATCGCCACGTGCATCGTGCGACGCAGTGCCCGCGGCGCGAACGCCTCGACGAGCACGCCGGCCAGGGCCGCGCCGAACACCAGCAGCATCGGCGACAGCTGGCCGTACTCGATGTGCGGCGCGGGAATGGCCGGCCCGGCCGCGCCGATCGCCGCTACGGCTCCGGTCACGACTTGCTCCCGTTCTTGGTGACCGCGCCGGCGGCCTTCGCCGGATGCGGCGGGACAGGATTGGTGGAGTGCGACTGCACCATCGTCTGGTGCACGGCGGGATTGATCACGTCGATGACCGGCTTCGGGTACACGCCGAGCGCGATGATCAGCGCGATCAGCGGGCCGACCGCCCAGAGCTCGCGGGCGCGCAGGTCGGGCATGGCCGCCACGTCCTCGCGGACCGGCCCGGTCATGGTGCGCTGGTACATCCACAGGATGTAGACCGCCGCCAGGATCATGCCGGCGGTGGCCAGCCCGGCCGCCACCTGGTACCTGGTGAACGTGCCGATCAGGATGAGGAACTCGCTGACGAACGTGTTCAGGCCAGGCAGCGCCAGCCCGGCCAGGCCCGAGATCAGGAACAGGCCGGCCAGGACCGGCGCGACCTTCTGCACCCCGCCGTAGTCGTCGATGAGCGCGGAACGCCGCCGCGCGATGAGGAACCCGACGAGCAGGAACAGCGCGCCGACCAGGAATCCGTGGTTGACCATCTGCAACGTGGCCCCGGTCTGACCCTGGCTGGTCATCGCGAAGATGCCCAGCGTGATCAGGCCCATGCCGGAGATCGACAGGTAGCTGATCAGCCGCTTCATGTCGGCTTGGCCTATTGCCACGATCGCCGGATACAGCACGCCGATCACCGACAGCACGAGGATCAGCGGCGTGAAGTAATGCGAGGCGCCGGGAAACAGCCCGAGGCAGTACCGGATCATGCCGAACGTGCCGATCTTGTCCATCACCCCGACCATCAGCACCGCGTCTCCCGGTTGCGCGGACGCTGCGGCATCGGGCAGCCAGGTGTGGAACGGCCACAACGGGGCCTTGATCGCGAAGGCGGCGAAGAAGCCGAGGAACAGCCACTTCTGCGGCGTCGGGCCGATCGCCGCCTTGGCGAGGTCGGTGAACAGAAACGAGCCGTGGAAGCCGAGCGCGGCGCTCCGTGTCGAGTAGACGTAAAGCGCGATCACCGCGGCCAGCATGAGCAGGCCGCCGAGCAGGCTGTAGAGCAGGAACTTGACCGCGGCGTACTGGCGCTGGCCGACGCCGTAACTGCCGATCATGAAGTACATCGGGATCAGCATGGCCTCGAAGAACACGTAGAACAGGAACACGTCGGTGGCGGCGAACGCGCCGATCATCATCGTTTCCAGCACCAGCAGCAGCGCGAAATACGTCTTCACGCTGTGCCGCCCTGATTCTGCGGAGTTCCACGACCCGAGCACGACCAGGGGCGTCAGCACCGTGGTCATCAGGATCAGCACGAGCGCGATGCCGTCCGCGCCCACCGCGTAGTGCACCCCGAACTGCGCTATCCACTGATAGGTCTGGGTGAACTGGAACCGCGGCCCGCCGGTTCTGAACTGGACCGCCATCGCGATCGAGACGCCGAGCGTGATGACGGTCGTCGCCAGCGCGATCCGCTTGACGAGCACGTCTCGCGCGCTCCGGTCGTCCTCCTCGCGGGGGACTCCGGGGGGTCGTCCCCCCGGGTCGGCATCGCCGGGCGCGGACCCGCCGGGGATCAGGCAGATCGCGAGCGTGCCGACGAGCGGGATCACGCCCGTGACGGTCAGCCAGGGAAAGTTGCTCATGATGACACCCCTAGAGCCGGACCAGCAGCAGGGCGCCGACGAGCAGCAGGGCGCCGATGAGCATGGACAGAGCGTACGAGCGGACGAATCCCGTCTGGACGCGGCGCATCCGGCCTGAACTGCCGCCCATGGTCGCCGCGATCGTGTTGACGATCCCGTCGATGCCGCGGTTGTCGAAGAACACAGACAGCCTGGTCAGCCACTGGCCGGGGCGCATCAGCACGGACTCGTTCAGCGCGTCGCCGTACAGGTCCTTGCGGGCCGCCACGGTGACCAGGCTTCCGTGCGGCGCGGTGACCGGCACCTCGCGCCTGGCGTACATGGCCCAGGCGATAGCGGCGCCGGCCACGGTGACGGCGAGCGAGACGTCGCTCACCGTCGTGAACAGCCCGCCGCTGCGCGGCGCGGTCCCGACCACCGGCTGCAGGAAGTCGATCAGCCGGTTCGACAGCGTCAGGAACCCGCCAGCGCCGAGCGAGCCGACCGCGAGCACGATCATCGGCGAGGTCATCACCGGAGGCGACTCGTGCGGGTGCGCGCCTTCGTCCCACCGCTGCTGCCCGGTGAACGTCATGAACATGATCCTGGTCATGTAGAACGCGGTGATGCCGGCGCCGAGCAACGCCGCCGTGCCGAGCAGCGCGCCGGACGTCCCGCCCTTGTTGAACGCGGCCTCGATGATGGGATCCTTGGTGAAGAAGCCGGAGAACGGCGGGATGCCGATGATCGCCAGGTAGCCGAACGCGAACGTCACGAACGTGATCTTCATCGCCGTCGCCAGGCCGCCGAACCTGCGCATGTCGACCTCGTCATTCATGGCGTGCTTGACCGAGCCCGCGCCGAGGAACAGCCCGGCCTTGAAGAAGCCGTGCGCGAGCAGGTGCGCGATCGCCAGCGCGTAGCCCACGGGGCCGAGGCCGGCGGCGAGCATCATGTAGCCGATCTGGCTCATCGTCGACCCGGCAAGCGCCTTCTTGATGTCGTCCTTGGCGCACCCGATGATCGCGCCGTATAGCAAGGTGGCCGCGCCGACGATCGTGACGACCAGCCTGGCGTCCGACGACAGGTTGAAGATCGGCGCCGACCTGACGATCAGGTACACCCCGGCGGTCACCATCGTCGCCGCGTGGATCAGCGCGGAGACCGGCGTGGGGCCCTCCATGGCATCGAGCAGCCAGGACTGCAAGGGCAGCTGCGCGGACTTGCCGCAGGCACCGAGCAGCAGCAGCAGGCCGATCGCGGTGATGACGACGCCGCCGGCCTTGTGCGCGGCGCCGAACACGCCGGAGAAGGTGACCGAGCCGAAGGTGGCGAACATCAGCATGATCGCTAGCGACAGGCCGACGTCACCGACCCGGTTGGCGACGAACGCCTTCTTGGCCGCCACCGCGGCGGCCGGCTTGAACTGCCAGAACCCGATCAGCAGGTACGAGGCCAGGCCCACGCCCTCCCAGCCCGCGTACATGGCGACGTAGTTGTCGGCCAGCACGAGCAGCAGCATCGCGGTAATGAACAGGTTCATGTACCCGAAGAACCTGCGCCGCTCCGGATCGCGCGACATGTAGCCGACGGCGAAGATCAGGATCAGCGAGCCGACCCCGGTGATGAGCAGGACGAAGCAGACCGACAGCGGGTCGAGCAGCAGGCCGACGCTGACGCGGAACCTGCCGATCGCCGGGATCCAGGTATAGACCTCGTCGTCCCTGCTGCGCTGGCTGGCCGGGTAGCCGAGCATGGCGGCGAACGCGATCGCGCCGTAGACGAAGGCCGCGATCGGCATCGCGCACCCGAGCAGGTGCCCCCAGGCGTTCGTGCGCCGGCCGCCGATCAGCAGGACGGCCGCCCCGGCGGTGGGGAACGCGAGCAGCAGCCACGCCGCGTGCTGCACGCCGGTCGCGGGCAGCGTGGCGAGGGCCGCGGCGGTCGCAGCTGGCACGGTCGTTCCTCCTGCTCAGTACTTCAGCAGGCTGGCGTCGTCCACCGACGCCGACCTGCGGGTGCGGAAGATCGAGGTCAGGATCGCAAGGCCGACCACGACCTCGGCCGCGGCCACGACCATCACGAAGAACGCGATCACCTGGCCGTTCAGGTCGCCGTGCAGCCTGGCGAACGCGATGAACGCGAGGTTGACGGCGTTCAGCATCAGCTCGACGCACATGAACACGACGATCGCGTTCCTGCGGACGAGGACGCCGACGGCACCGATGACGAACAGGATCGCCGCGAGCGCGACGTAGTTGGCCGGGCTGATCACTGCTCATCCTCCTGCTCGCCGCCTCCGGAGCCGTCGGCTTCGCCTGCGATCGCGGTCGTCGCGGTCCGGCCGGATTGAACCTCGGCGCTGGCTTCCGCGGCTTCCGCCCTGTCGTCCCGGAGGGACGACCCCCCTGGACCCCCCGACATGGCCTCACCGGCCACGGCTCTGTCGTCCCGGAGGGACGACCCCCCTGGACCCCCCGACGTGGCCTCACCGGCCACGGCGGAACGGGCGGCGAGCACGCCGCTGACCGACAACCGCGACTGCGTCCCGTCGGGCAGCAGGGCCGGCATGTCGACCGCGTTGTGCCGCGCGTACGTGCCGGGACCGGGCAGCGGCGTCGGCCGGCCGCTGGCCACCCGCCGCCTCGACAGCATCCGCTGCGTCGGCTTTGGGGTGGTCCGCTCCCTGTGTGCCAGCACCATCGCGCCGAGCGCCGCGGTGATCAGCAGCGCGCTGGTCACCTCGAAAGGGAACACGTACCTGGTAAAGACGAGCTTGGCCAGGCCCTGGACGTTCAGCGAGCTGTTGCGGGTGCCAGATGGCGCGGCCGCGCCGATCGTCGCGTGCCCGACGACGAGGATCAACAGGACCAGCATGGCGATGCCCGCCAGCCCGGCCCACAGCCGCTGTCCCCTGATCGTCTCGATGATCGAATCGGCCGCCGTGATGCCGACGATCATCATGACGAACAGGAACAGCATGAGCACCGCGCCGGTGTAGACGATCACCTGCACGAAGGCAAGGAACGGCGCGCCCTGCATGGCGTACATCAGCGCCAGTATCAGCATGACGACCGCGAGCAGGACCGCGCAGTGCACGGCCCGCCTGGTCAGGATCATGCCGAGAGCCGCGCCGACCGCGACGATGGCGAGCACCCAGAACGCCGCGACCTCGGTATTGCTTGCGGCGCTTCCAGCCAGGAGCATCGGGTGAGTCATGCTCACGCGCCTCCCTCGCCGACGTCGCCGGCCTGGCCGACCCCATCGGTACCGACAGCCCCGTTGGCAACATCGGCCTCGCCAGTCCGGCCTGTCCCCTCGTCCGCCCGGCTTCTGGCCAGCATGCTCAGCAGGTCGGCCGGCTGGGCAGCCGCGAACGACGGCCCCTGGCGGTAGTAGTCGACCTCAGAGTCGCCGAGCCGCATCGGATGCGGCGGCGCCTCCATGCCCGGCTGGAGCGGCGCGAGCAGCTGCTCCTTCGTCCAGATCAGGTTCTCCCTGCTGTCGTCGGCGAGCTCGTAGTCGTTCGTCATCGTCAGCGCCCTGGTCGGACAGGCCTCGACGCACAGGCCGCACAGGATGCAGCGCAGGTAGTTGATCTGGTAGACGGGGCCGTACCGCTCGCCCGGCGAGTACCGCTCGTCTTCGGTGTTGCTCTCGCCCTCCACGTAAATGGCGTCCGCCGGGCATGCCCACGCGCACAGCTCGCAGCCAATGCACTTCTCCAGCCCGTCCGGCCACCTATTGAGCTGGTGCCTGCCGTGGAACCGCGGCGCGGTCGGCCGCTTGCGCTCCGGGTACTCAACGGTGTCGACCTTGCGGAACATCTGCCTGAAGGTGACCGCGAAGCCCTTGACCGGGTTGAGGAAGTCAAGCACCGGTAACCTCCTTCACGCCGCTCTCGCTCTCCGCCGGGCCCGTCAGCCCTGGGCTTGACGGCAGGCCGTGGTAGTGCGGCAGGTCCATCGGCGGGACGGGGAACGCGCCGGCGTCGGCCTCCGCCGCCTCCTCGTCCATCGCCGCTCGCAGCTCCGCGGCGCGCTCGGTCGTGTAGTCCCAGGCGAAGGCCAGCGCGAACAGGACGAGCACGATCCCGCCGCCGATCAGGTAGACGCCGGTGCTGCCGCCGTGCCGGCGCCAGACGCGCAGCGTCGCGATCAGCAGCGTCCAGGCCAGCGCGGCCGGAATGAGGATCTTCCAGCCGAGCGCCATGAGCTGGTCGTACCTGATCCGCGGCAGCGACCCGCGCAGCCAGATGAAGAAGAAGAGGAACGCCGCCATCTTGCCGAGGAACCACAGCACCGGCCACCAGCCGCTGTTGGCACCCGACCAGACCGAGATCGGCCACACCGCGTGCCAGCCGCCGAGGAACAGCGTGGCCGCAAGCGCCGACACGGTGATCATGGAGACGTACTCGGCCAGGTAGAACAGCGCGAACTTCAGCGACGAGTACTCGGTGTGGAAGCCGCCGAC
>Ga0070707_100003819_pt1 | contig 14201 bp, 13 predicted proteins | sample KBSK5502metaG_FD_65468 | JGI IMG/M metagenome (GOLD analysis project Ga0070707, IMG submission 65468) | Corn, switchgrass and miscanthus rhizosphere microbial communities from Kellogg Biological Station, Michigan, USA - KBS K5-50-2 metaG | ecosystem: Host-associated > Plants > Roots >... | reverse complement strand
AAGGGCCATCTCGCGCGGGCTGTGCTGGAAGCTACGGCTTATCAGACGCGCGATGTGGTCGAGGCGATGGAAGAGGACGCTCACATTGAATTGAAAGGCGTTCGCGTAGACGGCGGCATGGTTGGGAACGAATTGCTGATGCAATTCCAGTCGGATATTTTGAATCGCGATGTCGTGCGTCCCGTGGTACAGGAAACAACTGCGCTGGGCGCCGCATATGCCGCGGGGCTTGCCGTCGGATTTTATTCCGGCATCGATGAGCTGCGCACGAAATGGAAAACGGACCGCGTTTGGAAACCGAAAATGGCGCAAGCGGAAAGGGACCGTCTCTACCGCGGGTGGAAAAAAGCCGTGACCCGATCCTTCGACTGGACGCAAAACTGAAGCAGGGAGAACCTGATGAACTCAGCCTGGCTGGGAGAATTTCTCGGCACGATGATCCTGATTCTGCTCGGCGACGGCGTCGTGGCGGGCGTTTTGCTAAAAAGATCGAAGGCCGAAGGCGGCGGTTGGATCGTGATCACCGCGGGATGGGCTTTTGCCGTGATGGCGGGCGTTTTTGCGGCGATTGCGTGCGGAAGCGGCGATGCGCATCTAAATCCGGCAGTGACGCTCGGAATGGCCATGCGCACTGGCAGCTTCGAGAAAGTGTTGCCGTACTTCGCCGCGCAGATGCTGGGCGCGATTGCCGGTGCGACGATTGTGTGGCTGCACTATTTTCCGCATTGGAAAGAAACAGAAGATAAAATTCTGAAGCTGAGATGTTTTTGCACCGGTCCGGCGATTCGCAGCGCGTTGCCAAATCTTCTGAGCGAAGTCATAGCCACATTTGTCCTGGTGTTTGTTGCTGGCGCGATTTTCTCTAAAGCCGTGGCGACGGGAGGCTTGGCAAGCGGGTTAGCGCCCTACCTGGTTGCCAGCCTGGTTTGGGGGATTGGACTGTCGCTCGGCGGAACAACCGGTTACGCGATCAATCCTGCGCGCGATTTTGGCCCGCGGCTCGCCCACGCAATTTTGCCGATTGCCGGGAAGGGTGATTCCGACTGGAGCTACGCGTCGATCCCCGTTGTTGGTCCGCTCGTGGGTGGCGCACTTGCAGGGATTGTGCTCAGGAGTTTGGGAATCTAAGCATCGAGGATAAGAATGAGCGCTACACGCGCATTGCTCTTGGCGGCTTCGCAAAACCGATGGTTGAGAGAGCACGCAAGCCGCTACGCATTCGTAAAGAAAAGTGTTTCCCGGTTTATGCCGGGAGAAACTTTGGCCGATGCCATCGGTGCCGCGCGCGCTTTGAAGGCAAAAAAGATTCAAACAGTGCTGACGCACCTGGGCGAAAACATCTTCGACGCGAAAGAAGCGGAACAGGTTGCCGCGCACTACGTGCAAGTGCTGGAGAACCTACACGCGCAGAACCTAGAGACTGAAATCTCCGTAAAGCTCACGCAGTTGGGGCTCGACCTTTCGCCCGACCTTTGCGAACAGAATTTGCGGCGATTGTTCGCGGCGGAAAATCCAGCGCGGACGCTGTGGATCGACATGGAGGCGAGTGGCTATGTTGATGCTACGCTAAGCATCTACCGAAAACTTCTTGTCGAGCACGCAAATGCCGGAATTTGCTTGCAGGCTTATCTGCACAGGACTGAATCGGATATGGAATCGTTGCTTCCGATGAAACCATCGATTCGTTTCGTGAAAGGCGCGTACTCTGAACCACCAGAGATTGCTCTAGAAAAGAAGGCCGCGATCGACGCCAATTATTTTGCGATCGCGCAGAAAATGCTGCGGTCGCAGGTGAAAGGCGTTGTGCGCCGTGCTGCGTTTGCCACACATGACCCAAACCTGATCCGAAAGATTACGGATTTCGCAGCCGCGGAGAATATCGCAAAAGGGGAAGTCGAGTTTCAGATGCTCTATGGAATTCAAAGAGCGGAGCAGGAACGCCTGGCAAATGGCGGATGGCGGTCCGGAGTACTGATCGCTTATGGAGACTTCTGGTACCCGTGGTTTGTGAGAAGGCTCGCGGAGCGGCCCGCGAACGTGTGGTTATTGCTTCGAAATCTGGCAGGAAATTAAAACAAATAGTAAGAGAGAAACAAGGCTCCCCGCAGACACATTCGGAACGCAAAATACCTGGCCAAGCTCGAAAGCTAACGAATCGAAGTAATCTCCAAGACGTCGCCGACCTGGGTGCCGGTACGATAGATCGTATGCGGCGGTAATTCCAGAACGCTCGTCGCCTTGAGGGAAACCTTGGAGATGCGGAACGGGCGAAAATGCTCCTCCACATGCACGACCTTCCTTTCCTTGTTGAGGAAGACCAGGTCGATCGGAAAGAGCATTCCGATGGAGTGCACGCCCCGAGAAGGAATGATCCAAAGGCCGCGGCCGAGCTTCGCCCAGCGCTTGGTTTTTCCCAGTAGGCCGATAAGGCGGCGGAGATAGTTATCCGCAACCGCCGCCTCGGTGGCCACAAAGGTTTCCCGGGTCTTGTTGTACACGTACACGTATCTACTGTAATTGCCGTTACTGCCCGCCATTTTGTCTCCATCGCACCTGCCAGCTGAACCCCCGACAGGACCTGCATTTTTATGAGCCGAATTAGTCGATCGACTGACGCTTGCGGCGCCAAATGATGATGCCGAGAATGACGAGAGCAAGAACCCCCGCCACGACTCGTACCAGCGTTGTAGTTTCCATGTTTTTCTCCTTTTCGCGAATAACCGGCAACCCTAAGTGCGGGTCTCCGGAGAAGTCAAAATTACTTTATTAATTTCAACTGATGCATCAACGTGATCATTGCCGGACCTAAAATCACCACCATCAAAGCAGGAAAAATAAAAAACACCAGCGGTGGAACCATTTTCACGCTGGTTTTGGCGCTCATCTCCTCCGCGCGCTGGCGGCGTTTAATGCGCATGTCATCGGAATAAACGCGCAGCGATTGCGCGATGCTGGTACCGAAGCGTTCTGTTTGAATCAGCATTGCGGTAAGAGTCTTAATATCGTCGAGGCCTGTCCGGCGGGCCAATTCGCGAAGTGCCTCAATTCGGGTTTTGCCGATGCGCATTTCCAGATTCACAAATTGCAGCTCTTCGCTGAGTTCCGGATGCGAAATTTTCATGTCCTGAGAAACTTTCAACAACGCTTGATCCAAGCCAAGTCCTGCCTCGACGCAAATTACCAGCAGGTCGAGCGCATCTGGAAGTCCCCGGCGAAGCTTGCGCTGGCGCGAGCCTACTCGCCAGGTGAGCCACATATCCGGCAGCAAGTATCCAAGCGCAAAAGCAACAACAGGTATAAAGAAAACATTGATGCGATACAGGCCAGAAAAATAAACGCCCGCTAACGCCGCTACAGGGAAAAGCAGCTTGACGCCACGCATGGCAAGGCTCGCTTCAGAGCTGCGATAGCCAGCACGAATCATCAGAAGTTGGGTGCGAGTTGCTTTATCAGTGGTCGGAACGGGGAGCAATTTTCCCACGTTGGCGAACGTGTCGCGTACTCGCTCTTTCTGACGTTCGGCAAATTTTACCTCGTCCTGCACAGGACCACTCACACCTGCCAGACGTGCGAGGCGAGTTGCAATACTGACTTGGCCAGGGGAGAACGCATACACAAGCGCGACCACAACTCCCGCTGTCGCAATAAACGTGAAAGCTGTGAGTATCCAGATCATGGCTAGCTCCCCCCTCTCTTTAAACTTCGAAATGAATAATTTTCCATAAAATCGCCGAACCGATTATTTGCATCACAGCCGCTGTCACCAGGACGATGGGACCAAGCGGATCCGTAAAAAGCACACCAATGTACTTGGGATTTAGAACGCTCAGAATGAACCCCATCATGATCGGCAAGGCGATAAGAATGCCGGCAGTCAAACGGCCCTGGGCTGTACGAACCCGCACCTCGCGGTAGATACGAAAACGATCGCGAATAACCCGCGACAACCCATCAAGTATCTCCGCCAGATTGCCTCCGGTTTCTTTCTGGATCAGTAGCGCAGTGACAAAAAAACGCACATCGATGATCGGCACTCGTTCCGTGAGGTTAAGCAGCGCATCGCGTAGAGGAAGCCCAAAATTCTGCTCCTCGAACGTGGAGCGGAATTCTCCGGCAAGGGGCTCCGGGCACTCCTTTGAAATCATTTCCAGGCCCGTAGTAAAGGCATGGCCCGCTCGCACCGCCCGTCCGAGTAGATCCAGCGCTTCAGGAAAATGCTCCTCAAACTTGTGAAGCCTTCTGCTGCGCATGAAGGCGACATACCCTATCGGAATTAGGGCCACGGCAACACCGATCGGAAGCGCGAAATAAAAATGCAATAGGAAATAGTTCGCAATCAGATGAGCACTGAATCCTAGAACTCCACTGGCAAGCAGCAGCTTGGCCGGTTTAACTGTCATCCCTGACTGTGTCAGATAGTCTTGTAGTCTAGTCGACCAAGACCACTTCATCATTAATTGGTTCATCCACGGCACACTGCTCATCATCTCGTCACGGACGAGCTTGAGACTGAGGTTCGATTCGCCTCGCTTTTCCGCTTTATGGACCGCACTCATGCGCTTGCGAACTTGTTCTTGGCTACCTTCAGATGCAGCGAAAACCCAGACGCCAAGGAATACAACAAGCACCACGAGAAAGGTCAGAACGGCAATCAGTACTCCCATTGCAAATGCTCCTCAGCGAATTGGCGTAGCTTCAAACATGTTCGTCGGAAAGTGAATGCCCGAAACTAACAGGCGTTCTGCGAATTTTGGCCGAACTCCAGTTGGAATAAATTCACCCAGAACTTCACCGTTTTCCTTGATCCCGCGTTTGCGGAAGACAAAAATATCCTGCATCGTCACCACGTTGCCTTCCATCCCCGTGAGCTCGGCGATGCTAATGATTTTTCGAGTGCCGTCACTGTGGCGACTGACCTGAACTACGACGTCAATAGCCGAAGCGATCTGCCGACGAATGGCGCTTTCCGGAATATTCAAATTCGCCATTGCGACCATGGTTTCTAGGCGGCTCAGCGCATCTCTCGGCGTATTCGCGTGAATTGTTGTTAAGGATCCATCGTGACCCGTGTTCATGGCCTGCAGCATGTCGAGCGCTTCTTCGCCGCGAACCTCACCGACGATGATGCGGTCGGGACGCATACGCAAACAGTTGATTACCAGCTGGCGCTGGGCCACGGCGCCTTTGCCTTCAATGTTTGGCGGGCGAGTTTCCAGTCGAACAACGTGCTCTTGGTTAAGCTGCAATTCGGCTGCGTCTTCAACCGTGACGATGCGCTCTTTGTTCGAAATGTGCGAGGAAAGAATATTTAAAAAGGTCGTCTTGCCCGCGCCTGTTCCGCCCGAAATGAGGATATTGAGACGGGCTTTAACACACCCTCGCAGGAGCTCAAGCATGGGCTGCGTAAGCGAGCGATTATGGATCAAATCCTCGGCCGTAACGCGCTGCCGTCCGAAGCGGCGAATCGAAAGACATGGTCCATCCACCGAAAGCGGCGGAATAATTGCGTTCACGCGCGACCCGTCTGCCAGACGTGCATCAACCATAGGCGATGATTCATCAATTCGACGCCCAATTGCGGACACAATCCGGTCAATAATCCCCATCAAATGGGCATCATCACGAAATTGCACGCTCGTCGGTTCCAACATGCCTTTACGCTCGACGAAAACCCTCTTGTACGTATTGACCAAGATGTCGGAGACCGTGGGATCGGCGAGAAGTGGCTCGAGCGGTCCAAGCCCGAACACTTCATCTAAGACTTCCTGCACAAGGCGCTCGCGCTCTTGCAAGTTCATCGGTGCCGATTCGCCGTGAACAATTCCCTCAAGAATCATGCTGACTTCACGGCGAACTTCCTCGCGATTCACGTCCGTCAGCTTGTCCAGATTCAGCTTCTGAATCAGCTTTCTGTGAATTGCAGCTTTTACGGAACCGAAGTCCGTGCGCGCGGTGGTTGTGACAATCGGCGACATTCTTTACCTCATTTCTTGGTCGGGAATGAGAACAAGCTTGACAGCGGGCTCTTCTTCTCATCCACCGACGTGTCTATTCCAACCAGTTGGCCAGCAATCTGGCGATAGCGATTGGTCAAAACGTTATTGTGATTCTCCATCAAGGGAGTACCCAGATTCACCGACTGGCTGGCCTTGCGAAAATCATTGGGAAGGCTCGCGAAAATCGGGCGGTTGATATCCTTCTGGATGCTCTTCAAAACGTCGTCGTCACCCTTATGCCAGCGATTAATGATGATGCGAGCGCGGTCTTGGGGAATTCCAAACCCCTTTAAAGCCAAAAGCCGGCGCTCCAAGGTCCAAAGCGAGGGGACGTTGGCCTCCGAGACAATCAATATCATTCGAGCACTTCGAAGGATTGCGGCCCATTCCCCCGAAAACTGCGATCCGATGTCGAGCAGCACAACATCGAAGGAATTTTGCGCGACGTTGACAACCCGATCGAGCACATTGACATCGATCGATTGCCACTCTTCCGGTTGAGTCGTACCACCGAGAACTTCAAGCTTCGTCTTGTGCTTCGTCAGCAGTCCAGCCATGAAGTGGCTGTCCAACCGTTCGAGACCCTCGACAGCGTCGCGAATGCCAAATTTCGGATGTAGATCTAGCAGCAAATGTATATTTCCGAGCGGACGGGCAAAGTCGAGCAGAACGGTCCGCTTCCGTGCGAAGGTCGTGAGCTGAACGCCGAGGTTCACGGCGACGGTTGTCGTACCAACGCCGCCCTTTGCGCCCATGACCACGATCAGCTTGTCTTGCGAAGGAAAATCCTTGGTAGTATGCAGATCTTCTCTGACGCGAAGCAGTAAATCTTTCAACGATTCTGCCTGCACGGGCTTACCGAGAAAATCTTGAACACCGCTACGCATCGCCTCAAGGAGCAAACTGGGTTGCGGGGGCACTGCGGCTGAACACGCGATCAACTTTACGGCCGGCTTTATGCGGCGAAGTTGGTTCGCAAACACGAAAAAGGGATCCGGGTCTCGGGCGAGGTCAAGGAATACGACGTCTGGCATATGATCAGCGGAGTCGGGTAAGCGATCGGTAGGCACGACCCACTGCAGCACGGACGCAACTAGACCGGTTTGTTCAAGCCCGGCGAGCAATTGTGCCGAACTGGTCAGGTCACTGCTGGCAATAGCTGCGGTCAACATGTTCCGATGGGCCCGCTTCCTCTTCCGCTGAATATACAGCTAACGATATCAGAACCCTCTTCACTCTCGCTCACTTTGAGCCGGGCGCCGGAGTTTGAGCTGGAGAAATCTGATCTAGAAAGGGCTGGGGAAAATTTGGTCCGTGCGGCACCTGGTCCGGGGCCAAGGGGCGAACAATGCGCGGCGTCACGATCACGAGCAATTCGCTTTTGCTCTTATTGAACGACTTGCTCTGGAAAAGCTTCCCCAACACCGGAATGTCCCCGATGCCGGGAACCTTCGATATTAATTCTGTGACGCGATTGTCCACGAGTCCGGCGATAGCGAAAGTCTGGCCATCGGCCAAACTCATCTCCGATTCGACGCGGCGCGTGGAAAGCGCGGGCAAGACGAATCCGTTCAGCGTAACTCCGTTGGCAAAATCGAGCGTGCTAACCTCGGGCTTCACTTTCAAATGAATGGTACCGTCGGCAGCGAGAATGGGAGTAAAGCTCAGCCTTATTCCGAATTCCTTAAACTGAATGGTAACTGCATTGCCCGATGCACCACCGCCTGAACTCTGAAGCGTAGGATACGGAAATTCACCACCAGCGAGAAAATTAGCTTCCTTACCGGATTCAGTCATCAAGTTTGGTTCAGCCAATACTTGGAACAAGCTCTTCGATTGCAGGGCTTGAATCACCGTACCGAGGTGAATGTTTGGATTAAACAGAAAGATGTTCAGCGCGTTGGAAATGGTCTGGGTTGTAGAGAATGTCTCAGGCGGATTCCCCTGGGGCCCGCGCACCGGGAACGTATCGTTAAGGTTCCAGGTCTGGGATCCACCAAACTGTTGCGTTGTGATGGACCCAATCGTCTTGCCAAGTCCAGTCGATAGAAAGTTAAATCCGAGTTGCGTCAGAGCCGTGCGGTCCACCTCTGCAAAACGAACTTGCAGCAAGACCTCGCCGGTAAGTGCGGGCGGGACTTCCATCATGCTGGTAACTTTAGGTGCCGCGCCTTTTACCACCTCTAAAATCTTGTCGGCAACAACTGAGGACGAAATTTTACCGGTAATGATCACCACATCCTTTGATGTATCGATGTGGACGTTTTCCGCCGGAAAAACTTCATGAATTTTCTGGCTCAGCCCCAGAACATCTATGTCCACGGAAACTTCGAACGCCTGGCTCTGGTCCGTTTCGTCCCACAGCAGGAGCGAAACGCCGCCCGGCTTCTTCCCATTCACCAGCACTTGCGTGGGGCTGACCACAATTGCTTCAGCGATTTCCGGATCGGCTAGCGAAACGCGCTTAATGCGTGCCGGAGACGTAATTACCAGTGACCGACCAACCAATAGGTGCAGCGTTTGAGGCTCAGAGGATTCCTGGCCTTGGCTCGCAGGAGCTTGGGTCGCAGGCATGGGCGCCGGCGCTGTTTGCTGCGCAGGAGTTGCGGCAGGCGCGGAATTCTGCGCCACGACAGCCGATCCCGCGAAGAACACAACACCGAAAAAAATCATTCGGGAAACACGCAGCATATTCATCATTTGGAATTGTCCTGGCATGGTTCCTCTTAGTGATCCTTTGCGTTCGGAAATGATTTGTTCTCGCGCTTGCTTCCGGTAATTACTTCAATGACGTAGGGTGGAGGAGGGGCCGGCGGCGCCGCGGATTTCTTACCGCCTCCGCCGCTGTGCTTGATCGTCAGCTTCGGCCCGCTCGCGGTGAACAGGTCCGCTTGTTGAATCGTCGGCGGATCGTTTCTCTTGGTATCAACGGTATTGCGCAAGGCCAGTTGAATCTTCCCGTCGGTCGCGGCCATGGTTAGCTTCGAAGCTTCGTCAGGCGTCACCAGCAGAGTGATCACAGCCACCGTCTGTGGTTTGCCTTCACGATCTTGTTCCACTTTTTGTCCTGCCGCCAGTACGCGAATATTTTCAAGAATCGTTCTCGTAATGTCGCCACCTTGACTTCCGATCATCCTTCCAGTCACCAGCACATCCACCATCGTGCCAGGAGTCACAAAACCCGCTACGCCCACCACCTCGTTCACGGCAACGGACACGCCGCGCATTCCCTCCGGAATCGTAGCGGACAAACCTGCCCCGGACTCCTTGGCCGCCAATTTTGCTTCCAGTATGGGTTCATTTTGCGCGAGCGGGGTAATGACCGCACGATTTGCCACATCTTCAATCCGGGTAAACATACCGGGTACTTGCTGATTCGCTGGCCACTGAATGGTGCGCAGATTCGATCCATCAAGCCTCGTTCCGAGAGGCAGCGGCACCGCAGCCACGACCAGCGTCTGTGTCGATGTAGGCGCCACAATCGAAGCTTTCTGGAACTGTTTGTAAACGAAGCTGCTGAGCAGGAATGCGATCACCAGCGCGATGACCAGCCCAATCAGCAGGCGATTCGTATTCATGAGTAATCTCTCCCTAATTCAGCCTTCACGGACGGATGTTTGTTTCAGTAATGCATTCTAGACTGCCCGGTGCGCCGCCCAGAAGCAGACGAAAGTAGCTGCAGCGACCGCAACGCCAAAGGGCAACTTCAACAGGCGTGGGTTATCCAACGATATCTGTGGATTCTTCTTCAACCCAAAGACAAAAAATCCCTTCAGCAGCGTCCACATGTTGCGAAAGGTTTCAGCTACTCTACCAACGCGAATCATTTGCACCATGGCCATAATTCCGGACGCTAAAATACTGCCAAACATCACAAAAAGAAAAAGTTTCCAGCCGAGAAACGCGCCAACCGCTCCCATCAGTTTCCAGTCTCCCGCCCCGAGCGCGCGAAGCATCACAAGCGGAAGCAAAAGCATCAGTGCCAAGGCTCCCCCAGCAAGAGCGAATCGCAGGCCCTGCCATCCGTTCAGCACGACATGCAATGTAACCGCTGAGAGAAAGCCCGGCACTGTCAGCCAATTCGGGATGCGACGCGAACGCCAATCCAGCAAAGCCGCGGAGATCGTCAATGCCAGCGTTAAAGTCCAGATTATTTGCGCTGCGTGCATGAAGGTTCGTTCTCCAGATTGGGTCGAATAATTCGAACTACCTGGCCGCCAAGTTACAACGTACTAAGTGGTGGTCAGATTTGTTGCGGCTTTATCAAACACACTATTAATTGCACTCGCCAGTGTTCCCAGCGTGGCGATCGCTGCCAAGGAAAGCAGAACCAGCAGGAGCGCGTACTCCGTCAAATCCTGGCCTTCCTCTTCCTTCCACAACCTAACCGATAATTGCGACATCACTCCCTCCAAATTTTGATTTTTTTTAAACTTGTTTCTAAGCCGTACGACAGCAGCCGCTTCCATAGATATCTATGGAAACGACTGCTATCATACGGAGCCTTCGGAATACGCTGCACCAATTACGTGGCGGTGAGGTTCGTAGCGGCTTTGTTGAACACAGAGTTGATGGCGCTGGCCAATGTGCCCAAAGTTGCGATAGCTGCCAAGGAGAGCAGAACAAGCAGGAGCGCGTACTCCGTCAAATCCTGGCCTTCCTCTTCCTTCCACAAACGGGTCATGAGGTTCTTCATTAGTGTTCCTCTCAGTCGATTTACGGTTCTAAGCGGCGCAGGGAGGTACCGCTTTGTCCTTAGATAGAGCATCTGAAGCGCCACTCTGCTTTCTGGCGGAATAAACTTATCCCTTTTGTTTAGCGTGAGTTACAGGCCCATCCATGCAAACGTGTCTCCAACTGAACGATCTTCCCGCAAAGCGTCACTTCTTGTGAACAGGCTCTGCGACGTGCTTCAAACGCCGCTTTCCGTCATCGTTTGGCAGGCAATGGGGCAGGCTGCATTTCGGCGGATGGAAAAATGGCATTGATAATCGAAGAACAGGTTGGATCGGTTGGGCGATGAAGGCAAGCCAAGTCGTATATTCTGACCGCACGGCCGCTGCTTTGGAAAGCCTTCGGCAACGCCTTCTCGACCTCGGCTAGCCGCAGTGCGAGGGGATCTCGGAAACCCCGGAGTTGTGTCTCGCTATCCTCGGTGGTGATAATCCAGTAAGAAGCGCTGATAGCCCTGGGGACGTCAGCCATGTGGTCCAGGTCAATGGAGAGGCGTCGCCGGTCATAAATTCCGACGGGCATCAACACCGTAAAATTTACGGCCTGTCTGCCAGTGTACAAGTAGCTCAGACCGTCTTCCGCAGCAATGATCCGGCCATAAGGCGGCGTGTGTTCGCCGATCCATTCGTACGCTTGAACTTTCTCCGAAAGCTCTGCCCGCCGCTTCAGGGAGGTTTCGGCAATTCCATTGCGGCTGAGTTCGCCATAGTTCCAGACGGCGATTACCAACAACACCACCAGACACGCGGTAGCACCCCATGCAGCCATTCGGTCCGCTATCTGATTAGAGCGTAAATTGCCCAGCATCCACGAGATCCAATTGCGTCCTTGCAGCCAGATCAAACCCAGAATGAGAGGGAAAAATGGCAGAAGGAATCGAGGCCACTCAGGATAGTCCCAGGTCATCAGCAAACCGGCATAGCCGACCAGTGCAAAAAGAGCTGGCACACACTCCCGCTTGCCGAGCGCCTTCCGGGCACCTCCCCCAAGAGCCAGCCATAAAGGCAGAGCACTTGCGAACCAGAACGCAACGTAATATTCCGACCATGGAGAAAAGAAATAACCCGAAATCGCAAAAACAAAATAAAGGAACTGGTTCACAAGCTGCGTTACGGCCGCTCCAAAAGTGGGCGAATCGAGTTTCCGGAAAGCGGCGTAGCTCGTGTAGTAGAACCACGTTTGAGTCCATCCTGGTAATTGTTGCGAAAAAGGCGTCGGGGGGGCGCTCATTACGCGAAACCAGGTTTGATACGCGAAGTAGCAAAGCGAGGGAACAACGCCAGCGCAGAAGAGAGCTGCGTGCCGCCAGAGTTTCCGCAGCAGGATCGCAAGGAGAATACCAGCGCAAACGGCTACACCAGCCAGCCGCATTAAAATACACAAGTTCGCAAACAACGCCGTAAGAATAATGAAACGGAATTTTTGCGGGGAACGAAGAGCGCTTGCCGCGCTTAAAAGCGCGGCAAGACAAAGACCACTGAACGGAATATCGGTCATCAAGCGAGACGAATAGAAGATCGTCAGCGGATGAAGAGCATAGAATGCGGTGATAACGCAAGACTCCCAAGTCTTTAGTCCCAGCGCCGAACGCAAAAAATGATAAACAAGAATAATTGTTGCAATTCCAAAAACCAAACCAAGCGAAACCGCTGCTGAAAGATTCGCTGGGAATTGCGGGCTGATTCGCCATATCAACGAAAGCAGCCAAGGATAAAGGATGGGATATTTGGTCGCAGCCGGGCTACCCGGAACGCTCGGGAGGATGTATCCGTGTCCCTCGGCAATGGCCTTTGCGGATGAAAAATAAAGCGAGTCATCCTGTGATAAGCCAAAGAAATTTGTGGGATGCAAGTGGGCGACAAGCGAAAGATAAAGCACAACAATCCCGGAAAGGACAATCCAGGGCAGCCAGCGGAATTCACGCGGCCGATTCAAGCCGCACCAGGAAACTTGTTCATTGATTCGGGAGCTGGCGAACGAAAATGATACTGGTGTCGTCGCTATACACCCGTCGCCATTCCGGCGCGACAGAAAGGGCTGACGCCAAAGACTGCTTTGTTCCAAGAAGGCAGGCGTTGATTCCGTAATTTCGAAGAACCGCGAGCGAACCTCTCTCGAATTCATTCAGATGAATGTAGTCGGCAAAAACGCCGCTGCGCTCGTACAGATCTCCGCGACCATCGATGAAAACTGGCTGTCCGGAAAATATCAGATACCCGCCAAATCCATAAAAGTTCAGCATCTTCCCTGGAATCGGATGGTTTCTCAAATATTCGAGTGCTGCGACCGGATAGGTTTCGGCAACTTTTTTGTCCAGAGTGGCTTTGGTGGGAAAATAGTGAATCATCGCCGCGATGACGCCCGCCATCAACACTGCGTTGGCTATGTACTTGTCCTTGTGCCGTTGATACTCGGGAATCCAACGAGCCAGCATCGTCGCGAATACTGGAGCGCAAAATGGAACGAACAGCAATATGAAACGGACGTGCAAGCACGCCATTGCGGTGCCGCTCGCGACCAGCAGCAATTCTTCGAGCCGCCACGAGAAACGGAAAAACATTTGAAGCAGAAAGAAAATCACAATAAGACCGAGAAAGATTTTCCCGCCGACCAGCTCGAACGGCATGGGGCGCCATTCATTTACGTTGGCTACGTTAATTGGCTGCGAAAACGCCATATCAAACGGATAGACCGCCAGCTGCGTTCCGTAAGGAGTGATGGGCAGCACGGCCAGGCAGAACAGCAAAGCGGTTTCAAGTTGCAGGCGCTGTTTGCGTGTCCAAGCGATTGCTTGCACACTGCCCTTTTGAAAGGAAACCAATCCTGCACACAGATACAAAGCGACTACACCAATTCCAATGATGAATGATCCATGCGTATTCACCCACGCAAGAAAAATAACCGGCAGAGTCCACAACGGCCAGGAATTACCCTGGCGGAATTTCACCAGTACCAGCAGAGTCAGAATCAGAAACAAATAGCCAAACATTTGCGGGCGCAAGGTGAACGATGCGAACGCCAGTGAGGCCAGAAACAGCGCAGATACGAAGCCAGCTTTTGAATTCCCCGAGCGCACTGTCGCGAGCCAGTAGAGCGAAAGAATGATGATGCTCCCTAAGACGATCAGGAAAATGCCCATAGCCACTACCCCGCCGACGCGATGCACCAATGCCAGCACAATCTCGCCAAGCCATTCGTATGCGATCCACGGAGTTCCCGCTGCAGTGAACGAATACGAATCAATGGTGGGATAGTGATGAGTGCGAAGAATATCTTGGCCAACCTTGATATGCCACCAGACGTCCGGGTCCAGTACAAAGCCGCGACCTTCGTAGAAGACGCGGCCAACCAGAAACATTGCCAGCATGGCGGGAAATGAAATAACCCACTTGGCGGCTTCGAGGAGTTTCGAGGCGAGACTCTCAACTTGACCCGCGGAAGTGGTCGCGGGAAGATCAACGCCGGCGGGCA
>Ga0070707_100003818_pt1 | contig 14202 bp, 13 predicted proteins | sample KBSK5502metaG_FD_65468 | JGI IMG/M metagenome (GOLD analysis project Ga0070707, IMG submission 65468) | Corn, switchgrass and miscanthus rhizosphere microbial communities from Kellogg Biological Station, Michigan, USA - KBS K5-50-2 metaG | ecosystem: Host-associated > Plants > Roots >... | reverse complement strand
AGCACGGTGTAGGTGAATCCGCAGCGCCCCGCGAAGTCCTGCGCGTGGCGCTCGAGATCGCGCAGGTTCTCCGCCAGGCTCATCTCGTGCGGCCAGCCGGTCCCGGCGAATCCCGGGGTCGCCTGGATGTGGCCGGTGCTGGCCGTCCATGCGGCGTAGTCCGCGACGTTGTGCCGGGGCCCGAGCGGTTCCAGCCGCAATTCCCCGGCCGTGAGCCCGCGGGGAACGGCGAAATCGGCCGGGACGAACAACTGCTCACCCATCAGATGATGCTAGCCGCACCCGCCCGCTGCGGCAGAGCTCCGGCGCAGCTGCCCTCCCAGGCAACAGCGGCGTCCGGGCAGCCTCCAAGCCCGCCGGTGGCCGCCGTCATGTTCCGTGACACCTACGGCGTCGCGCGTTCCGCCGTTATGGTCGGCCGCCCGGCCGTCAGATAACCGCTTCCACTGCGTCCCGAACTGGTCGTTACGGTACCGAGTGGACAGGGTGCTCGCCCAGGTGCTGGCGTGCCTGGCGTACCGGGGCGCCTGCCCGGCTGGCGGCGGGGCGGATGTAGGTGACCGTCACCGACAGGGCGTACTGCCAGAAGTCGTCGATCGGGCACCAGGCGACCTCATCAAGCAGGTCCGGTCGGGTCCCGGCGTGGAGGGCTGCTGCGGCCAGCGCTGCGTACTGGAGCTTCGTGTTCTGTCGGCCGCAGAAGGTGACCTCGGGCAGGAACCCCTCGCGCAGTCCCTCCAGGGCGGCGGGTCGGCCCGGCTCTGGCCCCGCACCAGTGCAGCGCGCCGCGGAGGCGCCGGTACCTCCTGGCCGGACTGCTGATATGCGGTGGCTGCGGGCGGCGGATGGAATCGGCGTGGTCCAACGGCACGCCCGCCTACCGGTGCCGCCACGGCCACACCACCGCCAGCAGGCGCGGCCCGGGCCGCCCGAAGAACGCCTACATCCGCGAGGACCGGATCCTGCCGCACCTGCCCGCCCTGCACCTGCAGCTCGCCGAGCCTGCCGCACCACAGCGGAGACGGCGCACCCGCCGCGGCGCCGACGTCCGGTACCAGGCCAGTCCCGAGGATGTGATCGGATACCTGCGCGACCGCCAGATCACCCTCACCTATGATCCAGCCTCCGGCACCCCGGACGCAGGAACCGCCCAAGCCGCCCAGACCATCACCCTGACAGCAAGCTAATCCCGGCCTCAGCGGCCGAACTCCGGCAGGAGGGAGCACCGAAACCGCCAGTCGCTCGGCGCTGGCGGCAGCCTGCGCCCAGGTGACGTCCTGCCATGCCCGAAATAGGAGCATATGGGGAATTACTGTGTCCGAGGACCGACACAACCCATTGCCCCATGCGCCCGCCGAGGGCATCGGTGTCTCCTGATCCGCCCGGGTGGCCCGGCCCGGCCGGAGTTTCCGGGGACGGCGAGGCGGTCGCCGGGCTCGGCGGCAGTTGAGCCACCTTCAGGGCCGAGACGCCTGAACGCGCCTGGTCTCCTATGCGTGTTAGTAGTTATGGTCACATCGCCGGTGTGCCGTGGCGGTCCCCCCAGCTCGCGGGGACTTTCTCACAACGGTGAGGACACGAATGCTTGCGCACCTCGGCCCGACACCTGGCCATGAGCCGTTCATGCAGGCAACAGAAGGAGGACCGTCGAGATGACCGACGGACACCAGCGTCAACAGCGGCCACTGCCTGCAGCAGTGGGGAGCCAGGAGCGGGGGGTCGTGCCGGCCGGTGCGCTCTGGCGTACCGGCCGGCTGGCCATGCTGCCGCTGCGGCATGCTGCCCGCACCGCCGCGGCCGCCAGCCGGCTGTCCCGGGCCGCTACCGACCAGGTCGCCGCCCGCACCGCCGAGCAGGTGTTCGCCACCCTCGGCGAGCTCAAGGGCGGGGCAGCCAAGCTGGGTCAGGCGATGTCGGTGTTCGAGGCGGCGCTGCCGGAGGAGGTCGCGGCCCCATATCGGTCAGCGCTGCGGCGGCTCACGGATGCTGCGCCGGCCATGCCTGCCGAGGTCGCCCGCCGGGTGGTCGCCGCTGACCTCAGCGCTGCCTACGGGCCAGGCTGGCAGGAGCGGCTCGTGGCCTTCCACGACATCCCGGCCGCGGCGGCGTCGATCGGCCAGGTGCACCGCGGACAATGGCGGATAGACGGCGGCCAGGTCGTCGAGGTGGCAGTGAAAGTGCAGTACCCGGGGGTTGGCCAGGCGCTACGCTCAGACCTTCGCCAGGCCCGGCTGCTGGCGCGGGTGATGGCCCGGCTGACCAGGCTCAACGTGTCCGGACTGGCGGACGAACTCGCCGCGCGCATCGTCGAGGAGCTGGATTACGTACACGAGGCGCGGGTCCAGGCGGAGGTCGCGGCCGCGTTCACGCACCGCCTGCCGAAGGAACTCGCCGCCGCCCGCGCTGCCGGGGCGCACGAACCACCGGGACGGACCAGCGTCACGGTCCCGGCCGTGTACGCCGCGACACCCCGGGTGCTGATCACCCGCTGGCTGGAAGGGGCGAGCCTGTCCGCACTGCTTGACGGGCGCAGGGATCTGCTGCCCGAGGGCTGGCGGGAGCTCGACGGCCGCGACGCAGCGGACCTGGCCGCCCGGCTGCTCGGGCACGCCATCTACGCCCCCGCGGCGTGCATCGGCTGGATGCACGCCGACCTGCACCCCGGCAACTTCCTGCTGCTCCCGGGCGGCCGCCTCGGCATGCTGGACTTCGGCGCGGTCGCCGCCACACCCGGCGGCATCCCTGCGCCGTTCGGGCAGCTCGCCGCCGCAGTACTCGACGGAGACGGGCCGACGGCGATCCGGCTGGCCCGGCAGGCCGGGGCGCTCGCCCCGGGCGCCGAGGTCGATCCGCGGCTGATCATCGAGCTGCTTCGCCCGCTCGCGGCCACAGGGGCCGACGCCAGCTTCACGTACTCACGCGCGTGGCTGCGCGGGCTCATGGCCCATCTCACCGAGCCGCGCTTCGCCCCGGCGTTGCGCAACCTGACGCCGCCGCCGGAGTACGCCCTGGTCTGGCGGGCGACGCTATCGGCCGCCGGGCTCTTCGCGCAGCTGGGGGCGACAGTGCCCACCCGCGGGTTCCACTTGGCCTACTCGCCAGGGTTCCGCGGCAGCATTCCCCTGGCCGGAGTTCAGCGAACTGGCGGGACACTCCGCCATGCCAGCTGATAACAAACACTCCCGAACCTGCGCAGAGGCTGCCGCCACAGGCCCCGTCCGAGAGCGCGGCCAGGTGGCTTCAGCGGTTCTATTCGGGACCACTAGGACGGCTCGATGTGACCCGCCCCCACGTCTGTTTTATGAGGTCCGTCTATGTGGTCCCGGTAATGACTGTCGTGTCGGCCAGACCGTTTCGAGGCTGTGGAAGCGCGACCGAAATGGTGTGATCGCTGTCAGGTTCTTTGGCACCTTGGTCCTGGCGACCTTGACCGCGACTGGGTGCTCAGATCGAGCTGATGGCACCGCCGTCAACCGGGATCATCGCGCCCGTGATGTAGGACGCGGCGGGGGACAGCACGAACGCGGCGGCGCGGCCGAACTCCTCGGGCTCGCCGTACCGGCGCAGCGGGATGTGCTCAGACAGCCGGGCCCGCACCTCATCGGGATCGCCGCGCAGGGCATCAAGTTCACGGACCCGGTCGGTGGCGCCGCGCAATCCAAGATCCATCCGGCCATTGTGCCCCCGGTAGCGGCGGATCCGCCGCTGCCAGTCTCGTACCTACCGTTACGACGACAAACCGCACACAATGACGGGATGGAGCCATGTCGAGCCGTCCTGAAGGGACCCAATCGGGGCCGTGATAGCCAGCCAGGCCCGGACGGCCTTCAAGCACTTGCCCGGCTCCCAGGGTACGGCGGACTGGGAGCGGCGGATGGAGGGGAGGCATCCGCCGCTCCCGCGGATGTGCGCCTTCCTCAGCGTGCGTCGGCTGCCGCCGGCCTGAGGTGATGGAGCACGAAGTCCGCAACGTGGCGGCCCAGTTGCTGGCCGGCTACGAGGTCGATCATGGTGTGCTGTCCGGCGAAGATCCGGCTGAGGGTGGCTTCGCTGGCGGCTGCCTGGAAGCTGCCGAAGGTCCGGGTTACCCCGGGGTCTGCGGCTGAAGTGACGGTCAGCCGCTGGTGGTTGCCGTAGAAGGCGCTGAGCACGGTGGCCGCTGCCTGGCTGATGGTCGCATGGGCGCCGGGGTAGGAGGGGTCGGGCGCGGTGACCGCGAGCGGGTTCCAGGCGGGGTCGCCGGTGATGCCCGGGTTGCCGGCGGTGCTGCCCGCCCGGATCGCGGTGACCGGGCGCCACGCCAGGTAGTGGTACTTCGCGTCGTACATGCCGATGGCGGCGTCGGCCAGGGCGAGATCGAGGTTCGCGAACACGGTGACCGTCTGCTCCAGGCTGGCGTGCCGGGTCACGGCGAGCTTCCGGGCGATCTGGTTCCAGACGTTCCAGATCGGCGCGGCGCCCCAGAACTTGGCCAGCGTCGTCTCGCCGGCGGTGCGGGTGGTGCTGGAGTCCTGGCCCAGGCTCTTGACCTGGTTGAGCGCGCGGGCGTAGGCGCGGCTGGTGACCGGCGGCGGCGGGGCGGGACGGAACTGCCGCCCGCTGCCGAGCACGAACGGGGTGACCGAGCCCCAGTTGGGGAACACCGGCGCCGGGAAGGCCGGCGGAGTCGGCCGGTAGTCGCCCGGCCGGTTTCCGGCGGCAAACGGCGGCGATGTGGCCGCCGATCCGTCCGACGACCGGATCGTGATGAGCCGCTTGGCGACAACCTCTCCGACTCTGATGCCCTGCTGCTTGCCCCGGGTATCGGGGATGGCCGCGAGCTGATCGGCGAGCAGCTGGTCGGGTCCGGTCTTCAGTGCCGGGTAGAGGGCGGCCAGCACGTCGTGCGCGGCCTGGTCGGCGGCGGCGTCCGGCCGGGCGCCGCGCGGCGCCGGCACCGAGAAAAGGTACGAAGGGGCCGCGTGCGTGATCGAGGTCACCGCGTCGTATTCGGCCGCCTGATCCATCGCCAGAATGGCCCGCCCGGTCTGCCCGCCGCATGAGGCGACGGGAGAGGCGTCGGCCGCCGTCTTGCAACGGCTGGCGTTCGTGGCGGAGCGCCGCCGGGGGACAGCGTCCGCCGGCTAGGGCACTGCCCGGCACGGTCAGCGCGGGCTGCTGCCGGGCGTCGGATCGTCTGCAGCCCGCTCTGAACAGCCGCAAACTCCTATTCGTGTTAGTAGACGAGTCGGCTCAGGGCTGTCCGTCGAGCCTGGCCCGGCTCGACCGGCCGGTGGCGACGATGACCGGGCCGGGCACTGCGACGCCTGCGAAGGAGCTGGTTAACGTGGCTGACAGGACGTTCTGCACGGTCATGGGCTGTCGGCGGCCCGAGCCCCGGGGGGCCGCCCGGGTGCCAGGAGCGCGACGGTGACAGCGGATCTGCACGCGACCGCGGCCAGCCTCATCGGGCGTTCGGCGGCGGCGTATGCGTCGGGTGTGCCGGAAGGCGCCGGGGATGACGGCTTTTTCGGGCCCGGCAGCGTCACCTGGCGGGTGAGCGCGGACCTGGCCTCGCCGGTGGCGGGCCTGCGGTCGCTGCTGATGCAGGCGCTGCATCCGCTGGCGCTGGCCGGCGTCGACCAGCACAGTGGCTGGCGCCGCGATCCCGCCGGCAGGCTCGCCGCCACCACGGGATACCTCGCGACGGTTACCTTCGGCGAGCGGGCCGCGGCCATGCGGGCCGCGGCCCGGGTGCGGCACATTCATGATCATGTCCGCGGCACCGACGCGGTTACCGGCCAGCTGTACGCGGCGGGCGATCCCGCTCTCCTGCTGTGGCTGCACGGGACGCTGGTCGATTCCGTCCTGGCCGCCGCAAGCCTGGTCGGGATGGAGCTTTCGGCCGCGGACAGCAATAGGTACGTCGCGGAGATGGTGACCGCCGCCGAGCTCACCGGCGTGCCCCGCCCGCTGGTACCGTCCAGCGTCCCCGAGCTTGACCTGTACATCGCGTCGGTCCGGCCGCGCTTGCGCTGCACGCCAGCGGCCGCCGAATCGATGGTCTGCCTGCTCGATCCACCGGGCCTGGAGGAGAACACGGCGGAGATCTGGCAGGACGTCCGCGACGCCGCGATCGCCGCTCTGCCGCGCTGGGCCCGGCAGCTGTACGGCTACGGCGTCCCGCCCCTGACGCCTGGCCGCCGGAACGAAATACGGCAGTCGCTCGGCGTTTTCGATGCCATGTTCCTCGGTCAGCCCGGCGTGCTCGAGGCGCGGCAGCGGATCACCCTGCGGGCGCGGGAGGGACGGCCGGCATGAAGCCCATCAGGCTCTTCGCCGCGGCGGTGGCGGCCGCCGCGGCCCTGGTCCTGGGGGCCGCTACCCCAACGGGAGAGGCCGAGGCCGCGTGGCAGGCACCCGGCCAGGCGATCGCGGGATGACGGCCCGAGCCGCACCGCCGTGGCATCTGGACCCGGCCGAGGCGTTTCCCTGATCGCCGGATCGCGCCCGAAGGCAGTGTGATGCACGTCGCACCGCTGCTGAGCTGGGCTACTGAACGGGCTAGTTCTCCTATGCGTGTTAGTAGTTGAAAGCGAAACTACTGCCCGTCCGGGCGGGGATCAGGCCCGTGGGGACGGCCGTGACTACAGGAGGACGTCAATGCTTGCTCGTCTTGGCCCATCGCAGCCGGCCCAGGGCTCGGATGTGATCGCGCGCGCGATGGGCGCGCTGGCGCTGATCGCGCTGGCGGTGATCCACGTGGTCGACCTGCCGGCCACGCTGGGCCCGATCCCGCTGGTCGGCATCGGGTATTTCGGGATCATCGTGGCGGCACTCGGCGTCAGCATGGCGCTGATCGCGCGATCGCACTGGCTGGTCTGGGCGGCCGCCGGCGCCGTGGCCGTGATGGCGATGGGCGGATACGTGCTGACCCGCGCCCTGCCGGGAGGCTTCCTGGGCGATCACGGCGATGCCGGCAACTGGCAATGCCCGCTGGGCATCGCCGCCCTCAGCGTGGAGACGCTGATCATCCTGCTGGCGGTGCTCGCCGCCTGGCTGGGCCGGGCCCCCGCCGCGAGCCCGGCCGCGGGGACCCGGCCCGCCGCGCGACGGGCCCCCGAGTACAGCCGGCCCAGATGATCACGAGCCAGCCCGGATGATCACGCCCTGGCCTGCCCCGGGTCAGGGCCGGTCCGCCGCCAGACCCCGCTAGAGCCGGCCCGGCATGCCGCCGGGCCCCCGAAGGAGCACAAGATGCGCATGTCCTCACCTGGTCCGCCCGGCCGCGCAGACGCGGCCTCGTGGCGGCGGTGGGTGTTCCCGGCGGCCATCGGCGCTGGCCTCGTGACGCTGCTGGCCCTGCCGCGCGGCGCAGCCCCGGGCATGGTGCTGAGCTACACCAGGTTCCTGGCCGATGTCAGCGCCGGGACCGTCCGCGCGGTGACCATCGGCCCGGCTGGGCAGGTCACCGGCAGCCTGGCCGGCGGGGGCCCGTTCACCACCACGATCCCGGTCGCGCTCGGCGGCAGCGGCCTCGCCGGCGACCTGGCGGCCCGCCACGTCCAGGTCACCGCGACCGCCGCCATGTCCTCCTCGCTGCTGCCGGTGCTGGCCGGGCTGCTGCCGCTGCTGCTGCTGCTGTTCGGCGGCCTGCTCTATCTCGGCATCCGCAAGGTCCCGCTGCCGTCCGGCGGCGGCCTCGGCGGGCTGGGCGGCCTGGCCAAGGCGAAGGCGCGGGTCATCGACGCCGGGCGGCCGGCCACCCGGTTCACCGGCGTGGCCGGGTACGCCGCGGTGAAGACCAGGTCCGTGCCATCGCCCAGGCGGCAGGCTCCGTCCCTGATGGCCGGCCTGCGCCCCTGCGGCTGGCATTTCCGGGCTCAGCCGCCGGTCACGAGGGCGCACCACCTTCTTCTACTAAACAAATTAGTAGATAGTGCACAAGTCGATATTACGAGGAGCTCATCGTGCGACACCCGAGAATCATCATCGCCAGCATCAGCCTGGCCGCCGCGGCCGCCATCGGCGGCGGTATCACCGCCGCCGCGGCGACCAGCTCGCCTGCCAGCAGCCGGCCCCCGGCCAGCCAGCAGGCCGCGGCTACCGTCCGCACCGCGCAGGCGACCGTCGCAGGCAAAACCGAGACCATCCTGGTCAACAGCCAGGGCCTGCCGCTGTACTACTACCTGTCCGATACGCCGGCGAGGTCGCTGGTCACCGGCCGCCTGGCGGCGCTGTGGCCGCCGCTGACGTCGGCGTCACCCGCTGCGACAGGGCTGACTGGCAAGCTCGCCGTGGTCAGCGACGCCCACGGCCGCCAGGTCGCCTACAACGGTCACCTGCTGTACACCTTCGTTGACGATCACGCAGGCCAGGTGACCGGCCAGGGAGTGCAGGGCTTCTACGTCGCTACCCCCGGCCTCGCGACGGTCGCCGGGTCTTCGGCGGCGACGGGCGCGGCCCCGGCCGCCCCGTCCGGCAACGGTTACGGCTACTGAGCTAAGGGTGCCCCGGTCGGCCAGGGCTCTGCGCCTTGGGGCGGGAGCCGGCGGCTAGGCCTCGGACAGGCAGACATGGCAATCATCAGACTCGCATCAGCGGGCGCGCGCCGGGCCCGGTTCCGGCGCACGCCGCGCCGCCATCCCGACACCACCGCCGCCCGAGCACGCGGCCGCCGGGGGAGCAAACGCGTGGTCCGCTTGGGCTCCACCAGTGTCGCGCTGGCGGCGGTGATGGCACTGGCGGTCGCGGGAGTGGCCGAGCGGGCCGTGGTGGCAGCGTCGTTCACGGCGCTTGGCCATCTGCGCTCGCTCTGGATCCCGGCCGCTTTCCTGCTGGAGTCCGCGTCCATGGGCGCCTTCGCGATCATGCTGCGCAGGCTGCTCGCGGCGGGAGGCGCCAGCGTAGGCGTCCGGCCGATGCTGGCCACCGCCTATGCGGCCAACGCGGTGTCGGTCTCGGTTCCGCTGGCCGGACCCGCCCTGGCCACGGCCTTCACCTTCCGGCGCTTCACCCGGCAGGGTGCGGATGCCCCGCTGGCCGGCTGGTCACTGCTGGCCGGCGGGGTGATCTCCTCGACCGCAGCCGCCCTTATCGTCATCGGCGGCGGCCTGGCGTCGGGGAACATCCTGATCACGGCGGTCGCCGCGCCCGGCGGCGTGCTCGCTGTAGCCGTTCTCGCCACGATGGTCGCGGCCGTGCGGCGGCCGCGGCTGCTCGGCGCGCTCGAGCGGCCGGCTGGATGGATGCTCCGGCAGGCATTCAGGATGCTGCGCCGGCCTGCCGCCGATCCTGGCCAGACGATCCGGGCGTGGGCGCAGCGGCTGGGTTCACTCCGGCTGTCCTTGTCCGGCTGGATAACGGCGACCGGCCTGGCGCTGGTCAACTGGCTCGCCGACGCGGCGGTCCTCGCCGTTAGCATCCGCGCCACCGGTGCCACCGTCCCCTGGCATGATCTGCTGCTGGTCTACGGCTCGGGCATCGCCGCGCAAAGCCTCAACATCACGCCCGGCGGCCTGGGGGTCGCCGAAGGATCGCTCAGCCTTGCCCTGGTCGCCACCGGGCTGAGTGCCAGCCGGGCCCTGGCTGCGGTGCTGCTCTACCGCCTCGCCAGCTTCTGGCTGGTTGCGCTGACCGGATGGCTGGTCCTGCTCTGGCTGCGGCGTCCTCGGCGCCGCCGCGGTCCCGGTCCCGGACGCACCGCCGAGGACCGGGCCACGGCCATGGCCGCTGACAGGCAAACCACCGGCAGGCCAGCCGGGCTGGGTGCTCACGAGCTGGTGCTGCTGCACGGGCAGCCCGGCTCGCCCGCCGACTGGCACCAGATCGCCGCACGGCTGCCCGCCCAGCTCCACGCCGTCGCCCCCGACCGGCCGGGCTACGGCTGCAGCCCGCGGCCGGCCGGAGGGTTCGCTGCGAACGCCCGCACCGTCCTCAACGACCTGGACCGGCTCGGCATCACGCGCGCCGTGCTGGTGGGCCACTCCTACGGCGGCGGGGTGGCGCTGTCGGCGGCCAGCCTGGCGCCCGGCCGGGTGGCGGCGGTCGTCCTGCTCGCGAGCGTCGGTCCGGGGTGCCTGACCGGCTGGGACAGGCTGCTCGCGGCACCCGGCGCCGGCCAGCTGTGCGCGCAAGTGGCATGGCGGCTGACGCCATGGATGGCGCGTGCCCGGCTAGCCAGGATCGCCCGGCAGCGAGGCCGGCCGCTGCGGCCGGACGAGCATGTCAACTGGCAGGTCTGGGCCCATGCGGGCCGCGGACACCGCCCGCTGTGGCGCACCTTCCTGACCGAGCAACGCGCTCTGCTGCGCGAACTCGGCGAGCTGGAGCATGCTCTCGCGTCGGTCCGGGCGCCGGTTCTCGTGCTCGCCGACCCCAACGACATTGTGGTTCCCTTCGAGACCGCCCGCAGGCTGGCACGCGCCCTGCCGGAAGCCCGCCTCCAGCTTGTTGAGGGAGCGGGTCATCACCTGCCCAGGCGAGCCCCGGAGGTCGTCGCCGATGCAATCGTGGCGTTCCTGACCGCCGCCCAGATCACTGACATCTCGGTCACTCAGCCTACGGTGACCTGACGCGTTGCCTATCGTGTCAGACGGTCCAGAGTGCCTGGGTGGGTGACAGGCGCGCGGCGCGGATGGCGGGCAGCAGCCCGGCCAGGGCGCCGATGATGACAGCCGCGGCCAGGCCGCCGACCCAGGCTTCGGGCGGGATGACGACGGTCTCGTGGTGGCCGTGGGCGTAGGCGGCGGTGGCGATCGCGCCGACGATGACTCCGGCGACGCCGCCGGCCAGGGACAGCAGGATGGCCTCGGCCAGGAACTGGGCGCAGATCTGACCGCGGGTGGCACCCAGAGACCGGCGCAGCCCGATCTCGGAGCGGCGTTCCAGCACGGAGATGAACATGATGTTGGCTACCCCGATCGCGCCGACCAGCAGCGCGACCGCGCCCAGTCCAAGGAGAAAGGTGTCGAGCGCGCCCTTGGTATCGGCCTCGGCGGTGAGGATGTCCGAGGGCTGGGAGACGTTGACCTGGCTACGGTTTTGCGGGTTGGCCTGCGCGCCGAGCTGGTTGTCGACCGCGGCGGTGGCGGCCGGGGTATCAACGGTGCGGACGTAGATCTTCGACGGATGCCCGTCGAAGCCCAGGTACTTCCCGGCGGCCGGGAAGCCGACCAGGACCGCCGAGTCGAGCTCGGGGGCATAGGTGACCGGGTTGAGGATGCCGGTCACGTAGAACCACTGGCTGTCGACCCAGATCCGCATCCCGGGCAGGATCCGGTCGATGCCCAGCAGCCGCGCTGTGGTGGCGCCGAGCACGGTGACCGGCTCGCGGGCGGTGGCGGCGTTCAGGAACCGGCCCCGCGCGAGGCTGGTGCCGGCTACCGAGGGCAGGCCGAGGGTGGCGGCGTCGACGCTGAGAGCATTGGTTTCGATCCGGGGGACGAGCGGGGACTTGTAGACGTTGACGCCGGTGACACTGCCGGTGTCCTGCACCGAGAGGACCCCGGGCAGCCGGGCGATCATGCCCGGCGCCGCCACCGGCAGCTCGGCGGTCTGGCCGGAAGAGGTCTGCCCGTTGGTGACGGTTAGCAGGTTGGTGCCCAGCCGGGCGATCTCGTCCAGCAGCGCGGCGGAGGAGGAGGCGGCCAGGCCCAGGACGGCGACGATCGCCGCGACGCCCATCGCGATGCCCAGCGCCGACAGCCCGGTGCGCAGCTTGCGGGTACGCAGCCCGATGCTGGCCAGCCCGGCCAGGTCCCCGGGGCTCAGCCGGACCGCGGTCGGGGCGCCCGGGGTGCCCGGCCGCCGGGATGTGGTGGTCACGACGGTCCTTCCTGCGCGCTGGGGCGGCCGACGGGCCGCCCGCCGCTAGGCCCGGCTGCGGCCGGGTGGCCGGGGACGGGGCTGTCGGCGATAATGTGCCCGTCGAGCATCTCGATGCGGCGCCGCGTCCGGGCGGCGACCGCGTGGTCGTGGGTGATGATGATGATCGTGGTCCCGGCCGCGTTCAGCTCCTCCAGCAGGGCCAGGATGGCGGCGCCGGTGGCCGAGTCCAGGTTTCCGGTCGGCTCGTCGGCCAGCACCACCGGCGGCGCGCCCGCCACCGCCCGCGCGATCGCGACCCGCTGCCGCTCACCCCCGGACAGCTGGGTCGGCCGGGCCCCGGCCCGGTGCGCCAGCCCGACCCGGTCCAGCGCCTGCAGCGCCAGCCGCCGCCGCGCGCTCCGTCGCACCCCGGCATACAACAGCCCGTCGGCCACGTTGCCCAGCACGCTCTGGTACTCGGCGAGGAAGAACTGCTGGAAAACGAACCCGATCCGGGACGCCCGCAGCGCCGCCAGTTCCCTGTCGGTCATCCGCGCCGCGTCCAGGCCGGTGATCCGCATCGACCCGGCAGTCGGCTTGTCCAAGGTGCCCATCAGATGCAACAGCGTGGACTTGCCCGACCCCGACGGGCCGGTCACTGCCACCAGCTCCCCGGCGGCCACCGCCAGGCTCGCCCGATCCAGCGCCCGCACCGGCGGCTTCCCCGGGTACACCTTCGACACCTGCTCCAGCTCCAGCACCGGCACCCCGTCCGGCTCGTCCCCGCCGGCCACGGCCGCCCCCACGGCGGTCACGACGCCGCCACCACCACGCGCTGCCCGGGCCTCAGCGCCCCGGTCACCTGCACCAGCCCGTTAGCGCCGTCGAAGATCCCGGGCGTCACCGGCACGTAGCGCCGCGTGTGCCCCGGGCCGACGACCTCCACGGCATACCCGCCCGGCGACTGGGCCACCAGCGCCGTCACCGGCACCGCGAGCACCGGGCCAGGGCTGCTTTCGGTGGTAAGGTTCACCGTCACCGGCGCCTGATCCAGGGTCCCCGCCGTCCCGGGATCGGTCAGCGTCACCTGCACCGGGATCGTCGTGGCCGGGCTCCCCCCCGACCCGGGCGTGGTGGTCGCCACCGTGCCGACCGAAGACACCACACCCGGCGTGGTCGTCCCGTCCGGCAGCGTGATGCTCACCGTGTCCCCCGCCTTGACCTCCGACTGCATGGAGGCATCCAGCGGGATCGTCACCACGTGCCGGTCCGAGGTCGCGGTCAGCACCGGCCCGGACGCCGGGCCGCCCAGGCTCCCCGTCACCTGGCTGACCCGCAGCGCCTCCGGCTTGAACACCACCTGCCCCAAAGACAGGCTCCCCGGCGGGAAGGACACCCTCAGGTGCTCTTCAAGCAGCTGCACGCCGTACGCCGTCTCCCACGAGTAATAGTCCCAGCCCAGGGCGGCGATATCCGCGCGGCCGACGTAACCGAGCCGCACCAGGTCGTGATTGAGCTGGGACACGTCCGCGCCGGCGATCCCCTCATCCAGGGGCCGCCACGCCGGAACAGTGCCGTACAACAGCACCACAGGGGATCCGTTGTCCGTCTTGTACAGCACCTGCCCCTGCCGGATCACCTGCCCAGCCGGCGGCAGCCAGGTCAGCGTCCCGCCGCCCTGCCCGGTCACCGTGTACAACCCGGCATACCCCAGCGTCGCGGTCTCCGGCGTGGTAGCCGCGAGATTCTGCCGGACCACCGGCTGCGTCGCCGGCGGCGCCTCGTGCCCGGCCCCAGACGAGGCGGCCGGGGAAAACACCCCGGCCCACCACGCCGACACCGCCCCGGCCGCCACCACGACCACGATGCCCAGGGTCATCCAGCGGCCACGGCCACGCGATCCCCTAGCCTCCGCGACCGCCAGCACCTCCGCCTGCTGCCCGGCCTCCCGGCTGGGCGAAACCGTCTCACTCACTATCCATCTCCGTCCCTTCCGCCTCCGGCTATGGGCGGCCCGTAGCGCAGGTGCAACAGCGACCGGCATTGCTGCTCCCCGGCCTTGACCTGCGGTGAATTACGGTCCTTGGCTTCATGCCGGCAGTTCTGCGCCCGGGCGGGTGAGATCCCTGCGATCAGCCCTCCGGAATCCCGCCGAGCGCGCTGGGCATCAGGTGCGAGCATTCTTGTTCCTTGGTGCCGAGCTCCGGCGAATGTGCCTCGCTGCGGGTAAAGCCATGTGTGCTGAGAGGGAAATAAGGACGCCCCTCGGAATCTGTGGTGGGGTCGGGCCAGTTCGGCACCCCGTGGGAGCGCACGCACTGGCTGAATTCCCGCATGCCGATCAGCAGCTGCTGCACCTCGGCCGGGGGAAACTGGTCGTCAACGCCGGCCGGCAGCAGGTGCTGGCAGGCGTTC
>Ga0070707_100003815_pt1 | contig 14210 bp, 18 predicted proteins | sample KBSK5502metaG_FD_65468 | JGI IMG/M metagenome (GOLD analysis project Ga0070707, IMG submission 65468) | Corn, switchgrass and miscanthus rhizosphere microbial communities from Kellogg Biological Station, Michigan, USA - KBS K5-50-2 metaG | ecosystem: Host-associated > Plants > Roots >... | reverse complement strand
GCCCCACCTGATCTCGCTCAAGGGCCGCCATGAACCGCTCGAGGTAATCAGCCTCTAGCCGTTGGCTGCCATCACCGGCGCGGGCGCCCGCTCGATGAAGCGGCCGGCGCCACGTAGCCCGACAAAGATCCCGTCATGCACCACCGGCTGGCCCCGCAGCAGGACGGTGCGGACTGCCCCGCGAACCTCCAGCCCTTCGTAAGGCGTGAAGTCCGAGGTGTGGTGCAGGTCGACCTGGCGGATGGTGCGCGATGCCCCGGCATCGAAGAGCACCAGGTCCGCATCCTTGCCCGCTTCGATGGCTCCCTTGCGTTCCAGGCCGAACAGCCGCGCGGGCGTCGTCGCCAGAAGGTCGACCATACGTTCGAGGCCCACCTCGCCCCGCGTCGTACCCACACCGTGAACGATCGTGAGCAGGGTCTCGATCCCCGGCGCGCCATTGCTGATCTGGGGGAAGGGCGGTGCCGGCAACCGCTTTTCGACGGCCAGCCGGTCCGGCACATGATCACTTGCCACGAGGTCGAGTCCGCCTGCGCGCAGCCCTAGCCAGAGCGCCTGGCGGTCGGCGTCGGTCCGAAGCGGAGGCGAGATGACCGAACGGATCACCTCGCCCTCGTCGGGGATGGCGTATCGGTCCGCGGTGAGGGCCAGATAGTGCGGGCAGGTCTCCGCATGCACCGGCCATCCCCTGGCCTTCGCGGTGACCACCTCCGCGAGCGCGTCCGCAGATGAGAGGTGGACGATGTAGACCGATGAACCCGCAGCTCGCGCGAGGGCAATGGCGCGGTGCGTCGCCTCCGCCTCGGCATACGTGGGCCGGGTCTCGGCGTGGTACCGGGCACCGGTGTGCCCGGAGGCGAGAGCGCCGGCCACGAGCGCGTCGATGATGGTGGCGTTCTCGCAATGCACCTGCACCATGCCGCCGTGCCGTGCAGCCGCACGAAAGGCTTCGAACAGGCGCTCATCGGACAGGCGGAAGTCGTAGACCATGAAGGCCTTGAAGCTCGGCACGCCGGACGCGATCAAGCCCGGCAGCTCCCCGATCGGATCGTCCTGCGTACCGCTGATTACCGCGGAAAGCCCGAAATCGACGGCCGACTCCCCCTCCGTGCGACGGCGGAACTCGTCCAGGCCGCGGAGCAGCGACCGCGTGCCGGCGTCGGTGATGCCAGTACCGGGGTTGTTGAAGGCCAGAAACGTTGTCGTCCCGCCAAAGGCCGCCGCAACCGAGTCCTGGTAGAAGCGATCCGGCTCCTCGTCGCTCGGCAACCGCGTGTGGGTGTGGACATCGATGCAGCCGGGAAGGACCAAGAGCCCGCTCGCGTCGATCACCTGGACGTCGTTACTCCGCGCTGCCAAGCCCGGCGCCACGGCCTCGATCCTGCCGTCGGTGATGGCCACATCGGCGGCGAACGCGCGCGCGGCGGTGACGACTGTTCCCCCGGCCACGACCAGGTCGGTCACCCTCGATCAGATGGGTCGTCGCCCTCCAGCGTCCGATCGGCGATGACCAGCAGCAGGGGTGGGTGCGGCATCCGCACAGCTCGCTACTGCGGCCGCGAGCGGCTGGCCCACCACTCGTTGATTCGCGCCCGCAGGATGACGAAGGCGACCAGGATGATCGCGATGGCGAGCAGACCGAACAGGATCTGGATGACCTTGATGAAGACCAGCAGCGCGAGCAGCAGCACCACGATCATGACCAGCCACGCCATCGGTCAATCCCCCTCGCCGATCTCGATGGGTTGCGCGCCCTCCCAGAGCGCACGTCTCCCGACCTCGCGCAAGCGGTCACGCCATCCATCCTCCGGCGTCACCGTCGCAAAGTGATTCCCCGCGAGCGGGCCGAGCTTGCTGGAGAACGCGCACGCACCATATGGGAAGAGGATCTCGCACTCCGAGAGATCCCCGGTGTAGATCAGCAGCTCACCGGGCGCTGGATGTGAGGTGTGGTGCTCGTATCCGACGCCCACCTTCAGGTCGCCGAACGGAATCCAGGTCGACTCCCCGCTCCAGCGACAATGGATGAGTCGGCTGCTGATTGGCAGGAGCCGGCGCACCGCGGCGACTGTCCGGGGAGCATCTGCCTCCCACGCGGCGCTAAAGTGCAGGTCGCCGACCTGGATCGACAGTTGGCCCACCCGCGGAGGATAGCGTGGCGAAGGCTCGCGCGACCATCTCGACCCATGTGCTCGACCTGGAGACCGGTGCTCCGGCTGCGAGCTTCCCAGTGGCGCTCTTTCGGCTCGGGGACGACGGTCAGCCGCAGCTGCTTACGGAGGCGGAGACCGATGGCGAGGGGCGGATCTCCTCTCTCGTCGAAGGCCCGCTTCGGCCCGGGAGCTATCAACTGATCTTCGACGTCGCGGCGTACCTGGAGGGGACGGATCGTGAGCCGACGTTCTTCGAGAACATGGCCGTCGGGTTCCGCATCGAGGACCCCGCCAGGAGCTATCACGTGCCGTTGCTGCTGACGCCGTTCGGCCTCTCCACCTACCGCGGGAGCTGATGCGGATGAGGCCCAGCGTCGCCATACGCCCGATGACTGCCGAGGACGCGGGCTGGGCAGATCGGCTGCTGAGTGGCTACCAGGGCACGCGCATGACGGCTCGCCTGGGTGAGCTGCTCGATCCGCTCGAGCTGCCGGGCCTCGTCGCCGAGGTCGGCGGCTCGCCCGTTGGCCTGCTCACCTATCGGGTCAAGGGCGACGAGATGGAAGTGCTCACCGTGCACGCCCAGGCGTCGGGCCGAGGTGCGGGGTCCGCGCTGCTGGCGGCGGCGGTCGAGGAAGGGCGTCGCGAAGGGATCCGTCGACTCTGGCTGGTGACCACCAACGACAACCTGCATGCCATCCGGTTCTACCTGCGGCGCGGGATGCACGTCGCGCGCGTGCACGAGGGCGCGGTTGACCGCGATCGCCAGCTCAAGCCCGAGATGTCGCGCGTGAACGGTGAAAACGGCATCCCCATGCGCGACCTGGTGGAATTCGAGCTCGATCCAGGGCAATGGGAGCCCGGCACCACTGAGCTGCCCGAGATGACCGATCTTGACCGCCTGCCCCCTGAAGCGGCGCAGGCGCAGATCGCTCCCCTCTTCGAGGGCGCACCTGGCTTCGTGGCGCAGCTGGTGGCAGCGCGACCCTTCGGGAACGACGACGAGTTCGTCGGAATCGCGCGGCGGATCGCGCGCGAGCTGCCGGACGACGAGGCGGTGGAGCTCGTCAACGCCCATCCCCGTATTGGTGCGGATGCCGCCTCGCTCTCGGCAATGAGCAGCGCAGAGCAGGAGATCGCTGGTGAAGGCGACGACGAGCAGCGGGGTGACGAGCCGTGGGTTGCGGAAGAGCTGGCGATCCTGAACGACGCCTACGAGCGGATCTTCGGTTTCCGATTTGCCGTCTTCGTCGCCGGACGGCCTAAGGCGGCGATCATCCCGCTCATCGAGGCCGGCCTGCGCAACGACCGGGAAGCGGAGCTGCGACGGGCGACGGACGACTGCGTTGGCATCGCGGCTGATCGGCTCTGGAAGATGCGCGCCCCTCAGCCCGCGCGCGCCGTCGTGGAGGAGCCGGCGTGAGCCACGAGATCCAGTACGGAAAGGCCGACGTAAAGGTCTACCGTACGCACGGCGCGCCGCTGCGGGGCGTGACGCGCATTCCGGAGTCCGCGTTCGGCGGCCGCGACAACGTGCTGATGGGTGCCGAGATCGCCGTCACCGTGCGCGGGAACGCGTTCTGGAATGCCTACACCAAGGGAGACAACCGCCAGGTCGTTGCGACGGACACGATGAAGAACTTCATCCAGAGTGCATCGCTGACCTGTGGTGCGCCGACACTGGAAGGATGGCTTCACGAGATCGGGCGCGCCTTCCTGGAGACCTATCCCCAGATGGAGTCGATCGCCGTCTCCGGCCGCGAGCTTCCCTTCCCGCCGGTGGTGGTGCCGGGCGACGAGCCGGACTCGTTCGCGCTGTCCGAGGTTCTCTTCTCCCGGGAGCGGTCTGACGCGTCCTTCGCCACGCTCGACCTCGTGCGCGCCGAGGCGAACCTCGATGAGCCAATCCGAATCGGCGATCTCGAGAGCGGGCGTGCGGGCCTTCAGCTGGTGAAGATCACCGGGTCGTCGTTCGCGGACTTCGCGCGAGACGAGCACACCACCCTCCCCGAGCGTCCGGATCGCCCGCTCTACATCTGGTGCGATGTCGGATGGCGCTATGCCGAGCCGCGGGACGCCCTCGGCGATGACGCGGCGCGCTACGTCGCGGGTGAGCAAGTCGCCGACCTGGCCGCCGCGGTCTTTCATGAGTTCGTGAGCCTCTCGATCCAGCACCTGGTGCACGAGATCGGGCAGCGCATGCTCACCCGCTGGGCCCAGCTGTCCGAGGTCAGCTTCGATGCCCAGAACCGGCTCTGGGATCTCGCCGGCGAGGCGCCGGAGGACGAGCGGGTCAAGGTCTACGCCGATCCCCGACCCCCCTTCGGCAGGATCGGGCTGACGCTGCGCCGGGACTGATTCAGCCCAGCTCGAGTCGCATACGAGGGAGCGTGCGACCCGGCTCCGCCGCGGACGGCGTGCGACCGATCTCTACGCCACCCATCGCCTCGTAGAAGCCGCGGGCGAACGGCTCGGCGTCCCACTCAAGGGCGCGTGCGCCGTGCCCGCGGGCGAGCTCGGCGGCGTGATCGAACAATATCCGGCCATGTCCCTTGCCGATGAGTGCCGGCTCCAGCCACAGGTCCTCGAGCTCGGCTCGCTCACTGTGGAAGGTAACGCGATGCCAGCCAAGCACCACGCCATCGTGTTCGAGTACATGAACCTCGTGCCCCGCGAGATCGTCTTCGTCGAGCTGCAACATCGGTCTCACGGCCTCGAGGAAGGTAGCGCTATATGGCCAATGCGCCTTGGACCGATGGGCGAGCTCCCGCAGCGCGGCGGCTTCTCCCGGCCGGGCCCGGCGTATCCGCGGGCTACTGGACGGTTTCGTTGCGCCGAACGCGCTCAGCGAGCGCCTCGAGCACGCAGGTCTTCACGGTCGGGAAGTCATCCATCAGCTGATGGAACTGTCGGTGGCCCACGACCAGCAGCCGGGTCGGGCCGACGGCGCGCGTCGTGGCGGTGCGCGGCTTGCCATCGACCAGCGCGATTTCGCCAAGGAAGTCGCCCTTGCCCAATGTCGAAATGACCGACCCGTTGACGTCGACCTGGACGGCGCCGTCGAGGACCACGAAGAATTCCTCCCCCGTCTCGCCCTGACGCGTCAGCACCCTGCCGTCGGCGACATCCACTTCATCGGCAAGTGTTCCTAGCTCCTCGAGCTCACGTCGTCCCAGCCCGGCGAAGAGGGGCACCCGCTTGAGCTGGTCGAGCTTCTCGTCGGTGGCCATCGGTGCTGAGGATATCGCGCGCGAAGCAGGCCGAACAGGGGTCAGGCTGAGCCGTTCTGGCGCAGGCGGGGCAGCTCGATGGCGGGGCATCGGTCCATCACCACCAGCAGGCCAGCCTCATGAGCTCGCGCGGCCGCCGCTTCGTCGATGACGCCGAGCTGCAGCCAGACGGCCTTCGCACCAATCGCGATTGCCTCGTCGATGTGGACCCCGGCGAGATCCGCGCGACGGAAGACGTCCACCACCTCGATCGGGCGACCTTCGACGTTGGCGGCCTCCGCGGCCGTCGCAAGGTCGGGATAGGCCTGAAGGCCATACACCTCCCGCTCGCGCGGGTTCACGGGGAGCACCTCGAAACCGTGCCGAAGGAGCGTGCCCGTCACGCTATGGCTCGGTCGGATCGGGTTCGACGAGCACCCGACCACCGCCCACACCCGCAGGTTCCGAAGGACCTGCTCGATCGCGGCTGGATCGGCATACGGATCGCCGATCATCGGGTCCTGGCCAACTCCTGCAGGGCGGCCTTGATGCGCGAGTCGAGCTCGCGATCGGTCCCGGCGACCGCTCCGGCAGCGCGACGAGCCTCGGTAGCCGTGTAGCCAAGCGACTCCAGTGCGGCAACCACGTCCGAGTCGTGCGGCGCTCCGCCCCCGATCGCGAGGCCCGCTGCGTGCACCTTCTCCTTGAGCTCCAGCACGATGCGCTGCGCCGTCTTGCGTCCAACTCCCGACACGGAGGTGAAGGCGTCCAGGTCATCGTTGAGGATCGCGAGCTGCAGCCTCGTCACCGGATGCGCCGACGTGATCGCCAGCGCCAACCGCGGCCCCACCTGGCTGACAGTCATCAGCAGCTCGAAGAAGCCCAGCTCATCAAGCGTGGCGAACCCGAACAGCGCCTGCAGGTCTTCCCGCACGAGGTGGTACGTGTAGACCGATGCCTCGCTCCCCGCCCGGAGCCGTGCGAGCAGCGAAGGCCCGGCAATCACCCGATAGCCGATCCCGCCGATCTCGATGAGGGCGTAGTCGCCGCCGACATGGGAGACCTTCCCTCGAATGGAGCCAATCATCGAATGGCGCGTACGCGCGGTCGAGCCGGCGACGGTTGCGCGGCGGCGCGGTACAGGCAGCCGATGGCCGCCGCGAGGGCGTCGGTCGCGTCGTCCGCCGCCCCCGTGAGCGTCACGCTCAATAGCCGCTGGACCATGGTCGCGACCTGTGCCTTGTCGGCGGCGCCGTTGCCGCAGACGGCCTGCTTCACCTCATTGGGAGTCGGCTCGTCGACGGGCAGGTGGTGGTGCGCCGCGACGAGCAGCGCGACCGCGCGGGCTTGTCCGACGGCCATCGCGGTCTGCACGTTGCGCTGGAAGAAGAGCCGCTCGACCGCCACCCGGTCGGGGTGGTGCTGAGCGACGAGCTCGTACAGCGCCACTTCCAGCTCCGCCAGGCGCTGCGCGTCCGTCTCCGAGGCCTTGGTCCGCACCACGCCGGCATCCAGGAGCCGCAGGCTGTTCGCCTCCAACGAGACGACACCGAACCCGAGGGTCGCCGTTCCGGGATCGATGCCGAGCGCGATCACGGCGCCATCGTACCGGCGCGACTAGACGACGGAGGCCTCGAGCTGCTCCATGAGCTCGGTCGGGATGTCGAAGTTGGCATACACGTTCTGGACGTCGTCGAGGTCCTCGAGGCGCTCCACAAAGCTCAGGACCTGGCGGGCCGTCTTTTCATCGGCGACCTCGACCCAGGTCGTCGGCTCCATCGAGACCTCTGCGGATTCCGCCGCATAGCCGGAGGCTCCCAGCGCCGATCGGACCTGCTCGAGCTGCGCAGGCTCGGTGGTCACGATGAGCGATCCGCCCTCTGGAGTTCCCACGTCCGAAGCCCCGGCATCGATCGCGGCGAGGGTGACCTCATCCGGATCGCGGCCCTTGAGCGGGATGCTGATGATCCCCTTCTGCTCGAACTGCCAGGCGACTGGCGTAAGCGAGCCGCCGAGCTTGTTGAAGATGCTCCGAATCTCGGACGCGGTCCGATTCCGGTTGTCGGTCATGGCCGCCACGATCACCGCCACGTTGGAGGGGCCGAATCCCTCGTAGGTGATCTCCTCGTACTGCTCGGCGTCGGCGCCCGAGCCGGTCGCGCGTTCGATCGCACGCTTGATGTTCTCCTGGGGCATGGAGTTGTCGCGTGCCTTGTCGACGGCGATCCGCAGACGGTAATTGGCATCGGAGTCACCACCACCCTGGCGCGCGGCGGTGATGATCTCGCGCGTCAGCTTGGTGAAGAGTGCGCCACGCTTGGCGTCGTTGGCGCCTTTCTGTCGCTTGATCTGCGACCACTTGCTGTGGCCGGACATCGGTCCTCCTGCTGGGGCAGGCGGATTGTAGCAACGCCGACTGCGGTGGTCGCTCTCGGCTAGAGCTCGAAGGTGGCGCCCTCGGCACCGGGCTGAACAGCGATGCCTGGCAGGAGTGTCCCAAGCTCGGCCGCCAGGGCGTCGACCTCAGCGTCGGAATGGCTCGGATCGTGGTGGAACGGGGCTATGCGCCTGACCTCAGCGAGCTTGGCGAAGGCCGCGAGGTGCCGGATCGAGCTGTGGCCCCAGCCCACGTGGGTTCCGTATTCGTCGTCGGTGTACTGGGCGTCGTGAAGAACGAGGTCCGCACGGTGCGCGAGATCGAACCCGGACGTCCATTCCGGAGCCGCCGGGAAGGGATCCACGCCCAACGCCGGCTCGTGGTCGGGCAGGTAGGCAACCACCTTCCCAGCCGGGCTGGTGATGCGGTACCCGACCGTGGGGCCCGGATGGCAGACGAGGTCGCTCCGTACGCGGAGGCTGCCAATCCGCGTGTACGGCTCCGCGTCATGCAGCTCGAGCCGGCACGGCATCTGTCGCAGGGTGACCGGGAAGAGAGGCGGCGACAGGTAGCGGCCGATGCGAGTCTGCAGGGGCATGGTGATCGACGGCGGCCCCCACACATGGACCTCGACATTCGGACGAAAGAGAGGCTCGAAGAATCCGAGACCCTGCAGGTGGTCCATGTGCAGGTGCGTGATCAGCACATCGATGCGGCTCACATCCTGCGGAATGCTGAGGCCGAGAGGCCGGATTCCCGTCCCGGCGTCGAGCACCAGATGCTCGCCCTCGTCGCCGACCACGAGCACGGTGGCGGTGTTACCGCCGTAGCGCATGGTCTTGGGACCCGGCGACGGGAGCGATCCTCGCGATCCCCAGATCTCGATTTTCACTTCTGAGCGTCCTGGGGTGATGCGGGCCAGAAGATTGCTGCCGCGCCGAGCACCTTGCCGCCTTGCCCCACCAATGGAAAGGCGGTGACGACCACCGGCACACGATCCCCGCCGGGGCGTTCGTACAGCAGCGATCCGTGCACCGGGTCGCGCTCATTCAGCGCCCGCACCACCGGGATGTGTTCGGCCGGGAGCGGCTTGCCTGAGTCGATTTCGAAGAGCGGGAACGCGCGGATCCACTGGGCCAGCGGCAGCTCCACCGCCTCGTCGAACCGATAGCCGAGGACCCCCTCTGCGGCCTCGTTGTAGAAGAGGAGCTCACCCTTCGGCCCGACCAGGAAGATCGGGGTAGCCAGGTACGAAGCAAGCTGACGCATGAGGATCAACTCGACTGGCAGCTGCGCCATGGCGTGTCAGCATACGCGGCGCTGCACGGAAAGCGACACCATCTTGTCGAAGCCGGCGCGCGCATGCGATGCTCGGCCACCACCCGAATTCGCATTCGAACTGGGATGTGATGTCAGGCGATCCGGAGTACGACCGACTCGCGGGCTGGGCCGCGATTCTGGCGGGCATCGGCGGTTTCATCTATTCGCTTGCCTTCATCGTTGGCGTCGTCCTCGAGAGGGCGCCGGAGCTTGGCCGGTCGGTGAGCGCTGCCGCACTGGCTATCGGTGGCCTGCTGACCGCGGTGGTTGCGGTGGCGCTGTTCCAACGGGCGCGGGAGGCGAGTCATCCGGCCGCTCTCCTTGGCGTGGCCTTCGCGTTGTTCGGATCCATGGGCGCCACGATCCACGGCGCCTACGACCTGGCCAATGTCCTCCACCCGCCAGTTGCGGACGTGTTCGCTGCCAACCAGCTGCCCAATCCGGTGGACCCGCGTGGTGTCCTGACTTTTGCCGCAGCCGGCATCGGACTCCTGATCCTCGTCTGGCTGGTGCGACGCGCCGGAGCGCTGCGTGACTGGATCGGCAGCCTGGGCCTGCTCGTGGGCGTCCTGCTGATCGTCATCTTCCTTGGCCGCCTGATCATCCTCTCGCCCACGAACCCGTTGGTGGCGGGGCTTGCCGGACTGACCGGATTCATCCTGAGCCCCGCCTTCTATATCGGGCTGGGGTTCCGGCTGCGGAGCAGAGCCAACCTATAATCGAGGCCCACGCATCGGTTGAGTCGCCGTCTGAGGCGATCCCCTCGGCGGTGCCGCGCACGCGCAAGGAGCCTGGATGAAGCCCACCTCGCCCGACAAGATCAGGAACGTCGCGCTCATCTCCCACGGCGGCGCCGGCAAGACGAGCCTCGCGGAGGCGATGCTCTTCGATGCCGGCGCGATCCAGCGACTGGGAAGCGTTGATGCCGGTACCGCGACGCTCGATTGGGACGCGGACGAGCAGAAGCGCAAGCAGAGCATCAACCTCGCCATCGGCTCTCTCGAGCACGAGGATGTCCGCATCACCCTAATCGACACGCCGGGCTACGCCGACTTCCAGTCCGATGTGATCGAGGCGCTGGCGGCCGTGGACGCCGCGATCGTGGTGGTCGATGCCAGCGGCGGGGTCGAGGTGGGGACGAGTGAGGTGTGGCAATTGGCCGATGCCCGTCACCTGCCCCGGTTCGTGTTCATCAATAAGATGGACCGCGAGAACGCCAACTACGACGCGGTGCTTGACCAGCTCAAGGCCGCTTTCGGGCCAAAGATCGCGCCCGTCTACCTGCCCATCGGCACAGCCGAGGGCTTCCGTGGCTACATCGACGTCATCGAGCAGCACGCCACGGTGTACGAAGGCGGGAATCCCAAGGAGGTGCCGATTCCGGACGAGCTGGAGGGGATCGAGCACTCGAGACGCGACGCGCTGGTCGAGGCGGCCGCGGAGGCATCCGACGACCTGATGGAGAAGTACCTCGAGGGGGAGGATCTCTCGGATGCCGAGATCGAGGCCGCGCTCCACAAGGGCACCCGCGAGGGAAGCGTCGTTCCGGTCTTCGTGGGCAGCGCTCTCAAGAACATCGGCATCCGCGAGCTGACCAGCATGATCGCGCGCCACGTTCCCTCGCCGGCGGAGGTGGGCACTCGCACGTCCGTGGACGGCAAGGCTATCGAGCCCGATCCCAAAGCCCCGTTCGTGGCGCAGGTGTTCAAGACCACGGCGGATCCCTTCGTGGGCCGCCTCACCTACTTCCGGGTGTTCTCGGGAACGCTCAGCGCGCAGGCACACCTGTACAACGCCAGCCGCAAGGAGGAGGAGCGGATCGGCAACATCCTGAGCCTGCTTGGAAAGGACCAGGAGAACCTGTCGCAGGCCGGTCCGGGGGACATCGTGGCGGTCGCCAAGCTGTCCAGCACCCAGACGGGAGATACGCTCGTCGCGGATCGCGCCCATGCGCTCGAGCTGCCCCGCTTCCCATTCCCAAATCCGACGCTGCAGGTGAGCATCGAGCCCGAGAGCAAGGCGGACCTCGACAAGCTTGGGCAGGCCCTCACGAGGATGCTCGAGGAGGAGCCGAGCGTTCGCGTCCACCGCGAGGATGGGACCGGCGAGACGGTCCTGACCGCCATGGGCGACGCGCACGTGGACGTCATCGTCGATCGGCTCAAGCGCAAGTTCGGCGCATCGGTCAAGACCGGGACGCCGCTGGTGCCGTATCGCGAGACGATCCGGCGACCCGCCAAGATCGACAACCGCTTCAAGCGGCAGACCGGCGGACATGGGCAGTTCGGCCACGTGGTGATCGAGTTCGAGCCGCTCGACACCGGGACGGGCTTCGAATTCGGGGATCGCATCGTCGGTGGAGCTGTCCCCAAGCAGTACATCCCGGCCGTCGAGAAAGGGCTGCGCGAGGCCTTGGGTGAGGGCGTCCTCGCCGGCTATCCCATCGTGGACCTGAAGGCAACCCTGATCGACGGCTCGTACCACACCGTCGACAGCTCCGAGATGGCCTTCAAGATCGCCGCGTCGCAGGCCCTGAAGCGAGCCTTCCCCGACGCGGACCCCATCCTCCTCGAACCCGTTCTCGAGGTGGAGGTCGTCGTGCCCGACGAGTACATGGGCGACGTGATGGGTCAGATCACCGCCAAGCGCGGACACGTCCTCGGGATGGAGTCCAACAACGGCATGCAGAGCCTGAAGGCGCAGGTTCCGCAGGCAGAGATGTTCCACTACGCGACTGAGCTACGGAGCATCACTCAGGGGCGCGGCCGGTTCAGCTGGCGCCTCGACCACTACGCCGAAGTGCCGCACACCATCGCCGAGAAGGTGATCGCGGTCCACCAGGCCAAGGTCGCAGCGGGCGATCGGCACTAGGCAGGCGCGTGCCGCACCGCGCCGTCGGGTTCACACCGGACCCGGACAGCCTCCTCGAACGAATCGTCAGCTGGGCCCAGGCCGATGGCGGCGTGCAGGCCTGTCTCCTGCTTGGTTCGCGCGCCAGGCGCGACCGGCCTGCAGACGCGTGGTCCGATACCGACCTGATCCTGGTCGTCGACGACCCTGACGCCCTCCTGGCCGACGCTGCCTGGCCGGCGCAGTTCGCCACTGTTTCCATCACATTCATTGAGGAGACCATGCTCTCGCTGCGCGAGCGGCGCGTGCTTTACGCCGACGGCACCGACCTGGATGTGGTGCCGATGTCCCGCTGGCGCATGGCCCAGCACCTGGATGACCCGCACGCACTCCTGGTGCTTGGCAGGGGCCACCGGGTGGTCGTCGATAAGATCGGGGTCTTCGCAGGTCTGGACGATCGCATCGCTCGCGCGCAGGCGGTGGCCGCGTCAGCCCCCGGCGCGCCGGAGCCAGCCGTATTCGCCAACCTCGCAAATGACTTCTGGTACCACGCGGTGTGGACCGCTCGGAAGCTGCGCCGCGGGGAGCTGTGGGTGGCGCGCTCATGCATGGACGGTCACATGAAGCGGCTGCTGTTACGGGTCATGGAATGGAAGGCCGATCTCGGCTCGAGCACCGACCATTGGTTCGACGGCCGCTTTCTGGAGCAGTGGGCTGACCCTTCCACACTCGCTGCGCTGGGCGACTCCTTCGCGCACTACGACTCCAGTGACGTGGCTCGCGCGCTGGAGGCGACCATGGGCCTCTTCCGCCGTCTCGCCAGCGACCTCGCGGTGCGGATGGAGCTTCCCTATCCGACTGGCGCCGACGACTCGGCCACCCGCCTGGTGACGGAGCTGCTTCAGCCAGTCGGCGCGCCTCGCTGAGGTCGGGCCGCCGCCGCGACTGCGGCTACCTGAACTGAAGTCCGCTAGCGCACTTCGACGGCAGCCAGGGTGCGTTTCCCTCGGCGCAGAAGCAGCCAGCGTTCCTGTAGCAGGTCGTCGCGCGGCGGCGCCATGCCGCCATCGGTCACCCGTCGGTTGTTGAGGTAGAAGCCGCCCTGGGCAATCGCCTGCTTGGCGGCTCCGCGGCTTTCGAAGAGCCCAGAGGAAACGGCGAGATCGAGGAGCGATGGCAGCCCATCAGCGATCTCGACGCTGACTCGAGGCACCTCGGTGAGCGCCGCTTCGATGGTTGCGGCATCCAGACGCGCCAGATCCCCGTCGCCGAAGAGGGCCCGCGAAGCGGCGATTGCCTCCTCGACGGCTTCGTCGCCGTGCACCAATGCCGTCAGCTCACCGGCGAGCGAAGTCTGCGCCGCACGTTGCTCGGGCTCCGATGCCACGAGGCTCTCGAGCTGTTCAATCTCCTCGTGCGAACGGAAGCTGAAGACGCGCAGCAAACCTCCCACGTCCGCATCGGCCTGGTTCAAGAAGTATTGGTAGAACGCGAACGGACTTGTCATGGCCGGGTCGAGCCATACGGATCCGCCGGCCGTCTTCCCGTACTTGGTGCCATCCGCCTTGGTGATGAGGGGAGTCGCCAATGCATGGGCCGTGTCACCGTCGACCCGCCGGATCAGATCCACGCCAGCGGTCAGGTTTCCCCATTGGTCGCTCCCCCCGGTCTGCAGAACCGCGCCGTATCGGCGATGGAGCTCGAGATAGTCGAGAGCCTGCAGGATCTGGTAGCTGAATTCGCTGTAGCTGATTCCCCCGGCCTGCAGCCTGGCGCTGACCACCTCCTTGTCGAGCATGCGATTGACGCCGAAGTGCTTGCCAACGTCCCGCAGGAAGGTGATGGCCGTCATCGGTCCGGTCCATTCCAGGTTGTTTACGACCTGAGCGGCGTTGTCGCCCTCGAACGACAGGTAGCGTTGGACCTGTTCCCGAATGCGACCAACCCAGTCAGCGACCACGTCCTCGGCGTTGAGCGCACGTTCGGCACTGCGCCCGCTGGGATCGCCGATGAGGCCCGTGGCCCCGCCCACCACGACGATGGGCCGATGCCCCGCGAGCTGGAGGCGGCGCATGGTGGCCAGCTGGACAAGGTTGCCGAACTCGAGGCTTGGCGCGGTCGGGTCAAAGCCGCAGTAGAAGGCGATCGGCTCGCCTTCGAGCAGGGACCGCAGCGCCTCAGGGTCCGTTGAGAGGGCGATCAGGCCCCGCCAGCTGAGATCCTCGAACACCGAAGCGGGCATGGGCGGACGAGTATACCGGCACATTGCGTGCTACCCTGCCGCCCCGATGAGCCGAACCC
>Ga0070707_100003814_pt1 | contig 14210 bp, 13 predicted proteins | sample KBSK5502metaG_FD_65468 | JGI IMG/M metagenome (GOLD analysis project Ga0070707, IMG submission 65468) | Corn, switchgrass and miscanthus rhizosphere microbial communities from Kellogg Biological Station, Michigan, USA - KBS K5-50-2 metaG | ecosystem: Host-associated > Plants > Roots >... | reverse complement strand
ACGGAGTTATTGATGACCGGCGATTTTATTGCCGCAGCGGAAGCTGAAAGAATCGGGCTTTACAATCGCGTGGTTCCGCGTGATCAATTGGAAACCGTCACGCACGAGTTTGCGGAAAAGCTGGCCAACGGTCCGGCGCTGGGTCTGGCTAAAACAAAGGAGATGTTGAATCGCGAAATGCACATGAGCTTTGAATCGGGACTGGAAGCCGAAGCCGTCGTGCAGGCGTTGTGCATGCAGACGCCGGATTTCAAAGAGGCACACGCAGCGTTTCTGGAAAAGCGGCCGGCGAAATTTAAGTAATTTGTTTTCTCCCTCCCCCACTGGGGGAGGGTCGGGGTGAGGGCTTACGCGAACCAGGCCCTCTCCCTAACCCCTCTCCCAGGGGGAGAGGGGAATCAAATATGGACACCTTCATTCAAACAACCCCGTTCTTCTCTTCCGAGCATCGCGCGCTGGCGGGGCGTCTCGCACAATTCTCTGAGCGAGAAATCGAAGCGCGCGCGGGCGACGATGAACGCGAGACGGACGAAGCGCTGCGCGGCTATGTCCTGCTCCTCGCGGAAAATGATCTGCTGAAGCACGCAGTCGCCAGGCCCGGCCAGCCATTCGACCTGCGGTCGTTCTGCATTATTCGCGAAACGCTTTCGTACTCTTCTTCGCTCGCGGACCTGGCGTTCGTCATGCAGGGACTCGGGACTTATGCAATCAGTCTGGCCGCCACTGAACATGTGCGCGATTTTTGGCTGGCGCGTGCCGCCATTGGAAAAGCGATCGCCGCCTTTGCCTTGACTGAGCCCGAAGCTGGATCAGACGTGGCGGCGCTCAAGACGACCGCACGCCGTGAGGATGACTCGTACATCATCGACGGCCGCAAACGATTCATCTCGAACGCCGGCGTAGCTGATTTCTACACAGTCTTTGCGCGCACGGGCACACGTGAGGACGGTCGCGCGGAAATTTCCGCCTTCATTGTGTCGGCGCGGATGCCCGGGTTCAGTGTGGCTGAGCGGACCGAAATGATCGCGCCCCATCCCATCGGCGAGCTTGAATTCAAGAGCTGCAAAGTGCCCGCCGAAGATATGATCGGCAAACCCGGCGATGGATTGCGTTTGAGTCTGCAAACACTCGATATGTTTCGCGCCAGTGTCGGCGCCGCCGCCTGCGGCATGGCCCGTCGCGCGCTCGACGAGAGCCTGTTATACGCCAGGTCGCGGCAACAATTCGGCAAGCCGCTGGCCGGGCACCAGTTGATTCAGGAGAAACTGGCTGACATGGCCACCGAACTCGACGCCGCGCGCCTGTTGGTTATCGCGCCGCTTACGCGAAGGACGCTGGCGTCGGGCCCTCGACCCGGGAAGCCAGCGAGGCGAAACTCTTCGCAACTGAAGCCGCCGGCCGGATCATCGATCAAGCGGTGCAGATTCACGGCGGCACGGGTTTGGTACGGGGCACTGTGGTCGAACGCCTGTACCGTGATGCGCGCGCTTTGCGCATCTATGAAGGCACTTCCGAAATCCAAAAGCTCGTCATTGCCAATCAACTCTTGAAAGAGTGACCGTATGAAGCCTCTGTCCCTCGATACTCCGCCGGAAGTCCAACGAATTCATTTCGAGTTACTGAGACGTGCCTCGGCGGGCCAAAAGCTAAGATTAACTTTTGATCTGATTCAGACCTTACGCCGCTTAACCCTCGCCGCTCTTCGACGTCAATTCCCGCAAGCGAGCGACGATGAATTGCGACGCCGGCTAATCGCTCGATTATTGCCTCGAGAAGACGTAATCCGAGCATACGGGTTTGATCCTGAATCGAAGGATTTCCGGAAACCGCAATCCTGATGGAAAACCCGCTTGTAGTCTTGTTCGAAATTACAAACGCCTTCGATAGCCTGGGCATTGACTACGTTGTAGTGGGCTCGATTGCGAGCTCGATTCACGGCGAATTTCGGGCTAGCGGCGACATCGACATTGTTGCTCAAATTCAACATGAACACGTTGAACCACTTGTGCGCACCTTAGAAACACATTTTTACATAGATGATTTGTCCGTCCGCAGAGCGATTGCTCATGGACGCAAATTCAATGTCATTCATCTTTCAGCCATCTTCAAGGTAGACGTATTTGCAGCATCCACAAGCCTGGGGAAACAGCAACTCGCTCGCAGACAACTGTACAAACTCGATCCGGAAATACAGGAGCATGTCTGGGTCGCCACGGCTGAGGATACGATTCTAGCGAAGCTGCATTGGTATCGCATTGGGGGAGAGGTTTCTGAATTACAGTGGCGCGATGTGCGGGGAATCATAGGGACACGGGGCGCCCAACTTGATTTAGGGTACCTGCGCCGTTGGGCCGAGCGAGAAGGCCTTAGCGATTTACTTGAGCGAGCTTTGACTGAGTCACAACATCTATGAGTCAATCCGAAACACACCTCGCCCGACGGCTCGGGCTTTTCGACGCCACGATGATTGTGATGGGCGGCATCATCGGCTCAGGCATCTTCATCAACCCATACGTGGTCGCCCGCGAAGTTCACTCGACTCCGTTGATTCTCGGCGCGTGGGCGTTTGGCGGATTGATTGCGTTGGCGGGTGCGTTCATTTACGCCGAGCTTTCTTCGCAAACCTCTGCGAGCGGCGGCCAGTACGTCTATCTCCGCGAAGCCTTTCATCCGTCGATGGCCTTCATTTATGGGTGGACGTTGCTTTTGGTGATTCAGACCGGCGGCATGGCTGCGGTCGCAGTTACCTTCGCGAAGTATTTGATGGAGTTGGGTGGCGGGCAAGTGAGTGACCTGCGCGCTTCGATGGTCGCCGCCGTCGCGCTCGCGTTGTTAACTCTGATCAATTGCTTTGGCGTGCGCGCCGGCGCCGCCACGCAGAATGTTTTCATGATCTTGAAACTGGTGGCGATCGCCGCGCTGGTCGTATTCGGATTGACCGTGAGCGCCACGAGTCCAACAACTGCGCCCGCCCTGAACGCTGGTTCATCTCCGGGCATTGCAAATTCTCTAATCGCTTTCGGCGCGGCCTTGATTCCTGTGCAGTTTGCTTACGGTGGCTGGCAAACGGCCTGCTTTGTCGCCGGCGAGGTGCGCGAGCCGCGAAAGAATTTGCCGCGCGGATTATTGTTGGGCGTGCTCGGAGTGATTGCGGTTTACCTGTCAGTGAATTTTGTTTGTGTGCAGGCTCTCGGACCGCAGGGTCTGGCCGACACAAAGACGCCGGCCTCTACCGTGATGCGTTTGGCCCTGGGTGAAAAGGGCGCGCGCTTGATCGCGGCCGGAATCGCGATCTCAACGATTGGCTTCTTAAGTCAGAGCATGCTGACGGCGCCTCGTGTCTATTTTGCGATGGCCGACGATGGGTTGTTCTTCAAGAGTATTGCCAGATTGAATCGAGCGCGCGTGCCGGCGTTTGCCATCGCCTTGCAGGGCGTGCTGGCAATCGTGATCGCCTTCTCAGGCCGTTACGAGCAGATCTTGAATTATGTGGTTTCATCGGACGTGATCTTTTTCGCCCTGACGGGAGCGTGTGTTTTTGCTTTTCGGCGGAGGGGCAGAAATCCGAGCGTCCGGGAGGGTGCAATGAACACGGGCACCCTCGCTGACGGTCGGGTTTCTGCTGGCTCATTTCGGATCCCTGGTCATCCGTTCACCACGCTATTTTTTATTGCCGCTTGTTGTGTGGTGGCATTCAGTACAATTTATCGTTACCCAAGCAACAGCTTGATCGGCTTGGCCATAATGCTTTCGGGTCTGCCGGTGTATTTTGTTTGGACCAGGCGAAGGCGAGTCTAGGTAAGGCAGGCGTCAGAGTACCGACTTTAGTCGGGCTTTTTTCTTCGATAAAAGAAGTACCCGACTAAAGTCGGTACTCTAACACCCGTAACTTGAGTGGCGATGTACGACTATCGAAAGATGACGCCGGCTCAGAGGCACGAAGCGGTTGAATATCGACGCTTGCGGGAACGTCCATGGCATTCACCGCCACACTGGAAATTTCAAGGACTCCTTCAATTCATGATCTCGAGCGCAGTTTATGAACACCGGCACATCATAGGAGTGACGCCCGAAAGGATGACGGAATTTGAAAGAGATCTACGAGAGACTTGTGAGCCGCTAACAACTAACATCTACGCTTGGTGTGTCTTGCCAAATCACTATCACATATTGCTGCAAACCGAGCGGCTCAAGGAACTACGGGCCGAACTAGGAAAGCTCCATGGCCGCACGTCATTCAAATGGAATGGCGAAGACGACTCTCGCGGACGACAAGTTTGGCACAATTGCCTTGATCGAGGAATTAAGTCACACCGGCATTTTTGGGCGACCGTTAACTACATTCATCACAATCCAGTGCATCACGGCTATGTTGAGAAGTGGCAAGATTGGCCTTGGTCGAGCGCAGCGGATTTCATTGAACGCGTCGGATGCGAGACTGCTGCAAAGATTTGGCGCGAGTACCCAATTCTCGATTATGGTAAAGGGTGGGACCCAGAATGACGGTGTTAGAGTACCGCTACTTTAGTCGGGCTTTTTTTCTTCGATGAAAGAAATACCCGACTAAAGTCGGTACTCTAACACCCGAATTTTAACAATATGAAAACTCAATCTGTATACATGCAGTGGGCCAAGACGCGCCCCAAAGTTACATATGATCTCGCTTTGAGCGGGATACTCAATCTTCCTTTTGACGAGCTGGACGCGAAGATCGAGGACGTCGATCTGAATGGGGATAACTCTTACGGCTATCGGCCGCTGGTCGAAGCTCTCGCAGCACACTGCCAGGTCGATCCGGCTTCAGTCGTAACCATCTCTGGCGGCACGTCGATGGCGAACCACCTGGCAATGGCCGCAGCGATTGAACATGGTGACGAAGTCCTGATTGAGCAGCCCACCTACGAACCGCTGCTCGCGCTCGCCGAATATTTCGGCGCAAACATCCGGCGCTTTCCGCGTTCGTTTGAGAATGATTTTCGCGTTGATGTTGATGACCTCGCAAAGCAGATAACTTCGCAAACGAAATTGATCGTTCTGACCAACCTGCATAATCCGACCAGCACTTTAATTGATGAAGAAACGCTGCGCCGGGTCGGGGAGTTGGCCCGGGATGCCGGCGCGCGCGTGCTCGTCGATGAAGTTTATCTGGAAGCCATGTTTGAAGCAGCGCCGCGTTCGTGCGTGCATCTCGGCCCACAGTTCATTTCGACCAGCAGTCTGACGAAAGGCTACGGCCTGAGCGGCCTGCGGTGCGGTTGGATTATGGCTGAACCGAATCTGGCTCAACGCATGCGACTGCTTCACGATGTTTTTGGCGCGGTCGGACCACACCCGGCGGAAACACTGAGCGTTCTGGCTCTCAAGAAACTCCCGAAATTCGTTGACCGCGCAAAGACAATCCTCGAAACGAACCGCGCCACGCTGAAAGATTTCCTCGATTCGCGCGAAGAATTAAAGGCAGTGCGAACGGATTACGGCACAACCTCTTTTCCGATGTTGCTGAAAGGACGTGTTGACGAGCTCTGGTCTGCTCTCAATGACAAGTACGACACCGCGTTCGTGCCGGGCCGGTTCTTCGAATCGCCGCAGCACCTTCGCATCGGCATGTGCGCCGAGCCGGAACTCTTCCGTGAGGGAACGACACGCCTGGGCATGGCGCTGGATGAAATGAAGAGTTAATAGCTCAATATCGATGCGATCCCACGAGGTGTCCATGATTGACGGAGTTAGAGTACCAACTTCAGTTGGGGTTTTCCGCGCCAGGAAAGACCTCGACTAAAATCGGTACTCTAACTCCGTCAATAAAAAAGTCTCGCATGAAAATCAAAATCATCGGCGGCGGGCCCGCGGGCATGTACTTTGCCATCCTCATGAAAAAGGCCGATGCAGCGCATGACATCACTGTCTATGAACGCAACGGACCGGACGACACCTTTGGCTGGGGCGTAGTTTTCTCGGGGAGAACTCTTAACAATCTGCGTGAAGCTGACGATGCGTCGCACGCAGAAATCACGCGCACCTTCGAAGCCTGGGACAATGTCGATGTGGTTCATCGCGATGAAAAGATTTCGATTCATGGAAACAGCTTCTCAGGTATTGCGCGCCTCCGGCTGCTGAAGATTTTGCAAAGACGATGCGAAGACCTCGGCATCGAGATCAAGTTCCACACTGAGGTTAATGAACTGGATTCCGTTAAGCGCGATTGCGATCTCTTGCTGGGCGCTGATGGAGTAAACAGCACCGTCAGGCAGGCTTTTGCGGCTGAATTCAAACCTGATCTCGGGGCGCGGCCAAATAAATACATCTGGTACGGCACAAATCAATTGTTCCACGGTCTGACGCTGACATTTCGCGAAACTCGGGAGGGCGTGTTCGCAGCACACTCTTACAAATTCGACGCAAACACCAGCACCTTCATCATAGAATGCGATCCGCGAACCTGGACCAATGCCGGCTTCGAGGGCATGTCAGAGGATGAAACCCGCGCTTGTCTCGAAGACGTGTTTGCGAGAGACTTGGGCGGACATAAGCTGCTTTCGAATAACTCGAAATGGATCAACTTCCTGCTGGTCAGGAACGCAAATTGGGTTTTCGATAACGTCGTAGTACTCGGCGATGCGCTGCACACGGCGCACTTCTCGATCGGCTCAGGCACCAAGTTAGCGATGGAGGATGCCATCGCGCTGGCGCAATGTTTCAGGCACGAAGCAGAGGTAAGCGAAGCGTTGCGCCAATTTGAAACGGAGCGGAAACCGGTCATCGAAGCGTATCAAGCCGCGGCGCAGGAAAGCATGTTGTGGTTTGAAAACGCGAGAGACTACCTGACGCTTTCGCCAATTGAATTGGCTTACGTGTTAATGACCCGCAGCGGGCGCTTAGATCATGAAACACTCAGGCGACGTGATGGGAATTTCATTGCGGCGTATGAACGCGCTACAAAGGTTAAATCTTAAATCAGATTCAGGAGAACAAATGTTTCATTCGACAAACATCATTCGATTGCTGCTGGTCCTTGGCTTATTGACGATCTGCTCATGCGCGGCTAAGCGTTCGACCCAAGCCAACGCCAATAATCCGCCGGCAACAACGACACGCGATACGGAAACGCCAAAACCGGTCACTGAAACAGCGAAGCCGCCGACCGAACCGGGAGCGCTAAAAGTTGGCGAAGCGAGCGGCAGCTACACCTCTAAGGGCGAAACCGTCATGTTGAAATATGCTTACGCCGGCAGGGCACAACGCTTCGGCGAAGAAAGTGTCGTCATCCTGCTTACGGATAAAGAGATTCCACCGGAAGCTTTGGCCGAGGAAATAAAAGATCAGACGATGCTGCTCGACGGCAAAATCCGCGGCCTAGAATACGCAATCATGAAAGACGGTTACTGGGTCAGATATCATCCTGGCCAGTATCAGGAGAGCAAAGGACCGTCGCTGAAGGATTACGTAGTTGAAAACGATGTCGTGAAAGGCAGCGATGAAGACAAAGGCGATATGACCGACGGCAAATACGCAAGGTCCGTCAAGTTTGTCGCCGCCATCAGCAAGTGAAACAGTGCAAGGGCTAGGCTTCAAAGGCTGGGCACCTCCCTATTCAGACCGGGCTTTGTCGCAAGAATGAGTTGCTGCTCCCGCATAAGAGCCGTTGAAACGGTAAATATTTATTTAACGACCACCGATCCGAAACACGCTCCCGCCGATCGGATCCAACGCGTTGTTGGGCGCGAGATCACTAAAGGGTGATCTGTTTTGCGAAATCGCGAAAAACGTCTAGTTGACGATCGTCGAGCGTGAATGTTGAGTCTTTGATTCGGAATTCCAGCTTCGTTGCGTTTGGGAGTTTCAAAAACTGCTCGGTCTTAAGAGTGATGCTTAACCACTCCATGGTCTTTCCATCCAGACTCCGCCCAGCCCTAATCTGCGCCGCTTGCGGAACCGGAATATTCACTCCGAACGGTAAGCTTGTGTTAACTATGAAAAAAGTCTCAACGCCATTGTTGGTTTCTCCCTTTAGAATTTGGTCATAGACGCTTCCGAGACGGTAAGTTACTCCATCAGCAATGGCAACTAGAGGGTCGTTTCGGTAAATTGGTCTTTTTGAGACAGAGAATATGTCTAAGAACACTTGAGTGGGCGGCTTAATCAGATGGTCGCCTTTATAGGTAGCCCTCAGCTTGATCGTGACAAATTGGTCCGGGGTGTCAAAGACATGCAAAAAGTTTGTTTCGACTTCTGTTACCTTATCGTCCTTCATGTATTTAGTGTGAACACCTGAACCTTGCGCGTTCGCGCCAGAGACCCCTCCGAAGACAAGAGGAAGAAGTAGTAGTAGTCTAGGCAGTCGTTTCATAAGACAATCTCCCGAGTTTAGGGCGCGCCGACGCGACATAACCGTTGAGTTGTCACGGCGTTGCGGAATCAAAGCACTGTCCCTCGGGCCTTCCGTTTTCTTAGCACGGAATCAATGGTCAATCAACGTACATTATTACCATTGAAACGGTTTCTTGCGATCTCGTCGCCGGCTGACCACCGGGCCAAAGCCCGTGTGCAATGAGAAGAAGCTCTAAGCAATGCGCTTGTGGTCGCAGCTACTCTGACGTAATCCGATCGAGCCCATTCATATAAGGCCGCAACACTTCGGGAATCACGATCGAACCGTCGGCCTGCTGAAAATTCTCCAGCACCGCGAGCCAGGTCCGGCCGACTGCCAAACCTGAACCATTGAGCGTGTGGACGAATTCAGGTTTTGCTCCGCCCGCTCGCCGAAATCTAATATTAGCGCGCCGCGCCTGGAACGCTTCATAGTTCGAGCACGAAGAAATCTCACGAAAGGCGTTCTGCGATGGCAGCCAAACTTCAATGTCATAAGTCTTGGCGTTGCTAAAACCAAGATCGCCCGTTGCCAGCACCACCACGCGATAGTGAATTCCCAGAAGTTGCAGGACCTTCTCAGCATCACGCGTTAATGACTCGAGCTCGTCATACGAATTCTCCGGCAGTGAATACTTCACTACTTCAACCTTTTCAAATTGATGCTGACGAATCACGCCGCGCGTGTCTTTGCCGTAGCTGCCGGCCTCTGAGCGAAAGCAGGGCGTGTAGGCGACGAACTTCATCGGCAACTGCGAAGCCTCGAGAATCTCTTCGCGATAATAATTCGTGACCGGCACTTCAGCCGTCGGCACGAGATAAAAGCCGCGCTCATCGTCTAGCTTGAAAAGGTCCTCTTCAAATTTCGGCAGTTGTCCTGTTCCGAAGAGCGAATCACGGTTAACGATAAAGGGTGGCAAGGTCTCGCGGTAGCCGTGCTCGCTGGTATGTAGTTCGAGCATGAAGTTGATCAGGGCTCGTTCCAGCCGCGCGCCCGCTCCATTGAGAATCGCAAAACGCGCGCCGGTAATTTTGGTCGCGCGTTCGAGATCAAGAATGCCGAGCGCGGTCCCTAAATCCACGTGGTCCTTCGGCTCGAAATCAAATTCCGGCTTCGTGCCCCAGCGACGAATCTCGGCATTAGCCGATTCATCTTTTCCGACGGGCACGCTCTCGTGAGGAATGTTGGGGATAAGCGAGAGCAATTCGCGCATACGTCTATCGCTCTCATCGCGTATGTGGTCAGCTCGCGCTATTCGTTCCTTTAGTTCATTAACCTCAGCCCGAAGTTTGAGCGCCTCTTCGCCTCTTCCTTCCTTGATGAGCCCACCGATTTTGCTGCTTGCAGAGTTTCGCTCGGCATTAAGGCGATCTGACTCCGCGATCGCGCGCCGACGTTGGCCATCCCAGTTTGCGAAGTCGTTGAGGAAGTCAATAGGATAATTTCGGTTTTCAAGAGCTTGGAACAATTCTGATAAGTTGTCCCTGACAAAATTCAAATCGAGCATAAACAGTTTCCTTATTTTATTCGGCGGCGGTCGCAGCGGCGAAGATCCGGTTTGCCTCTTCCAGCGTTTCTTTCGATCCCACATCGTACCAAATGCCCGGCACGCGCCAGACGTAAAACGGAACGCGCCGGTATAACCACTGTACGAGTCGTCCCGGCTGATCTGGGTGGTTGCCCTCCTCCACGTATTGCCGAATCAGCGGCAAGACCGACCTCGGATAGTAATAGAGGGCGATCCCGGTTAGGGTGCTTTTCGGCTGCGCTGGTTTTTCTTCAAAAAACGTTATTCGATCAGCGTCGTCTATTTCGATCGCGTTGTACTTTTTGATCTCTTCAAGATCGCCGACATCATAGACGGCTAAAACTGGTGCGCTGCATTCGCTGCAAAATTCACCGAATTGTTCGAGGCGTTGGCTGAAGAGATTGTCACCCGCTACGACCACGACATCGTCGTCTATTTCCGCTTGCTTTAGCACCAAATCGATGTCGCCAATAGCGCCGAGCCGGTTCGTCTCGTCCGTCGTCTGGTCGTTGATAATAGTAATTGGTGCACCTTCATGCGTGGTCGCATACGCATCGGCCCAGCTTTGGAAGTGGCCGGCGAACTTGTCATTCGTCACCACATAAATATGATCGAGATTCGTCAATGATTTCAGATTATCAAGCACATGTTCGAGCATCGGCTTGCCGGCGACCGGCAGCAAAGGCTTGGGCTGATTTAGCGTCAGCGGGTAAAGGCGGGTAGCGTAGCCCGCACCGAGAACGATTAACTTCACGTATCCTCCTGCTGTTTGTTGAATACACGCATTCGTCGCGGTTAATTCATTAGCCGTATTTGGGAATGCGCTTTGAGAAGCAGACTAGACAGTCTGCTTTACATCACCCAAATCTTTACAGTAAAAGCGCGTTATCGGCAAACGCCGCGCGCCCCTTGCTTCCGCGACGAATCAAAGCTCTGATATATTGCGTTCGATCTCAAACCTGATCGCATAAATCAACCAGAGGTGAATAACTCTTGAGTGTTGTAGAAAAGAATTTTGCCGGTCGCGGCGCGATTGTCACCGGCGCTACGCGCGGCATAGGTCGCGCGATCGCGCTGGAGTTGGCGCGGCGTGGCGCTGATGTGGCTTTCAATTACGCCCGGAGCGCGGAAGCTGCCGACTCGCTCAAGGCAGAAATTGAAGCGCTTGGCGTCCGCGCCCTGGCTTCGCAGGGCGACGTCGCCAACACCGAAGCAGCGGCGGAAATGGTCAAACAAACCAAAGATGCTTTTGGCCGGATCGATTTTCTCGTCAACAACGCCGGCATCGTCCGTGACACACTCATCCTGCGGATGAAAGAAGATGACTGGGATGCCGTGATCGATACGAACCTGAAAGGCGCCTGGAATTTTGCCAAGGCCGCTGTCCGTGTGATGCTGCGACAGGAAGGGGGCGGATCGATTCTGAACATCACCTCAATCAGCGGCGTCGTCGGCATGGCCGGTCAGTCCAATTATTCGGCCTCGAAAGCCGGAATGATCGGATTGACCAAGGCGCTGGCGCGTGAGGTCGCGAGCCGTAAAGTCACAGTCAATGCCCTGGCATTGGGAATGGTTGCGACAGACATGTCCAGCACTCTCGATGAAACGTACCAGGCCAGGATACTCGAACAAATTCCGCTGGGTCGATTTGCCGAAAGCCACGAAGTAGCCCGCATCGCGTGCTTCCTGCTGTCCGACGATGCGCGCTATATCACCGGCCAGGTGATTCAGGTTGATGGTGGGTTGGCGATGTGACGAAGAAAGAGCTTTGTACTTTGTGCTTGGTTCTTAGTCTTCCAATCTGAGCGCCGTGGGTAACTGGAACACCTTAATCGTCACGACAAAGTACAAAGACCAAAGTTCAAAGTACCAAACAGAATTGCGCCCCGTTAACTCTTGCGAATCAACGGGGCGAAAAGATCAGGGTAGGATCGGGTCACAGGGTGGCTAGGCCAGACTTGAGAATCGTCGCTGATGGCGATCCTGTACTTCAAAGGTGGTGCTTATTTTGACGGCGGTATAAAGTCTGTGGCGGAAGAAATAAACGCTGCCACTCTCTTCCAATTACAACTCAACTTTTGAAGACACTCGCCTTGCCAATCTGTTATCAAATACCTGGATCAGCCTCAAAGTACACCCGCCCGAACCTCGCGTCAAGCGAAAAGTCAGAAAATTGTGACAGCTCTGTGACAGTTTAAGGCAGTCTGAAGGACTTCTACTCGGCTCAATTCGTTGGCCCACGCATTTCAGAAAGTCGATAAGCCTGCCGCCGCACAGCCTCAGACACATTCCGGTTTAGGGTGATCGCTTTCAAGTCTTTGGTGCGAATACGCGGCAGAATTTGCACCGCCGTCGCCATCGGCGTGCGCGGATTGCGCGCCAGGTTGTGAATGATCGGATACTTACGCGCCCACGCACGGTTGTTACCAATCAAGCGCAGGACTTCGTCGGCGACAGTGCGCATTGCCGAAATGTTTTCGATTTCCTGATCCGAAGTGCGCGGATTATGGATTACTGCCGTTGCCACGACCTTGTTCGAGTCACGAACCAGAATGCCGCGCGCTTCTCGATCACCCTTCATTGCGAGTTTGACGCGGTCCTTGACCGTCATAAACATGATCTTGCGGATCAGTGAAACGCGTTCCGGCGAAATCTCGCCTTCCAGGCGCTCCGAGTTGATTACTGCCTGCACATTGGCGGCGATTTGCTCGGCCGTCTCTTCCATGAACTCGCGCGCTAACCACGAGTCGTCGATATCGACATCAGAGACTTCGATGTGTTGAGCGATCAGCCACGCGTCGTCAATCGACATCTGGCCTTCAGCGGTTGACAGGTCAGCGCTTTCAAAAAATTCCGCCGCCGCCGCGTTTCCCCGCGCCCGCAATTCTCCGGCGATTTGGCGCGCCCCGCGTTCCTTCTCAAAGAATTCACGCCGCGTCTCTTTTGCCCGCCGTTCTGCTTCGGGGCTGCGCGCCGGATTGAGCAGGACGGCGTCGATGATCGCCGGCGAGCGAATCAGACGCTGTTGGTTGAGGGTGATGAGTTCGATTAGCGAGGCGTGCTCAGTCGCACGGGCCAGCAATGCGATTGCCTCATCGGGAGTATTGGTGTTCGCCGCGATCGCCTCATGAATTTCGCGGCTCGCCGAATTAAGCGACGCCAGATAGCCCAGCACTGAAGGCGCTGTGTTTTCGGCTGTGGCCACCACCAGCAGGTCGCCTGGTTGCTGCCCAGCCATTGTTTCCTGGGCCGCTCCGGCGATGGCCGGATCGTTGTCGGCGGTCAGGTGGACCAGAACCTCGAGCAGATCGGCCTGTGGCAACGGCAGCATTCCGCGGGCCGCGGCCGAGCGCGCCGCCGACGGGGCGTTGCCCGAGATTATCGATCTAACGACCGGATTCGTTGAAGTAGTTTCTGCGGCCATCGAGTCTAAGAACACTCAAACACGAGAGCACTCTCTCAGAATTAATGTACTGCGGGTGTAAGGAGGCCGTGAAAGCAAACCAGCCATTCGATACTCCGCACAGAATCGTGATGGTGTCATTACGCAGAGGAATCTAAGCAGCGCCGTGACACTTCTTGTATTTCTTTCCCGACCCACAGGGGCAAGGGTCGTTGCGGCCGACCTTTGGTTGGTCGCGCACGACGGTTTTGATCTTACCGTCCTCTTCGCCTGCGGCCGCAGCGCCCTGATTCGGGCCCGTAAAATTCAGCGATGATCGCCGCGCGGCGCGGCGTCGTTGCAGCTCATCGGGTTGTTGCTCTGAAACCACCTGTAAATTGAAGAGCGACCGAATTGTGGTTGTGTCGATGCGGTCGAGCATAGCCTGGAAGAGATCGAAACTCTCTTTCTTGTATTCAACCAGCGGATCCTTCTGGCCATAGCCCACCAGGCCGATGCCCTGCTTCAAATGATCGAGAGCCAGCAGGTGATCCTTCCATTGCGCATCGATGATGTTGAGCATGATGATGCGCTCGTACGTGCGCATCGCCTCATCGCCGACCTGTTTTTCCTTTTCGGTATACTTGATTTTAAGCTTTTCCCAAATCAGATCCGAGATCTCTTCGGACGAAGAAATCGCAAAATCGATTTCTTCGGCATCCGGATCGAGCGCGTAAATCGTATGAATCTGGACCTTGTAGTTTTCGATGTCCCAATCATCGGGCGAGGCCCCGGGATCGAGATATTGCCGCGTGAGATCCGCCAGCAGGTCGCGCGCGACACCAGTCTCGCCCACCAGATACTCGCGTTGATCCGGTTCCTCCATCAATTGGCGGCGCAAGCCATAGATGGTTTCGCGCTGCTTGTTCATC
>Ga0070707_100003813_pt1 | contig 14218 bp, 17 predicted proteins | sample KBSK5502metaG_FD_65468 | JGI IMG/M metagenome (GOLD analysis project Ga0070707, IMG submission 65468) | Corn, switchgrass and miscanthus rhizosphere microbial communities from Kellogg Biological Station, Michigan, USA - KBS K5-50-2 metaG | ecosystem: Host-associated > Plants > Roots >... | reverse complement strand
CTGGTTGCGCACCAGTACCTGCAAGGGAAAGGACAGCGACCGGATGAGCGCCCCAAAGCGTTCGATAATGGCCTCCTGCTCGTCCTCGGCTTTGAGCACGAGGTTGATGGGCGCAACTTCTAGTACGGCGCGATAGCTGCGCCGGGTGGGTGAGCCCGGTGCATAGAGGCAGAGCATGTCCCCACTGGTTTCACGCAGGTAGAGCATCTCGCGCTGGACGCTGGCCTGAATACGTGCCTGCTTCATGGTGCCTTGCTCCTCGCTACCCTGTTTGCGGTGGAGAGGTCGGACCTCTCTTCCGGGTCGGTATCCTCACTGCTAGCAAAGAGTGGAGAGAGGTGTTGCTCATAGAGGCGTACGCTGCGCCAGAGATAGCGTTTCGGACGCAGGTGGTAGCGCATCAGGACGATCAGCCAGACCTCCAGGTACCGACCGGCATGCTGGCAGCAGGCGAGGACGAGCACCAGTAGGAAGGGCAAGAGCGCCAGCAGCAGCCGCAGAATCTCGCCAGGAACGGCATGATGAAGGTGCTGCCAGATGGTCCCGCCAATGCCTGCGCCGACCAGCAGCAGCAAGAGCTGGCGTGCTGAGAGGCTGAATGACCACAGCGTCAGCACCTGATCCGGCAGGTTCAGATGCGTCGGCACGATATGCTTTCTCGGGGTGTGCATGGTAGTCATACCACGCATGGACTGCGACATAGGACATGCTCACTTTCTGGTGCTACTCCCCTTTTTCCGTCACGCATCCATCCACCGGCAAAGAGCCAGGCACGACTATTGCCCCTGCGCTGCGCCATTGACCAGGCTCGCGATGGTCTGGGCGAGAATAGCCAGCGCTAGCCCACTCAGGGCCACGTACAGGGCACTTCTGGCCTGGACGCGGTGGTTCTCATTCTGGTTGGCCGTCATGTATAAGAGCGCTGCCCAGGCGAAGAAGAAGGTTGCCATCGCCAGAGCGAAGACCGTCAGGTCGTTATACAGGTTGGTGAAGAAGCCGGCAATACTGCCCAGCACAATGAGTGCGTTCCAGGTGGCTTTCACCAATGCGATGAACTGCGCCGGGTGAAGCAGCGCAGGAGCAAACAGGGTTTTGATGTGCATGATGAGTCTCTCCTTCCTGCTGGCTGGCGTTCATGGTGATGGCGATAGCTGACCAGCTAGCGTCATAGGCTGCGCTGAGGCCGCACCAGCGGGGCGGATATAGCCCCAGACGGAATAGCCTGGCCAGCTTGAGGTATCAACGGTCAGATCGGGCAAGAGCAGCATGGTGGTGTACGGGCTCACACTATTTGAATTGCTGAAGGTGATCACGCCGTCCATCGTGGCGGTCGGGAGTGCGACGCTCATCACAATGCCCGCGTGCCCAATGCCCGCGTCCTTGAAGATCACGACATCGCCTGGGGCAGGGATGCCGCGCTGCCCGGGAGGTGCGGAGGCTCCGGGAATCTCTTGCCAGCCTGGCTGCCCCGCATAGGTCGCCCACAGGTCGAAGGCGTTGGCCGTGAGCGTCATGGGATAGACCTGCGAGTAGGCTCCACGCACGAAGCTCACGCACTGGTAAGTGCCGTTGGCCCAGGCGGAGCAGCCTGGACAGACCTGCAAACCGTACTGGATGACCGCCTGTGGGAAGGTGGGCACCCCGAGTGGGTGGCGGCTTTCGGGCGCTTTGTACCAGGTATAGTAGCAGTCAGGATAGCTGATGCGTCCGGCACAGGCCGGGTTCACGTAGAGTGCGTCGGCCATTGCACGCGCCCAGGCCACGACCTGCGCGCCGATCCCGCTCGGTGGCACACAGGCGGGTGCGGTCCCATTAGGTGTGGGCATAATACCAGGTATGCCAGGCGTGGGAGAATCCGTCCCCGGGGTGGCGGTCTGGCAGATGCCAGGTCCGCTTCCGTACCCACCGCCTTCTGTCCAGGCGAACGAGGCCGACATGCCGGTGAGCGCTACAAACGCCAGCAGGCTCATGACGATGACTCCACCGGTCACCACCGTCATAACTTTACGCGAGCTGCTCATATGACTCCCTCCATACCGGCTCCCCGGCTACAACAAGGCTAACAGGCGTGGCGCGACATCTGCCACAAAGCCTGCCGTTCCCCCAGTAGCCCCCGCTGTGGCTCGCGAGGCGTCCATCATGGGGCGCAGGGCGAAGCGATGCACGATGCCGGGGATGCGCAAGACGAGATAAAGCAGGGCCACACACACCAGCAGTGTCGCTAAGGTGCCGCCCACTCCGAAGAGGTTGGAAGCCCCCAGCGAGGTGAGCAGCGTCCCACCCAGGGCCAGCGCCACCACCTGGAAGAACTGCACCAGCACTGTGCTGGCGGTGAGTGAGAGCCACATACGGCCAAAGCCCATCGTCTGCGGGAGCGCGAAGCAGGCTAGTCCCGGCCCGGAAAGCACGAGCAAGATCCACAAGAGCGCCAGGCGCACCACCATCTGCGCACCGAGCAGGATCGCCATCACCCCCAGCACGAAGGCCAGCACCCATGCCAGCAGTCCCTCGCCCGGCAGGTTGCCCTGGAAGATCCCCGCAATGAGGTTGGTGAGCATCGAGGTGCCCGCCAGGGTGGTCGCGACACTGCAGAGGGCATTCTCCAGGTCAATGAACAGGCCCAGGAAGTACAGGCTGAAGTGCGCCGCGCCAAAGGCCAGCAAGAGACGCGGCAGGAACTCCGCGAGCCCCGAGTGGGGCAGGCCAAGCTCGCGGCCCACGATGACGTTGTAGCCGCCGACGACGATCAGGCTGGCCAGGGCGAGATCGACCACAGTGAGAAAGGCAGAGCACCAGGTGCTCACCGTGGGGTTCTGGTACGTATCGGCAGGCGGTGTCTGCGTAATGATGTTGAGCGGACTCTTCAGGATGGCGTTAATCACAGGCTGCAGGGCGCTCGTGATCTGCTGAGCCACCCACTGGGCGGCATTCTGCAACCAGCAGGTGACATCGAGCGGGTTGAGGCATACCGCCGCCGGGGCGGTCGAAACTGTCCTCTCGCTGGAGGAGGCTCCGGCTCCCATACCAACTGCCGAAGGAGTCCTGTGTTCGCTCGCCTGAGCCGTCTGGATTGACGCATGACCGGGTGCAGCCTGCTGTGCCGTCAAAGGATCGCCTTTGCCCGCACCTGACCCAGCCGCGAACAGATACACTCCAAAGAGCGCTAGCCCTAGTAGGGCACAGACCCGATACCCTCGAAGGTGATGGTGTGGAGATATGCGTCGTCCGCGCCTGAGAGCAAGATTCTCATTGGCAACAGCACTTTCGCGAACGAGATGATCTGGAACCATGGCTGACTACCCTCCTTCTTTCTTGCCTGGTGCACGACCCATCTGAGTGTAGCGGAATCCAGGACGAGAAGGAGAGACAGATGTCGTCGGTTTATGGAGAGATATGTTGCTAGAGCAAGGAGACAGGTATGATCTTGACATGTCAGGCAAACCAGAGACGGATCAAGAGCAACAGAGAATACTGACACATATGATATACTCATCGCAATAAATGTAGTTGGATAGAAAGGGCGCATGTCACAACGGTCTATAACCACCCCCGAAAGGAGAATCCTTCAAAGTGAGGGATGACTTTGACCAAAAAACCAAGGATGTTCTTTCAAAAAGAGCAGGGGGCAAATGCTCAAACCCCGAATGCAGAAGAGTAACTAGCGCACCTCACACTAACCACGAAAAGGCGATGAATATAGGTGTTGCCGCACATATCACAGCCGCATCCGTTGGCGGACCCAGATATGACTCCAAACTCTCTAAAGAGGAAAGGATGTCTGCCAATAATGGTATCTGGTTGTGCCAATTCTGCGGAACACTCGTTGATTCGGACGCGGTAAGATACCCTATTGATTTATTAAGACACTGGAAAAGTATGGCAGAAAGCCTAGCTCTTTTTGAGGTAGAGAATAGATCTGGTGCAAAGCAAACCAGTAACTTCGGTGTCTTCTGGAAACTGGAAAACAGGATGTCTGTGCTTCTTAACGAGATGCGTCAAGACCTCTTGCAGTATCCTTTGAAGAGAGAATTTGTGCTACTGAAAAGATCATGGACTTACTGGGCAGCAGGACATGAGCTTTGTTACTACTACGACGATCATGATGATCTTGAGGGCATGGTTAACATTCTTTGCAATTATAACCTTGTTCGTGATGTCACCTTTAATAACGTAAAAAGGTATATATTTCTTGAAGAACTTGTAGACCACTTGAGTCAGGACAGGACGGAGGTTTAGGAAATTTATCATTTCCACTCAAGAGCGATATGGATGCCATCTCGATTTTTGTGTAATGATGAGCAGCGGGAAGGCGTTAAACCCAGTCCAGACCTGGCTTTCGGGCTTTTCTGCAATGTACCATTACACAAAATTCGTTATGGCATCCGATATGATATTACTGATCTCGGCAAAGGTAAGTAAAGACCTATTGAACAAGATCACTAGCCAACCGAGAACATTTACGCTCCTCGTTATTTACCGATCGATGCCTTCCACGAACCATTGCTCTTCATCTGTGTTAGGGTCAAAGCGGAACAAAGGGATCCAGGAAGCATTCTCGGGCGTGAGGACGACGGCTTTATGCAACAGCCGACCGATCGTGCGTAAGAAATCGAGCAGGCGAGCTATCTGCTGTTCACTGTTCATATCGCGTGGATCGAGATCAAACTCAATTTCCTGACTCGTATAAAAGTGGCAATTGAGCGCCAAATGTGCTGCATCCACACGCAGTGTCACTCCATCAGCATGAGCGAGGAGGAAGATATCCTCAATCTGCTCGGGAATAGGCCCCTGCTGCCCACCACCGATGAATTCGAGAGGATACGAGCTACTACGAAGAAACGTCAGTAATTTCTGCCAATCCTGTACCGTTGTCCCATGGACATAAATATCGCGGAGGCTTCCATCGACATAAAAAGCCCTTTGGTACTGCTGCGGAGAATCGTTCATGAATTACTCTGCTCCTTTGCTGCTCCCTGATGAGTTCCGGCATGAGGCGCTAGTGCAGATAGCCACATTGCTGGGAGCAACTGCGAATGATGTCACGTTTGTGCCGCAAGCGCTCTTTAGCACGGATGAGTTCCTGATGCAAGTGGTTCACATCCGGACAGCAGACATTCCCTAGCTCGACCCGCTTGAGGTAATTCCAGATGCCCTCATCAGGATTGAGATCGGGAGCATAGCCAGGAAGTTGTTCCAGATGCAAGCGTTTGGCAGCCCCTCGCTTCAGCAAGGCTTTGATCTCGTATCCGCGATGGATTGGCGAACCATCCCAGATCACGACGATCTTGCCAGCAATCTTGCGCAAGAGTACACGTAAGAAGCCAACTACTCCTGCCGCATTATAGGAAGCAGGACGTACTTGCATGAAGAGTCGTCCATCGAGAGTGATGCCACTGATCGCTGAGAGGTGGTCGCGGTTCAGCGGGACTCGGAGCACCGGTGTCTGTCCGCGGGGTGCCCAGGTGCGCACCGCCATCGGCAGCAGATAAAATCCTGCCTCATCTACCCAGACGATGGTGGACTGCTCCTCCTCGGCTTTTTTTTGATGGCGGGCCAGCGCTGCTCATACCAATCTTTGATGGCTTCTTCATCTCGTTGCGTTGCTCGCTCGATAGGCTGTTGGCGGCTCCAGCCCGCCTCACGCAAGAGTCGCCCAACGTGATCGCGATGATAACGCACTCGCGATCCGTCCGATAGATTACCTCGGCCACACGGCTTGCTGTCCAGACGTCTCCCCGGAAGCCATAGGCTTCGGCTCCTTTGGCTAACAACATCGGCATCTGGGCTTTCTGTTCTGCTCTCAACCTCGGTGTCATCCCTTTGGACGGATGCGCCCTGAGCGCTTCTTCGCCACCTTCTCGCCCTCGTTTGAGCCAGCAACTTACCGCCCCTTCACTCACTCCCAAGGCGACAGCAATGTCCTTTTGTTGCCAGCATTGCTCCTTGAGTATCCAGGCGCGTTTGCGCCTCTCTTCTCGCCAATCGGCTTTTTTTGGTGCTCCCATACCTCCTAGCTTATCACACTTTACTTTCCCTTGCCGAGATCAGTAAGAGGCTGTACGAAAAGGCCTGTAGAGCGGTTTGGAAAGGATTAGCCGGGGAAATGTGGTACAATAGAAGCGATTGAATACAAAAGAGGTGGAAAGTGAGGAACAAATTCCCCGATGAAACTCTATGCCAGTGATCTCTCTGATGCCGAATGGGCCATTCTTGAACCGTTGATCCCGCCAGCCAAGCCGGGAGGGCGGCCCAGAAGTGTGAATATGCGGCAAATCCTCAACGGAATTTTTTATCTGTTGCGCAGTGGCGGGGCCTGGCGTCTGCTGCCGCATGAGTACCCGGCCTGGTCGACGGTCTATGACTACTTTCGCAAGTGGCGCAATGCAGGCGTCTGGGAAAAACTCGTGAGGACGCTGCGCGAGCGGCTGCGTGTGCAAGCGGGACGCAAAGCGACGCCCAGCGCTGGCATCATTGATAGCCAATCGGTCAAAACGACGGAGCGCGGTGGGCCTCATGGGTATGATGGCGGGAAGAAAGTGAACGGGCGGAAACGTCACCTGCTCGTCGATACGATGGGGTTGCTGCTCAAGGTCGTGGTGCATGCGGCCAACCTACAAGACCGCGAGGGCGTCAAACTCCTGCTGGAGCCGGTCCAAGGCCAGTTTGAGCGGATGGAGAAGGTCTGGGTCGATCAGGCCTATTCCGGAACCGGCAAAACTTGGATCGAGCAGCAGATGGGGTGGACGGTCGAGGTGGTGGAGCGCTCACCGCGCCGCGGTTGGATCATGACCCAAGACCAATGGCTGGTGTGGGTGACCTTACCGAAGACCTTTGAACACCTGCCGCGACGCTGGGTGGTGGAGAACACCCAATCACAATACCCCTGAGACACTTCGATTGACAGACCCGACGCCACGCCCTATGCTTGGTATCAGTGGGCTGCTGAACTTGCTTACCTGGGTTGAGCACCGGCAGCTGGCCCCTGCTTCACCGCAGGAGGAAGGTGGTGTCCCATGTCCAGTCCCTCACTCAACACGGCTCCCCCCCGCCCGATTCCAGACTCGTCATCGATCCGTGGGTGGGTCTGCCGCAGGCCAATCGGAAGCTTCTCCTCTGGCTGCTGAGTCAACTGCTCGAACGCCAGCTGGAGCCAAGGCTCACATCAAGCAAGGAGGACGGAGATGAACGCGACGACAGCACTGAGTAAATCCGGCCTCCCCGCGCTCGAGGACATGCGCACAGAGAAACTCCATGCCTGGCATCGTGAACGTTTAGCCGTGGTCTATGTGCGCCAATCCACCCCCCAGCAAGTCTTGGACCACCAGGAGTCCACGCGACTGCAGTATGGGCTGGTCAGTCGAGCCCAAGCGACTTCGATGGGCTGCCGACCGCATCCTGGTGATCGATGATGATCAGGGCAAGTCAGGGACCAGCGTGCAGGGGCGAGTGGGCTTTCAACGGCTGGTCTCCGAGGTCAGCCTGGATCATGTCGGGATCATCTTTGGGGTGGAGATGTCGCGCCTGGCGCGCTCCGTACCGTGACTGGCATCAACTCTTGGAGCTCTGTGCGCTTTTTCACACGCTGATTGCTGACCTGGATGGGATTTACGATCCCGCGCTGTACAATGATCGACTCCTGTTGGGGTTGTATGTTAGATATCATTAGGGAACGAGACTGAGGGTTGTCACCTCAACCTGGATTCTTGCGTGATACCATCAAGGAGAGATAGGAGCTGTCGTCTTCTCGCACGGAGGCACTCCATGACCGAGGTTCGCTGGGAACAGTACCCGCTAGTGGCACAGCACGAACTGGCGCGAAATTGGCTTCAGAGGCAAGCTTACTTGCAGCTTGCTCCAAAAACGGTGGACGCGTATGGACGGTGCCTCAACGATTACCTGCGCTTCTGTGCTACGCAGAACGTCCAGCCAGAAGCCGTTACCCGTGATCTGGTGGCTCGTTACGTTCAGGACCTGGCTCACCGCCCCAATCCAAGAGGGGCCAATATGCTCTCCATCGAAAGTGGCCGCGGGTTGTCGAACGCCACGATGCAGCAGCGCATCACGGTCTTGCGCTTGTTTTGTGACTCCCTCATCGAGCAACAACTGCGTCAGGACAACCCGGTTGGGCGCGGCCATTATGTGCCTGGCCGCGCTTTTGGCGGCATGCGTGATCGGGGGCTGCTTCCCCATTACCACAAACTCCCCTGGCTCCCTTCGGACGCGGAGTGGCAAAACATCTTGCGCGGACTGACAGAGGAACCACTGCGTAATCAGGTCTTGCTGCTCTTAGCCTACGATGGGGCCTTACGTCGTCAGGAATTGATTACGCTTGAGATTAGCGACTTTGATTTCGCGTACCGTCAGATCAGGGTTCGTGCCGAACACGCCAAGAATGGGCGAGAGCGCATTGTCGGCTATGGCAAGGTGACCAGCCGCCTTCTGGAAGGATACCTGCGCCATCGGCGGGCACTCTCATCCAAGCCTGGTCCGCTCTTTTTGTCAGAATCTCATCGCAATACCGCCAGCCCCCTTGCCCTGGTGACCTGGTCGAAGATTGTTCAGAACATGGCACAATGGGCTGGCCTCCCACAATTTACGACCCATACGCCCCGACATCTTCGCCTGACTCATCTGGCCAGGGCCCACATGGATCTGCACCAGATCGCGCTCTACGCCGGTCATGCCTCCTTGCAGACGACGATGCTCTATATTCACGTAAGCGGAGTCGAACTCACTGAAGCGGTGAGTCGAAGCCTGGTCACCTTTGAGCGCTGGATCGAAATGAGCCTGGAGGTGAGCAGGACATGAATACCTCTGTCACTCCCCTTCCCGATCTGCCCCGGCCTTTCCACTGGCCTGTAGATGTGACGCACTATGACCGTTCGCCAGACTTGAACGAAGCGGAACGTGCTGAGTTAGAGCAGCTCATGAGCCACAAGCCGTTCCAGTTACGTCCGTCCAGTAAGCTACTCCTGCACCGCTTGCTCTTGCCTCTGGAGGATGTCTTTGCTGTAACCCACTTGCACCCGCATATTTGCGGCGAGACTGCGTGTGTTATGCTAATGGAAATGTACCATCGCGGCAAAACCTTCTGGGCATGGTCCGACGAGGAATGGGGAGAGATCATTGGTTCCAGTAACGCCACTTTTGTTCAGTGATATGGAAGAACCTATGGGGCACACCAGCAACATCCAGCGCGTCGAGAGCTGTTAGTCCTCGCCTATCTGCTCTGCTCTCCCATCAATATCGATCTTCTCCTGGGCCCGTTTGCCATCGCTCCCATTGCGCGAAAAGTTTGGGGCGCCGAGATCCTTGATGCACAGGTGAAGCTTCTCACCGCCGTTCTCAGGAAGTGGGGCTACCAGGAAAAACATCCAGTGGAATTTATCGCATGCACGGGTTATCTGCTCTTACGCAACCGTAGCCCTCACCTGGAAACGCTCGACTACGAACTGCTCGAAGAGATCAATCAGACCTGTAGCATTCCTTGTGTACATGATTACCTCTTTCAGATTTCTCGTGCGCTCTGGGCTTTGGGCCTGATTCGTCAACCGCTTCCCGATCCCAAAGGAGCAAGAAGGCCCGGAACATCAGAAACGGATGGCCAGATTTCAGAGAGTTGGCTGGCCTGGTGCCAGCGCTGGCAAGCATACAGCCCATCCCAAGAGGCAGGGCACACCTACTACTTGTTGCTCAAAGTAGGTCGCTGGCTGAATGCACATCACCCCGATGTCAGCAGTCCCGCAGACTTTACCTACGAGATCGCGACCGACTTTGTGGCAGCCGTGATGGACATGAACGTTGGTGAATGGATTAGCCAAGAGAAGCGCGCTCGCTTACCGAGAGAGCGCCTTGGCCAGCCCCTGCGGCCCAATGCTAGAGCCCGGCTCCTCAAGTGCTTGCGGGTCTTTTTACGCGATTGCCAGGAATGGGGATGGATTCCGGTCCGGCTGAATCCTTCTCGTGCTTTGCAGGCCCCACGCTCCCTGCGAAATCTGATTGGACCAGATCCCAAGGTGGTGGAGAGAGATCGGTGGGCAAAGCTCTTGTGGGCGGCCATGAACCTGGAGGCTGACGATCTTCCGACGACTGGGAGTCACGTCCTAGTTTATCCACTCGAAATGATTCGCGCCATCGCCGTGGTGTGGTGTTTTGCTGCCTTGAGATCGGATGAAATCGTCCGGTTACGTGTCGGCTGTATCAGGTGGCAGTCCGAAGATGTGCAAGTGCCAGAAACCGGGGAGATCTTACCAAAGGACGCGGTTTGCTTTTTGGATATTCCGGTCAACAAGACCATGACGAGCTACACCAAGCCGGTCCATCCCATTGTGGGCAAACGCATCAACGAATGGGAACGTCTGCGACCGAGCGAGCAGCCGCGCCAGGTAGACGGAAAGACCAGCGAAACGGTGCTGTTCCTGTTCTCCTATCGAGGCGTGCGGATTTCAAAGGCGTACATCAATCGGTGTTTGATCCCCTATTTGTGTCGCAAGGCAAATATCCCGGAGGAAGACAGCCGAGGAGCCATTACCAGCCATCGGGCAAGAGCCACCATTGCCTCTATGCTCTACAATGCTAAAGATCCGTTAGACATCTTCCAGCTGCAAAAGTACCTGGGTCACAAGCGACTCTCTTCAACTCAAAGCTACCTGCAAGTGGATCCGACCAAGCTTGCCACCGATGTGGTCAAGGCTGGGTACCTTGAGCAGAACCTGGCAACGATTGAGGTGTTGCTGGATCAAGAGGCCATCATGAATGGGGAAGCAGCCAGGGGAGGCGATTGGAAGTGGTACGATCTCGGTCACGGTTTGTGTGCAAACCCATTTTGGGCAGCGTGTGCCCACCGGATGGCTTGCGCTCGCTGTCCCTACTACCGGCCAAAGCTGGCGACGATGGAGCAGCTCGTCGAGGGCAAAGCCAACCTGGTGCGGATGCTGGAGTTTGTGCAGATGACCGAGGACGAAAAACTCCTGGTCACGGAAGGCATCGCATTGCACCAGGCACTCATTGAAAAATTGGCTGATGTGCCTACGCCTGCCGGGCCAACGCCACGCGAGTTGGAGGCCAGTCGAAAACCGCAGAAGAAGGTCATTCCGCTCAAGTCGGTGCAGCGCTCTCAGAAGCAGGAGCAGGACAAGACGTAGGGGCGGAAGGGCGCGAGAGCCGAGAGGCTCATCAAGCATCCCTCTTGAGCTTGAGGCTCGGTGGAGGTGCCGAAACGTTGCTCATGCCAGGAGCGCGGAGCAAGCGATGCCGAGAGAATCGACCCTTGACAGGGGTAGGTAGACTCGTAGAGCGAGAGCGACCGGGCTGCGGTAACGCTCATCAATGCAGAACCCCGGTCGCTCTCGGCGCGAAGCGCTCACCTACCCCTGTCAAGGGCGGCATCGCCCACGCTCCTGGCTCGCAGAAACGTGGGTCTGGATGGCGTTGTGTCTCTCTCACTGCCGTGGAAAACGCACGGAAGGTAGTATCGAAAAGGGGGGCAAAGGGGTTGACTTTTGATGATACATAACGATGAAGCCGATGAGCCAGTCATCAGCGTAGCGGCAATATCTGAGGCGTCGAAAGTCGGGGTCATGGGTATCGACTGATGGGAGTTGCTGTGCCTGCTTGCGGTACAGTGCGGCTTGCTGTTTCTCTCCTTTCCAATAGCATCTTTCCGCTTGTCCCATCAGGTGTTTGTACTCTGGATTGCGTTGTCTTTTGACCCCTTTGGTGTAGTGTGGGATGAGAATCGTTTCTACAAACTTGTCCAGCTTGTCCAGAAGGATATTTGAGAGTACCGGACTCACAATTGAGCCTTGTGGGACTCCACTGAGCGTCCGGTTGAATTTCCACTCCTCCAGGTAGCCCGCTTTGAGCAGTTGTCGGATGAGATTGATAAACCGTCCATCGTGGATATGCTCGCTCAGCGCTGAGATGAGCAGTCCGTGGTCGAGGTTATTGAAGCAACCAGAAATGTCGCCCTCGATGAACCAGGTTGTGCCACTCCATCCGTAGTAAATCTCCGAGAGTGCCGTGTGGCAGCCACGCCCTTCTCGGAAGCCGTGAGCATGGTCACTGAACGTCGGCTCGAAGTATGCGCTCAAGATCATTCTGACCACTTCTCCGAGCAGTTTATCCGACCAAACGGGCAGGCCGAGCGGACGCTGTTTTCCATCCTTTTTAGGGATGTAGATACGTCGTGCTGGCTTCCAGTGATAGCGTTCATAGCGCAAGGCTTCAATGATCGCATCAATTTTCTCCAACGACATGCCGTCTACGGTGTCCTCGTTGACTCCTGGCGTGAGCACGCCTGCGTTGCGGTAGATTTTCCCGTAGGCCTTGAGGTAGAGATTTCTGTTGAACAGTTGTCTGTAGACACGCTCTAAAGGCAAGCCTTTCTTGCCTCGCTCATGAACCAGTTCCAGGTAAACGTTGGCGTCTTGCATTGCGCATACCTCGGTCTTGTGAAACTGTACGATACCTCCCCTGTGCTCCTGTATCACGGGAGCACTCTGGCCTACTTTCGTAGGCTGCCCCTTCGCCTTGTGAACGGCGTTACCGTCTCTGACTACTATGGGGGGTCCGCGACCCTGGGTGTCTCCACCGGTAGGCCGTCCCGCGTTTACGCCTCTAGAACGTTCAGTGTGTTTAGGTGCCCGGCTCTGTATTTGCATACCAAGCTCATTGCTTGCGGTTCGCTAGAGAGGGCTTTCCATCGCTTCATATATCAGCGATGTATTACTGCACGCAACTACATCTCATGCATATTCTAGCGTCGTCGCTTCAGGTATGGTGCGACGGGTGCGGCATACCACCACCGAGAACTTGGGTTCGTTGTTCACTCACCATGCACACAGGACTTGCAGAACGTGAGCTTACATACCTTCAGCTCGCTTCCACTTTATTGGCATGCTGCTGTCCTCTTTGGGTTTCCCCGCTAAGTCAGCCAATGTCCTGGAGGTATTTGCCCTCAACCTCCCCTGCATTGTGCAGGAATTCCAAAGCCGCCGACGCGGCGCACATAGTTTTGCCAGGGCTCCCCTGGTTCGATGCGTTCCTTGCGAATACCAAGCATCTCGTACAGTTCGAGAGCAACATTGGAGTAGAAAATTCCTCCACCGTCTGTCACGATCGCTTCTGGCGCGCCGTGGCGACGAATAGCATCCACCAGGACCGAAAGGTAGTCCCACTGGTTCTGCGTGGCAGAAATAGCGGAAGAAAGGACGCTGCGCGAGAAATTTTCAAAGATGGTGATTACGTAAACCGGCTTAGGGTCAGGAAGCAGATGCTCTTCGATGTATCTCACATCGGCGCTCCAGAATTCATGACGCCGCGAGGCCCGGAATGGCATCTCAAGCTTGGCGCGCCCTTCGCGCTTCGGCTTCTCAAGGCCATAGAGCTGCCGGTTCGCTGCCATGATGCGGCCACAGGTCGCCGGGCTGACCTCGATACCCTCGCGCAAGAGCGCGGTATGGACGCGAAATTCCCCCAACAAGGGGTTCTGCTGAAGTTTGCGGATCTCGTTTCTGACCTGAAGCGTCGCCTTGCGCGGTCCCTTTCTAGCCCTGGACTTCTCCTCTAAGCCCGCTACCCCTTCCTCGGTCCACCGCGAGAGCGTGGCGTAAATGGTGGGGCGACTCGTCTGGAGGTACTCGGCAATGGAGGTAATGGACCAGCCCTCCGAATGCAAGCGGATCACCACCAGCTTGCGCTCCGCCGGTTCAGGGATCAGATGCCAGGGTTGGTAGCGTCTGGCCGAAAGGCGAGGAGGAGGGCCAGAAGTCGCCAGATGTTTGACACTCTTATGATCTGGCCTTCTGCCATACCGAATGTAGCAAATCTCGGCGATTTCTCGCCAGGACATGGTGGGCAGCTCTGCGTGCAAATCGACGATGAGCTGGCGCATCTCGGGTGGCAGCGTTTTTGAGGTTTCTCTTGCTCCACCTGCCTCCCCGGAGGAGAACAGGCTTTGCATCCCGTAGCGTTCAAACTCGTCGGCTTTGCGGGAGAGCGTGCGTACTGCTGCGCCGGTCTCTTTCGCTCGTTCTCCTGCCGTTTCGCCAAAAAGCAACAGAGGCCTGATCTGCTCATACAATTCCTGCTCAGGCCACAGTGTCCGTTGTTTTATGCTCGCCCACTCATCCGTTCGCTCTTGGCGAACTCGCTTCGGTCCAGGCATTCCCCTCTGCCTCCCAATACAACGAGGATCGCTTCAAGCGTACCTGATCCC
>Ga0070707_100003808_pt1 | contig 14233 bp, 16 predicted proteins | sample KBSK5502metaG_FD_65468 | JGI IMG/M metagenome (GOLD analysis project Ga0070707, IMG submission 65468) | Corn, switchgrass and miscanthus rhizosphere microbial communities from Kellogg Biological Station, Michigan, USA - KBS K5-50-2 metaG | ecosystem: Host-associated > Plants > Roots >... | reverse complement strand
CGGCCGCTGGGGCGACCAGGCGAGCCGGGCGGCGTGCATCCGCCGCTCGGGCCCCCGCAGAGCCCGCCTGAGGGCCGCGGTACCGGGCCACGCTGCCTCGAAGGTCGAAAAACGGGCCGGCGAACTCAGTCGGGTTGACCCAGAGGACGGTGGTGAACGAATCATGCTTGGGAACCGGCTGGACCTCCGCCGGAGGCAGCGACCAATTGGGGAACGGTGTGCCTGAGATGCGCAGCAGCGCACGGTAGCTGGGCGGAAGGGCGCGTCCCAAGCGGAGTTCGAGCGGATCGAGATCAGCCTCGGATGCCGGGGGCGGCAGCGGCTCGGAATCCTGCGCGGCCAGGAGGCGCCGCCAGCGTGCCTCGACGTCCGGCTCGCGCATCCGAGGCATGCTAAGTGGCAACGCGGCGGGCAGGTAGTAGGTTTGAGCAGCCTCGAAAAGAAGGCGTGAAATCAGGAGGTGGCGCGATGGCTAAGGACCTCATCGTCGACCTGGGCCGGGACCGGCCGGGCATGTTCGCGAAGGCGGCCGAGGCCGTGGGTGCGGCGGGCGTGAACATCGAGGGCTTCTGCGAGGTGGGCGGCAAGCTGCACATCCTGGTCAGCAGCGCGGCCAGGGCCAAGACCGCCGTGGAGAAGGCGGGCTTCAAGGTCGTGGGCGAGCGGGACGTCCTCATCCGGCGGGTGCTCAACAAGCCGGGAGCCGGCGGACGGCTCCTGAACCGGCTGGCCGAGGCCGGCGTCAACATCGAGTTCGGCTACATGGCCACCGGGACCCGAGTGGTGCTGGGCGTCAACGACCTGAAGGCTGCCGAAAAGGCGGCGAAGCGGCGCGGGTAGCGCCAGCGGAAGGAGCTTCAGCCGCCGCGGCGGAGCAGGATGCCCAGGAAGCGCTTGAAGGGCCCGACGTCGGCGTCGCGGCTGCCGGCCAGGGCGGCCTGGATCTGCTGGACGTGGTCGAGGTCGTGGACCGTCCAGGCCGAAAGCAGCTGGTGGAGAGTGACCTCGCCGAGGTCCGGATGCAAGCCCCGCCGGTCGAGGTCGGCGTCCTCGCGCACCAGCTCTCGCAGCCGGGCCAGGTTCTGACGGCGCAGCGTCGCGAAGCGCTCCACCAGGGCCGGCAGGGCCGCCCCGGCGTCGCGCTCGACGTGCGCGAAGCGGTCGAAGCTGTCGAACGGCCGCGCGGTGCCCTCGGCGAGGATGAGCTCCGTGCGCGGGATCCAGTTGGCCATCTCAGCCGAGATCAGGTGGCCGACGACGTCCCTCGGAGTCCACCCGCCGGCGGTGTCGGGCGTCTCCAGCCACGCGTCAGGGAGCCCCGAGACCAGCGCCTCGACCGCGCGCGGGGTGCGCTCGAGGAGAGCCACCGTCTCATCGAGGACAGGGGATGCCATGCCGCTGCTATTGGCCCCCTTTCCGGCGCCATTCGCTGATCCAACCGGCGTGCTCGGCCTCGTGCCCGCTGACCAGCCCCGCATCGCCGTAGAGCGAGGCGTCGAGGCCGCGCGGGGTCGCCCGCGAGATCGCGTCCAGCAGCCTCTGCCTGGTCCCCGCCAGCTCCCACCTCACCTGCTCCAGCGAGAGTGATCGCCGGAGGGGGGTCGCCATCTCGTTGTAGGCCTCGGCCTGCTCGTCCGTCATCCGCCAGGCCGACTCGTAGCCGGCCGAGATCCGCTCCACCTCGGCGGCCCGCAGCTCGTCCCAGACCGCCAGGTGCGCCAGGTGGTCCTTGACAGACCACCCGTCCAGGACCGGGTCGACCATCTGCTCGTCGCTAAGCCCGTCGATGGCGGCAAGCAGGTCCGCCCTCGATTTTCGGTAGTACTCCAGCAGCGCTTGCCTGTCCTCGCCCATGCCCACCAGCAAAGCAGGTTCCGCCGGGACGCGCTCAATAGAATGGTCCGCCGTGCCGAGGTAGCTCAGCTTGGTAGAGCACGCGACTGAAAATCGCGGTGTCCCCAGTTCAAATCTGGGCCTCGGCACTCCGCCGCTCGCTCGCTGCGCTCGCTTCGCTTTAGCGGGCTGGAACCTTGCAGGTTCCCCCCGCTTGCCCCCTTCCGCCTCACGGCGCCTCGCCGTGTTCCCAACGTCTGGATCACGGACTCATTCGGCCCGGCTTAGCCGGGCCTAACCTGCAGGGTTTTTGCTCTTGTATCTGAACGGGTTGGGTTCCGTGAGCGTTTTTCTTGATGGAAGATGTTCCGGACGGATGTGGAGAGAGTTGTCCGGTCGGTGACCAACGCTGACGGCGACGTGGTCGGCAAGGTCGCCCGAGTGACCGGCTCCATCGCACCGGGACGCATAGGCGAAGTCATGATCGCCGTGCGGGGTGGCAGCGAGGCTTTCCACGCCTACTCCGCGGATCCCGCGCTCACGATTGCGCGCGGTTCGCGCGTGTTGGTGGTGGAGTATTTCCCGCCTCGCACGGTGGTGGTGAGCCCCTACTAGGGGCTCGAGGGAGTTCTCAGATGCTGGAGTTCGTCGGCGTCATCGTCCTGATCGCGCTCGTCGTGGTGCTGGTGCCGATCCTGCTCTTCCGGTCGACGTGGCGGGTCGCTGAGCCCAACGAGGCGCTCGTCATCTCGGGCCTGCACGAGCGGCGGCCGGAGGGAGTGGGGGAGAGCCTGGGCTTCAAGATCGTGACCGGCAGGGGCACCATGGTCATGCCCGGCGTCCAGATGGTCCGCCGCCTCTCGCTGGATCTCCGCGAGACCGAGCTGCAGATCGACTGCGTGACCCAGCAGGGCATCCCGCTCAAGGTCCGCGGCGTGGTCATCTACAAGGTGGGCGACGACTACGCGTCGATCGCCAACGCCGCCCGCCGCTTCCTGGACCAGCAGAACCAGATGGACCAGCGCGTCCACAACCTGTTCGCGGGCCACCTGCGGGCGATCGTGGGCAATATGACCGTCGAGGAGATGATCCGCGACCGCGAGAAGCTCACCTCGCTGACCCGCGAGCACGCGGGCACCGAGATGGAGAAGCTCGGCCTGATCGTCGACTCGATGCAGATCCAGGAGATCGTCGATCCCACGGGCTACATCGAAAACCTGGCCCGGCCGCACGCCGTGGCCGTGCTCCGCGAGGCGCGCATCGCGCAGGCCGCGGCCGACCAGGCCGCGACCCAGAAGGAGCAGGAGGCCGAGGCCCTGAAGGCCCAGGCCCGCCGCGACTCGGCCATCAAGCAGGCCGGCTACCAGGCCGAGATCGACCAGGCTTCGGCCCTGGCCCAGCAGGCGGGCCCACTGTCTGAGGCCACCGCCCGCCAGAAGGTGGTGGTGGAGGAGACCAAGGTCGCCCAGCTGGAAGCCCAACGCGCGGAGCAGCGCCTGCAGGTGGAAGTCCGCAAGCCCGCGGACGCCAAGGCATACGAGCGCACGACGCTGGCCAAGGCCGAGCGCGACAGCCAGATCATGGCTGCCGAAGCCGCGTCGCAGCGGGTCAAGCTGGAGGCGGCGGCAGCTTCCGAGCAGACCACGATGATCGGCGACGCCGAAGCTTCGGCCACGCGCGCCCGCGGCCTCGCCGAGGGTGACGCCATCAAGGCCAAGGGCTTGGCCGAGGCCGAGGCCATCAAGGCCCGCGCCGAGGCGCTGGCCGAGCACCAGGAAGCAGTGATCGGGCAGGAGCTGGCCCAGAAGTGGCCGGAGATCGTGGAGGCCGCGGCCAAGCCGTTCGGCTCGATCGACCAGTTGATCGTCCTCAACGGCGCCGAAGGCATCTCGGAAACCCTGGCGCAGGCTGTCAGCCAGGGAGCGGTGGGGCTTCAGGTCGCGCGCAAGCTGCTGGGGCGCAACACCAACGGCACCGGCCGCAAGCGGAACGCGAAGCAGCCGGCCGAGGATGTCGTCCGCAAAAGCTGACCTCTGATATGGGCGGCCGCCGCCGCTGGCTGGTGGTGGCGGCCGCCTTCGGCTCCATGTTCACGGTCTTCGCGGTCGTGTACAGCTTCGGGGCCTTCTTCGAGTCGATGGCGCGCGAGTTCCATGCCAACCGCGCAGCCACCTCGGCGGTCTTCTCGATCACCGTCTTCCTCTACTTCGCGCTGGGCAGCGTGACCGGCGTGCTGGCCGACCGCCTGGGGCCGCGGCCGGTGCTGGCGGCCGGCGCGCTGGCGATGACGGGCGGGCTGCTCCTGACTTCGCTCGCGCCCTCCATCTGGCTGGGCTACCTTAGCTACGGGCTGGGTGTGGGCATAGGAGTGGCCTGCGGATACGTGCCCATGGTGGCCGCGGTGGGAGGCTGGTTCACGCGCGGCCGCAGCCTGGCGCTTGGCCTTGCGATCTCCGGCATCGGGTTCGGCACGCTCGTCGGCGCGCCCGTCTCGGCGGCCCTGATCAGGAGCCTGGGCTGGCGGGAGACGCTGGTCGTCCAGGCCGTCGCCGCCCTCGTCCTGATGCTCGCCTGCGCCGGGCTGGCCCAGCGGCCTCCGGTGCCCGCAACCGCGGACCTCCGCGTGGGCGCGGCGGTTCGCACGCGGCGCTTCGCCGCCCTGTACGTCAACGGCGTGCTGGCGGGCTTCGCGCTCTTCATCGCGTTCGCCCACCTGGCGCCCTTCGCCGTCCGCCGGGGCACCGATCCGGTGGCGGCGGCGGCCCTCATCGGCGTGATCGGCGCCGCCAGCGCCGTCGGTCGCCTGGCGTTGAGCGGAATCGCCGAACCGCTGGGGGCCCTGCCCGCGTTCCAGGCCACCGCGCTCCTGTTCTCCGCGAGCTTCGCGATCTGGCTCCTGGCGCCGACCTATCCGGGCCTGGTCGCCTTCGCCGCCGTGTTGGGAGTCGGCTACGGGGGTTGGGTGGCGCTGGCGCCCAGCGTGGTCGTGGAGCTGTTCGGGACCGAGCGCATGGGCGGCACCATCGGCGCACTCTTCACCGGTCCCGGCCTGGGGGCGCTGGTCGGCCCGCCCCTGGCGGGATTCCTGGTCGATCGAACCGGGAGTTTCACTCCGGCCATCGCCACCGCCCTGGCTCTGGCCGCCGTCGGGCTTCTGCCCATCCTCGGGCTCCGTGTATCGTCGAGCCATGGCGATCGACAGCCGGGTTGAGGTCCGCGGCGCCGTCGAGGGGCGCGGCCGGGAGATCCTGAGCGACCCGGCCCTGGAGTTCGTGGCCGCGCTCCAGCGCCGGTTCAACCCGCGCCGGCTGGAGCTGCTGGCGGCGCGCGCCGCGCGCCAGCGCAGGCTCGACGCCGGCGAGTTGCCTGGATTCCTGGCGGAGACCCAGAGTGTGCGCGACGGCGATTGGAAGACGGCGCCGCCGCCGCCCGACATCCAGGACCGCCGGGTCGAGATCACGGGCCCGGTCGAGCGCAAGATGGTCATCAACGCGCTCAACTCCGGCGCCCGTGTCTTCATGGCCGACTTCGAGGACGCCAACTCGCCGACCTGGGCCAACAACCTGGAGGGCCACGCCAACCTGATCGACGCCATCGAGGGCGTGATCGAGTTCAAGAACCCCGACGGCAAGGAGTACCGGCTCAACGAGAGGACCGCCTACCTGTTGGTGCGGCCGCGCGGGTGGCACCTGATCGAGAAGCACCTGCACGTCGACGGCCAGCCCGCGTCCGGCAGCCTGTTCGACCTCGGCCTCTACGTGTTCCACAACCTGCGGCGCCGGCTCGCCAAGGGCCTCACCACCGCCTTCTACCTGCCGAAGCTCGAGAGCCACCTGGAGGCCCGCCTGTGGAACGACGTCTTCAGCTACGCCGAGCAGGAGCTGGGCGCGCCCCCGGGCACGATCCGCGCCACCGTCCTGATCGAGACGGTCCTGGCCGCCTTCGAGATGGACGAGATCCTGTACGAGCTGCGCGACCACTCGATCGGCCTCAACGCGGGCCGCTGGGACTACATCTTCAGCGTCATCAAGAAGTTCGACTCGCGCCCGGACTTCATCCTTCCCGATCGCGCCCTGGTGACCATGACCGTCCCCTTCATGCGCGCCTACACCGAGCTTCTGGTCAAGACCTGCCACCGCCGCGGCACCTTTGCGATGGGCGGCATGGCGGCGTTCATCCCCAGCCGCAAGGACCCGGAGGTGAACCGGGTGGCGCTGGAGAAGGTGCGCGAGGACAAGGTGCGCGAGGCCGGCGACGGCTTCGACGGCACCTGGGTGGCACATCCGGACCTGGTGGCAGCGGCCACCGAATGCTTCGATGCTGTCCTCGGCTCGCGGCCCAACCAGCTCGACCGCCAGCGGCCGGAGGTGGCGGTCGAGGCCGGACAGCTGATCGACGTCAAGGTGCCGGGGGGCAAGGTCAGCGAGGCCGGCCTGCGGCTGAACGTGAGCGTGGGCATCCAGTACCTGGAATCGTGGCTGCGCGGCAACGGCGCGGCCGCCATCAACAACCTGATGGAGGACGCCGCCACGGCCGAGATCTCACGGTCCCAGGTGTGGCAGTGGGTGCACCATGGCGTCAGGCTGGACGACGGGCGCGTGGTGGACCGGGAGCTGGTCAGGCGCCTGGCGGACGAGGAGATGGCGCAGCTGGGCGACGGCTACGAGGAGGCGCGGGCCATCTTCGAGGAGGTCGCGCTGTCCGAGGGCTTCGTCGAGTTCTTGACGATCCCGGCGTACGAGCGGCTGGGTTAGACCGTTTCGGTCGTCGCCCAGGGACCGGAGATCACGGCCGCGGCCTGCGCCTGCGCGACCGCCCGTTCCCCGTGGTGCTCGATGAAGCGGTCGATCGCCGTGCTCGCGGTATAGAGCGAGCGGATGGCCAGGTCGAGGGCGGCGGCCTTGAACTCGGCGTCGTCGGAGTCGCGCGCCTCCTCCAGGAGGTCGGCGCTCTCGAACAGCACGTCGCTGAGGCTGCGGAAGTCGAAGGCCTTCTTGGGAGCGGCCCCTCGCTCTTGGGGCAGCTTCAGGATTTCCACCGAGTCTCAGTCTTCGACGGCCTGACGACAGAGCGCCTACATTGCACCAAACTCCACGCATGAGTTTGCCGACGGCCACGGCGCCCCAATACGGGAGCAGTTCGCTGGTCGACGTGGTGCCCTCGCTGATGCATGCGCTGGGGGTGCCAGGCTTCGAGGACGTGCTGGGTATCGAACCCTGCGCTCGGGCCGGGCTGCTGGTGATCGACGCCCTCGGCTTCGAGCTGGTGCGGGCGCATCCCAAACAGGCGCCGTTCCTGGCGTCACTGCTCGCGTCATCGCGGCCGCTGAGCAGCGGGTTTCCCTCCTCGACCGCGGTGAGCCTGAGCTCGATCGGGACCGGTCGCACGCCCGGTGAGCACGGGATCGTGGGCTTCACCATGAACGTGCCCGGCTACGACCGCTCGGTCAACATGCTGCGCTGGGCGCTGCACGGGGGCTCCTCGCGCGACCTCGTCGAGGAGATGGTCCCCGAGCGCTTCCAGGACCAGCCCACGGCCTTCGAGCGGGCTGCCGCCGACGGGGTGGAGGTGGCATTGGTGGGGCCGGTCCAGCTGGCGCACACCGGGCTCACGAGGGCGGTTTTCCGGGGCGGCCGCTACCGCAACGCGTTCTCGCTCGGCGACCTGGCCGCCGAGACTGTCAGCGCCTTGGCGGCCGCGCCGCGCGCGTTCGTCTACGCCTACCACCCGGAGCTGGACAGCACCGGCCACGTGCGCGGCGTCGGCTCAGACGCCTGGCGGCTGCACCTCGGCCACGTCGACCGGCTGGCCGCCGACGTGGCCTCCGGCCTGCCTCCCGACACGGTGCTGGTGGTGACCGGCGACCACGGCATGATCGACGTGCCCGTCTCCGGACGCTACGACACGGCCGCCTACCCACAGCTCCGGCACGGCGTTCGCTTCCTCGGCGGCGAGCCGCGCGCGCGCCACGTGTACACCCGGCCGGGCGCCGAGGCCGAGGTCCTGGCGGCCTGGCGGGAGCTGCTGGGCGACTCCATGTGGATAGTCACCCGCGAGGAGGCGATCGCCGCGGGCTGGTTCGGCGCCACCGTGCCCGACCGGGTGCGGCCCCGCATCGGGGACGTGGTGGCCGCCGCCTACGGCCCGGTGGGTGTGACCGAGCAGGAGGTGTTCAAGCTGGAGGCGCTGCTGATCGGCCACCACGGCTCGCTGACCCCCGAGGAGCAGCTGGTGCCGTTCTTCGTCGTCCGTAGGTAGGGGCCGGCCCTTCGCCGGTTACGCCGCCGAGCGGGCGGCCCGGTTGCGGCGGGCGGCCTCGCGGCCGCGGCGCGCGGCATCCCGCGCGGCGACCGCGCCGAAGCGCAGTTGGGAGGGATCGACCAGGCAGCGCGCACGATTGACCAGGATCTTGGGCTCGCCCGGGGCGGGCTCCACCACGGCGGTCCTCTCCAGCACCGCCGTGACCCAGACCTGGCGCCCGTCCACGATCGCCGGGAAGTCCGGCAAGATCACGACCTCGTTCTCGTGAGCGACCGTGCTCAGGGGTACCCGGCTGGGCCGTGCGCTCTTACCGGACGCTGACATGACAGCAATGCTATCACTTAGCACCCCTGTCACTGTCAAGTTTTGTGTAAGCCGACACTCCCCTTAGACGGTGTATCCGACACTCGGGCGGCAACCGGCTCCCCGGGTCGGGAAAAGGGGCGCCAGCCGTGGCTGAGCGCGACATAGACCAAAGCGCCGACCACGACGAGCGCCACGGCGTAGGGCACCAGGTGGGCGGGGACCAGGCGGAAGAGCCGGAAGCTCTGGCGACCCAGCGCACGGCCCAGCGAAAGGAAGATCAGCGCCCAGATCGAGCTGGACAGCATCACGCAGGGCACGAAGACGCGGTAGCGCATCTGGAAGACGCCGGCCAGCGCCGAGAGGTAGATGCGCAACCCGGGCACGTGGCGGCCCACGATCACGGCCCAGGGACCCCAGCGCCGGAAGATGCGCTCGACGCGCGCCAGCCGCTCCTGGTTCATCCCCATGTAGCGGCCGTACCTGAGGATGAACCCGTGGCCGTAGGTCCGGCCGAGGGTGAACAGGCCCAGGCTGCCGATCGTGGCGCCCGCCACCACGGCCAGGAAGGCGGCCCAGAACGGAATCGCACCCGTGGTGGTGAGGTAGCCGGTGACCGCGATCACGGCATCCCCCGGAGCCGGCAGGGGAATGCCCAGCTCCTCGGCGGCGATCACGAGGAAAGTTCCGACCGCCTGGTGGTCGCGGATGAAGTGCCCGACCAGGCGCGTCAGTGGCCGGTACCAGTCGGGGGTCTGAGCCCAGCTCGGCGGTGACCAGGCGAGTCGGATGTAGAGGCTCAGAAGCATCTTGTGGGCGGCTGACGGATTCTACGCAGCGCCCGTGGGCCCACTGTAGCCCCCGCGGTTAAGAACGGGACAGTGCGGGCCCTCGCCGCAGCACCGCGGCGTCGTGCCATTCCAGGCTGCAGTCGAACTCGCGCTCGAAATGGGGAGCGTACGCCTGAGCCGCCTGCTCCACGGTCAGCGCCGGTCCGCCTAGCTCCGCGATCGAGGTCACGGCCTTGTCGTCCAGCCCGCAGGGCACGATCCCGCCGAAGTAGGCCAGCGGCTCGCGCGTCACGTTCAGCGCGAAGCCGTGGTTGCTGACGTGGTGGTTGAGCTTGACGCCGATGGCCGCGACCTTGGCCTCCGCGGACCAGACCCCGGTGAGGCCCGGCCCGCCCGGCGCCGAAGCCAGGCCGAGCTCGGACAGGTAAGCGATCAGCGAGCGCTCGAGCCCGCGGATGTAGCTGAGGATGTCGGTGCCCAGGGCGGGAAGGTCGAGGATCGGGTAGCCCACCAGCTGGCCAGGACCGTGGTAGGTGACGTCTCCGCCCCGGTCCGACCAGACCAGCTCGACCCCACGCTGCTCGCGCTCGGCGTCGTCCCAGAGCACGTGCTCGAGCGTCGCCCGGCGGCCCATGGAGAACACCGGCTCGTGCTCGAGCAGGAGCAGCGCACTGGGCTCCTCGCCGGCACGGACCCGCTCCACCAGCGCTCGCTGGAGGTCCCAGCAGGTGCGGTAGCCGATCCTACCCAGCCAGTAGGCTCGCGCGACCCTTGGGGATCTGTTCATCGGCGTGATATGAGCTGCGCACCAGCGGGCCCGACTCGACGTGGCCGAACCCCATGGCCGCGGCCGCGGCCTTGAGCTCGACGAACTCCTCCGGGCGGTAGTAGCGCTCGACGGGCGCGTGCTTGGCGCTCGGCCGCAGGTACTGGCCGACCGTGAGCACGTCGATCCGATGCGCGCGCATGTCCCTGAAGACGGCCAGGAGCTCGTCGGTGGTCTCGCCCAGTCCGACCATGACCCCCGACTTGGTGACCATGTCCGGCCGCAGCTCCTTTACGTAGGCCAGCAGGTCGAGGCTGTTGGCGTAGACGGCCTTGGGCCGGATCCGGGCATAGAGCCGGGGGACGGTCTCGGTGTTGTGGTTGAAGATGTCGGGCGCGGCCTCGACCACCGTGCGGATGGCCTCGTGGTCGCCCTGAAAGTCGGGCGTGAGCACCTCTATGGTGGTGCCCGGGCTGCGCCGCCGGATGGCGCGGATGGTGCGCGCGAAGATACCGGCGCCGCCATCGCGCAGGTCGTCCCGGTCGACGCTGGTGATCACGGCGTGGCGCAGGCCCAGCTGGGCGACCGACTCGGCCACACGCAGGGGTTCGCCGATATCGAGCTCCGAAGGCCGCCCCGAGGTCACGGCGCAGAAGCGGCAGGCGCGCGTGCAGGTGGCGCCCAGGATCATGAAGGTGGCGGTCCGCCGGTTCCAGCAGTCGAAGATGTTGGGACAGCGCGCCTCCTCGCAGACGGTGTGCAGGCGCTGGTCCCGCACCAGCTGCTTGAGTTGCTTGTAGTCCTCGCCCTCGCGCACACGCACCCGGATCCACTCCGGGAGGCGGCCGGCGGGGTTGATCACCTGGGCCATCGTGCTTTTCTCAGAGGCGCAGGCTGGCCGGCGTCCAGCCCTCCAGGCGGGCCTTGATCCAGTTGATGAAGCCGCCCGCGGTCTGGCCGTCGAGGATGCGGTGGTCGAAGGACATGCACATGTTCATGATGCTGCGGATCGCGATCGCCTCATTGATAACCCGCGGCCGCCGCTCGATTGTTTCAGTGGTCAGGATCGCGGCCTGGGGCTGGTTGATGATCGGCCCGCTCGCGAAGGAGCCGTTGGCGCCGGTGTTGTTGAGGGTGAAGGTGCCGCCCTGCACATCCTCCGGCTTGAGCTGCTTGCCGCGAGCGCGCGTGGCCAGGTCGTTCATGGCGCGCGCCAGCTCGGTGAAGCCGAGGCGATCGGCGTTGTGGACCACCGGCACGATCAGGCCGTCGGGGTAGGCCACGGCGATGCCCAGGTGGACGTACTTCTTGAGCAGGATGCCCTCGTCGGTCCAGCTCGAGTTGAGGTAGGGGAACTCCTTCAAGGCTTCGCAAAGGATCTGGGCTACGAAGGGGAGGTAGGTGAGGGAGAAGCCGTGGCGCTCGCGGAAGCCGTCCTTCTCGGCCTCGCGGTACTTGACCAGCTCGCTGACGTCGACCTCGACCAGCGTCCAGGCGTGGGGCGACGTGGCCTTGCTGCGCACCATGTGCTCGGCGATCTGCCGCCTGACCGCGGAGATCCGGACCAGCTCTTCTTGGTCCCCCTCCCCGCGCGGCGGGGAGGGTTGGGGTGGGGCGGCCGGGGGCGCCGGAGCGGGGGCCGGCGCCGCCGCCGCGGCGTGCTGGCCCCGCTCCACGAAGGCCAGCACGTCGTCGCGCGTGACGCGCCCGCCCTCGCCGCTGCCGGTGATGGTCGAGAGGTCGAGCCCATGCTCCTCGGCCAGCCTGCGCACGGCGGGACTGAAGCGCGTGCGCGCGCCATCGCCGGCCGCGGCCGGCGCCACCGGCGCGGCTGCCTTGGGCGCCTCCGCCGGCGCCTCCGCCGGCGCCTCCGCGGCGGGTGGCGCGGCCGCCGCGCCGGCGGCCACGGCTTCGGTCTCGATCTGGGCGATCTCCGCCCCTACGTTGACGGTGGTGCCCTCGGTGACCGAGATCTTGACCAGCGTGCCTTCGAAGGGCGACGGGATCTCGGCGTTCACCTTGTCGGTGACCACCTCCACGAGGGGCTCGTCACGCTTGACGAAGTCACCTTCCTTCTTCAGCCAGCGGTCGACGGTGCCCTCGGTCACCGACTCACCGAGCTGCGGCATCTTGATGGGGGCTACGCCCACGTGTCGTCCTCCTCTTCCGGCGCTGGTTCGATTCTAGTAGGGCCCATACCTGCGCTCTTAGCCAGAGGAGGGTGACTCAACGCGGAGGTTCGAAATCGGATGGAGGGTTTTGCACTAGGCTGCCTTGTTGCCTCCTCATCGCGCCTCGTGGCCGCTAGCGGCATCGGGCGCGCTTTTCCACAGGCACTCCACATGTAGGACGGGAACAATCGTTTGGCACTAGATTTTGCCCCTTACCCTTATAATGCACAGGTCCGGGTCGCACATCCGCCAAATCTCACCGCGCGATCATCGGACGAGGAGGTGCCCAAGCCGATGGGCAAGAAGCGACGGAGCCTGGGATTCACCCAGACCCGCATAGAAGCGTTGGTCGTGGCGAACCATGTCGAAGCATCACAAGGAGGTCTCGTCTATATCAGTGGGGCGGGCTGGGTGATATGCAACCGACCGATGACGCCGGACGGCCAAAGACCACCCTCAGCCATTGGAGTCGCGGTCTTCTTGTACGTGCCCTGGAACGACACGAACCGACCGATTGGCCTCACGGTCCGGGTGGAGGGTGCCGACGGCGAGGTCGTCACAGCCTCGCCCAAGATCCCTATTCCAATTGGGCGGCCATCTGACCTACCGTTGGGGTCGGCCCAGTACCCGGCAGTGGCGGCAAACCTGCTGGTCAACTTCCCGAAGGCGGGGAGCTATCGGATCGTGGCCGAGCTAGACGGATCCAGCGAAGTCCGGGTCTGGGAGTTCTTCGTCCGGGACTTACCACCGCAGCAGGCGGCCGCCTAGGAAGCCGGGGCGAACACTGAAGACGCGGGGGTCAGATCAGGGTCTGGCCCCCAACCTCTTAGAAAGATGGCGGGCCGCCTTCCAAAGCCCCGGCTACGTTGGCACGCCGTTGGGGGCGATAGCAACCTGCCAAGCCTTGGGTCTGCAAAAGGCACACGAACAGCATCGATTTCGGCCAGCTCCTCCAGTCCAGGTTTCCGCGCAGGTCCATGCTGAAATCCAGGCCCGGGGCTAGAATCCGCGCGAATGACCTCAACGGATTGGGGCACCGTGCTTGGATTGGCGGGTCTGGTGGTCGGGATGACCTCCTTGGTTCTCGCTGGTTTCGCAATCTGGCTCTCGCTGACGTTTTATCGCTTGTCCAGCGCCTCGATGACGCGGATTGACGATGCGAGCCGCGATCTCGCTGGGGCGGTTGAGCGAATCGATGCCCTGTTCAAGAGCTTCTACGCAGACACCTTCTCGATGATGCGTGATACCTATGCGGACATGCGCAAGCATGCTTGGCGCGGTGAGCCAGGCGATGTCGAGCAGCGCCAACAGGCCCTCGCTGACGAGAAGATGACGGAGCTTGAGAAGTCGGTGAGTGAACAGATCGCTCAATTGATGAGTCGACAAATGTCCAACGATCGCAGAATCGCCGAGCTGGGCACGTTAGTCGGATCCGCAGTCGAGCGATCGCGCAAGATTGAGGCGGATTCGAGAACATCCACCGCTGAGGCTCGGATCCTTGATTTTCTTCAGCAGTCGCCTGGGCCAGTCCGTGCAGGTGACCTAACAGACCACATGCAAGCTACCGCTGATTGGCCAGTCCGGCGCACACTCGACGCTATTGCCCGACTGCTGGATTCGGGCATTATCCGGTCAGACAAAGGCGACTCCGACGACCTTAGACCGACGAGTCGCCTCTGGCTTCGGGCTCAGGAATTGCTTAATGAGCGGAAAATTGGCACTCCTCAGTTATCTCCCGTAAGGGAGGCCCGCCTCACCTCCCAGCGGGCACCTACCCGACGTACGTCAGAGGCACCAGACAACGTGAGAGAGAAGTAGTAAGGCAGCAGTTCAAGTCTCGGGCCCCGTTCGCTGGCGAAGGAGCGGTTAAGGGAAGGGGCGCATCTGCAAACTTCCGGAGTCGATGTGTTCGCTGTGGGCTCCGTCGCTCCCGTGTCGATGAGGCCGGGGGCCAAGTTCCAGGGCCGGGCCATAGCGCTTCAGGCACGCCAACTCGCAGCTGATGCGAACCTCCGGTGCCACAACCTTCTAGCTGCCAAGGAGTCCGGCGCCGTCGCTCGATCCCGTTGCGCGCTTCAAAGAGGGACAAGCGCCCTCGGCCACCCATG